>Ga0070680_100000974_pt1 | contig 20302 bp, 17 predicted proteins | sample KBSC73BmetaG_FD_64672 | JGI IMG/M metagenome (GOLD analysis project Ga0070680, IMG submission 64672) | Corn rhizosphere microbial communities from Kellogg Biological Station, Michigan, USA - KBS C7-3B metaG | ecosystem: Host-associated > Plants > Roots > Rhizosphere | place: USA: Michigan...
TCCGCATCCGCGGCGAAGAGGTAGCCGGACACGTAGCGCGCGGCCACGCCGTGCCGGCGCAGCAGTATCAGCCCCAGGTGGACGAAGTCCTGGCACACGCCGGCGCCCGCGTCGAACAGATCGTCCACCGTGGACCCCACGTACGTGACCCCCTGGCGGTACTCGAACCGGGACGGGATCAGCTCGCACACCGAGCGCACCAGCTCGAGGGGCGACCCGGCGGACAGCTCACGCGCCAGCTCGTCCACTCGCCCGCCCGAGCCGTCGCGCACGAGGTACTCCTCCACGCGGTCCCGGTAGTCGGGCACCGCCAGCGGGTCGAAGCCCGTCTCGGGCGGCGGCGCGGGCACGCTCGTGGTCACGCGGGCGCGCGCCTCGATCAGCAGCCGGTCGTGGCTCTCCCACACGTTGAACTCGCTCACCTCGGTGCCGAAGTAGTCGCGGTAGTTGAACTGCCGCGCGCGCGGAGTGACCGTCAGCTCATACGAGTCCACGCGCTGGGTGGGCGTCTCGGCGGGCTGCACGCGCACCGCGTTGTGCTGGTCGGAGACCGGCTGCTCGTAGCCGTACGCGCAGCGATATTGGATCGCGAACCTCACGCCGCTGCCGAGGGGGCGACGCCGGAGAAATAGCGCTCGTCGATCTCGGAGTCCACCAGCTCGAGCTCGTGCTGGAAGAGGCGAAACGCGGGAATCAGCGCTTCGCGGCCGGCCCGCGCGCGGAACTCGAGATCGGCCGTCAGGCGGGCGAGCCGCAGGATCGGCGGGGAGTCGCGCCACGCGGCGTCGCCGCGCACGAGCGAGTCGTGCAGCGACTCCGCCGACGCCGCCACGGAATCCGGAAACCCGCGCTCGAAGATCAGGAAGCGCGCGACCGGCTCGGCATTGGGCGGCGTGGCGGCGGATCGCATGAAGGCCTGGAAGCCGCCGACGGCGTGCAGCAGCGCGAGCGCATTGCCGTCGCGTCGCGGCGCCTCGTCCTCACGGCCCTCAACGATCGGCGGCAGCGCCACGCGCAGCATCCGCAGCACCATGTCGGCCGACTCGATGCGCCCGCCGGCGATCAGGAACGCGCGCGCCCCGTCCTTGAGCATCGTCCGCGAGGTCAGCCCCCAGAACAGGCCGCAGCGCTCCTTCACGTAGCTATAGATCGAGTACGGCCCGGTGCGCACGCCGGTGGACAGATCGCGCCGCTGCAGGTCGAGGTGGAAGGTGTTGATCGCCTCCCACATCTCGGCCGAGATCGTGTCGCGCAGCGTGCGCGCGCCCTCGCGCGCGGCCGCCACGCAGGACAGGATCGAGCTGGGCGTGTCGCGGTCGAGCGTGAGCCGCGCGGCCACGTCGCTCCGCTGCGCCGACCCTCGCTCGACTCCCTCCGGCACGTCCACGCCCATGATCACGAGCATCGAGTCCCACGACAGGGTGACCGACTCGGGATCCTCCGGCCGCCCCTGAAGGTCGGAGTGGAAGAGGCCGTCGAGCATCCGCGCCGTGTGCTCGGCGCGCACCATGTGGCGCCCGAGCCAGTAGAGGTCGTGGCCGATCCGCGCGAGCATCAGCGGCCCCGCTCCTGTTGCTGCTGGCGCTGCTGCTCCGCCCAGCCGGCCTGGCGCATGCCCGGCATCGTGGGCGGGTTGTAGACGTCGTGCACCGGCTCGAAGCCGTCGCCCGTCCCGTCCCCCTCGAGGATCCAGGTGTCCTTGGAGCCGCCGCCCTGCGAGCTGTTCACGATCATCGAGCCCTCGCGCAGCGCGACCCGGCTCAGCCCGCACGGCACGATCTTGATGTCGTCCCCGAACACGGCGAAGGGCCGCAGGTCCACGTGCCGCGGCGCCAGCGTGCCGTCCGCCGACACGGTCGGCACCGTCGACAGCGCCACCGTCTCCTGCGCGATCCAGCGCTCGGGCGCGATCTTCACCAGATCGATCTGGGCCTGGTGCTGCTCCTCGGTGGCGGTCGGCCCGATGAACACGCCCTTGCCGCCGGACTCGCCCGTGGGCTTGACCACAAGCCGCTCGATGTTGTCGAACACGTACTCGCGCTGCTCGGGGTCGTCGAGCATGTACGTCTTCACGTTCTCGAGGATCGGCTCCTCGGCAAGGTAGTAGCGGATCATCTCGGGCACGTAGTGGTAGACCGCCTTGTCGTCCGCCACGCCGGTGCCGACGGCGTTGGCGAGCGCGACGTTGCCCGTGCGGTAGCAGCGCATCAGCCCCGGCACGCCCAGCAGCGAGTCCGGGCGGAACGCCAGCGGATCGATGAAAGCGTCGTCCAGGCGGCGGTAGATCGCGTCCACCTGGGCCAGGCCGTCTGTGGTGCGCATGTAACAGGTGGCGTCGTGCACGACGAGATCTGACGCCTCCACCAGCTCCACGCCCATCTGGCGAGCCAGGAACGCGTGCTCGAAGTACGCGCTGTTGGCGGGACCCGGAGTCCACACGACCACCGTGGGGTTGACCGCGGGCGCAACGGCGCGCAGCGCGGCCAGGAGCACCTGCGGGTAGTCGTTCACCGGGCGCACGCGGTAGCCGGCGAACAGCTCGGGCAGGAGGCGAGTCATCGCGATCCGGTTCTCCAGCACGTACGAGATGCCGGAGGGCGTGCGCACGTTGTCCTCGAGCACCTTCCAGCCGCCGTCGGCGCCGCGCACCAGATCGCAGCCCGACACGTGGCACCACACGCCGCCGGGAGGGCGGATGCGGTGCGCGGCGCGCTCGAACGCCGGCCGAGTGACGATCAGCTCCCACGGCACCACGCCGTCCTGCACGATCTCGCGGTCGTGGTAGACGTCCTCGATGAAGCGGTTGAGCGCGCGCAGCCGCTGCGCCAGGCCGCGCTTGATCCTGGTCCACTCGCCCGCCGGGATGATCCGCGGGATCAGGTCGAGCGGGAACGGGCGGTCCACCACCGGGTTGTCGTCGTCGGCTCCGGTGGCGTCGAAGGTGATGCCCTGCTGGACGAAAATCGCGTCGCGCCGCTCCCCGGCCGCGCGCAACCGGTCCGGCCCCATGCGCTCGAGCGCCTCCACCAGAGCTGCCGCATGCGGCCGCGGCCTGCCGGGCGCTTCGAACAGCTCGTCGTAGAACCCCGGCTCTGGCGCGAACCCGGCGGTGAGCCCGCCGTTCGGCTCAGCGGCCAGCCCTGGTCCAATGCGGCTCCCGCCTTCCACCCGAAGGAGGGTAATGAGAAGGCTGTGCCTACGCGCCTAGAGCCTGGGCGGCGGGCCGACCGCCCTTCAGCTCCTCGGCGCGGGCAAGCGCGGGCGCGGCGCCAAGCGAGCCGAAGACCTCGATGGCCGCATCCAGGAGCGGTCCGGCCTCCGCGGCCCGCCCGCTGTCGATGAGCCAGGCGGCGAGGTCCATCTGAGCACGCGCGAGCCAGTAGGGATAGCCGAGCGCGCGGAAGCCGTCGACGGCGTCCGTCAAAGCCTCCTCCACTCCGTCGCTCTCCCCGCGGGCCGCGCCGATCACGCCGCGGCTGCGGCGCAGGTGCGCGCGCAGGTAGGTGCCGACGTGGCCCGGCGGCGTCTCCTCGAGGATCCGGCACAGCTGCGCCGCCTCCTCGAGGCGGCCGGCCAGCACCGCGGCGTCGGTGGCCTCGGGCCAACCAACCCGAAGCCCTTCGCTCACGGGTCCCTCCACCCGCAACGCATCGCGGATCGTCTCCGCCAGAAGCTCGAACGCACGGTCCGCATGACCCTCGAGGAGCAGCACCATGCCCTCGGTCGCGTCACGCAGCTTGCGGGCCTCGAAGGTGGTCGTCGATCCCCAGGCGCTCGTCTCGTCCTGGTTGCGCCTGGCGCCGGCCGCGTCGCCCCGATAGGCGCAGAGGATGGCCAGGCGATTGATCAGGTATTCGCGGTCCGACGGCGAAGACGAGCGATCGAGGTAGTCGCCGGCGAGCGGCTCGAGCGCGTCCCAGTCGCCGGTCAGGATCCACGCGAGCATCAGGTTGCCGGACGCCACCGCCTCCTGCCCACGGTCCCCGAGCTGCCGTGTGAGGGGCAGCACGCTCAGCGCGCGCTCGAGCATGTCAGCCCGGCCTCCGCGCAGCGACTGATCCGCCGCGTTCAGCTCGGCGCGGACGCGAAGGCGCCCTTGCCCGATGCGCTCTGCCACCTTGCTCGCGCCCTCGAACAGTACGACGGCCTCCTCGATGCGGCCGCTGAGAGCGCAGTAGATGCCGCGGTTGATGAACGCCTCGCACAGAAGGTCCGAGCGGCCGAGCTCGGACGCGCTGGTGAGCGCCCGTTCGAGCGGCGCGCCTGCCTTCTCCATCTCGCCGGCGAAGGTGTAGATCGAGGCAAGCTCCGAGTTCAGCTCGGCCACGGCCGGACCCTCCTCGTCGGGCCCGAGCAGCTCGAGCGCCTGCTCCATCAGAACCGCCGCCTCGTCGTGGCGACCGAGGTAGCCGAGCGCCTTGCCGATCGGCGCCGCGAGACGCGCCGCGTCGCGGGGGCGGCCGGCGGCCTCGAGCGAGCCGCTCACCTGCCGGTACAGGGCGATGCTCTCCTCGTAGCGCGATGCCCGGAGGGCCATGTCGCCCGCCGCCTCGGTCAACTGGAGCCGCTCCTCATCGTCGGCCGTCAGCTCCATCGCGGTGCGGTACGCGCGCTCCGCCGCCTCGGGGGCACCCACCATCTCCGCGCGCCGCGCGGCACGGCGCAGCGTCTCTAGCGCCTGCGCGCGGAGCTGCCCGGCGTCAGGGTCGTCGTGCGCGGCCTCGTAGGCCTCGAGGTAGTGCGCGGCAACCACCTCCGCGACCTCTTCGCCGTCATTCGGGAAGCTCGCGCGCAGGTGGGTGGCTATCGCCAGATGGCGCGACTTGCGCTCGTGCCGCGACAGCATCTCGTACGCCACGTTGCGAAGCAGCGTCTGGGCGAACGCGTACTGACCGCTGTCCGGGGAGAGGCGGTCCGCTCGCACGACCAGCACTTGCTTGCGCACGAGCGAGGAGAGCAGCGCGTCGAGGTGTTCGTCCGGCAGATCCGAGATCGCGCTCACCGTGGAGCGGGGGAAATTGCCGCCCATCACCGCCAGGTCCTTCACGAGCGCGCGCTCGTCGGGTTCGAGGCCGTCGAGGCGGGCGGTGAGCAGCGAGCTCAGCGTGGCCGGCACCTCGAGCTCGCCCACGTCTCCCGCCACAGTCAGCCGGCCGTCTGACTCCGTCAGCACCCCGCGGTCGGCCAGCGCGCGCACGGTCTCAAGCGCGTACAGGGGAATGCCCTCGGACTGCGACACGATCCGCTCGCGGGCGGCCGGCGGCAGCCCCGCCACGAGCTGGTCGAGCAGGATGCCCACGGCGTCCGGCGTCAGCGGCTCGAGGAACAGCGGCGTCACGCCCGCACGCGCGGGCGGCCAGGCGGCCCGCCGCTCGCTCAGCTCGGGACGGGCCAGCGTGACGATGAAGATCGGCCGCTGCGCGGACCAGTCGAGCAGGTGCTCTATGAAGTCGAGCAGGCCGTCGTCGGCCCACTGGACGTCCTCGAAGATCATCACCACCGGCAGCTGATCCGACAAGCGCTCGAAGAACAGCCGCCAGCCGGCGAACAGGTCGGGCCGTGTGAGCGTGGCCTCACCCAGTCCCACCAGCGGGCCGATGCGGGTGGCCAGGAACTCACGCTCGGCGGCGTCGGGAACCCACTCCTCGAGGCCGGCGGTGAGCTTGCGCTCCACCGCTTCCGCGGGCGCGTCCTCGGAGATGTGCAGGCGCTGGCGCACCATCTCGGCGAGTGCCCAGTACGCCACGCCGTCGCCGTAGGACGGGCAGCGCCCGGAGTGCCAGAGGATCGTGTCCTTCAGGCCGTCGATGTACTTGAGGAACTCCCAGTGCAGGCGCGTCTTGCCCACCCCTGCCGGGCCGGATACCGCCAGGAGCCGCGCCGCCGGGCGGTCGGCCGCGCCGTGGAACAGGTCCTTGAAGAGGCGCATCTCGGACTCGCGGCCGACCAGCGGAGCCTCGATCTCCTCGTCGCCGCGGTAGCTGCCGCCCACGCCCGCTACCACGCGCACCGCCCGCCAGAGGTGGAGCGGCTCCTGCTTGCCCTTCACCTCGTGCTCGCCCGCGTCCTCGTAGAAGATCGCCGCGGAGGTGACCTGGCGCGTGGCCTCGTCCGCGTAGAGCGAGCCCGGCTCCGCCGCCGACTGCACGCGCGAGGCCGTGTTCACCCGGTCGCCGACAACGAGCCCCTCTCCGGGCGCCGTGCGCGAGGCCACCTGGCCGGTGGCCACCCCGGCCCTTGCCCGTAGCAGCGGCGCGCCCACCTCGGCGCCGAACACGCTGATGGCGTCCACCAGCTCGAGCCCGGCGCGCACGGCACGCTCGGCGTCGTCCTCGCGCGCCACCGGGGTGCCCCACACGGCCATGATCGCGTCGCCGATGAACTTCTCGATCGTGCCGCCGTAGCGATCCACGATCGTGCGCGCGGTGTCGAAGTAGCGGCCGAGGAGCTCGCGCACGTCCTCCGCGTCGCGGGTCTCGGACAGCGCGGTGAACCCCACCAGGTCCACGAACAGGACCGACACCACCCGCAGCTCGGCGGCCACCGGCGCCGCCGGGGCGGGGGCGCCGTTCTGGCCGGTCAGCGACGCGCCGCACTCATCGCAGAAGCGCTGGCCCTCGGCATGCGCCGCCCCACAGGATGGGCAGCGCAGTGCCAATGCAGTCCCGCACTGCTTGCAGAACCGCGCTCCCTCTCGATTGTCGGCCTGGCAGGACGGGCAGAGCACCGAAAGCCAGCCTAGCCCGGCTCCGGCCGCCTCGCTACTTGCCGAGCGCCTCGTCGAGGGCCTCGTTCACGAGCTCGTCGGCCCGTTCGTTCGACTCCCGGCGCACGTTTCGCACCGACCACTGGTCGAATTCGCGCAGCTTGCCCATCGTCTCGATGAAGAGCGGCTTGAGGCCGGCGTGCTTGACCTTGTACTGGCCGCCTATCTGGCGCGCCACGAGCTCCGAGTCGTTGACCACCTCCACCTCGCGCGCGCCCAGCTCACGCGCCAGCTCGAGGCCGAGCAGCACCGCCCTGTACTCCGCCACGTTGTTGGTGGCCTCGCCGATGTACTCGCCACGCTCGAGCAGCGGCTCGCCGTCGGGCGAGGAGGCGACAGCGCCAACCGCTGCGGGACCGGGATTGCCCCGCGCCCCGCCGTCCACATGGACGACGACCTTCTCGAGCGCCACGGCGGCGCTACGCGGCGGGCTCGATCGGCGGGAACGTGCCCTGCACCCGGCGCTGGCGGCGGTCGCGGATCTGGCGCCGGTCGTCCGGGCCCTTCTCCTCACCGGAGCGACGGTCGGGACCCTCGCGGCGGTCGATGATGACCTTCACGTTCGGGTCGTCCTTGTAGTAGTCGACGAGCTTGTCGTACAGCTCGGCGGCCAGAGCCTGAGGCACGACGCAGTAGATCATTCTGGCGCCGAGCCTACACCGGCGGCCAGCTGTCCGTTCTCACTGGCGGACGCATTCCACTCGCGCTGCGACTCGCCGAGCTCCTCGATCTCCTGCCCCTTGTCGAGCAGGGTGACCGGATCGTTCGCGTCGGCGAGGTCGATCCGGTAGCGGTACCAGGACAGCTCCCACGCCACGGTGATCTCGACCTCGCTCGGCGCCTCGGGCCGCGGCAGCGCGCTCACCCAGGGATGGCCAAGGCTGCGCGCGATGCCCGCGATCGTGCGGGTGTGCTCCGAGTGGTTGAACATGTCGAGCGCCCGCTCGATCTTCACCTGAGAGTTGGTTGGAACCGCGCGTACGTGGCGCGGATCCTTGCGCCTGCTCGGGCGGCGGCTCTTAGGGCGCACCGGGACCGGCTCGGCCACCACCTCGTGCTCCTCGGTGCTGAACTCGTGGTGCGCCGCCTCGCCGTTCTGAGGCAGAGCCTCCTCGTACTCGAGCTGAGGCTCGGGCGCCGGCTCCTCTCGGCGATCGCGCCGGAGTCGGCCGAACAGCGGCCGGCGCGGCTCGCGCGGGCGCGCCGCCGGCATGTCGCCGTGCGCGGACTCGCGGATCCACCCCTCGTGATCGGCCCGCGGGATGCACAGCTCGCAGACGAGCCTTCGCTGCCCACCGGGCACGAGGTACGCCTCGGTGCGCTCGCCCTTGAGGATGGTTCGCCCACAAACTGCACAGGAGACGGCGTCATGGGTAGGCCGCAGCTCTTTGCGCATCGAAGCGACTCTAGCGACGCAAACGAGATTGCAGAAGGGCCGATTGCAGATTGCAGAGCGGCTCAAACCGCTCTGCCACCTGCAATCTGCGACCTGCAATCTCGCTTCAGGCCTTAACTGCCTCCGCTTCGGCGGATGCAGCGCTGATGACCTTCGATGCCAAATGCGCCGGAACCTCTTCGTACCTAGCGAGCTCCATTGAATAGTCGCCCTGGCCGCCCGTGATCGCTCGCAGGTCGGGCGCGTAGGTGAGCATCTCGGCCATCGGCACCTCGGCCTTGACCTCGGTCATGCCGCCCTTCGGCTCCATTCCGAGCGGGCGCCCGCGGCGTGAGTTGAGGTCGCCGATCACGTCGCCCACGCTGTCCTCGGGAACCGACAGCGTGACGGTCATGATCGGCTCGAGCAGCACGGCGTTGGCGCTGGCCGCGGCTTCCTTGAACGCCATCGAGCCCGCGACCTTGAACGCCATCTCCGACGAGTCGACCGAGTGGTACGAGCCGTCGTACAGCGTCACGCGCACGCCCTTCATCGGATAGCCGGCCACGACACCGCCCGCCATCGTCTCCACGATGCCCTTCTCCACCGCGGGGATGAAGCCGTGGGGGATCACACCGCCCTTGATCGCGTCTACGAACTCGAAGCCCTCGCCATCGGGCAGCGGCTCGATCTCGATGTGGCAATCGCCGAACTGGCCGCGGCCGCCCGTCTGCTTCTTGTAGCGGCCGTGCGCCTTCGCCTTGCCCCGAATCGTCTCGTGGTACGGCACGCGCGGCGGCTTGAGGTTGACTTCCACGCCGTAGCGCTCCTTCATGCGCTCGACGATCACCTCCACGTGGATCTGCGACAGGCCGGCCACGATCTGCTCCCCGGTCTGCGGGTCGCGGTGGAAGTCGATCGTGGGGTCCTCCTCCTGGAGGCGGCGGAGGGCCTGGCCCACCTTCTCCTCGTCGCCCTTGGCCTTCGGCTCGATCGCAAAGGCCATCACCGGCGATGGGAACTTGGGCAGCTCGAGCGTGACGTCGATCTCCTTCTCCGCCAGCACGTCGCCCGCGCGTGTCTCCTTGAGCTTGGCCACCGCGCCGATGTCGCCCGGGCCGAACTCGTCGGTGTGCCCCATCTCCTTGCCCTGCGGCTCGAGCAGCTGGCCGATGCGCTCCTTCGCGCCCTGGCGCAGGTTGATCACGTGGGAGTCGTGCTTGAGCACGCCCTGGTAGACGCGGAACAGGTTGATGCGGCCCGCGTACGGGTCGGCCAGCGTCTTGAACACGAACGCGACCGGCTCGAGGTCGTCGCGCGGCTCGAGCGTGGTCGCCCCCGCCTCCACCGGGCCGACCTTGCCGGGCGAGGGAAGGTCCTCAACGATCGCGTCGAGCAGGCGGTTCACTGCCAGGTTGTGCGTGGCCACGCCGCACGTGACCGGGAAGAGCCGCCCCGCGGTCACGCCGGTCTTCAGCGCCGACACGGTCTCCTCATGCGAGATCTCCTCGCCCTCGAGGTAGCGCTCCATCAGCTCGTCGGAGTTCTCGGCCACCTCGTCGAGGAGCTTCTCCCGGAATTCCTCGGCCTGCGCCTGCAGGTCGTCCGGGATCGCGATCTCCTTGCAGTTGTCCTTGCCGTCCCCGCTGTACTCGTACGCCTTCATGTCCACGAGGTCGATCACGCCGCGCACCTCGTGCTCGGAGCCGATCGGGATCTCGGTGGCCACCGCATGCGGGCCGAAAGCCGCCTTGAGCGAGTCGAGCGTGCGGAAGAAGTCGGCGCGCTCGCGGTCGAGCATGTTCACGAAGATCAGCCGCGCCAGGCCCTGCTCCTGCGCGCGCTCCCAGAGGCGCAGCGTGCCCACCTCGGCGCCCATCACCGCGTTCACCACGAAGATGGCGCCGTCGCACACGCTGAGGCTCGTGAGCGCGTCCGCCACGAAGCTCGGCTCTCCAGGCGTGTCGATCAGGTTGATCTTGCGGTCGTCCCAGTGGAACGAGGTCATGCTCGACGCGATTGACATCTCGCGAGCCTTCTCGTCCGGCGCCGAGTCGGACACCGTGGTTCCCTCTGCCACCGAGCCAAGGCGGTTGATCGCGTCCGCCTGGAACAGGAGCGCCTCGTTCAGCGAGGTCTTCCCACTGCCTCGGTGGCCCACCAAGGCCACGTTGCGGATCCTCTTTGCAGCTTCGTGGGGCATTACCGGCTCCTTCCCTCGTTAGGAGCCTCAGCGTACCGCTACCCCGCTCCTTCCAGGATGTCCGTCTGCAATCTGGACTTGAGTCGCAGCACCGCCTTCGTGTGCAGCTGCGATACGCGGGATTCGGTCACGCCCAGCACCTCGCCGATCTCGCGGAGCGTGAGGTTCTCGTAGTAGTAGAGGGCGATCACGAGCTTCTCCCGCTCGGGCAGGCGCGCGATCGCGTCGGCCAGCCGGTCCTTCGTCTCGGTCTGGTCCATCGCCTGCGCGGGGTCGGTGGCCTGCGGGTCCTGGATCGTGTCGAGCAGCGACACCTGGTCCCCGCTCGCGTCCGACAGCGTCCACAGCTCGTCGAGCGCGATCACCGACGAGTTGGAGATGCGCGTGAGCGAAGCCTGGAAGTCCTCCACCGTCATCTCGAGCGCGGTCGCCATCTCCTGGTCGGTCGGCGCCCGGTGCAGCTCGTGCTCGAGCTTGGCGTTCATGCGCTCGATCTCGCGCGCCTTAGCGCGTACCGAGCGCGGCACCCAGTCGAGCGAGCGCAGCTCGTCGATGATCGAGCCCTTGATGCGGGTGATCGCGAAGGTCTCGAACTTGATCTCGCGGGTCAGGTCGAAGCGCTCGATCGCCGAGATCAGCCCGAGCAGGCCGTACGAGATGAGGTCGGACTCCTCCACGTGGGCTGGAAGTCCGCTTCCCATGCGACCGGCGACGTATTTGACGAGCGGCGAGTAGGCGAGAACGAGTCGCTCTCTGGCCCTCTGGTCCGCCTCGTCCTTGTACCGGCGCCAAAGTTCCTTGAGCTCAATCGCCTTGACGTTTGTCTCCAGTGAAGCCTCCTGCCCCTTGGTCACGCACGCGGATGTGCGTGCGCATACGCCTGTCTGAGACGTTTCGACTCTATCCGAGTGTAGGTCTGAGTCGTGGAAATGCTGGCATGCCCGAGCAGCTCCTGGATGGCGCGCAGATCGGCCCCGCCCTCGAGCAGGTGGGTCGCGAACGAGTGGCGCAGGGTGTGCGGCGTCACGCCGCCGGCCAGCGCGGCCTTGCGCGTCCAGGTGGTCAGGCGGCGGCGCACGTCGCTCGTGGACAGTCGGCGCCCGGACTTGGAGATGAACAGCGCCGGCTCGATCCCCGTGGCGCCCTCGCTCGCAAGCAGCGTCCGGCCGCGGTCGAGGTAGGACTCGAGCGCGCGCCAGGCGTGCTCGCCGGCGGGCACGATGCGCGTGCGGCCGCCCTTGCCCTCCACCCGCAGCTCCTCGCCGTCCGCATCCAGGTCGGTCAGGTCGAGGTTCACGATCTCCTCGGCTCGCAGCCCCGCCGCGTAGGCCAGCTCGAACATGGCGCGGTCGCGCAGCTCGAGCGGCGTGCTGGCAGGGATTCGCTGAAGGAGGTCCGCCACCTCGCCGGGCTTGAGCACACGCGGCAGGTAGGAGTCGCGCTTGGGGCTCGCCACCAGGTCCGCCGGGTTGGCCTCGATCTCGCGCCGCTCGAGCAACGAGCGGTAGAAGCTCCGGATCGCGGCGAGCTTGCGCGCCACCGTCGTCTTCGAGCAGCCGCCCTCCGACAGCACCGCGGCGTAGCGGCGCAGGTCGCGGGCGTCGAGCTCGAGCGGTCCCGTGCCTCGCTTTGTGGCCCACTCGGCCAGCTGGCCAAGGTCCACGCCGTAGGCGCGGCGGGTCTTCTCGGCCATTCCGTGGGCGCGCAGGCTGGCGTCGAATGCGCTCAGCGCGCGCGACCAGCCGGGATCGAGCGTGGTCTCGTCCATGCCGGATACCTCGTTCGACGTAGGGCGCGCCGGCCCTTTCGGACTCTTAGGCGACGAAGACGGGCGTGCCGACCGACACCTGGTCGTACAGCGCCTCGACATCAGGGATCGCCATGCGCACGCAGCCGTGCGAGGCGTTGTGGCCCAGCGAGCCGATCTCGTCCGTGCCGTGGATGCCGGCGCCGTTGAAGAAGCCCATCCAGCGCGCCTTGATCGGATCGTCCGGGCCCGGCGGGATCACCTTGCCCGCCAGCTTGCCCGCCCAGGCGCTGTTCGGCACGTGCCAGGACGGATTCACCTGCTTGTCCTGGATGTGGTAGAGCCCGGCCGGGGTCTCGAGGCCCGCCATGCCGATGGCCACCGTGTAGGTGTGCGCCAGCTTGAGGTTCTTGAAGAGGCGCAGCCTGAACGAGTTGCGGTCCACGATGATGAACGACGGGTACTTGGAGGCGAGGTCCTGAGTCGTGACCTTGGGCTGAGTGAGCTTGCTCTTCGCCACGACCTCACGCGTGCCGTCCGGGTTCACCAGCGCGGCGCTCACCTGCTTCGTCAAGAGCCGCCAGCGGATCGCGATCCCGAGCTTGGCGGGAACGGCGTTCAGGCCCTCGGCGGCGGGCTGAACCGTGGCGTCCTGTGGCTCGCGGTTCACCTTCCGTTTGACCCGGCGCACCAGCGAGCGCACGGCCGCCTTCGAGTAGTCCACGCGCGAGGGCACGCCCGCGTCCACGCTGCCGCCGGTGGCCTCGCGGAAGGCGCGGGTCACGAAGAAGCCGCTGTGGCTCTTGTCGATCGCCTCGTCGAGCATGCCTTCGACGTCGGTGGTCAGGTGGGCGCGGGCCGCGGACAGGTGGAACTTGCGGTGGCCGTAGCGGACCACGAGCGGCTGCGAGAGCGGCGCGGAAAGCTTCTGCTCGAGCACCTTGCGGGCCTCGCTCTTGCTCATGCCGCCAATGTCGATCCCGCCGGCGGTGACCCCCTTGGCGATCGTGTCCTTCTGGGTCGAGTCGTAAGCGAACGCGGCAATGGCGACGGCCACAAGGATGCCGACGACCACTGCGACTGCGACGAAGGGGCGTTTGCTCATCTGATGCTGAGTACCCGGGCCAGGCCGGGCGGGGGTCAGCAGGCATTTTGGCCGATGGGCCAGCGGAAACGCAACCCATGCCGAATTTGCAACCTGTGTTGCGGGGACTGGTGCCCCCACTCAGGGTCGGGAGGCGGCTGCCCTTCTTGCGAGGACCGCGTCGATCGCGGCCACCACGCTGTCGCGACCCTTGCCGGCGGCCTCGTAGTCCCGCAGCGCGCCCAGGTCCCCCGCCTCGAGCGACCCAAGCAGCGAGATGACCTCCTCCGCCTCGAGGTCGTCGTAGTGCTCGACGGGCGGCCCGGCGGGCTCGGGCACACGCACGGGCGCAGGGCCTGTGGCCTGTGGCCTGTGGCCTGTGGCCTCGTCCGTCGCGGAGCGGCGGACATTCGGACTCCACCTCAGGAAATCCTCGACCTCCCGCTCGTACTGGTAAGGCTCCTTCACGCCGCGCAGAATCGGATCGAGCCGCATGTGCTCGCGCAGCCTGATCACCGCCTCGCGGGTGGTGTAGCGGTACTGGAAGCCGGTGGCCTTGAGCTTGCGGTTGTCGATCCCGCGGCCGAAGCGCAGCTGGCTGAGCATCTCGGGCGGCACCGGCATGCCGATCCGGCGTGCCAGCGCGGCCGCCAGGCCGGTCCCCCACGGGGGAAGCAGCGGCACGTAGGTCTTGCCGAGCAGGCCGGCCACCTCGCTCAGCGCGAGAACGCCGTCGGCCGCAACGTTGTAGATGCCCGGCACGTCCTCCTTTACCGCGTGATGGAGGGCGCCAACCACGTCGTCCTCGTGCACGAACTGGTAGCGCGGGTCGAAGCCGAGGATCATCGGGACGACCGGCAGCGAGAACAGGTCGCGGTGCGAGGTGCGGACGTCGGGACCGAGCACGTTCGTGCAGCGCAGCACGCTCACGACGGTGTTCGGATTCTGCTCGGCGAACTCGGCAACCGCCGCCTCGGCGTCGACGATGTCCCTCTCGATCGGCGTGGTGGGCGCATGCGGGCGACCCATTTGCTCGGTGAAGAAGGCCGGGTCGTCCTGCTCCGTGCCGTAGAAGTGCGCTGACGACTTGAACACCAGCTTGCGTACCGTCGACTCGGGGCCGCTGCAGGCGGCGAGGATGTTCATGGTCCCGATCACGTTGTTCTCGTGGGCGAGCCGCGGGGCGGTCGTGGCCGAGTCGACGACGAGGCGGGCGTCCACCACCGTGTCGATCTCCGCGGCGTCGACGATGCGGCGCAGCAGCGCGTGCTGGGTGCCGACGCGAACGAACTCGGTGCGCTCGAGCTCGCGGGTCGGGTCGACCGAGTCGACGCCGATGATCACCTCCACGTTCTCGTCCGCCTCGAGCGACTCCGCCAGGCGGCCGCCCCAGTAGGTCGAGAGCCCGGTGACGAGTACGCGCTTGGGCGTGCTCATCCGAACCACACCGAGTTGCGCTGCTCGAGCATGTCGAACAGGTTCTCCTGGATCTGCGCGCGGATGTCGTGCGCGACCGTCTGGACCAGGCTCTTGTCCTCGTCCAGGCCCGGCTGGTCGAACTTGATGGGCTCGAGGAAGCGGATCTTGAACTTCGCGGGCAGGTAGCCCAGCATGCCGAGCAGGCCGAAGTGCGGGAAGGTGGGCGTGAGCGGCGCGTAGATCAGGCCGGTCAGCTTCTGCAGCGGGCTGAGGTGGGCGAAGATCGGCGCGGCCTCCTCGGCGCCCACCACGCACACGGGCACGATCGGCGCTCTGGCTCGCATCGCCGCCTCCACGAAGCCGCCGCGGCCGAAGCGCCGCAGGCGGTAGCGGTTCTTGTAGAGCTTCTCGGTGCCCTTGCGGCCCTCCGGGAATACCAGCACCAGCTGGCCCTCGTCGTACAGCAGCCGGTGCACGTTGGCGGGGTGCGCGGGCACGCAGCCGATCTTCGACACGAGCATGCTGAAGCCGGGATAGCCCTTGAAGAAGTGCTCGATGGTGATGTGGAGCGGGCGCGGGTGCGGGTGCTCCTCCTTGATGGCCTTGGCGATCATCGGCGCGTCGGGCGGGAGCGCGCCCGAGTGGTTGGACACGAGCATCGCGCCTCCGCTGGCCGGAATGTTCTCGATGCCCTCTACCTCCACCCGGAACCAGTAGCGGTACATGAAGTCGTAGAGCAGCTTGTCCATCGCGCCCTCGACCCGCTCGGAGCGGCCCCAGTCGTCGAGCTGGCGGTCTGGCTCCACGCCGGGGAGGTGGCGCCGGAGGTCGGCGTCGAACGGCACGGGCAGATTGCGCTCGCCGTTGTGCGACCGCCCGCCGTTCGCCTCGCGCTCCGGCCGGAGGCTCGTGCGTTCCCGCTCCGCCATGCGCCGCGATTGTGGCAGAGGCCGGGCGGGCTCCGTCCCGCTACCGCCTGAGCCGCTCGTTACGATCCGCGCCCATGCGCACCAAGGAAGAGATTCGGCAGGAGATCTGGAAGGCGATGGATCGCGAAGGGGTCTCGCGCTTCCCCGGCGCCGACGGCCGCATCCCCAATTTCGCGGGCGCGAAGGCGGCGGCGGAGCGGCTCTCGCGGCACCCGAACTGGGTCCGCGCGGAGACGATCAAGGCCAACCCCGACTCGCCCCAGACGCATGCCCGCCGTCTCGCCCTCGCGCAGGGCAAGCTCGTGGTGATGGCGGTGCCGCGGCTGCGCGACGAGCACCCGTTCCGGCTGCTCGATCCCAGCAAGCTGTCCGAGGAGGCGATCCGCGAGGCCGCCACGATCAAGGGCGCGCTGCGGCACGGCAAGGTCATTGACCTCGAGCAGGTGCCGCCGCTCGACTTCATCCTCACCGGCTCGGTGGCCGTCAACCTGAAGGGAGCTCGGGTCGGCAAGGGCGGCGGCTTCTCCGATCTCGAGTACGGCCTGCTGTCCGAGGCCGGCAAGGTCGACCGCCGCACCGTGGTCGCCACCACGGTCCACCCGATCCAGATCGTGCGCGAGAACCTGATGGTCACCGGGCACGACATCCCCGTGGATCTGGTCGCCACCCCGCGCGCGGTGATCGACGTGGAGCGCGCCTACGAGCGCCCGCGAGGGATCATGTGGGACCACCTCCAGCCGCCGCAGATCCACGAGATCCCGGTGCTGGAGCGGATGGGATACGCGGGTTGAAGCGCGGCTTCGCCGCGCAGACCACAGGCCACAGGCCACAGGCTTCACTGCAATTCGCGGAGTACCGGCTCCAAGCGTGCCTTCAGCTCGCGCCAGTCGGCCGCCCCTACGTAGCCGTCCTCTCCGATGAGCTGGGCGTTCCAGGGGTGCACGATCGTGGCGGGCACGATGCCCTCGGCCTTGGCGCGGCGCATGTTCACGGGGCTGTCGTCCACCAGCACGTCGATGCCCAGCTCCACGCAGCGGCTGATCTTGTCGAAGGAGCAGTGCAAGTCGTCGTAGGGCATGCCGATCTTGTCGAGCCACTGCGCGGTGGCGTCGTGGGCGCGGGTCGTGCGGTGGCTCGTCACGTGGATCCAGTGGCCCTGCTCGCTCCAGGCCTTGACCGTCTCCACCGCGTCCGGGTACGGCTCCGCCGCGAGGATGTTCTCGTCGGAGTGGGTCTCCTCCACGCAAGCGATCAGGTCGTCGCGCTCGAGCACCGTGATGCCCCAGTCCGTCTGCTCGTCGTAGGGAAGCTCCACGCCGAAGCGCTCCCGGGAGATGCGGTCGATCAGGTCCCAGTAGTGGTGGAGGGTGGAGTCGATGTCCAGCGCGATCTTCGCCATGCTCCTTGTACGGTACGGGGTGCATGGCGAAGTCGATCCGACCCACCAGAGCGCGCCCGGCCCGGGTAAGCGAGGCGCGTTTCGCCGACGACGAGTACGGCGCGACCGCGCAGCCGGACTGGCGCGAGACCGACTGGCGCGAGCACCTGAACGAGATCGAGATCGCCGGCCGGCGCGTGAACTACGTGGAGATGGGGTCGGGCGAAGGCCCGCCCGTGGTGTTCGTGCATGGACTCGGGGGCGCGTGGCAGAACTGGCTCGAGAACATCCCGCGCACCGCGCAGGAGCGCCGCACGTTCGCGCTCGATCTCCCCGGCTTCGGGCGCTCCGAGATGCCTCGCGCCGAGATCAGCATTTCCGGCTACGGCCGTACGGTGAACCAGTTCTGCGAGCAGCTCGGGCTCGACGAGGTGGTGCTGGTGGGCAATTCGATGGGCGGCTTCGTGGCGGCCGAGACGGCGATCCAGGTCCCCTCGCGGGTCGAGCGGCTCGTGCTCGTGTCCGCCGCGGGCATCTCGATCACGAATATCTACCGGCGGCCGGCGCAGACCTGGGGTCGCGTGGCCGCTGCGCTTGGCACCTACGGCGCGGCGAACACGCGCGCGACCGTTGTCCGCCCGCACCTTCGCCACATGGCGCTCGGCTTCGTGATGCGCCACCCCACTCGCCTGCGCGCCGACCTCTGCTGGGAGCAGATCCACGCCGCCGGCACGCCCGGCTTCCGCGACGCGCTCGACGCCCTGCTCGACTACGACTTCCGCCCGCGTCTCCCCGAAATCGGCTGCCCGACCCTGATCGTCTGGGGCAACGAGGACATGCTCGTGCCCGTGGAGGACGCGACGGAGTTCGAGCGCCAGATCCCCAACGCCCGCAAGATCCTGATGGAGGACACCGGCCACGTGCCGATGCTCGAGCGCCCGGTGAAGTTCAACGAGTGCCTGGTGGAGTTCCTCGCCGAGCCGCGCGGAGCCCGGCAGGACCAGGCCGAGGCGACGACGGTCTAGGCCGTAACGGCGCCCTCGGACGCGGACCGCACCTGCCGCGCGTACTTGGCCAGCACGCCGGACTTGAACGGCGGTGGCGGCGACTGGTAGGCGGCCACCCGCTCCTTGATCTCGTCCTCCGAGAGCTCGACACGCAGCTCGCGCGCCGGCACGTCGAACTCGATGATGTCGCCGTCGCGGACCGCGGCAATGGGCCCACCGTGCAGCGCCTCCGGCGCCACATGACCGGCCATCAGCCCGTGCGTCGCGCCGGAGAAGCGGCCGTCCGTGAGCAGCGCCACCTCTTCCCCCAGGCCCTCGCCGACCAGCGCCGCGGTGACGTGCAGCATCTCCCGCATGCCGGGGCCGCCAGCGGGTCCCTCGTTGCGAATCACCACGACGTCGCCCGACTTGATCTCCGACGCCGCGACTGCCTTGAACGCGTCCTCCTCGGACTCGAACACGCGCGCCGGCCCGCGGTGGTTGCGCCGCTCGTGCCCGGCGAGCTTGACCACACAGCCCTCCGGCGCGAGGTTGCCGCGCAGGATCGCGAGGCCGCCGGTGGGCTGGATGGGCGACTCGAGCGGGCGAATCACCTCCTGGCCGTTCCCCTCCTCCGCGGACGCCGCCTCCTCGGCGAGCGTCTTGCCGGTCACGGTCGGCACGTCGCCGTTGATCAGTCCGGCGTCGAGCAGCCGCTTGACCACGAGGCGCATGCCGCCCGCGCGGTACAGGTCGAGCGCGACGAAGCGCCCGCCCGGCTTGAGGTCGGCGATCAGCGGCGTGCGCGCGCTGATCTCGTCGAAGTCGTCGATCGACAGCTCCACGCCCGCCTCGTTCGCGATCGCCAGCAGGTGCAGCACGGCGTTGGTCGAGCCGCCTGTGGCCGCCACGCCCGCGATCGCGTTCTCGATCGCCGGACGCGTGATGACGGTGCTCGGCCTCACGTCCTTGTTGACGAGCTCGACCACGAGCCGGCCGCAGTCTTCGGCGACCTGGCCCTTTTTGCCGTCCTCGGCGGGCACCATTCCGCTGCCCATCGGCGAGATCCCGAGCACCTCGAACGCCGTGGCCATCGTGTTCGCGGTGTACTGACCGCCGCACGCCCCGGCTCCAGGCGAGGCGACACCCTCTAGCTCCTTCAGGTCGTCGTCCGTGATGTCGCCGGCAGCGTGGGCGCCGACGGCCTCGAAGACGTCCTGGATCGTCACGTCCTTGCCCCGGTAGCGGCCCGGCATGATCGTGCCGCCGTAGAGCATGAGGCCCGGCACGTCGAGACGCGCGAGCGCCATCACGCAGCCGGGGATCGTCTTGTCGCAGCCCGACATCGCGATCACGCCGTCGAACATGTGCCCGCGCGCGACGAGCTCGATCGAGTCGGCAATCACCTCGCGGCTGATCAGGGAGGTCTTCATCCCCTGCGTGCCCATCGTGATCCCGTCCGAGATCGCGACCGTATTGAACTCCATCGGGGTGCCGCCCGCCGCTCGGATGCCCTCCTTCACCCGCTCGGCCAGGCGCCGCAGGTGGAAGTTGCAGGGCATCGTCTCCGTCCAGGTGTTGGCGACGCCGATGATCGGCCGGCTGAGGGCGTCCTCGTCGTACCCGATCCCCTTCAGGTAAGCCCGGGCCGCGGCCCGCTCTGGACCGTCGAGGATCACCCGGCTGTGACGCCGGGGGTCGGCGCTCACGTCTGGTGTGCCTCGAACGAATCCGAGCCGCGCTGCTGACGCTCCCACTCGGCGAGTCGCCAGAGGTCGCGCCGTACACGGCCGGGATCGACCTGCCGCCCGGGCAGGTGCATGTTGGCGTTGCGGATCAGGTGCTCCTCGTCGCCCGTGAGCGCCATCCACTTGGCCAGCACGTCGTCCGAGTCCGGCAGGCGCGAATGCGAGATCGCGCGCGTGAGGTCCGGGAACTCGACGCAGTACTCGCTGAGCAGGCGCCTGGTCTTCGGCACGAAGGCGACGATCGGTTTGTGCGGGTAGACGAGGTATGCGTAGGCGGCGTCGCCGGTGGCCGGGTCGGGCTGGCCGAGGCGGCCGGAGACACGGATGAAGCCGAGGTCGCGGTACATCGCCCACTCCTCGTCGTTCACACAGGAGCGCAGCAGCTCGCGGGCGCGCTGCTCGGCCCGCCGCTCGCGTCCCGGATCGTGCGGCTCGAAGCGGCGCTCCCGGCGGTGCGGACGCCTGCGCGCCGATCGGCGCTCCTCGCTCCTCGACCACGCTCCCGCGATCGTGGGCAGAGCCAGCACGGCGGCGATGAGAGCGAGCGCTAGGAGGGCAAGCAGCACTGGGACCCCGCGCCTCGCCTAGCCGCCCGCGGCGCGCGGGAAGAAGATCACGCGCTCCGCGTCGGTCGGGATCTCGGTGTAGTCGCGGACCATCTGAGCTT
>Ga0070680_100000980_pt1 | contig 20266 bp, 16 predicted proteins | sample KBSC73BmetaG_FD_64672 | JGI IMG/M metagenome (GOLD analysis project Ga0070680, IMG submission 64672) | Corn rhizosphere microbial communities from Kellogg Biological Station, Michigan, USA - KBS C7-3B metaG | ecosystem: Host-associated > Plants > Roots > Rhizosphere | place: USA: Michigan...
GGTCCCTTCGACGTATCCGGAGCCTTCCCGCCGCCCAGCACGCCCGACACCATGCCGCTGACGCCCGCCATCATCTTGTACTGGATCGCGCCACCGTCGTACGTCGGCGTGACGACGAGCACGCGATGTTTCCCGGTGAAGTACGAACAGCTGGGCCCATCCCCGTATGCGAGCGCACTCGATTCGCGCGACCGGTACGGTGCCATGGTGAGCGGCCCGAGCACGGCCTCCGCTTCCTGGCGGGAGATGAGGGCGCACGGATCCGAACCGCTGGGTGCCGCCGCCGGGTCGGCTGAATTGTTCGCGAATGGCAGATCCGCGATGTGATCCATGATTGCGCTCGCGAGCGCCATCCCCTTCTCCATCTCGCCGAACGCTGAAATTTGTGCGGTGATGCGCCCCTCGCGCGCCATCATGAGAGCGCCAGGAACCCCGCTTACGTAATCCCAGCGGCCGTTCACCAGTGAGTCCCCGTGCGACTGCTTGTCCTTGAACACGGCCTGAATGTCCGGCACCCCCGAGAACCCAGCTTGAATGACGCCGGTGTCATCGAGGTCGAGCTCGATCGCGACGATTCGTTTCGTGAGCTCCGAGGTGCTCTTCATCTCGTAGAGGCAGCCATCACCGTCAGCTTGCGGCACGGTGTTGTCTGCGTTGCGCACGCGGACCGGATCGGCCACCAGCGGCTCGCCGAGCGCCTTCTCGGCGTCCGCGCGAGTGATCCAGTCGCAGGGTGCGTGACTGAGCTGGACCTCCGGAACGGATGCCGATTGCACTTTGGGGGCGCCCGCGGAGGACTTCGTGTCACCGCGATTACAGGCGGTTGCGCCGAACGAAATCGCGGAGCAGCCCATCATGAGGGCGGCCGTGCGGAGAGCGAGAGACATGTCTGGCCTCGGGTGAGATCGCCCACGGCCGTGTCCGCCGTGTGTCTTCGTTGCGCGAGCGCTCGGCCCGCCGTATGCTGAGAGCCATCGGCAGGGGCCGGTCGGCGTCAATATATCTTCTCAGGAAGCGGGCACCAGATGGGATCGCTCGAAATGCCGCTCGGATGCGCCGACGGAGACTCAATGACGAACCGCAAGCCGCGCGACGACGAGATCGACGTCTACGGCCTCTCGGATTGCGGAAAGGTGCGCGCACGAAACGAGGATCACTTTCTCCTCGCTTCCATCCACCGTCGCGTCAACGTCATCGGAACGAATCTCTCCGAGGTCGAGCGGCTGCCGCTCGACGATCAGCGTCTCGCGTTCATGGCAATGGTCGCCGATGGTGTAGGCGGTTCATCGGGCGGAGATCGCGCGAGCGCGATCGCGCTCGAGATCGCGACGCAATACGTCGCGAGCAGCATGGACTGTTACGATCGCACCGACGCGATGGATGGCGCGATGACCGGCGCGCTCCAGAGCGCAGCGCTGCACTGTCATCAGGCGGTGCTCGATCGCGCGAGTGAAGAGGGAGACGGAAGCCGGATGGCCACCACGCTCACTCTCTGGATGGGTGTGTGGCCATGGTACTACCTGTTGCAGGTCGGCGACTCTCGTTACTACCTGTACCGCGAAGGCCAGCTCACGCAGGTGACGCGCGATCAGACGATCGCGCAGGAGCTGGTTGACCAGGGGATTTTCACCCGCGCGATCGCCGAGCGGTCGCAATTCAAGAACGTGCTCTCGAGTGCGATTGGAGGCGAGTCATCGGCTCCCGTGGTCACTCGGCTTCGCGCCGATTGGAACAACGTCCATCTTCTGTGTACCGACGGTCTCACGAAGCACGTGCCGGACGAGCAGATCGCCGAGCGCCTCGCGACAATGACGTCCGCGCGTCAGGTGTGCGAGCGTCTCCTGCAGGATGCGCTCGACGGCGGCGGCTCCGACAACATCACGATCATCGTCGGGCGCGCCGCGCCGCGTGACTGACTCGGTCAGCTTCCCAGAAACAGCACGTGCACGTACGTGCCGAGCCGGACGTTGAAGGCGAGGTAGCAGCCCGCGTTGTCCGGGTCATCGTAAATGATGATGTTGTCGCGATCCCAGTACCAGCCGCGTGCATTCGGGTAGTCGTATGCAGACACCCGGAAGTAGAAACCGTTGAAGAAGAACCGATCGAGCCCGCCGCCTTCGAGCCGCCACACGTGACGCGCTCCGATGTAGTCGCGTGAGAATCCGCCGTGCCATCCGTACCCGACCCGGTAGCCCGGCCGTACGCGATAGTCGGGCGCCGGCCGGTATCCGTAGTCGGCGCGACGGTCATCACGATCGCGGAAGTGGCGATCATTGCGATACGACGGCTGCGCGCGCTCGAAGCCGCGCGAGCGTCTCGCATCGTATCGCGTGTCGGCACGCGGTTCCGGCCGATTGTTCGAACGGTCGCGGTACTCGACGCGCGTGCGATTGCTCTGTCTTGCCTCTGAATGCTGCTGGAACGAGCGGTCGCGATTGCCGCCGCGATCCTGATGACGGCCGTTCCCCTGCGCGAACGCAACGCTCGGAATCATCAGCGCCGCTGCCATTACCCCAAAGAGCTTTGTCATACGAGTCCCGCCTGGTTGACGAATTACCCGTGAAAGGTGAGCGAGCTCCCTTTGGCCCTGCCGGAGCGAAGCAGCTAGTTGACGGATGATACACGTGTCTGGCTGCAGTGGTCCCCGACCCGTATCTTCCCGAGCGAGCCTCACTTGGGAGTCCGACGGTGGAATCCGAGCTGCTGAAGAACCAACTCCAGGCATCGCTCGGTGCCAACTACACGATAGAGCGGGAGCTCGGTGGTGGCGGCATGTCGCGCGTCTTCGTCGCCACCGAGACGACGCTCGGCCGCACCGTTGTCGTAAAGGTGCTTCCGCCCGAGCTCGCGCACGCCGTGTCGGTGGAGCGCTTTCGCCGCGAGATCGCGATGGCGGCGAAGCTCCAGCATCCGCACATCGTGCCGCTTCTCACCGCCGGAGAAACCGACGGGCTGCCGTACTACACGATGCCGTTCATCGACGGCGAATCGCTGCGCGCGCGGCTCGCGCGCGTAGGGGAGCTGCCGCTCGAGGACGTGGTGCGCGTGTTGCGCGATGTCGTGGGCGCGCTCGCATATGCGCACGAGCACGGGGTCGTGCATCGCGACATCAAGCCGGAGAACGTGCTGCTCTCGCGCAACCACGCGCTCGTCGCGGATTTTGGAGTCGCGAAGGCGCTCACGGCATCGTCGACGTCGATGGGCAGTCTGAACACTTCGCTCGGTGTCGCGCTCGGCACGCCCGCGTACATGGCACCGGAGCAAGCCGCCGCCGACCCGACCACTGACGGACGAGCGGACCTCTACGCGCTGGGCGCCACCGCGTACGAAATGCTCACGGGCACGCCGCCCTTTGCCGGCCGAACGGCGCAATCGACGCTCGTCGCGCACGCGACGGAGGCCGTCGTCCCCGTGGGCGATCGCCGCCCTGCTACGCCGCCCGCGATTGCCGCGCTGGTGATGAAGCTTCTGGAGAAGCGGCCGGCGGACCGGCCGCAGAGTGCGGAAGCGGTACTCGCGCTGCTCGATGGCATGATGACTTCGAGCGGCTCGATGGTGCCGGTCGCGCCCGTGGCTGCGAAGCGGCGCGTGCCCGCCTGGGCGATCGCGGCCGCGGCGGCCGTCATCGTGATCGGCGCGATCACATTCGCTGCGCACCGCGGCGCGGGGATGCGCGCGCTCGCCGGGATGTCGTCGGACGGTGAAGTTGCGGCGCACTCCGTGGCCGTGCTTCCGTTCGCGAACATCGGTAGCGATACGGCGGCGGAGTATTTCGCCGATGGCATGGCGGACGAGCTCACGACGGCGCTAGCGCGCGTGCCGGGGCTCAAGGTGGCGGCGCGCAGTTCGGCATTCACGTTCCGCGGGCAGTCGGTGGGCGCGCAGCAGGTGGGGAAGGCGCTGCACGTTGGAGATGTGCTCGAAGGCAGTGTGCGTCGCGAGGGCGGACGACTGCGCGTCACGGCGCAACTCGTGAATACCGCGAGCGGCCTGGCGGTATGGAGCGACTCGTACGAGCGCGAGATGAAGGACGTCTTCCAGGTGCAGGACGAGCTCACTCACGCGATCGCCGCGGCGCTGTATCCCGCGCTATCGGGGAGCATGAGCGACAGCGCGAGCGCGGCTCGGCTCGCGGCCGCGCACGCGCTGCGCGGGACGACCGATCTCTCCGCGTACGATCTCTTCTTGCAGGGCCGCTATTTCTTCGGAAAGGGCGGTGCGCCCGCGATCTGGAAGGGGATAGGGTTTTTCCAGCAGGCCGTAGCTGCCGACTCGACCTTCGCGCGCGCGCACGCGGCGCTCGCGATGTCCTACGATCTGCTCCCCTATTACGGCGGTGCGCGCGCCGACTCGGTGATTCCGCTCGCGGAGATGCACGCCGAGAAGGCGCTGTCGCTCGACTCGGCGCTCGCGGATGCGCACCTCGCGCTCGGCGACGTGCGCGTGCATCAATGGCGATGGGCGGACGCGGAGCGGGAGCTCGACCGCAGCGTGTCGCTCGATCCGTCCAACCCCACCGTCCATCTCTGGCACGCGGAGCTGTTGTTGGGAATGGGTGAGGTGGGCGATGCGGTGAGTCACGCGAAAATGGCCTACGCGCTCGACCCGCTCACTGCGGTGACGAACCAGACGCTGAGCCTCACGCTGCTCGACGCGCGGCAGTACGACGCGGCCGCCGCCGCCGCGCGCAAGGGACTCGCGATCGACTCCACGCTCGGCGGGTTGTACGTGAATCTCATGGAGGCTGAATTGCTGGGCGGCCACGCGGACAGCGCGGCGCGCGTTGCGGATCGCGCGCTGCACATCGCACGCGATGAGCTGGGCGTGCGAAGCGCGGCGATCTGGGCGTACTCGCGCTCGGGCCGCAAGGGCGATGCGGACGCGTTGATGCGCGAAATGAGACGGGATCAGCAGTCGGGCAGCGTTCCGGCGCTCGACATGGCTCACGCGCTTCTCGCACTCGGCCAGACGGATTCCGCTCTCGTATGGATTGGCCGCAGCGTGCAGCGGCACGACGCGCAGCCCGATTGGAACGGGCTCGCGTGCGATCCCACGTACGATGCTCTCAAGACTGATCAACGCTTCGTAGCCATGATGGCGCCCACGGGAATGCGGATATGCACGGCGCGCGGAACGTAGCACGTGACGTGATCAGCTCGCCGTGCCACCCTTCAGCCGTGTGCGGCCCCAATCATGCTGCCTTAGTTATCCGCATTCGTCCTTCGAGGATTTCCCATGCCGCAAACCGCTGAGCAACTCAACCCGTACGCAACGTTCCTCGGCACACTCGACCCGCTGGAGGTCATCGAGAGCACGCCGCCCGCACTCGCACGCCTGATCCGCGGCGCCGACGAGGCCCGCCTCACGCGCTCACCGGCCATAGGGAAGTGGAGCATTCGCGACATTCTCTCGCATCTCGCCGACTGCGAAATCGCTTTCGCATTCCGGCTTCGCCAGACGGTGGCCGAGGAACACCACACGATCCAGCCGTTCGATCAGGAGCTGTGGGCGCGTCCCTACGGGGCCTACGGTGCCCACGACGCGCTCGACCTGTTCACGATGCTCCGTCGCTGGAACGTGATGTTCGTGCGCGCCGTCGGGCCCACCGCGCTCACGAAGGTCGTGACGCATCCCGAGCGCGGCGACATGACTTTCCGCACCATCGTCGAGACCATGGCCGGGCACGACATCAATCACACCCGCCAGATCGAACGGCTAGTGTAGCTGCGCGCGCTAGAGCTCGAGCACCATGTGCACGTTCGCGCGCGTGAACTCCGTGGCGCCGAGCGGCGCGTCGACGAAACCGAGGGAGTGGTAGAGCGAGATCGCGGGCCCGAGCGAGGAATTCGTCCACAGCTCCACTCGCCGCGCGCCGATCGCTCGCGCGTGTTCGATCGCGGCGTCGCCGAGCGCGCGTCCCACGCCCAACCCGCGCACGGACTCGGACACCGTCATTTTCGCGAGCTCGAACACGCCCTCCGCTTCCCGCATCAGCGCGCACGTCCCCACCACCTCATCGCGCAGCTCGGCCATGAAGATGGAGCCGCCGGGTGCGAGGATGCGGCCATCGGGGTCGCCGAGGTCCCGCTCGTCGCGTTCCTCCACGACGAAGTACTTCCTGATCCACGCGAGATTCAGCTCGCGGAACGCGACGGCGTGCTCCGGCTCGTACGGCACGATCCGGAGGCCATCACTGGGCAGTAGCGGCTGCCAGTAGCACACGCTCGAGAAATTCACGCGAACGCACCCATGTTGCCGAAATCTACCCGCGGTCGAACCGCCTCGCGTACCCCATTGACGTACCATAGATTGTTCCTCGGGAACTCCTCGGGAGCTGCTGGGTGGCGACACCGATATACGATGCGTTGCAGGCGGCGCTGGGGACCCAGTACAAGCTCGAGCGCGAGCTCGGCCGCGGGGGGATGGCGACGGTCTATCTCGCCACCGACACGAAGCACGGCCGTCAGGTCGCGCTCAAGGTGCTGCACCCCGATCTCGCCGCGTCGCTGGGTCCGGAGCGATTCCGTCGCGAGATCGGCTTTGCCGCCACGCTATCGCACCCGCACATCCTCACGGTGCTCGACTCCGGCCAGACGCCCGACGGTCAGCTCTGGTTCACGATGCCGTACGTCGAAGGTGAGACGCTGCGCGAGCATCTCCGCCGCGACAAGCAGCTCGCCATCGACGAGGCGCTCCGAATCACGCGCGAGATCGCGAGCGCGCTCGACTACGCCCACGAGAAGGGTGTGATCCACCGCGACATCAAGCCGGAGAATCTGCTGATCACGAAGCGCGGCGATGCACTCCTCGCGGACTTCGGAATCGCACGCGCGCTGGGCCGCAATACCGCGGGCGGCACGACGCTCACGCAAACCGGCCTCGCAGTGGGCACGCCGCAGTACATGAGTCCCGAGCAGGCCAGTGGCGATCCCGATCTGGGCTCGCGAAGCGACATCTATTCGCTCGCCGCGGTGTGCTACGAAATGCTCGCGGGCGAGCCGCCATTCTCCGGCGTGAATCTGCAGGCGATGATCGCGAAGATGATGACGAGCGACGCGCCGTCGGTGCGTGTGCTTCGGCCGTCGGTGCCGCAGGCCGTCGACGCGATATTGCAGAAGGCGCTGGCGCGCGTTCCGGCCGATCGCTGGGCCACGGCGGGCGAGTTTTCGCACGCGCTCGAATCCGCCGAGCGAAGCGCGCACACGGAGACGTTCACGCCCGCTACGGCGAGCGCGCCCCGATCGGGTCGCCGCCGCGTGCCCGCGACCGCGCTCGCGCTCATCCTTGGTGTGCTCGTGGGAGGTGGGATGCTCTTCGCGTGGCGGGCGAAGGGTCACGATGCCACCGGCACGGATTCGTCGGGCGCCATTCGGCTTGCCGTGCTGCCATTCGAAAATCTCGGCGACACGACCGACGCATACTTCGCGGACGGAGTGACGGAGGCTGTGCGCGGAAAGCTCACTGGCCTTCCGGGGATCGAGGTCATCGGCTCCGCGAGCTCCGCTCAGTATCGCAAGACCGCCAAGACGCCGCAGCAGATTGGCGAGGAGCTGGGCGTTCGCTATCTGCTGATCGGGCACGTGCGCTGGGCGAAGGGCGCCGGTGGCACGAGTCGCGTGCAGGTGAGCCCGGAGCTCGTGGACGTCGGCACGGCGGCCGACAAATGGCAACAGCCATTCGATGCGCCGCTCACGGACGTATTCGCGGTGCAGGCCGACATCGCGGCGAAAGTCGCCAGCGCGCTGCAAGTCGCGCTCACGCCGGTGGCGCAGCAGTCCCTCACGGTCCGTCCCACGGCGGATCTCGCAGCATACGACGCCTATCTGCGCGGGCAGGACATGGAGCGTCGGGGAAACAGCTCCGACATCCTGCATCGTGCAGCCGGGGAGTATCTCGAAGCGACGCGACGCGACTCGATGTTCGCACTGGCGTGGGCGGCCCTGGGCGACGCGCAGGCGCTCGACTTCTTCAACGGTTTCGCGCTTCCGGCGCTCGGCGACTCCGCCGATCACGCGTCCGCCCGGGCGCTCGCTCTTGCGCCGAATCTCCCGGAGGCGCACGGTGCGCGCGCGTCGTACTATCGATTCGTGCGCGGCGATACGAAGCGCGCACTCGAGGAGTATCACGCGGGTCTCGCATTGGAGCCGGGCAACGTACCCCTGCTTCGTCGTGCCGCCGGCGTCGAACAGCAGGCGGGCCGTTGGGACGTCGCAATCGCGGACTACAAGCAGGCGACGAAGCTCGATCCGCAGTCGTCAGTGGCGTTTGCAGCGTTGGGCGCGGCGCAACTGCGCCTGCGGGACTACGCCGATGCGCAGCAGTCGTTCGATCGTGCGCTGGCACTGCGCCCGGACAATCTCGCGACTATCGAGGGCCGTGCGACGGTCTCGCTCATGCGCGGCGATCTCGCGGGGGCGCGCGCGATCATCCACGGGGCACCGCCGAGTGTGGATCGAGCAGCGCTGCTGGCGTACATCGCGACGTACTATGACCTGGGCTGGGTGCTCGATAGCGCGCAGGAGCGACAGCTGCTCTCGCTCGGCGCCGTCGCTTTCGACAACGATGATGCAACGCGAAGCGTCGTGTTGGCGGAGCAATACCGGTATCGCGGCGATTCCGCTCGCATGCGCGCGTATGCCGACACGGCACGCGTCGCGCTCGAGTCGCAGCTCCGCAAGGCGCCTGACGATCCGCAGGGACATTTATTTCTCGGCTTGATGTGGGCGTATCTGGGGAATAAACCGGCCGCGATGCGGGAGGCTGAGCGCGGAATCGCGCTCCAGTCAACCACCGGAGATGCAACTGGCGGATACTACGATCAACAGGTGGTGCGCATCTACGTGGCTATCGGCCAACCGGAGAAGGCGCTCGACAGGCTCGAGCCGCTGCTGCGCCAACCCTATCTGTTGTCGAGCGGCTGGCTCAGCATCGATCCGAACTTCGCGCCGCTCAAGGGCAACCCGCGGTTCGAGCGGCTGGTCGCGAGCACGCCGCCCGCGAGCTGACCTCTCGTTGCGTCGCGAAGGTCAGTTCTGCCCGGCGAACTGCGGCCAGATTTTCTGGAGCGTGCCGCGCGGATTTTCCGCGACGAATATCCTGACATCGGATTCCTCCGGCACGCCCCAGTCATTGCGCACCCTACCCGCTTCCGTCACCGTGCCGTAGAATGGATCGAGATCCGACTTCTCTCCCCCCAACACGATGAGCACCGTGCCCGGCTTCTCGCCGGGCCCAAAAAACCAGTAGCTCCCCGCGCCCGAGATCACGCTAGGAAGTCCGTAGCGAGATCCGTAGAACTCTAGCGCTCCGGCTTCGCCGTAGTTGTCGGCGCCCAGTACCACCTGCGCGCGCTTCTCCGCCGGAAGCGAATCGTACACGTGCGCGACCGCCGCGACTTCTTCTGGCCAGCCGAGCATGTCCGCGTAGTCCTGCGGCAGCTTCAACTGAAATCCCTGGTTGGTGCGCGCCGCGGGCGCGAGTCCGGAATGAGAAACGAACCACGCGGTGTACTCCCTGGAAAAGATCGGAAGCTCGAGCGGCAAAGCCGCGATGGCATTTCCGACGAGAACGACCAGGATCACGACTCGAAGCGCCGTGTTCCATGCGCCCGCCCTCGCGTCGCTCCACCGCTCGAGTCCAACGGCGCCGGCGGCAAAGAGCGCCGGATAGATGGGAGAGATGTAGTAAGCCTTCCCATGGAGCACGAGGAGCAGGGCGAAAGCGCCCGCGCACGTCCATCCGATCACGCGGAATCGTCGCATCGACGCGGCGGACAGAAGATACGCCATCCCTGCAACGGCGAGCAGAATGGCGGGACCGATGTAAAGCTGCCCCAGGACGAACGACGTGAACGACACGTGCATGAGCTGTGAGCTCTCCAACGTCCGCATCTGTCCGACGACGGGGAAGCCGAGGCGCAGCTGTCCGACGATGCTCGGACTGCCGAGCACGATCGCGATCGCCGCGGCAATCCACGGCCACCTCGTGAGCATCACGCGCCGCTGCGGCGCGATCACGAGCGCGACGACGAGCGCGGCGCCGAAGAACAGGATGCTGAACTTCGTTAGCAGCCCGAGCCCGCAAGCGACGCCGAGCACGATCCACCATCGCGGCCGTGTCGACAGCCCATCGTTTTTGGTTGACTCCGCGCCGAGTCGTGCGAGCGCGTACAGCGCCAGCGTCCACCATAGCTGATCGAGCACTACGGGTTGGAAGAGCACGCCGGTGCGAATGAACACGGGGCTCGTCGCCACGGCGATCGCCGCGAAGAGCTGCGCGACCTTTCCGCCTCCCATTGCGCGCGCGATCAACGCCGCCATCAGCACGAGGAGTCCGGCGGCGACCGCGGACGCGAATCGGATCGCGACCATGGAGTCGCCAATCAGGAAGCGCTGCACCTCGGAGAGGATCGCGATGAATGGCGGAAAGTCCATCCGCCAGAGCTGCAGATGCCGGCCCATCGCCATGTAGAGAAATTCGTCGCGCTGGAAGCCGTAGGGCGAGAGCAGGTTCACGACGAGGTGCAGCACGAAGGTGATGGCACTCAACGCCGCGATCGCACGAGTGGCGAATGGCGGACGAGCATCGATCGTAGTGGAGGCAGTCATACGGTCCGGTAAGGGTGCGGTGGCTTAGCTACCTACGAGACTCGCACCCTTCCGGGTTCAGGCGTGCGGCGACAACCCCAGCCAGCGCTCGAGCGCCTCGCGGCGCGAGCGGCTCACGCGCAGCCGCACTCCCCCCTTCATCTGCAGCTCGTAGTCGCCGCCGCCCCCGCGGTGCAGCGCCTCCACGAGATCCAGCCGCACGATCACCGAGCGGTGCACGCGCATGAACCGGTTCGGATCCAGCCGGTCCTCGAGCGTCTGCATCGCCTCTCGAATCACGTAGCGCCTGTCGCCAACGTGCAGCTCCGCGTACGGTCCCGCCGCGGCGATGTAGTCGATTTGCGCAACGGAGATCGGCTTCACCTGCCCCTTCATCTCGACGGCGATGCGCTCGAGGTATCGCGTCGGAGCTTCCGCCGCCGTCGTCGACCCGCTCGCTCTCAGCATCGCCAGCAGACTCTCGCGCGCTCGCTCCACGCCCTCGAGAGCAAGCACGCGCCGCGCCCGCAGAAACGCCTGCTCGAACCGGTCATCGTCGAATGGCTTTACGAGATAATCCACCGCGGCGACGTCGAACGCTTCCAGCGCGTATCGGTCGAAAGCTGTTACGAAGATCGTCATCGGCATCTGCTTCGCGCCGATCTCCCTAACGACATCGAGCCCGCTCTTCTTCGGCATCTGGACGTCCAGAAAGACGAGATCCGGCCCGAGCTCCCGAATCGCGCGAACCGCGGCATCGCCGTCGGCCGCCTCGCCCACGATCTCCACGTCCGTCTTCGCGCGGAGCAGGTCGGCAACGCGAAGCCGTCCGAGCGACTCGTCGTCGACGATCAGCACCCGAATGACAGGCAGCGATCGCGGCGGCGGCGGCGCGTCACTCGCCGGCATCGTCCGTCGTCTCGGCTCCCTGCACGAGCAGCTCGCTCCCATCGTGCGCCGGGATGCGCACCTCCGCCACCGTGACATCGCCGCGGCGCTCGAGCGCGAACGATCCCGCGTCGCCGTACAGCTGCTGCAGCCGAGCGATCGTATTGCGCAGCCCAACGCCTCCGCCCGGCCCACCCACGCCCTCGCGCGACTCCGGTCCGTTGTCGCTCACCCTGAGCACCAGCGACTCCCCCTCGAGCACCGTCTCAATCTCGATCCGTCCCGGCTCCGTCATTTTCTCCACTCCGTGGCGGATCGCGTTCTCCACCAGGGGCTGCAAGACCATGCTCGGCACGAGCATGTCGAGCGAGCTGTCTTCGAGCAGCCGCATCACGTTGAGTCCCGGAAAGCGCACCTCCATGATGTCGAGATACCGATCGATGAGATCGAGCTCGCGTCTGAGAGTGATCTCGGGCTCGCGCGCGCCCTCCATCGTGTAGCGCAGCAGCTCGCTCAGCCTCGTGATCATTCGGCGCACGCCGCGCGGATCGCGCTCCACCAGCGTCGAGACCGCGTTCAGCGTGTTGAAGAGAAAGTGCGGGTCGAGCTGGCTGCGCAGCGCCTCGAGCCGAGCCTCCGCGAGCTGCGCCTGCAGCTGCGTCGCCTGCTCGCGCCTCGCTCGAAAACGCAGCGAGTACGCGCGCGCGACACCGGCTGCGAGCACGCCCAGGTAAATCACGAGCGCATTCAGGATTCCGAACCAGAGTGGCGGCCCGTGCGAGCGGCCGCTGTCGGCATCCGGCGGCCGCTGCAGCAGCGCGTCGCGCGTCGCATGCCCGATCAGGCTCACACCCAGCCCGATCGCGATGCCGAGTGCAGCGAAAAAAAGAAACTGCGCGATGCGATTTTGCTTGTCCGCACCGATGCGGACCGCAAGCGACACGATGAGTGGCGTCAGCAGCGCCCACACCAAGGACTCCGCGAGCGCGATCGCGATCCACGTCGACAACGGATTGAGGCTCGGTCGCGAGTCAGGCCCTGAATCGAAGGCGTGGTTCGCGACGGTGAGCAGCGCGTAGATCAGCCAGAATCCCACGATGAACGAGATGTCGCGCCGCGTGAGCGGAAAGCGCTCAGCGGGGGCAATCGTCCTCGGCGTCGTGTCGCGAATTGCGCGTTCGGTCTGGCGATTCGGAGGGTTGGTCACGTTGGAAGGATACGCGCTTTGTGCGTGCCCGCGAGGGCCCGTGGCATGGAGTGCACGCGGCTGTACACGAATCGCACGGCGGTGTCGCGCGTCCCGCCGGGTGCGGTTCGTGACGGCTGCGCGTCGGTTCGGAACGCCAGCGTGCAAGTCGTGACATACCAGCAACTTACGCCACAGGAAAGCGTAGGATTCACGTGTGGGAAGTGAGAGCGGGCAGCGCACGAACATCACGCACGGCGAGGACCGTATGAAGAAAAAGCTGATCACCGTCGCACTCGTGGCGATTGCAGGAGTCACCAGCGGCTACGTGCTCTATCGCCACGCGCACGCAGACACGGCGCCGGCGTACCGCACCGCGGCGGTTCAGCGCGGCAACCTCGAGTCGACGGTCGCCGCAACCGGATCGCTCGGCGCTGTCACCACAGTGCAGGTCGGCACTCAGGTGTCCGGTCAGATCTCGGCGATCTATGTCGACTTCAACTCCAAGGTGAAAAAGGGCGAGCTCGTCGCCCGCATCGACCCCACGTTGCAGCAGCAGGCGGTGGAGGATGCGCAGGCCGGCGTTGCACGCGCGAGCGCGCAGCTCGTGCAGACCAAGGCCGAATACGATCGCAACAAGCTGCTCCACGACCAGAAGATCGTAACCGATCCCGAGTTCAACACGGCGCAGCTCAACTACCAGGTGGCGAGAGCGAACAGCACGTCGGCGCAGATCGCGCTCGACAAGGCGCGCCAGAATCTCTCGTACACGTCGATCTACGCGCCCATGGATGGAATAGTCGTCGAGCGCGACGTCGACGTCGGCCAGACCGTCGCCGCGAGCCTCTCGGCGCCGCAGCTCTTCGTCATCGCGAAGGACCTCTCGCAAATGCAGATCCTCGCGACGGTCGATGAGAGCGACATCGGGCAGATAAAGGATGGGCAGTCGGTGAGCTTCACCGTGCAGGCGTATCCCGGGCAGACGTTCACCGGTGTCGTACGCCAGGTGCGCATCAATTCGGCGACCGTGAACAACGTCGTGAACTACACGGCGGTCGTGACGGTGGAGAACCCGAATGGCAAGCTGCTGCCGGGCATGACGGCGACGGTGAAGTTCCTCGTCGGATCTGCGGACAATGCTCTCACGGTTCCGAATGCCGCGCTCCGCTTCAAGCCTGCGATCGCTGCCGCCGTGCCAGCGCGCGCGACGGTGCGTAATGCATCGGCGGGCGCGGCGCCGGATTCTACGCGCACGCTCTGGCAACTCGATGCGACGGGCGCGCTCGCGCCGGTGCGCGTGCACACTGGACTTACGGATGGCACGCGCACTCAGATAACCGGCGCGGCCATCAAGGAAGGAATGGAGATAGTGGTCGGCGCGAATACGGGGACGTCCACGGACGTCGCGACGCCGGCGTCGAAGAATCCGCTGCAGCCCCAGAGCACCGGACGGCGCGGCGGCGCCCCGGGCGCCTTCTAACCGCGCACCGGAGAATGACGATGTCTACACCAGTGATCGAGATCAGCGGCGTGAAGAAGGTCTACCGCATGGGCGAAACGGAAGTCTTCGCGCTTCGCGGAGTGGATCTCACCGTCGGCGCGGGCGAGCTGCTCGCGGTGATGGGCTCCTCGGGATCGGGGAAATCGACGCTCATGAACATCCTCGGCTGCCTCGACATTCCGACGGCGGGAAGCTACGTGCTCGACGGCGTTCGCGTGGACGGCATGAGTCGCAACGATCTCGCGGATCTTAGAAACCGGAAGCTCGGCTTCGTCTTTCAGGGATTCAACCTTCTTCCGCGCACGACCGCTGTCGAGAACGTGGAGCTGCCATTGCTCTACGACCGCACGGGCCGCTGGACGAATTCGCGGCAGCTCGCCGCGGACGCGCTCGAACGCGTGGGCCTCGGTGCGCGGCTGGAGCATCAACCGAGCGAGCTGTCGGGCGGACAGCAGCAACGTGTGGCGATCGCGCGCGCGCTCGTTACGCAGCCCACGCTGCTGCTCGCGGACGAGCCAACGGGAAATCTCGACAGCAGGACATCCATTGAAGTGATGGCGCTCTTCCAGGCGCTCAACGAGCAGGGGATCACGGTGATCATCGTGACGCACGAGCCCGACATCGCGCAGTACGCGCACCGGGTGATTGAAGTTCGCGACGGACAGATCATCCACGATCACTCGGTCGCGGCACCTCGCAGTGCCGCGACCGATGTGATGGCGATGGACGTCGAAGCGGCGGAGCTCACAGCCGGCGTAACGAAGGAGGCAGCATGAAGACCAGATCGCTGTTGACGATGGCCACCGGGAGCATCCTCAAGAACAAGATGCGCACCATGCTCACGATGCTCGGAATCGTGATCGGCGTGGGCGCAGTGATCGTCATGGTCGCGGTGGGGAATGGCGCGCAGTCCCAGATCGAGGCGCAGATCAAAAACCTCGGCACCAACCTCATCGTGATCACTCCGGGCAGCACCGCCGCGGGCGGCGCGAGCCAGGGCGCGCAGACGTTCAACCGCCTCACGATCGCCGACGCGGACAAAATCAAGAGCGACGCGACGCTGCTCTCGGCGGTGTCACCGGTGGTGGTCACGCGCACGCAGGTGATCACGGGGAAGGGCAATTGGCGCACCGAGATCAACGGCGTGTCCACGGACTATCTCACCATTCGCGACTGGAACGTCACGAGCGGCGCGCTGTTCTCCGACGACGACGTCAACGCCAAGCGCAAGGTCGCCGTGCTCGGCGCGACGATCGTGAAGAACCTCTTTCCCGACACGGATCCCGTGGGCAGCCAGGTGCAGCTTGGGCACGTGCCGTTCACGGTGATCGGCGTGCTCGCGGCGAAGGGGCAGACGTCGAGCGGAGTGGATCAGGACGACGTCGTGCTCGTGCCATACACCACTGCGCAGGACCGGCTGAGCGGAATGACCTTCCTCGGCCAGATCCTCGCGAGCGCGCAATCGCCCAAGGACATGGTGGCGGCGCAGGATGAGATTCGCGGGATCATGCGCGATTCCCACGGCCTGCTGGGCGGAGGCGTGGATGACTTCACCGTGCGCGATCAGACGGCCATCGCGCAGGCGGCGACGAGCACGACGAGTGTGATGACCGGGCTGCTGGCCGCGATCGCCTCGATCTCGCTCGTCGTCGGCGGCATCGGGATCATGAACATCATGCTCGTGTCGGTAACGGAGCGCACGCGCGAGATCGGCATCCGGATGGCGGTTGGCGCGCGCGGTTCCGATGTACTCACTCAGTTCCTCGTCGAGAGTGTCGTGATGAGTCTCCTCGGCGGAGTAGTCGGTCTCGCAATCGGCTTCGGTGGCGCGGCGATACTCGGCCATGTGATGGGTTGGAGCACATCGACGCCGCTCATCGCGGTATTTGTCGCTGTGGGATTTTCGGCGGCGGTTGGCGTGTTCTTCGGCTACTACCCGGCGCGAAAGGCGGCGGCGCTCGACCCGATCCAGGCGTTGCGCTACGAGTGACGCACGAATCGGTGCACGGAGAGGCAGCACGGCAGGAATACAATCAACACGGATGGATGTTCACATGCGCGCATACAACGGCAGGATTACGGCGCTGACGCTCGCGCTGATGATGATCACGGTTGGAGGACGGTCGGTTCGGGCCGAGGGAGTCGCGCCGGACACGACGCAAGCCGGCACGCCGATCACCTTCGACGATGCCGTTCAGATCGCGCTCAAGCAGAACATCTCGATCGCGCAGGCACAGAATGCGGCGGCGAGCGACGCTGCGTCGGTTCGCGGCGCGAAGATGAGCTTCCTCCCGAATCTGCAGCTGAGTACGAGCGGCTCGCAGACGTACGGCCGCAACTTCAGCGAGACTACTGGTGATGTGCTGAATCGAAACACGCAGTCGCTCAACGCCGGAATCTCGTCGAGCATCACGCTTTTCAACGGGCTGCAGAACGTCGACGCGCTGCGCCAGGCGGAGAAGACGCAGGACGCGGGCAACCTGGACCTCACGCGCGCAAAGCAGACGGCGGTGTTCACCGTGGCCTCGAACTACCTGTCGATCATCACCGCGCAGGAGCAGCTCAAGGTTCAGCAGGAGAATCTCGCGTCACTCGAGGCGCAGGAGGCGGAGATCAAGAAGCTGGTCGACGCCGGCGCGCGTGCGATCTCGGACCTGTACTCGCAGCAGGCGCAGACGGCCGCATCGCGACTCGCGGTGGTCAACGCGCAACACGATCTCGAGCTCGGGAAGGTGGACCTCGTGCAGACGCTGCGGCTCGACCCGAAAGGAGCGTACGACTTCGTAGCGCCAACGGTGGATGAATCCGCGGCTGCCGGGGCGAGCTACAATCTCGACAGCCTCGTGAATCTGGCATACGCGCAGCGCGCGGATCTCGCCGCGGAGTCGGCGCGCCTCGACGCGAGCGCGCAGGCGGTGAAGGCGGCGAACGCCGGCTGGTGGCCCACGGTGTCGCTGAGTGCGGGCTACAACTCGTCGTATTCGTCGGCCGCGGCCGCGCCCTTCGTGAACCAGCTCGATCAGGCGCGCGGTGGCAGCGTTGCCATCGGCGTGTCGATCCCGATCTTCGATCGTGGGCAGACCAGCGTGGATGCGCAGAAGGCGAAAATCCAGGAGGACAATGCGCGCCTGGCGCTCGAGAGCCAGAAGCAGCAGGTCGCGCTCGAGGTGAAGCGCGCGTATCTCGACTTTCAATCGGCGGGCGAACAGCTTGCCGCGGCACAGGCGCAGCAGAAGGCGAGCGACCTTGCGGTGACGACGTCGCAGCAGCGCTACCAGGCGGGTGCGGGGACGCTCGTGGAGCTCACGCAGGCGCAGGCGGCGCAGGTTCAGGCCGCGAGCGCGGTAGTCAACGCGCGCTATTCACTCGTCTTTCAGCAGGCGCTCATGTCGTACTACACAGGCCAGCTCGACCCCGGCCACACGCTGCTCTCGGCGGCGTGAGAGGGGGGTCATGGCGCGGGCGCGCGGCGAAGTTCCGCGTGCCTGTTCGCGAGCTTCAGGCCGGTGAAGCACACGGCCAGCCAGAGCGCGCCGAGTGTGTAGCCGGCTACGACGTCGCTCAGGAAGTGGACGGCGAGGTACAACCGGCTGTAGCCGACGAGCGCGATCATGATGACCGCGGCGGCCCAGATCGCCGCGCGGGCAGCCGTACTCTTCACGGGGCGCAGGTAGATGATCGTGTACGCGAGCATGCTGAATCCGATCAGCGATCCCATCGAGTGGCCGGACGGGAAGCTCCAGCTCGTGCCGTGCAGAAAGAGCGCGGCGAACTCCGGACGCGGCCGGCGAATGATCTCCTTCATCGCGAAATCGAGCACGGTGCCGCCAACGTACGAGAGCACCCATGCCGTGAGCAGCGTGGGATGATGGCGCTTCCAGAGAAACGCGACCACCGCGACGAAAAGGATCGCCATCGCTGCCGGCGACCCGCACAGGCTCACGATCACGAAGAAGCGATCGCCGAGCGGCGTGCCGTTGAGATGAAACCAGTTGGCCAGCGCGAGGTCGCGGTGTACGAGCACGTCCTTCTCCGCGACCGAGTCCAACAATGCGGCGAAGAGCCAGCAGGTGAGCACGCACACCGACAGTCCGATGATGACGTGCAGTGTGAGATACGCGCGCGGGTCGAGGCGCGTGATGAGGCGTCGCCATCCGGACTGCGTGTGTGCGGCGAGCGGGGTCACGACGTTGGCGTCTCCTCGGCAGGTGCGCGGTCGCAGGCGTCCACTCGCTGCTGGAAGAACCTGCGCTCCATCGGATTGCGCGCAAGCTTTCCCGCCGCGAGAAAATGTTCGTGCGCGACCTCGTCGTGTCCACGCTGTAGCTCGAGCTCCCCGAGTGCGGCAAAATAGAATGGGTAGTCTGCCAGCCGCGCACTGTCGGCGATCGCCGCGATCTCCTCCAGCCCGTGCGCCGGACCACGGAGCTGCGCGATCGCTATCGCACGATTGAGCGCGACGATGGGCGACGGGCGTATGGTCAGCAAGGTGTCGTACAGCCCGACGATCGTATCCCATCGCGTGCCCGCCGCACTTTGCGCGCGCGCGTGCACTGACGCGATCGCCGCCTCGATGTGGTATTCGCTGACATGCGTGCCGGTGGCCGAGCGGTCGAGCAGCTCCTCGCCCTTCGCGATGAGCGCCGCGTCCCATAGCGTGCGGTCCTGATCGTACAGCGAGCTGAGATTTCCCGATGCATCGACGCGCGCGGGAAGGCGCGCTGCGTCGAGGCACATGAGCGCCTCGAGCGCATACGACTCCGGCGTCGCCGTGAGCGGTTGCTCCAGCAGCAGGTTGCACAGGTGCATCGCCTCGCGGCAGAGATCCGCGCGCACCGCCAACTGCGAGTGCGCTCCGTGGTAGCCCTCGCTGAAAAGCAGGTACAACGCGCGCTGCACCGCCGACAACCGCTTCGGCAGTTCTCGCTCCTCGGCCAGGTCGAACAGCCGCGCGGATGAGGCGAGCACGCTCTTGCCGCGCGCGATGCGCTTCTCCATCGCCGCGGATCGCGTGAGAAAGGCGGCCGCGATTTCGTTCACGCCGAAGCCGCAGAGGATGTGAAGGATTAGCGCAACCTGCGCAACCTCGGGAAGTTGTGGGTGGCAGCACGAGAACATCATGCGTAGCTGATCGTCGCGAATCGCGGACGCGCTGAACGCTTCGTTCACCACCGGCGAGAGCGTCCACTCGCTCTCGAGAAGCCGGCCGAGCTCGGGCGCGTAGCGGCGCGCGGTGCGCTCGCGTCGCAGGATGTCGAGCGCGCGATTCTTCGCCGTCGCCATCAGCCACGCTGAAGGATTCTCCGGTACGCCGCGGAGCTTCCAGACCTCCAGTGCGCGGCAGAAGGCGTCCTGCACCACATCCTCGGCGAGGTCGAGGTTGTGAACGCCGAAAAGCCGCGTGAGCGCGGCGACCATCCGTCCCGCTTCGCGCCGGAAGAGATGGTCGCCGGGCTCCATCGCTACATCTTCATTATCGGGCGAACCTCGACGAACCCGCCCGTGTCGAAGATCGGGCAACCGACGGAGAGGTCCGCCGCCTGCGCGATGTCCTTCGCCTCGACCAGTGTGTACCCGCCGACGATGTCCTTCGCCTCGGCGAACGGTCCATCGCTGATCGCCTTCCGTCCCTTCACGACCTTTCCGGTGCGCTCGAGCGGATTGCCCTGGTCCTTCAGGTGTCCCTTGGTGCCCAGCTCCTTGAGCCAGTCGACCCACTTCTGCATGTGCTTCTGCATCTGCTCGGGGGTACCGCTCGAATCGCCGCCGCGGTACAGGTACAGGAACTCACTCATGATGATCCTCCGTGTTGGTTGGTGTTTCGAATCATCAACGATTGGCCGATGTTAATTCCGACATTTTTCTTTCGACGAATCCATGGCCGCGTCTGGTTGCGGATCTTGACTGTCGTCCGGGCGCGGCGATCATTTCACCCCATTGCACATCGTCCACTAAGGTACAGACTCGGAGGGTACCTCGCATGACCACCACCGATCCGCGCATCGACGCATACATCGCCAAGTCGCCGGAGTTCGCGAAGCCGATTCTCACGCACATTCGCACGGTGGTGCACGCTGCGTGTCCGGATGTCGAGGAGACGATGAG
>Ga0070680_100000985_pt1 | contig 20205 bp, 12 predicted proteins | sample KBSC73BmetaG_FD_64672 | JGI IMG/M metagenome (GOLD analysis project Ga0070680, IMG submission 64672) | Corn rhizosphere microbial communities from Kellogg Biological Station, Michigan, USA - KBS C7-3B metaG | ecosystem: Host-associated > Plants > Roots > Rhizosphere | place: USA: Michigan...
GAAGGAAAAGACGCGGATCGCCGACGACAAAGACAAGGCAAAGCTCGACACGGAGATCACGAAGCTCAGCGGGAAAATCGCGGATCTGCAGGCATTGGCCGACGCGCGCATCTCGGCGTACCGCGCGCTCGAGGCCGCGAAGACGCCGAAGGAAATCGACGATGCCAAGCGAGCCGTCGCCGAATCGGATATCGCGATCGCGATCGGTCTCGCGCAATACGGCGCGTCGAGCGCGGAGCTCGATGACTTCGGTCTTCGCGCGACCGGCGCCGGCGACGTGCTGAGCGACGCCCTCGGTTCGGGCCTCGACGTCGATCGCATTCTCAAACGCGGCGTTCGCGTGCAGGGGACGGGCCCGGATAACCGCGTGCTGCGTCGACTCAAGGTGTCCGGCGGCAACGCGAAGCAGGACAAGACGGATAGCAGCTACGTCGGCAAAGGCGACTTCGAGCTCGGCGAGACGAAGCTCAATCTCCACGCCCAGCGCGTCGGGGATTCGGCATTCATCGACCTCGATCAATTTCAGATCGCATCGTTCACGATGTCGCAGATGCTGCTCACGGCCGACGAGGGCGGCATCGGGCTGCAGGTCGGATCGTCGGGCATGAGCAGCATTGAAGACGTGCGGCTCAGTGGCAAGGTGCGGCTGGACAAGCGCGCGGACACTGCGGGAACCTTTCCGCAAGATTTCCGTTTCGCGCACGCCAACGTGACGGACCTCCGCATCGGAGCGATCCGCGCGAACGGTCTGACCTACAGCAGCATTCCAGACGCGATTCAGGTCACGATCAAGTCCGGCTCCGTCGAAGGCATTTGGGCGAAGGAGCTATCGATCGACTTCGCCGAGAAGGATGGAAAGGCGTCGATTCTCGGATCGGCGGGCATCGATGCGATCACCGATGTGGACGTTGCCGCCGCGCTGACCGATGGGATCGTTCGCCAAGCGAACGGAAAGATCAGCGGCAAGGATCTCAAGGTTTCGTTGCTCAAGGAAGGAGAGACCGAAGTATCGATCGGCGATCTCAATGCCGCGGCCTTTTCGTTACGTGGCCCCGACGGTTGGGCGCGCTTCTCACTCAACCACCTGTCCGGGAAGATCGGCGTCAAGGGCGGTAACTATACGCTCAAGGACGTTCGTCTCGGCAGCTTCGAGGTGCGAGCGATCGACTGGCGCATCGGCGCGAAGGGGCGAGTGCAGGCGGACAAGCCCGCAAGCCTCGTCAATCTCCGCGTCACCGCGGAGATCGAGACCGAGCAGGTGCCGGATCCGAAAGTCACCGCGAAGCCGGGCGCGCCGCCGGCGACGAAGACGAAGGTGAAGCGTGTCCACATCACCCGGTTTCACATCGATACCATCCAGGCCCAGCACCTCATCTATCAGGATGACGACGTCAAGGTGGAGCTGAAGGAAGCGGAATACGGAAAGGATCCATCGACCATGGGCGGGTTCCGGCCGCTCTACCTTGAGAATCTCGATATTGTAGATCTTGAATGGACGCCGGGCCAGGGCGTCACCCGCGGTGACGTGGATCTCGCCAAGTTCGACGCAGCCGTCAACTTCGAGGATCTGAAGACGGGACTCAAAGCCGGCCTCGGCTTCAAGGGCAAAGGCATCGGCACGACGTTCATCGGCCCGGACATGCGCGCGATGAGCCTCGACGCGATCACGGAGACTGGCGGGTACGTCAAGAGCAAGGCCCTCGACACCACGTTCCGCACCGGCCAGATCGTCGGCGCCGTGACGTTCGGCAAGGATTACGCGGAGCTCGAGAACCTCATCGTCGACAAGCTGCACTTCAACAAGACGACATACGCCAGCGACGACGGCAAGACGATCGAGCTGCGGTCAGCGGATGTCCGCCGCATCACGCTGGACAAGGTGCGCGCGAACTTCGAGACCGTGAAGGACGACGACGGCAAGGACAAGCAGCAGGTCAAGGACATCGAGCTCGAGAATCTCGAGCTGACTGGCATCGAGGCGGGTGAGTTCGAGTACCACGGCAAGTCCAAGATCACCAATGCCGCCGGGGAATCCGGTGAGGCGACGCAGACGGTCAAAGCGTCCGGCGCCACGATCGACCGGCTGCTGATCTCGAAGATGACGCGCAATCAGGCGGACAAGCTCACGAAGCTGAGCTTCAAGGTCGAGAACCGTGAGGAGAAAAAGCCGGCGTTCGGCATCACGGGATTGTCGGCTGATCTCGTCCAGACGTTCGGCACGAAGTCGACGATGACGTCGTTCTCATCAGATGTCGACGGCGACGCGATCTATGGCAACGACATCGAATTCCAGACGGTATCGCTCGGGAAGGTGAAGCAGGCCGACGGCAGCTACGCGCCCGTCGAACGCACGAAAGTCACGGGGAAGTTCACGCTCAATCGCATCGGTCTCATCGGCCCGGATCTCACGCTTACAGACGAGAATGGGCAGAGCACGAAGATCGGAGCGGACTTCAGCGACGGCTCGTGGGGCCGCATCGACATCTCGAACATGCAGCCCGAGTTCTTCCCAAATGGAACCGCCGTGGTGCCGATCCAATCCATCCTCGCGCAGAAAATGATGGTCACGCGCGGTGGAACGAAGGTGATCATCCCGCTCGCGGAGCTTCGGGATTTCGCCGTCGGTCTCAAAGGCATGGGCACGGACAGGGGCGTCGAGCTGCTCGTCGCGCGCGCCCGGAAGCTCCTGTTCGCGAAGGGACTCGAAGTCATCGTCTCAGTCGATCGGAGTGCCAAGAGCGCAGCGAAGGGCGCAACGAAACCGGGTCCTAATTTCATCGCGACGCCGATCGGCGGTTTGCACGGCCAACTCGATGCCGAGTACTCGCTGGATTGGCTGCCGGATCCGTGGATCCACCTGCCCATTGCCGACGGACAATTGGACTTCTCGAGTGCGCATCCGTTCGCGCTGAATCTCGAGAAGAGCAGCGATGCGGGCAAAATGAAGCTCACGCTCGGGAGCTTCCACCCGACGAAGGATCTGAAGACGCTTCCGGACGTCGGTGGCATGCATCCGGAAGCCGGCGGCCAGGGTGTGATCAACTTCAAGGAGATGACGGAGAAGTTGCTCACGGACACCGGCAAGGCCCAGGACGAGAGCAGTGAGCCACCCGCCGATCTGTCGGGCCTGAACGACGTCACCGTCGGCGGTCATCTCGCGCTCGGCGAAGGTCGCATGGGGTACGACGTCAACGGCGACGGCGAGCTTGGCGACGGCGACAACTACATCGAGTTGAGCGCCGGGGATGCAAAGGACAACACGCTCACGATCCCCAGTCAGGCCGTCGGCAAGGAACTGCGAATCGACATGCCGCGCGTCCATGCGAAGGGCGCCCAGTTCGCCGAGGGAAAGGGAACGACCGGCGACATCAGCTTCGCGGATCTCACCGTCACCGTCAGCGGCCTCGCGAGACTGCGGTTCGAGATTCACGTCACGATGAAGAAGGGCGAGATCGACGACATCCAGTTTGGCGACGTCACCTTCCTGGATGCGAGCAAGCTGGATACGACGAATTCCATCGATACCTCGAAGGTGAAGGCGCTTCCCACGCCCGGGCTCAAGGACGTGAATCCGGCGGGCGAGGAAGGCAAGCCATGAATCGCGCGCCTCAATTCCTTCGTCGTAACATTTCTCTAAACGGATCACGCGTGCCGGTTCAGGATCCGGGGCTCGAGCGCGACGCCACCACCGAGGGGGCGCAGGCGATGGGGCGAGGTGCGGATTTCAGCGGCGTGCGTGTGCATAACGACGCCGCCGCCGCCCGCGAAGCCGACGCGTTGGGCGCACACGCGTTCACGAGCGGGCAAGACATCTACCTCGGCAGCAGCGTGCAGCGGAGTGCGGCTGCAGTGCCGCTGCTCGTGCACGAGCTCGGACATGTCGTTCAGCAGGATGCGCACGGCCCTGCCGTCCAATGTCAGCCGAAAGACGCGCAGGCCGGCATCGGTGCGACGCCGCCCGAAGAGGATTTCATCAAAGATCCGGACACGTGGGGCTCCGAGGACGCGCACGTTCTCTTCAACCAGAACGATGACTCGATCGGCAGCGATGCCGAGGCGGCGATCAAGAAAGCACTCGCCGACGTGAAGGAAGCGTCATACGTCCACGTGCACGGCTATGCCAGTGGTGAAGGTCCGAGTGGTTACAATCTGAATCTGTCGGCGCATCGCGGCGTGCAGGTGAAGCACCTGCTCGAGAGACTGTTGCCGGCAGGCTCCAAGGTGTACGTCTTCGCGCACGGCGAGAGTCGTCATTTCGGTGCGGCGAAACAGAATCGTCGTGCCGGTATCTCGGTCATGGGGACCGTGGCCGAAGGCGGCTACCATCCGAAGCTGAACCTGGATCTTGGCAGCGGCCCGCTCGTCACGCCTCGCGGCATCAGGATCCCGGATCCGCCGACCAGTCCCGCGAAGGACACCGGAAGCGGCGGCATTCCGCCGATCGTTCTCGATCCCAACAGGTTCGGGCTTGCGAGGCCGCCGTATCTCACGCCCATCGCGCCGCTGACGACACCGCGACACTTGATGAACAACGCGGATCTCGTGAATCCGAGTGCGCTCCACGGCGTCGGCGCGTCAGAGACCGGCAACATCGTCGAGCTCTGGGATTCGGCGTATTGGAAATATCACAACTTGGGCATCCCCGACGAGCTCAAGATCGGGCCGATCGATCTCGGTGCAGGAGAGCTCGCGAACAAGGAAGTGAAGAACAACATCCAGGCGTACCATGAGCGGAATGATCCGACCGTGATCGAGCAGTCGAACCGGGATGTCGGCGCCGTCGTCATCCAGTCGCCGAACCTGCTCGAGCTCTTCTCGTCGAAGAAGAAGGACAGGAAATGAGCACGTTTCCGGGGTCTCCGAAGCTGCTGCGCGGCGGGCTGGTGTTGATCGATCCGACGACGGGATCGGTCCTGCGCATCATCGCGCTGCAATACAACCCTGATACGCTCACGCGGAGCTTCCAGATCAAGTCGGCGAGCGCGGATACGGGCGATCACATGGAAGCGCTTCGCCTGAAGGGTCCGCCGGTCGAGACCATCAAGGTCGACGCCGAGATCGACGCCACCGATCAGCTCGAGACCGGCGATTCGCAGACCGTGTCGTCCGGGCTGCATCCACAGCTCGCCGCCATCGAGACGATGATCTACCCGACGAGCACGCACCTGCAGTCGACGAACGCGGAGGCATCCGGCGGCTCGATCGAAATTGCGCCGGCGCAGGCGCCGCTGCCGCTCTTCGTGTTCGGACCCAAACGCATCGTCCCGATTCGGATCACGGAACTCTCAATCACCGAAGAGGCGTTCGACACGGCGCTCAACCCGATTCGCGCAAAGGTGAGTCTCGGGATGCGCGTGCTGTCCGTCGACGACCTGGGCTTCGAGGCCAAAGGCGGTGGTCTGTTCCTGACCTATCTGCAAACGAAGGAGCAGCTCGCGCAGAGCAGCAAGGGCGGCACGTTCTCCACGCTCGGCATCAGCGGAATTCCCTGAGCATTCACCATGGCGACGACCTACAACTTTCCACCCACCAGCCGGTACGCCGGCATCGACCTCGCGACGCTCGAGCTCCCCGACGGAACGCGGCAGGTCTATCTGCGCCGCCGGTTTCTCCCGCCGTCGAGTCGATTCGCAGTTCTACGTATGCACATCGTGGCCGACGGCGAACGCGTCGACCGGCTGTCCGCGCAGGAGCTGGGCGACCCAACGGCCTTCTGGCGCATCGCGGATGCGAACGACGTGATGCGTCCGGACGAATTGACGGAGACCGTCGGCGGCGCCGTGCGCATCACGTTGCCCGAGGGCATTCCGGGCGCCACCCCGATCGGCTGATCGTCACGATGCTTCAAGGCATTCACCTCACGCTGATGATCGGGCCCGCGGTGCCCATTCCGGCTCCCAAAGTCGTGGTGGACGCCGTGCGCTCCGTGCAGGTGACATCCGGCAAGGACAAGACGGGATTTCAGATCACCTTCGCGGTCGGCAAGAACTCGCCCCTCCAGACCACGATGTTGCCCGCCGGCTACTTCGACCCGATCACCACGCGCGTGATCATCATCGTCACGACCGGTGGATTCCCCAACGTGATCATGGACGGCGTGGTGACGCGCCAGGAGATGACACCGAGCAGCGAGCCGGGGCAATCCACGCTCACGATCACGGGCGAGGATCTGAGTGTGCTCATGGACATCGTCGAGATCAAGCGGCCGTTCATCGCGCTCGACAATACGCTCACACTCTACGAGGTCCTCGCGCCGTATACGGCATTCGGGGTCGTGCCGCTCGTATTGCCGAATCTCTTCCAGGACATCGAGGTACCGACGCAGGGCTGGAAGACGCAGACCGGTACCGATCTCGAGCTGATCAAGAAGATGGCGAGGCTCTGCGGGTACGTCTTCTATGTCGAGCCTGGACCATTACCGGGGCAGAGCATCGCGTACTTCGGCCCGGACATTCGCATTCCCGTGCCGCAGCCCGCGCTCTCCATCAACATGGACGCGGAGACGAACGTCGAGTCGCTGAGCTTCTCGCTCGATGGCCTCGCAAAGGAAGTGATGGTCGTGACGCTGATGGATCCCATCACGCACAAGATCCCGATCCCAGTGCCCATCCCCAACATCAGCATCTTCCAACCGCCGCTCGGCTTGCGTCCAACGTTCCCCGCGAAGATCCGGTTCGCGAAGAACGTCGAAGACAAGTCGGTTCCCGAAGTGCTCAACCAAGTGGTCGGCGAGATGCTCAAAGGCGCGACCAATGCCATCACCGCGAGCGGCTCGCTCGACGTCCTGCGCTATGGCCACGTGCTTCGCTCCAAGCTGCTCGTCGGCGTGCGCGGCGCCGGCCTCGCGTACGACGGGCTGTATTACGTCGACAGCGTGACGCACAACATCCAGCGCGGCCAGTACAAGCAGAGCTTTCAGCTCAGCCGCGATGGGCTGATCTCGAACACGCCAAAGGTGCCGGTATGAGTCGCACGAACGACAACGATACGGACAAGTATTACGGCATCTATCAGGGAACAGTCACGCTCAACACCGATCCGATGTTTCGCGGCCGCCTGCAGCTCATCGTTCCCGAGGTGCACAGCTTCATTCCCACGACGTGGGCGGAGCCCAGCGTTCCATTGGCGGGGCCGACCGGTCCACCGATGGGCGTGTACATGGTGCCGCCGCCGGGCGCCGGGGTCTGGGTGATGTTCGAGCACGGTGATCCCGACAAACCGGTCTGGCTCGGCTGCCGCTGGGGATTGCCAAGCGACATTCCGCCGCTCGCGCTGGCCGGCAACCCCGCCGATCCGAACATCTGCATTCAATCGCTCCTTCAGCATACGCTCATGATCAGCGACATGCCCCCGTCGCCGGTGACGGGAGGGATCATCCTCAAGAGCACGACCGGGGCGATGATCGTCGTCAACGATTCCGGCATTTACATCTCCAACGGCAAGGGAGCGACCATCACGATGATTGGCCCGACGATCAACCTGAACCTCGGCGCGCTCACCATCACGTGAGGAGGATGCGATGCCCGGATTCCTCATGCATGTGAACGCCGGCGTCCAATGTACGCACGGTATCCCGGCGATCATCGCCCCGGCACAGCCTCGCGTACTGGTGAGCGGACAACCCGTCGCGACGATGAACGCGCAGATCACCGTCGCGGGTTGCCCGTTCACGGTTCCGGGTCCCAAACCGCAGCCGTGCGTCACGATCAGATGGCTCATGCCGTCGACGCGCGTGCTAGTCATGGGACAGCCCGCGATGGTGGTGCCATCGCCGGGCCCCGGACCCGGTATGTGCCAGAGTCCCGAGCAGATCCCACAGGGTCCACCGATCGTCAGCGCGGTGCAGCCGCGCGTGATCGCCCTCTGAGCCAACGCATGGACATCGACTATCCATTCCACTTCGACAGCCGCGGACGCACGGCGCTCGCCGATCGCGACGATCATGTGCGAGACATGATCGAGCAACTGATCTTCACGAATCCCGGGGAGCGAGTGAATCGCCCGGAGTTCGGCAGCGGGTTGTTGCAGTTGGTGTTCGGTCCCAATAGCCCGGAGCTCGCTGCGACCGTGCAGTTCACCCTGCAGGCGGCAATTCAGCGATGGCTCGGCGACGTGGTCCAGGTGCGCAACCTCGAAGTCACGGCGAACGATTCGACGCTCAGCATCCTGCTCACGTACGCGCTCGCGGACACCGGTGAAGAGCACACCGCCACCTTCACGCGACCCGTGTAACGAGGGACGCAACCATGGATCTCATCTGCCGGACCGACCCGCGACGCGATGCCGTGCGTCGCATGAAAGGCCGCAACGGACTCGATTACGCCGAGTTCGACAACGCGACCGGGCCGACGCTGTACGTGTATTTCCTCGGCAAGCTGCCGCCGCAGTTGGCGACGAACAAACCGGGGATTGAGCGTTTTCTCACCATCGAGGGTGGGGAGCGGATCACCGGCATCAGGATCGTGGACATCGACCCGCAGGTGAGCGACGATCCGGAGCGCGATGACTATCTGGTCGTGAGCCTCGATCGCGCCGGCGACTTCTCGACGTACACGCTTCGGCTCGTCGGCGTGGACGACATCGATCCGCGCTACGACTCCGTGTCCTTCTCGTTCAAGGTCGGTTGTCCGAGCGACATCGACTGCGCGCCGAGCTGTGCGTGCTGTCCACCCGAGCTCGACGAGCCGCAGATCAACTATCTCGCGAAAGACTACGACAGCTTTCGCCAGTTGATCCTCGATCGCCTCGCGGTTCTCATACCGACGTGGACGGAGCGGCACGTGCCGGACATCGGCATCACGCTCGTCGAGCTCCTTGCCTACACGGGCGACCTTCTCAGCTACTACCAGGACGCGGTTGCGACCGAAGCGTACATCGGCACCGCGAAGCAGCGCATCTCGATGCGTCGCCATGCGAGGCTGGTCGACTATCTGATGCACGAAGGCTGCAACGCACGCGCATGGGTCCAGATCACCGTCTCCGGGCATCTCGAGCTGCCATCCGCACAGATCGCGTTCATCACGGGATTGAACGTGCCCGAGTCGGCGAAGCAGTCGGTCATGCCGCTGTCCGACGTCGATCGGCTGCCTGGCCACAGCTTCGAGTACTACGAACCGCTGCCGTCGACTCCATCGCGACCGATCGCGCTGCGCCCGGGACACAATTGCATCCCGTTCTATACGTGGGGCCAACGCGAGTGCTGTCTCGCCGCGGGCGCCACCTCCGCGACTCTTCTCGACACGTGGGTCGTCGACCTCCCACCGTCTCCGCCGCCGTCCGATCCGCCGGCAGATTCGCCTGACCTTCCTGGCGCGGATGCGGATGTCGCTGGAACGTCGTCACCCGCCGGCACATCGGACAGTCCGGCGGCAGTAGGGACCTCGAATACGAATTCACAGAAGTCTGCCCGTCTCCCGGCGCCGACGCGCGCGCTCGACCTTCGAATCGGCGATGTGCTCGTCTTCGAGGAAATCCGCGGCGCCAAGACGGGAGATTTCGCCGACGCCGATCCGGGCCGACGCTGGGCAGTGCGGATCACCAAGGTCGAGCTCACTGAAGATCCCGTGTATCTGGTCGACGTGCCGCGCGCCAAGGAGACGCGTCACGTGCCGACTCCACTCGTGAACATCGAGTGGGCACCGGAAGACGCGCTGCCATTTCCGCTCTGTATCTCAGCGCTCGGCGGCGCTCCCGATTGCAAATACTACTGTGATATCTCGGTTGCGCACGGCAACATCGTGCTCGTCGACCACGGACGGACGGTGAGCCAGTCGCTCCCACCGGTGCCGGGCGAGACGAGCGATGGCTGCTGCGAGTGCGAAGGCGAGCCGAGCGATGTGTCGACGCGTGCGGCGCGGTATCGTCCGATGCTCGGGCAGGCTCCGCTGGTCTACAGTGAGCCGCTGCCGGTCCCGCCAGCGCCGGCATCAACGACCTTGAAACAGGATCCACGAAATGCCGTGCCGGCGCTTGCGCTCGTCGACGAGTCGGGATTCCCCTGGACGCCCGAGCCGGATCTGCTCGCGAGCGGGCCCGACGACCGCAACGTCCTCGCTGAGGTGGACAATGCCGGCCGAGCACATCTCCGGTTCGGCGACGACGAGCTCGGACGCGCGCCGACTGTGGGAGAGGGGTTCGCGGCGACATACCGCGTGGGCGGCGGCGTCGCAGGGAACGTCGGCGCGGAGGCAATCTCGGTGCTGGTGCTCGACAACCTGAGCGTCAGCGGAGTCACGATCACCGTCCGCAATCCGCTGCCGGCGCAAGGCGGGATCGATCCTGAATCGATCGAAGAGGTGCGCATGCTGGCGCCGGCGGCGTTTCGCCAGACAATCGAGCGAGCGATCACCGCCGCCGACTACGCGACGATCGCGGAGCGGAACCCCCGTCTGCAGCGCGCGGCGGCGCGTCTCACCTGGACTGGCAGTTGGTACGAGGCGGACGTCGCGGCCGATCCGCTTGGGAGTGAGATGACTGACGATGCGCTGCGGCGCGTCCTCACGAAGCAACTCCATCGCTACCGGCGCATGGGCCATGACCTGCGCGTGCAGCGTGCCGTGTACGTGCCACTCAAGCTCTCGCTCGAGGTCTGCGCGTTGCCAGGCTACGAGCGTGGCCGCGTCAAAGCCGCGCTCCTGGCGCGACTCGGCAGCGGACTGGCCACGTGCGGAAGTCATGGGTTCTTCCATCCCGATGAATTGAGCTTCGGCGAGGCGGTGTTCCTCAGCCGCATCATCGGGGCCGCCCAGGCGGTGCAGGGTGTCGAATGCGTGACGGTGACGGAGTTTCATCGCCTGTTCGAGCCGCCGAATCACGAGATCGACAATGGGATCCTGCCGCTCGCGTCATATGAGATTGCTCAATTGGACAACGACCCGGACCACCCCGAGCGCGGACAGTTGCGGATCACCGTCCGCGGGGGGCGATAGGAGAGGGACATGACGCGAATCGAATCGGGAGTCGACGGATGAGCGCCCAGACCTGCGGATGCAATACCTGCGGCTGCGACACGATGCCATGCGGTTGCTGCGACGGCGTCCAGCAGCTCACACCAGCCGACGAAACGAATCGGCCTGGCCTGAGCGCGCTGCGGTATCGGGTTGGAACGCACGCACAGTTCCTCGAAACGATGAAGGCGCGGTTGTCGACCATCGACGTCGACGGCGTCGGCACCGATGGCCAGACGCCCGCCGTCTTCAGACCGTTGCGAGGGCTCACGACGCGCGACAGTAGCGACCCATCCATCGCGCTGCTCGATGCATGGGCCACGGTCGGCGACGTGCTGAGCTTCTATCAGGAGCGCATCGCGAACGAGAATTATCTCCGCACGGCGACGGAGCGGCGCTCCATCCTCGAGCTCGCGCGCCTCGTCGGCTACCGGCTGCGTCCCGGCGTCGCAGCGTCGACGTTCTTCGCGTACACGATCGACGACAAGCAGACGGCACCGCTGACGATTCCCGCGGGTAGCGCCGCGCAGAGCGTGCCCAATCCGGGCGAGCAGCCTCAGACGTTCGAGTCGAGCGAGGATGTCGTCACGCGACCGGAATGGAACAATCTGCAGGTCCGTCTCGCGCAGCCGCAGAACATCCGCTTCGACAACGTGCTCGCGCTCGACACGCTGTACGTGGCCGGCGTCGCGACGAACCTGAACGCCGGCGACAAACTGCTATTCACGTTTACTCAGGACGGGTCGAGCGCGGCCATGCGCGCCGTGGCGTCGATCGATACGCAGTTCGCCGATAAACGGACCGCGATCATTCTGCAGCCGCTCGGCCCGGTGCTCGAGTGCGAGCCGTTGCTCGCCGCGCTCATCGAGCAACTCAAGACGCTCGCGGCGGGCGGCGCGTCGGGAGAGGCGAGCCGAGCACTCGCGGCGGCGCAACAAGTCTTCACCGACGTCTATCTGGGCGCGGCCGCCGACCCGGCGCTCTGGGCGCGAACCATTCGCGAGGCATCGGACGTTGGCGAAGGTTCGCCTGTCACCGACGCGATCGACACCATGGCGGCTGCCATCGCGGCGATCATTCCGCCCGATAACACGAAAGAGGTCACGGACCCGTCGAAGTTCGTCCAACCATTGCTCGTGCCGCCGGTCGTACAGGCCCGCGACAGCCTCAGCTTGCCGCGAAGCCTGGCGCACGCGTTCGCGCCGGTCGGTAGTCTGCCGCCGTCACGCGAGCGGGCCGTCCGTCGTGCCGACGCACCGGTGAGCGCCGCGGGCGCAGCGGTGCTCGCGCGTCGTTATGCGGATGTCAGCACGCAACTGCTCGTCAGCTTCGTCCCCCATCTGGAGCAGAGTTATTACGCTGCATGGGCGGGGGCGCAGGTCAACCCGACGACTGCGCCGCTCATCGCGGTCTACGCGTTGCGCGCGCGCGCGTCGCTATTCGGTGCGACGGCCGCGAAGCTGCCGGCGTACACCGTGCAGAACGATCCCGACATGCCGGCCGGAACGCCGGCCGGCCTCGTCAAGCCGCAGAAGTTCTGGCAGGACTGGGATTACGCCGACGACGAGACGTCGACGAATGCATTCCTCGACAGCCCGAATGAAGCCATCGTGCCCGGGAGCTATGCCGTCACGGAGTTCGAGGGCAACCGGCAGGTGCTCCGAGTCGCGCAGGCGTCGACCACGCCGCGCACGGCATACGGGCTCAGTGGCCAGGCGACAGCGGTGGCGTTTCAGTCGGCTGGTGAAAGTGGATGGCGCACGACGGGTGACGGGGCCACCATCGACGATCTTCGCAAGACCAAGCTGTACGTGCAGAGCGACCCGCTCACGTTGATCGACGAGCCGCTGACCGATGCGATCGACACGCAGACGATTCCTCTCGATGGCTTGTACAAGGAGCTGAAGTCCGGTCGTTGGGTGATTCTCTCCGGCGAGCGCGCTGACATCGATCAGGTGTCCGGCGTCACCGTTGCTGAATTGCAGATGATCTCCGGATTGAGTCAGGGCTTCGATCCTGATCTTCCAGGCGACACGGTCCATACGACGCTCGTGCTCGCGACGCCGCTCGCCTACTCGTACAAACGGGCGACGCTGAAGATCTATGGCAACGTCGTCAAAGCCACCCATGGCGCGACGCGTCGAGAGACGCTCGGCAGCGGCGATGGCGCGGAGGTCTTCCAATCGTTCGTGCTCAAGCAGCCGCCCGTGACGTTCGTCGCCGCACCCACGGCCCAAGGGGCGGAGAGCACGCTCCAGGTCTTCGTCGACAATGTCGAGTGGCACGAATCGGACTCGCTCGCGTTTCTCGATGCGAAGAGCCATGGCTTCGTGACGCAGACCGACGACGACGCGAATGCGACGGTGATGTTCGGCGACGGGCAGCACGGTGCGCGCTTGCCGAGCGGCGTTCAGAACGTCGCGGCCGTTTACAGAAGTGGAATCGGCGCTGGCGGCAACGTCGACGCGGGGCAGATCACCACGCTGCAATCCCGGCCCCTCGGCGTCACCGCGGTGGTCAATCCGCTTCGTGCCTCAGGCGGCGCCGACAAGGAAGGTCGCGATCTCGCGCGCGAGAACGCGCCGCTGTCCGTGATGTCGCTCGACCGTCTCGTGTCCGTCCAGGACTATGAGGATTTCACTCGGCGATTTGCCGGCATCGCCAAAGCGCTTGCCCGCAGCGATACGGATGGCAGCCGGAATCTCGTCTACCTCACGATCGCCGGGACCGACGACGTTCCGATCGACGTCACCTCCGACCTCTATCGCAATCTGCTCGATGCGCTGCGCACCCTCGGCGACCCCGATCTCCCGCTGCGCGTCGATCTCAGGGAACGCAAAGCCTTGGTGCTCAGCGCTCGCATCAAGATTCTTCCGGATTTCCAATGGGAACCGGTCGTGAGCGACGTCCGCGCGGCGTTGCTCGATGCGTTCGGCTTCGACCAGCGCAAGCTCGGCGAATCGGCACTGCTGAGTGAAGCGATCAGCGTGATGCAACGAGTGCGCGGCGTCTCCTGGGTCGACGTCGACGCGTTTGGCGCCGTGCCCGAGCGTGTATTCAAGGTCACCGTGCGGCCCGACGGCACCGTCGAGCGAGCTCGCGTGTTGCTCACCCAGGACGACATCCTCGACACGATCGCGGACATCGTCGATGCACGCGTGACGTTCAACGGCGCGCTGCCGCTCGTCGAGCGCATGCTGCCCAACGTCGATGCATGGCCCGGTGGCTTCGACGCGAGCGAACAGATGCTCCGTCCCGCGGAGATCGTGGCGTTCACACCCGAAGTCACCGACACTCTCATTCTGAATCAGATCCCATGACCGCGATCGACACCGGGCAGGCGCGCACCGATCGACTGTACGATCTGCTCCCTGCGATTCATCAAAGTCGCGATGCCGAGCGGGGATATCCGCTCAAGGCACTGTTGCAGGTGATCGCCGAGCAGGTCGACATCGTCGAGGACGACATCGCGCAGCTCTACGAGAACGAGTTCATCGAGACGGCCGCGGATTGGGTCGTTCCGTACATCGGTGATCTCGTCGGCTATCGTCCCGTCGCCGACGGCGGCGTTCCGGCCAATGAGACGAGCTGCAACGGCACGAGCCGTGTGCTCGTGCCGCGGCGTGAGATCGCGAATCTGATTCGCACCAGGCGCCGCAAGGGAACGCTCGCCCTGCTCGAGCAACTCGCGCAGGATGTCGCGGGCTGGCCGGCGCGCGCGGTGGAATTCTTCCGGCTCCTCGGGTGGGCGCAGAACATCGACCACCTCCATCTGAAGCGGCACCGGCTCCCCGATCTGCGTGACGTCGATGCGCTGGATCGGCTCGGTGGCCCCTTCGAGTCGATCACGCACAGCGTCGATGTTCGACGTATCAACTCGTCGCGCACGCCGGGCCGCTTCGACATTCCGAGCGTCGGCGTGTTCGTCTGGCGGTTGAAGAGCTACTCCGTGACGAGGACGCCGGCCTTCTGCGACGAAGATGCGGGACCGAACTGCTTCACGTTCAGCGTGCTCGGCCAGGACGCTCCGCTATTTGTGAATCCTCAACCCGAGTCCGATCCGACGCACATCGCGGAGGAGCTCAACGTCCCCGCACCCATTCGCCGCTATGCGTTCGAGCATCATCTCGACGAGTTCGTCGGCGCCGGCAAGAGTCTCGCGATCGAGACGGACGGCTGGGCGGGCGCGAAGTCTGGCGAGGTCCCCACGTCGCAGCTCGTGCCGTCCGACCTCTCGAACTGGACGTACGTTCCGACGCTCAATCACGTCGCGGTCGATCCCGTGCTCGGCCGGCTTGCGTTTCCGCCGAGTCAACTGCCCAAGCGCGGCGTGCGGGTGAGCTATCGATATGGATTCTCGGCAGACATGGGCGGTGGAGAGTATCCGCGTACGCTCGTGCAACCGCCGACGACGTTCACGCTCTATCGCGTCGGTGAGCACGAAGCCCATCGTCGACTCGGCGAAGCGTTGAATCAGTGGAGGGCCGATGATCCGACGCACGCGGTCATCGAGATCACGAGCAGCGGCGTCTACGTCGAGCCGGTGCATATCGTCCTCAAGGATAGGCAGACGCTGCAACTGCGCGCGGCCGACCGTGTGCGGGCCGTGCTGCGGCTGATCGATTGGCAGACCGACCTTCCCGACGCGCTCTCGGTGACGATGGGCGAGGGGAGCCGCATCACGTTCGATGGGCTTCTCGTCACCGGCCGGCCGCTGAACATCACGGGCGCTCGCGAGCGCGCGGCGACGCAGTCCGTATGCGGCGCGGAAGTCGTCATCCGTCACTGCACGCTCGTGCCCGGATGGGGCATCGACTGCGACTGCGAGCCCAAGCGGCCATCGGAGCCGAGTTTAGAGCTTGTGAATGTACGGGCGCGCGTGTGTATCGAGCGGAGCATCGTGGGCGCCATTCAAGTCCACGAGGACGAGGTGCGCGTCGACCCCATTCCGCTCGCGATCACGGACAGCGTCGTCGATGCGACGTCGTCCGACCGTCAGGCAATCGGCGCGCCGGGAGCGACCATCGCGCACGTGTTGCTGACGATCCGTCGGGCGACCGTCTTCGGTATTGTCGACGTGCACGCGATGCCGCTCGGCGAGAACTGCATTTTCACCAGTTGCGTCAACGTCGGGCGCCGACAGATCGGTTGTCTGCGATTCAGTTCAGTGCCCACGCAATGTCGCACGCCGCGGCGGTATCGTTGTCAGCCGGATGAGGTGATCGCGGCGGTGAAAGCGCGCATCCCGGACGACGCGGCCAGGCAGGCGAGCGAGATCGCGAACGAGGTGTTGCGCGTGACGCCGCGATTCACGGCTCGGCGCTACGGACGTCCGACATATGCGCAGCTCTCGCTTCAATGCGCCGTGGAGATCACGCGCGGCGCGGATGACGAATCAGAGATGGGCGCATTCCATGACCTGTTCCAACCGCAGCGCGCGGCGAACCTGCGCACACGGCTGGCTGAATACACGCCGGCGGGAATGAACGTCGGAATCATCTTCGCGAGCTGACCCCACCCCATCCCACAGGGCACCGACATGAAGGGCGACTTCTCACGCATCGGCTTCGATGCCACGAAACACTTCAGCAGCGTGCTGCTCCAGCAGGGTCGGGTCACGCTGGATGCCGATCCGAACGAGCAGACGGCCATCCTGCTCCACTACGTGCGGACGCTCGCGCGCGACATTCTCGGACCAGGCGCTGGTCCGAGTGACAGCCCCGGCTTCGAGGTGACGCTCGATCGCACCGACGCCAATCAGCCCGTGCTGAACATCAGCAAGGGTCGCTACTACGTCGACGGCATTCTGGTGGAGATCGACGATGACGTCGACTACGCGCATCAGCCAGCGTGGACGGCGCCCGAAGACGATCCCTTGCTCGAGCGCCTGACGTCGCGCGCCGGCGATGACTTCTGGCTCTATGCCGACGTGTGGGAACGGCACATCACGTGGATCGAGGACGATTCGATTCGCGAGTCGGCGCTGGGCGGTCCTGACACGTCCACTCGCACGAAGGTCATGTGGCGAGTCCGCGCGATCGCGCGCGCCGCGATATTAGAGAACTTGAAGAGGCGGCTGGACGAGCTCGAGCAGCGGCTGAAGAATACCCCTCCCGACGATACTGCGGAGATCAATCTCCTCAACGCTCAGATCGGCGTCCTCGAGCAGGACATCGAGCGGCTCACGCCCAATGCGAATGGCGGCGCGGGCACGGATTGCACGGCGCCGCTGGATGGCCTCGATGGCCTGAGCGATGCACAGATGACGGCGCGGCTCGACCCCGGCCAGCAGATCAAGGATGCGTGCACGATTGCTCCGGATGCGCTGTATCGCGGCCCGGAGAATCAACTCTATCGCGTCGAGATCCATCAGGGCAGCGATGCGCCAGGCGGTCCGACGCTCAAGTGGTCGCGTGACAACGGCAGCCTCGCGACGCGCTGGCTCGATACCGACGGCAATGACGTCGTCGTCACGAGTACGCGAGGTGTCTCGGCTGGCGCGTGGATCGAGCTCTCCGACGAGACCAACGATATTGCCGGGAGCCCCGGCACGCTCGTGAAGGTGGCGAGTGTCGCGGGCGATCGGCTGCGCATCGATCCGTCGACGATTCCGTCGACGGGCATCGCGTTCCTTCCATCGCTGGTTCATCCGAAGGTGCGGCGATGGGATCAGACCGAGAACGACGATGTCACGCTCGACGCGGGCGCCGTGCCGCTCGTCGAAGCGACCGCGACGCAGGCGAACTGGTTGACGCTCGAGGATGGGATTCAGGTGCAGTTCGCGGCCGGCGGCACGTATCGCACTGGCGACTACTGGGTGATTCCCGCGCGCGTTGCAACGGGCAGTATCATCTGGCCGACCACCGTCGGCAGTCAGGGGAACATCGAGTGGCTGCCGAAGCCGCCGGATGGCGTGGAGCATCACTATGCGCCGTTGGCGTTCGTCGCGGACAACAGTGATCACAACCTGGTGGTGACGTCCTGTCGCTGCGATATCGCGACGGTCGGCGATTGCGGTCCGGCGCGGAGACTCGCCGTCGGAGCAACGGGGGACGTGGCGGTCGCCAAGAGGGCGCGGGCGCGAACGGCGAAGAAGTGATGGAGAGGCCTCGTCGGGAGCGACGCGGCTCTTGACGCTCACGCTGCTGCCGGTGGCGAGGGCAGCTCGATGGCATCGCGCAGGCTCTTGCCCATCGCGAGCCTCGCGGCGAACGGCAGATTGAACAGTTTCAGAATTGAGTTGCGCAGGAAAAGTTGCACACCGTTACGTGGCGCGAAGGCCGGCGCCAGTCGAACTGCTGCTTTCTGCTTCGAGCGCAGGAAGGGCATCAGCAACTGCTCATAGCGCGCGAATGCCTGGGCGTGATTATCGCGCGCCCGGGCCAACTCGGCGGCCAGCACGTACGCCTCCACCATCGCGAGCGCAGAGCCCTGACCGGCCAGGAGCGAGACACATGCCGCCGCATCTCCGAGCAATGCCACGCGGCCGCGCGTCCAGGACGCCATCTGGATCTGGCTCACACGATCACAATAGAACGTTCTCGCCTCTCCCATGCGCTCGAGAATCGCGGGGATCTCCCATCCCGCGCGAGAGAGGCGCGCGCGAAGCGTGGCTTGTTGTGTATGAGTATCGTAATTCGCGACGCTTCCGTCGTCGAGGAACGTGAACAGGAACATCGTGATGTCGTCGCGCAACGACAGTCTCGTCACCTGGTAGCCGACGTTCGTGTACATCACCGCGACGAGCTCGTCACGCGGGCGGTATCCCTCGATCTCGAAGGCAGCGACTGTGATCCCCAGGTACTTCTCGAACCGCTCATCCGGCCCGAACACCAGCCGGCGCACCTGTGAATGCAACCCGTCCGCGCCAATCACGAGGTCGAAGTCGCGGGTGGTGCCGCTGTCGAAGGTCACGCGAACGCGAGCGCCGTTGTCGTCGAGCACGCGAACGCTGTCGCCGAAGATCGTCTCGACGCGGCCACCGAGTGCGCCGTAGATGATGGCGGCGAGTTCGCTGCGGGCGATGCTCGCGTAGCGCCCGCTCGTCCCGCGGACGAACAACTCTGGATCGAACGCGGCGATGCGCCGTCCGTCGTCGCCGACCTGCCGGATCTCACGCAGGTGATAGCCGCGACGTATCACCTCGGACGCGATGCCCATCTGGTCGGCCACATCGAAGCCGGCCCCCCAAAAATCGACGATGTACCCGCCAGGTCGAAGCTCAGGGGAGCGCTCGACGAGCGTGGGCTCGTAGCCGGCGCGCTCGAGCCAGTAGGCGAGGGTCGGACCGGCGATGCCAGCGCCAACGATGAGGACCTTCATCATCCCGATTCCACTGTAGGGCGACGGTCAGACCGGCGGTCCACGTCTGGCCAGGAGATCTCGTCGCATCAGAACCGCGAGACTTGAGGCGATCGGGCCGGCCATCCAGCCGGGCTCTCGACTTCTTACGGGGGATACCCCTCAATTACGCTACAGGCTAGGCGTGGTTGGCGCCGTGCGCAACCGGTTGGATGCTCCGAGGTGTCGCTTGGATTCGCGTCCGGTTACGTAAACGGCTACCACGATCTTAATTGAGAATGGGGGGCCCTCGGGTCACCTCTGAATGAGTCTGCAACCACCGGCGGCGCCCTGCCTATCATGCACGTTCATCGCCTTTCAACGATCGTCGCGCTCATCTCGAGCGTGGTTGTGCCCGCCCATGCCTGCGGCGCTCAATCGCTGCACGGGTCGACTGCAAGCATCAACCGCATGTATCACGAGGCCCGCGAAGAAGGATTCTCGTTCTTCGCGTCGCCGAGGAGCGTGCGGAGAGCGGTCGACGCCGGCTACCTCGTCCGCCTCGTCGCGGATACGAACTTCACCCTGCACGACGTGAGCTTTCCGTTCGTGCGGCCCGCGGTGCGAACGTTCGTCGAACGCTTGGGGTCGCAGTACGCGCACGCCTGCGGCGAGACGCTCGAGGTCACGAGCGCGGTTCGGCCATCGACAGTTCGATTGCTGAACAGCGTCGCGCGCTCGGTACATCCGACGGGCATGGCGGTCGACCTGCACAAGTCCGAGCGGGCTGAATGCAGAGCATGGCTCCGTGAGACATTGCTCGAGCTCGAGGGCACGGGCGTGCTCGAAGCGACCGAGGAGTTCTCGCCACCCCACTTTCACGTCGCGGTCTATCCGACACCCTATCACCGCTACGTCACGGGCCTGACCGGTTCAGGTGGAGTGCGGCTCGCGTCGAGCGGTGCGGTCGATGTTCTGC
>Ga0070680_100000993_pt1 | contig 20150 bp, 20 predicted proteins | sample KBSC73BmetaG_FD_64672 | JGI IMG/M metagenome (GOLD analysis project Ga0070680, IMG submission 64672) | Corn rhizosphere microbial communities from Kellogg Biological Station, Michigan, USA - KBS C7-3B metaG | ecosystem: Host-associated > Plants > Roots > Rhizosphere | place: USA: Michigan...
TGATGACGTTGAACGCGACGTTCGCGTTCGAGCCCTCACCGCTGACCGTGAGCCCGTTCTTCTGGTAGTCGTCGATCTGGTTGAAGCGGACCGTCGCCGAGCCGGGGCTGCTCTCGGATGCGCGGCCGACCTGCACCGCCACGCCGTTCTGGCAGCCGCCGAATGGGTTGTCGCGGATGTGGGTGATGTGGTTGAACGCGATGTCGGCGGAGCCGCCGGCATCGACGCGGACGCCGTACTCGAGGCTGTCGCAGACACCGTCGCCCGGGCCCTGGATCGTGAACTTCTCAATCGAGACGCCGTGGGCGCCATTCACGCGCACGATCGTCTTGGGCGCGGTCAGAGCGGGCGGCGCCTGGATCACGGCCTGAAGCGGCTTCTGCGACTCGAGGTCGATGTTGTCCTTGCCCGCCGGGATGTTCACCTGCTCCTGGTAGGTGCCGGGGCAAACGGTGATGTCGTCGCCTGGGTTGGCCGCGTCGACCGCCGCCTGGATCGTGGCGAAGTCCGCGCTCGGGCAGTTGGAGGGGTTGTTCCCCACCTTGATGTGGTTGGCGGCCAGCGCCGGGGCCGCACCGATGGCGGCGAAGGCACCAGCGACCGCAAGCGCCGTCGCGCTTGCTGTGCGCAAGTCCATAGAGGGTCTCCCTGTCTAGATCTGCCGCGCCGCCATACTCGCATGGTCAGCGTGGCTGGGCCGATTTACAAGGTTCACCTAAACCCGGATGCGGACTGGTGTCAAGGGCCGTCTAGGTCGCGTTGCTCAGCGGATCCGTGTAGACCGGCTTGAGCCACGGCGGCGTGATGCCGTCGAACTCGGGCGCTCCCGTGCGGTCGACCGTCTCGAGCGGGATCAGCCTGAGATCCGCACCGACGGTCGTGCGCTCCTGCACGTCCACGCCCGGATACGACGCGCCGTCGATGCCATAGGCGCCGCGCACGAACGGGAAGCCGCCGCTCACGTCCACGCCGCGGACGTGGGTGCGCAGCGGGATGTGGCCGGCGTGGCTGCCGCGGGAGACGCGCGTCCAGCCGGTCCAGGGTCCCCACTGGTCGCTGCACTGGCGCTGCTTGCAGTACTGGTAGCCATGGTGCGCCGTGGCCCGCACGCGCACCTCCCCGTCCGGCCCGAGCTCGACCTGATACCCCTCCCAGTCATCCCGATGAAAACCGGGGTAGCGCGGCGCCTTCGGCACCTTTCCCCACAGCTTGTGAGCGAGGTTGAGCGGCGCGCTGCCGGCCGCCCAGAGCTTGTCCGACGCCGCCCAGGTGGTGTTCGAATCCGGGTAGTAGAACCAGTACTGGATGAAGGTCCGCCCGCCCGCGTGCACCACGTGCGTGAACGCGCTGGCCGGGACCCCGGCGTCGGTCTGGGAGACGTCGAGCGAGCGGTCGTCCGGCCCGTTGCCGCACGCGGTCGTGCGGCACTGCCTGTAGTCGATCGGGATCTCCCTCTCCCCCGGCTCGTAGACGATGCTCGGCGCGTACTCGCGGACCAGCGCGGCGTCGGCCGCGCCGTAGGCGGAAACGAGCGCCTCGCGCCCATCGTCGCAGCCGCCGCGCACGGCGCACACGATCGCGCGCGTCAGCGCGCCGCCGAAGCTGCGCCCGTCCACGTGCAGCCCGATCGCCAGGAAGCTGGCGAACGCGAGCGCGACGAGTAGGACCACCGCCGTCCATTCGATGGTCGCCTGGCCGCGCTCGCTCGCCATGTGGCCACGCTACGCGGCCACGTGTGACGCATGGGTGACGAGCGTGAAAAGATCGAACCGGACGCGAGCCAAACACGTTTCTATGCTCAGGGACATGGCGATCAGCTCCACCTCGCCGCAGAGATCGCCGCGCCGCCGCTACCTGCTGTGGGGCAGCTTGGCGGTGATCGTTGTCCTGGTCCTCGCGCTGGCAGCGGCAATCCTCGAATGGTCAGGCGCAACGCTCAAGGGCGACTCGACCGCGCTGGCGCGCCTCGACACCCAGCCGCTGGCAGGCTCGATCGAGAGCGCCCGCGCCTTCGCGCCGGACGGGAAGCGCATCCCGCTCGCCGTGCACAACGGCCGCCTCACGCCCGAGTCCAAGCTCACCCCCGGCGAGCAGGTGTCCGTGCAGGTGGTCGTGAAGCGGCCGGGCTGGCTCTCATGGCTGGGGAAGGACCGCAGGGAGACGCTGTCCGTACAGGCGCCTGTGGCGAAGGTGAGCGACCGCTGGGTGACCGTGCCCCAGGGAGCCGCGCTGAAGGTGGCGTTCGATCATCCGGTATCCGCGGTTGCCTACGGCGGCAGCGCCCGCCGGCGGCTCGCCGTCCCCACGCGTGAGATCAACCTCGGCGCGCGCGCGGGAGCGGGCACCGTGAGCATCGCGGCAGCGGAGCGACCGTGGGAGAAGCTCGGAAAGCCGGTGCTGGTGAGCTGGTTCCCGCGCGCCGACTCGCCGGTGGGGCTGAGCGATCCGGCACCGGGCGCCCAGATCACGCCCTCCACCCAGCTGCGGCTCACCTTCTCCGAGCCGATCCACGATGCGCTCGGCTCCTCTCTCCCCAAGCTCACGCCCGCCGTCCCCGGTCACTGGACCCATCCGGACAGCCACACCCTCGCCTTCAAGCCCTCCGGCTTCGGCGCCCCGTTCGGCACGACGCTGCACGTCGAACTGCCCAAGGCCGCGACGATCCTCGACCGGTCCGGCAACGCCGGGCGCAAGGTGCGCGACATCTCGTGGAAGGTGCCCGGCGGCTCGACGCTGCGGCTCCAGCAGCTCCTTGCCGAGGCCGGCTACCTGCCCGTGAGCTGGCACCCCGCGGGTGCGCCCGTGGCGCACACGCCGGCCGCCGAGGTGGCCGCCGCCACCGATCCGCCGCAGGGCAGCTTCAGCTGGCGCTACAGCCACACCCCGTCCGAGCTGACCAAGCAGTGGTCCGCCGGCCAGCCGAACCAGATCACGCGCGGCGCGCTGATGATGTTCGAGGACACGCACAAGCTCACGGTCGACGGGCTGGCAGGGCCCAAGGTGTGGCACGCGCTGCTCGAGGACGCGATCGCGGGCAAGCGCCGCACGGCCGGCTACAGCTACGTGTACGTGCACCGCAACGTGCCCCAGCTCCTCACGCTCTGGCACAACGGGCATACCGTGCTCACCTCGCCGGGCAACACCGGGGTGCCCTCGGCCCCCACCAAGCTCGGCACCTTCCCCGTGTTCGAGCACATCCCCGAGGGCACGATGAGCGGCACCAACCCGGACGGCAGCCACTACAACGATCCCGGCATCAAGTGGATCAGCTACTTCAACGGCGGCGACGCCCTGCACGCCTTCAACCGCGCGTCGTTCGGCACGCCCCAGAGCCTGGGCTGCGTGGAGCTGCCGCTGGCGGCGGCGAAGAAGGTCTGGCCCTATACGCCGATCGGCACGCTGGTCACGATCGAGAACTGAGGCAGCCGTGCGTGTGGCCGAGCTCTGGCGCTACCCCGTGAAGTCGCTCCTCGGCGAGCGGCTCGACACGGCCACGGTCACGCCCGACGGCATCGAGGGCGACCGGCGCTTCGCCATCTACGACGTGGAGACCGGCTTCGGCCTGACCGCCCGCCGGGTTCCCGAGCTGCTGTTCGCGCGCGCCCGCCTACGCGACGACGGGAGCGCCGAGATCACGCTTCCCGACGGCTCCACCGTGCGGTCCGATGAGGCGCTGTGCGAGTGGCTCGGCCGCAGGGTCACGCTGCGCTCGAGCGACAGCAGCATCCCGCGCCGCTACGAGAACCCCGACGACTTCGAGCACGAGGACTCGAGCCACTGGACTCCGTTCGACGGCGCCGACGGCCCGTTTCACGACTCGGCCCGCACGCGCGTGTCGCTCGTCTCGACCGGGACGATCGGGGACTGGGACCCGCGCCGCTTTCGCTCCAACGTGCTGCTCGACGGAGAGGGCGAGGACGACCTGGTGGGCAGCCAGGTCGAGCTCGGCGATACCCAGCTCGACGTGGTCAAGCAGATCGAGCGCTGTGTGATGACCACGCGCGCGCAGGCCGACGGCATCGAGCGGGACCTGAACGTGCTGCGCACGATCGCGCGCGAACGGAGCGCGTTCCTCGCCATCGGCGCGCTGGTGGCCCGATCCGGCACGATCAGCGTGGGCGACGAGCTGCAGGTCGCCGCCTAGCCGAGCAGCGAAGCGGCCGCCCGCGCCCGGGCGGCCGCTGCGCTTGCCCCTCTTGTTCCCCTAGCTGGCCCGCCAGCCGCTGACGGCGATGTAGCGCGTCATATCGCCGTTCGGGTGCACCAGGATCACCGGGGCGAGGCACGTGGACGGCACGTTGAACGTCCTGTCCTCGATCCGGGCATTGCCGCTCTGCGACAGCGGCACGGTGTCGCTCGTGTCCGCCGGCGCGGTGTCCGTGTCGGCGCCGCAGTAGAGCGAGGCGCTGATCGACGTGACGGGGCCCGCGGTGCCCGTTCCAGTGGGCGGCGGGATCACGAGACCGCGCACGCGCAGTTCGAGCCGGCCCTTGGCCTTGATCTCGACCGAGCCGCGGTCGAGCACCCACGGGACGCCGCCCGGGCCCACGCCGTGGAACGCCGGGTCGGTGGTCTGCGACGGGGCGAGCGAAGCCTCGAGCACGGCGTTGCCGCGGTGCTTGCCGCCGTGGCCGTGGCGGTCGCCCTGGCCGTGATGGTCTCCGCCGCCGCCGCCGCCGTCATGTCCGACGGCTACCCCTGCATAGATCGCAACCGCGGCCACCATCACCGAGGCCACCAGCAGCATCCGTACAAGCCTTGTCATGCGACCTTCCTTTCGTAGCTCTCCCCGTTGAACACGGCGAGAGCCGGCGAAATCACGGTCGCGAGCGTTAGTGCACGGGTTTGCCGTTGGCGGTGAGCTTGACCTCCACGTTCCCGCGCGTGGCGTTCGAGTACGGGCACACCTGGTGGGCGGCCTCGACGAGCCGCACGGCCTCGTCCGCGTCGTCGATGGACGGCAGGGTGACGTCCAGCTCGACCGCCACGTTGAAGCCTCGCTCCTCGGTGGTGATCAGGCTGACCTTGCTGTCGATTGAGGCGTCGCCCAGCTCGAGCTTCTCGCGGCGCCCCACCGCGCCGAGCGCGCCCTCGAAGCAGGCCGCGTAACCGACCGCGAACAGCTGCTCGGGATTGGTGCCGCCGCCGTCGCCGCCCATCTCCGTGGGCAGGCGCAGCGTGACGTCGAGCTGTCCGTCGCTCGTCTTCCCGTGCCCCTCGGCGCGCCCGCCCTGGACGCTCGCCTCGGCGGTGTACACGACCTTGGCCACCTCTTCCTCCGTTCCTCGTTGGGGGAACGGCAGCCTAGTGGCAGCGCTTGGCGGGCGTGGGCGCGCTCCTACTACAGGCGATTCTTACGCGCCGCTGATCGCGGCGCGGGCCCGCCTGTACTCCTCGACCACGATCTCGTTGAGCTCCTCCACCGACGTCTCCCCGGTGGGCTTGTCGAACGTGATCTGGCCGTCCTGGATCAGATTCACGCGGTCGCAGGACTGGAGGACGTGCACGTAGTTGTGGGCGATCATGATGATCGAGACCCGGCCCTCCGCCCGCAGGCGCGCCACCAGGTCGAGGATCATCGCGCCCTCCTTCGCGCCCATCGCCGCGAGCGGCTCGTCCAGCAGGATGATGTCGGCGTCCGAGTTGACCGTGCGGGCGACCGCGATCGCCTGGCGCTGCCCGCCGGAGAGCCGCGCCACCGGCACGTTGAGGCGCGGCACGGTCACGCCGATCTCGTCGAGCGCCGCGCGCGCCTCGCGCTTCATCGCCCCGTTGGCCAGCAGCGGGATCGGCCTCAGCACCTTCTCCCGCTTGAGGAACATGTTGTGGTACACCGACAGCTCGTTGATCAGCGCGAGGTCCTGGTAGACGCAGTCGATCCCGAGCGAGCGCGCGTGCACGACTGACCGCAGCTCGGTCTCCTCGCCCTTCACGAACAGCCGGCCGCTATCGGGCTTGTGGAAGCCGGAGATGATCTTCATCAGTGTCGACTTGCCGGCGCCGTTGTCCCCGAGCAGGCCGAGCACCTCGCCCTTGCATAGGTGCAGGTTGATGTCGCGCAGCGCCGTGACCGGGCCGAAGCGCTTGGACATGTTCTCTACGCGCAGGACCTCTTCATCAGGCTGCACGGCCACTCCCCTTTCTGACACGACCGACGTACACGTTGATCACCATCGCGATCAGGATCGCCGCACCGAGGATGAAGTCGAGGTAGTCGGCGTTCACACCCTGCAGTGTCAGGCCGTCGCGCAGGATGCCGAGGAAGAGCGCGCCGAACAGCGCGCCGATCGCCGTCCCCTCCCCTCCGGCTAACAGTGTGCCTCCGATCACCGCGGCCGACACCGCCCGGAACATCGTCTCCGCAGCGCCCGAGGTGTCCGGCGTGACCGAGCTGGCACGCACCGCCTCGAGGATTCCCACCAGCCCGGCAAAGAGGCTGCAGATCACGAAGTTGCGCATCACCACGGCACGCACCCTGATGCCGGCCTCGGCCGCGCCGTGCTTGTTGCCACCCACCGCGATCGTGTACATGCCCCAGCGCGTGAGCGACAGGATCACCTGCACGAGCCCAACGATGATCAGCGCCCAGATCAGCTCGGAGTAGGTCCCGCCTCCGAAGATCTTGGCGAAGGTCCCGATTTCGTTCACCTTCTCTTGCAGCACGACAGTCTGCCCGTTGATCACATGCGTGACGTTCACGGTCTTCGTGGTCACCTCGGCGCCCGGCATCGCGACCGGCGCCGCGTGCGAGATCACGAGCGTCAGGCCACCGAGTCCGAGCAGCATGCCCAGCGTCGTGATGAACGACGACACCCCGATGACCTCCGTGAAGATGCCGTTGATCAGCCCGACCACGAGGCAGCAGAGCAGCGCGAGGATCAGGCACGGGACCAGCGCGAACCCCCACTGGTTGAACTCGTAGAACATGAACGGCGCGAACAGGTAGACCGACCCGATCGACAGGTCGATCTCGCCGGCCACCATGAGGAGCACCTCGCCCGCCGCCAGGATCGCGAACGGAGCGAAGTACGGCAGCAGGGTGATGAAGTTCGCGTGCGTGAAGAAGCGGTCGTTCACGATCGTGAAATAGACCGCCACGATCACCGTGACGACGATGATGCTTCCCTCGCGCAGCGTGAGGAAGCGCATCAGCAGCTCCCGAGCCCCGGGCCTCGCGACCCGGGGCTCTGGTGCTGGAGGAGAAGCGCTTACCGACGCCTCGTCGTGTGTCTCGATGCCGCTCATTCGCAGCGTTCGCGCAACCTACGCCTTCGTCACTCCTGCCGCCGTCGTCGTGCCCTCGTAGCGGCTCTTCGTGCTGTTGTACGGGATCACCGTCGTCTTATCGAGGAACTTCAATCCCGTGTTCACGTCGGCGATGCCGGAAAGGCCGCCCGACGCCTTGTACATGAACAGCTGGAGCACGGGCAGGAAGCCCTGGAGGTATGGCTGCTGATCGATTGTGAAGTCGATCTGGTCGCCGGCCAGGAGCTTCTGGGTGATGGGCGTGAGGTCATAGCCGCCGCCCTTGACTCCCTTGCTGCGGAGGTTGTGCTTCTGGATCGTCTGGGCGAGGCCCTGGGTGCTGCCCGCATCCACGGCGAAGTAGCCCTTGGTGTCGGGGTGACCCGTCGCGTAGGAGTCAATCACCGACAGCTCCGCCGGCAGCGCGGCTCCCGTCGCGACCACATGCGGGTTGATGCCCGAGTGCGACTTGAGCGTGTCCTTGGCGCCGTCGATGCGCGGCTGGATGTTCGACTGGCCCGGCGTGGCGATGAACAGCGCCACGTCACCGGAGGGCACGAGCTGGGCGATGTGGTTGCCCATCTCCTGACCCGAGACGAACAGGTCCTGGCCGATGTACGACAACCGCGCGTTGCTCTTCTCGTCGGCGTTGTAGCCGACAACCGGGATCTTCGCCTTGAGCGCCGACTCCGTGGGCCCGTTGAACGCCTTCTTGTCCACCAGCGCGATGGCGATCCCGTCCGCCCCGCCCGTGATGGCAGTGTTGAACGCGTTGACCATCTCGTTGACGTTGCTGTTCTCCGAGCCGGTCCACTGGTAGCTGCATCCGAGCAGCTTGCAGGCGTCCTCCGCGCCGTACTTGGTGGGCACGAAGAACGGGTTGGTAGTGACGTGGTTCACGAACACGAACTTGAGGCCCGCCTGCGACTTGAAGATGCCGCTTGCCGGCGTGCCGCTGGCCGTGCTCGTTGCCGCGGTCGCGGACGTGGCCGTCTTGCTGCTGCTGCCACTCCCCCCGCAGGCCGCGAGGATCACGCTGGCGAGCCCTCCGGCGCCCCCCATGAGCGCGGCGCGCCTCGTGATCGCCCTCAGCCGCGAATGCGGCGTCTCCTCTTCCTTACCGTCCTCCCACTCGAGGCGCTCGATCGCCTCATTGATCGGATCGAGTTCGGACATCTCTCCTACTCCTCCTCTCGCGATGCGTTGGCTGCCGTCCGGCCTTCGCCGCCTGCGGCTGGCAAGTCCAACCACAGTCGCGCGGTTGTCCCTCCGTCCACGTAGAGGGTTTGGCCAGTGATGAACGCGGCGTCGGTTGAGCAGAGAAACGCCACCGTGGGCGCGATGTCGGCCGGCTGGCCGACACGCCCCCACGGCACCGCCCGGTCGGCCGCTTGGGTGGTGTAGTCGGGGTCGTCGAAAAACCTGGGGACCTCGATCAGGCCCGGCCCGATGGCGTTGACGCGGATCCCGTCGGGGGCGAGCTCGATCGCGAGCTCCCGCGTGAACGCGTTGATCGCGCCCTTGGTGGCCGCGTATGCGGCGTGGCCCGGCACGCCGCCGTGGGCGTGGATCGAGGTGACGTTGACGATCGAGCCGCCCGCGGCCCGCTCGCGCATGTGCGCCACCGCCGTCTGCGCGCAGAAGAAGTAGCCGCGGATGTTCAGGTCGAACATCTCGGCGAAGGCGTCCTCGTCGATGTCGGCGAAGTCGCGGGCGATCGTCACACCCGCGTTGTTCACCAGGATGTCGAGGCCACCGAGCTGGTCGATCGCCTCCTCTACGACCTGCCGGCAATCGGCCACGTTCGTCAAATCCCCGCGCAGGCCGATCCCGTCGGGGCCCAGGGCGGCCACCGTCTCCGTCGGATCGGTGCGACCGCCGTGGGCGGCGACGGCAGCACCCCGTGCAGCCAGCTCCACGGCGATCGCGTGACCAATGCCCCCGGAAGCGCCGGTCACAAGGGCGCGCAGTCCGCGCAGGTCGGTCATGTTCCAAGCACCTCCGGCGGCTCGAACAGAGCTTCCCGCCGTTCCCAGCCGGGCCTGAAGAGGTCGAAGTGGAGCGGCTCCGGCGGGTGCTCGGCCACGGCGTCCCAGTTGATCTCCACGCCGAGACCCGGCCCCTGAGGGAGCGGGAAGCAGCCGTCCGACTCATCGAGCCGCGGCAGCCCGGGAGCCACGTCCTCCACCCAGCTGTCGGCGAAGTCGTTGAAGTGCTCCTGGATCTTGAAGTTGGGAGTGCAGGCGGCAACGTGCAGGTTGGCCGCCGTCGCGATCGGCCCGCACACGTTGTGCGGCGCGACCAGCACGTAGTAGGTCTCCGCCGTGGCCGCGAGCTTGCGCGTCTCCAGGATTCCGCCGAAGTGAGCGAGGTCCGGCTGCACGATGTCCGCCGCCTGCAGCTCGAACAGCTCCCGGAACTCCCCGCGGGTGTGCACGCGCTCGCCGGTGGCGACCGGAGCCTTCACGCTCCGGGCGACCTTCTCGAGCGCCTTGAAGTTGTCCGGCGGTACCGGCTCCTCGATCCAGGCGGGAGCAAACGGCTCGAGCTCGCGCGCGATCTCGATGGCCGCGGAAGGCACGAAGCGCCCGTGCATCTCGACCATCAGCTCGACGTCATCACCCACCGCGTCGCGCACCGCCTCCACCAGCTCGATCGAGCGCCGTCGTTCGGCGCCGTCGAGGTCCCACTCGCCGGCGCCGAAGGGGTCGAACTTGAGCGCGCGGTAGCCGCGCTCGACCACGAGCCGGGCGGCGGCGTGGAACTCTTCGGGCGAGCGCTCGACCGTGTACCAGCCGTTGGCATAGGCCTTCACGCGCTCGCGCACCGACCCGCCGAGCAGCTGGTAGACCGGCTGCCCGAGCGCCTTGCCCACGATGTCCCAGCAGGCCATCTCGATCACCGCGAGCGCGGACATGGCGATCTCTCCGGAGCGGCCATAGTCGAGGCGCGCCATCCGGTGGACCAGCGCCTCGATCGCGAACGGATCCTGCCCGATCACGTGGGCGTCCTTGGCCTCGGACAGATAGCCGAGGAGCGCGTCCGTGTGATTGATCATGCGCGTCTCGCCGACGCCCGTGAGCCCCTCGTCGGTTTCGAGCTCCACGAAGGTCAGGTGACGCCAGGGTGTCCCGACCACTCCGGTGCGTAGGCCAGATATCCGCATCCGTCCCTCGTGCGCAACGTATCAGATATGTCTAGCGCCAGCAGAGAACTTCTAGGCGCAAAAACCCGGCAAGGATGTCTACCTCGCTGATACGTTGTTCAAGACATGGGAATAGCACTGATTACCGGGGGAGCAAGCGGGCTGGGTCGCGCGTGCGCGCAGCGGCTACGCGCCGACGGTCACGACGTGACCACCGCCGACGTTGCTGACGGCGCGGACGTTCGGCTCGACGTGACCGACGACGCCGCGGTGGCGAGCGCCGTGTCGGAGCTCGGCCCGGTGGACATCCTGCTCAACAGCGCGGGCATCGTGGGACCGAACAAGCCGCTGTGGGAGACGAGCGACGCCGAGTGGGCGGAGACCTTTGCGGTCAACGTGCACGGCACCGTGTCGATGTGCCGGGCGGTGATCCCCGGTATGCGCGAGCGCGGCTTCGGCAGGATCGTGAACTTCGCAAGCATGGCGGGCAAGGACGGCAACCCCAACCTCAGCGCCTACTCGGCGTCGAAAGCGGCGGTGATCGGCCTGACGAAGTCGCTCGGCAAGGAGCTCGCCACGAGCGGAGTGCTGGTCCATGCGATCGCGCCCGCGGTGATCGCCACCGAGATGAACGCCAAGACGGACCCCGCGGTGCTCGCGCACATCACGAGCCTGATCCCGATGCAGCGTGTGGGCCAGCCGGAGGAGGTCGCCGAGCTGGTGGCCTGGCTCGTATCCGACCGCTGCACCTTCTCCACGGGCGCGGTCTACGACATCAGCGGCGGCCGTGCCACCTATTGAGCACGCGGCCCCGGCGGGTAGATTCCCTCCCGTGGAACCCGGGAACGAGGGCCCGCCGGCGACCGCCACGGAGGCGACGATCGCCGCGCTGGAGCGGATGGCCCTCGAGGAGTTCGAGCCGGGCGATCACCTCCCGTCCGAGGCCACGCTCGCCACAACGCTCGGTGTCAGCCGCCTCACCGTGAGGGAGGCCACGCGCGCGCTGGCGGCTCGCGGCTATCTGGAGCTGCGCAAGGGGCGACGCCCGAAGATCCTCGCGCCGAGCGGCTCGCTCGTGGGCGACTACTTCAAGGCGTCGGTGCGACGCGATCCGATGGCGTTGCTCGAGCTGATCGAGGTGCGGCGCGCGCTCGAGGTCCACATCGCCGCGCTGGCCGCCACCCGCGCGTCTCGCAGCGCGCTCTCCTCGATGCAGGACGCGATCGAGCAGATGGCGCGCGATCCCGATGACGAGGAGACCTTCCACGAAGCCGACATGCGCTTCCACGAGGCGCTGGCCGCCGCCACCGACAACAAGATGCTGAGGCAGCTGATCGAGCAGCTGGCGGAGCCGCTCCTCACGAGCCGGCGCCGTTCGTATGCCGGTCACAAGCGCGATGGCAGCAAGATGGACGGCGTGGTTGAGGACCACCGGGCGATCCTGCGCGCGGTGGAGGCTCGCGACGCCGCCGGCGCGGCCGCCGCGATGCGCCACCACCTGAGCGTGACCGAGCGCGATCTTCATGCCGCGCTGCGCGACGGCGAGCTGACCGCCTAGCCGCGGTAGGCCGGCACGGGCAGGCCGCTCACTCCCGCATCGCAGACGTAGAGGTCGCCCCCGCTGCCGTCGGGCGCCGCCGCCGTGGTGATCACGAGCTGGTCGAGCGCGTCTGACACGAAGGCGCAGCTCGTGGGCCGCGCGGCCGGCAGCGTGACCTGCGCGATGCGCGTGCCGTCCGGCGCGAACCGGTGCACCGCGCCACCGTCCCAGAACGCCACCCAGAGGCAGCCCTCGCCATCCACCGCCAGCCCGTCCGGCACGCCCGGCAGCGCGCTCACGTCCACGAACAGGCGGCGGGAGCCCGGCACGCCGGTGCGCAGGTCGTAGTCGAAGACGTCGATGCGCCTGGTGGGCGAGTCGATGTAGTACATGAGCGACCCGTCAGGGCTCCATCCCAACCCGTTGCTGATCGACACCGGGCTGATGATCTGCCTGACGCGGCCGTCGCGGTCGATCCGGTAGAGCGCGCCCTCGCACGCTTTCTCGTCGTCCGCCATGGTGCCGACCCAGAGCCTGCCGGCGGGGTCGCACTTCGCGTCGTTCGACCTGTTGGTTGGCCGGTCGGCCTCGATCTCCACGACCTTCTCGGTCGCTCCGTCAGCGTCGACCACGTGCACGCCGTCGCGGCTGGCCACCACAGATCCGCCGCCATCGCGCGGAATCCAGGCGCTGCAGGTCTCGCTGGTTGGCGTGCGCTCGAGCTCGCCCGGCGGCCAGGCGCAGGACAGAAGCTCGGAGCCCAGGATGTCTACGAACAGCAACCTGCGCCGCGCCGCATCCCAGGCAGGGCCTTCGAGCAGACGCCCTCCGACCTCGCAGAGCAGGCGTGCCCCAAGGGTGCTGCTACCAGTCATATCAGACACGCTGCCAGGCCGATCATCGCCCTAGCCCACTAGCTGGCCGAACTAGTGGCAAACCTATCTGATACGCCGCCTCCTCGTCAGCCCTTGAGGATCTCCCCGGCCGTCCGGTGCGCCAGCGACATGATCGAGATCATCGGGTTCACGCCCGGCGCCGTCGGAAATGCCGACGCGTCGCCGATCCACACGCCCTTCGTGTCGTGCAGCTGGCCGCGGCCGTCGGCCACGGACGTCGACGGGTCGGACCCCATGCGGCACGAGCAGAGCTGGTGCGCCGTGAAGATCGCGACGTCGTTGGCGTCGTAGGAAGCGTTCTCGATCTGCTCGAGGAAGGCGTCGAAGTCCTCGCCACGCTTCCAGGTGGTGCGCGCGGAGTGCAGCGTGAAGATCTGCTGCGCGCCGGCCGCCTTGTGCAGCTTGGCGAGCTCGACGTTGCCGCGTACGAAGATGCGGCGGTCGACCTCGTCGGCGAGCGACCAGCGCACCACCGCGCGGCCGTGGGCGTCGATCGCCACCTCGCCCTCGCCGTGGTCGCGCGCGACCGTGATGAACGGGGCCGCGTACTTGAGCCCGGCGCTGAACTCGCGCTTGTGCTGCTCGCCGCTCTCGAACGGCCAGTTGGCGGCGATCAGCGCGGGGGCGGTGGGCGCGCTTTCGATCAGGAAGCCCCAGTCCTGCTCGAGGTTCGCGAACTGGTACGAGACCGCGGATTGCGCCTGCCCGATCCAGCCCTCGATCGGCTCCTCGTAGATGCCCTCGACGATCGCGGCCGGGTGGAGGCGCAGGTGCTTGCCCGCGGCCGGGCCGCCGATGCCGCTGCGCAGCAGCAGCGCCGGCGATTCCACGCTGCCGGCCGCGACCGCCACGGTCGCCGCCTCAACCGTGAGCTTGGTGGTGGAGCCGTCGGCGTTCGTCACCGTGGCCTCCACGCCGGTGGCCGCGCCGTCAGCGATGGTGATGCGGTCCGCCCGCGCGCCCACCACGAAGCGCGCGCCGGCGTCTGAGGCGTCCTGCAGGTAGGTCTTGAGCGTCGACTGCTTGCAGCCCTTCTGGCAGCCCGTGTAGCAGTAGCCGCACACGCGCGGGTCGTCGCAGGTCTTGTCCGCGTTGCGCGTGATCGGCTTCCACGGGAACCCGCACGCCTCCATTCCCTCGATCATCTTGCGGTGCGGCCGGTTCTGGGAGGTGGCCTCCTGGTTCACCTGGAGGCGCTCCCAGACGGCGTCGATGTGCTGCTCGTACTCGAGCTCGTCGATGCCCTCGATGCCCGCCTCGGCCCACTCCTTGCGGATGTGCTCCGGGGTGCGGATGCAGTTCATGTAGTTCACGACCGTGCCGCCGCCGAGCGTTGCGCCGGCCAGCACGGCGATCGAGCCGTCCTCGGAGCCGAGCAGACCGCCGCCCAGGTAGAGCTCCAGCGATCCCGGCAGCTCGAGCTGCTTGAAGTCCTGCTCGTTGCGGTAGGCGCCCTGCTCGAGCACCACCACCGACTTGCCGGCCTTGGCCAGCTCGGCCGCGAGCACGCCGCCGCCCGCTCCGGAGCCCACCACCACCGCGTCCGCCGTGAGCGTGGCCTCGGCGCCGCTCACCTGCTCCACGTTGATCGTCTTCGGGAACTCGTCCGCGCTCGGCGGCGCGCTGACCGGACCCGGGTAGCCGAGCGCCGCCCAGTTGGGGTTCTGCCCCTGCTCGTCGGGCAACGCGTAGAAGAAGAGGAAGGTGAGCCCCTTGAAGACCTTGAGGCCGAGCTTGGCCTCGGGCGAGGAGGCGGCGATCTGCGTGAGCGCCTGCGTGCGGGCATCGAGCGGCAGCGCACCGAAGTCGCCGAGCCCGTCGAGCAGCTGGCCGAAGCCCTCGATCTCCTCCGGCAGCATGGCCTGCGCCATCAGCCCCTCGATCTGCGAGGGCACGCCCATGTCGGTGGCCGAGCGGGCCATGAAGGCTCGCATCGTCTCGTCGCCGCCTTCGTAGGGAACTGACGGGACGAACGTGTCGCAAAGGGCCTCGAGCGTCCGCCGGCGGGTCGGGCTGAGGACACCTGCCATAACTGCCATTGCTCACCTCTCCTCGGTAGGTGGCGCGATCCTAACGCGGTTTGGCTGACTAGCCAGTTCGCAGTTCGCAGTTGGCAGTTGGCAGGGGCGAATTTTCTGGCCCGGTTCCCTTAGTCAGGTATGTCGAGTGGGTTCTTCCAGCTGCGCGTCTACCAGTTCGCGGTCGCCTTATCTGACGAGATCTACGAGTCCGTGGGGCACTGGCCTCTGCTCGCTCGTACGTCTATGGGCTCGCAGCTCATCCGCTCCGCCGATTCAGTCGGCGCGAACATCGCCGAGGCAGTCGGCCGCTGGAGCGAAGCAGACAAGCGAAGGCTGCTCCTTATTGCCCGCGGTTCTCTCTACGAGACGGAGCACTGGATGGTGCGAGCGGAGGCAAGAGGCTTGCTCCCTCACGGATCCGCCAAACGCACGGAGGAGATAGCGAGACTTCTCAACGGAATGATCAACAAACCGACCTGAAGTCCCGCGGCCCTGCCAACTGCCAACTGCGAACTGCCAACGCGGCGGGACTGGCTAAGCAGCCAAACGGCGCCACTACACTCCCCCGCCGCATGAACTTTGAGCTAAGAGATGAGCAGGCCTCAATCCAGCGCCTCGTTCGCGACTTCGCCGACCAGGAGGTGCGCCCGGTCGCGGAGGAGCTCGACCGCGAGCACCGCTTTCCCTACGAGATCGTGGAGAAGCTGGGCGGGCTCGGGCTGATGGGGATCCCGTACTCCGAGGAGTACGGCGGCGGCGGCGCGGACAACCTCTCCTACGCGATCGCGATAGAGGAGCTTGCGCGTGTCGACTCATCGGTGGCGATCACCGTCGCGGCACACACCTCGCTCGGCACCTGGCCGATCTACACGTTCGGGTCAGATGCCCAGAAGGCGGAATGGCTGCCGGACCTGTGCAGCGGCAAAAAGCTCGCGTCGTTTGGCCTGACCGAGCCCGAGGCCGGCTCGGACGCCGGCAACACTCGCACGCGGGCCAAGCTCGAGGACGGCGAGTGGGTGATCGACGGCGCCAAGCAGTTCATCACCAACGCGGGCACCGACATCACCGGCTGCGTCTCGATCACGGCTCGCACTGGTGAGGACGAGATCTCGAACATCATCGTTCCGAACGGCACCCCGGGCTACGACATCGAGCCGCCCTACCGCAAGATGGGCTGGAACGCGTCCGACACCCGGCCGCTCGCGTTCAACGAGTGCCGTGTGCCCGAGGAGAACCTGCTCGGCCCGCGCGGCATGGGCTTCAGGCAGTTCCTGCAGACGCTCGACGGCGGGCGGATCGGCGTGGCGGCGATGGGCGTGGGCCTGGCGCAGGGCGCGCTCGACGAGGCGCTCGCATACGCCAAGGAGCGCGTCGCGTTCGGCAAGCCGATCGCCAAGTTCCAGGCCATCCAGGCCAAGCTCGCGGACATGGCCACCGAAATCGAGGCCGCGCGCCTTCTCACCTACAAGGCGGCGCTGCTCAAGGACGCCGGCAAGAACTTCAGCCTCACCGCCGCGCAGGCCAAGCTCAAGACCGGGCGCCTGGCCGTGCGCGCGTCCGAGGAGGCCGTGCAGATCCACGGCGGCTACGGCTACATCGAGGAGTACCCCGTGTGCCGCTTCTACCGCGACGCCAAGATCCTCACCATCGGCGAGGGCACCGACGAGGTGCAGCAGATGGTGATCGCCCGGGCGCTCGGCGCCTAGCCCCTACCAGCCGTCGAGCCGCCCCGTGATCACGCGCTCGCGGGCGATCTCGAGGCGGCGGCGCTCGGCGGGCATGAGCACCGCCTCGAGAGGCTCGTAGAGCGCGACCACCTTCGCGAACTCGTGCGTAGCGAAGGCGCTGCGGGCGTCGCGCCGTGCGTCCTCGAGCTGGAGAAATTCGTGCGTGACGGTGAAACGCCGTGGGTCGCGCAGGGCGCGGTCCGCCACCTTGCGCCACTTGCGGGCGCTGCCGCGCAGGAAGTCGCCGCAGTGCGACTGCAGGTCGGCCAGCAGACGGCGGAAGCCGTCGAGCGGATCGGTGTCGGGGGCGCCTGAGCCGGGGTAGCGGCCTCCCGCGGGTCCCACCAGCGCGCGCATGAAGTCGTCGTGCATCACCACGGTGTCGCCGATGCGCTGGCTCACGAGCCGCAGCGAGTCGGAGAAGTGGATCTCGAGCGTGCGATCGCCGCGCGTATAACGCCCGCACATGTAGGTGCCGTCGTGCACCTGCTCGAACTCGAAGTCCGCAGGACCCATCGCCTTGTTGAGGATCTCGACCCCCTGGTGGAGGAGCTCGGTTCTGCTCATCGCCCTCTACCTGTGCCGCTAGACGAGGGCGGGCGTTGCGGGCTGCTTGCGCGCGGGCTTGCGGTCCCCGCCAGGCGTCTCGGGCAGGTCGTGGCGCTTCACGTCGCGCTCGAGCTGCTCGACGATCCGCTCCCAGTCGCCGCCGGGCGGCGGCGGCTCGGGGTCGTCGTCATCGCCCGGTGGATCGTCGTCGTCGCTGTCGGTGCGCCGCGCCCAGAAGCTGAGGCCGGACAGCGGGCCGCCCACGCCAAGCGCGAGCAGCGAGGCAGGATGCGGCAACACGAACGTGCCCAGGACCACGAGGACGAGGCCGATCACGCCGGCGAGGACGATCGCGGGGTAGTTGCGCGCAGCCATGCGCCGCGCCCACGGCCATGAGCCGAGGAGGGCGCCGGTAGCGAACGGCGAGAGCAACCAAAGCGAAGCGAGTGCGATCACGGAAGGGCGTTCGGGGGTCCTGCCCTGTTTTATCGGCAGAACCCCCGCTTCCCGTAAAGCCCGCCGTCTAACCGCCGAAACGGCTGCGCAGCGCCATCACGCTGTTCACGTACTCCTGCGTGGCGGGCAGCATGCCCTGCTTACGCACGGAGTCGAGCCCCTGGTAGTAGGCAGCGATCGTTTCGGGGATGTTCCCGCCCGTGTCCTTGAGCAGCTGCCCCAGGTAGAGAACGCCGGCGTGGACGTTGTCGGAGGCCGAGCTCGCGTTGAGCGGGACCGGTGCCAGGTTGCTGTTGATCCACGACCAGGTGCCCGGCAGGATCTGCATCACGCCGCGCGCGTTGGCGGGCGACACCATGTCGTTGTTGAAGCCCGACTCCTGCCAGCCGATCGCGCTCGCGAGCGATGCCGGCACGCCGTTGGCCGCCGCGATCTCCGAGATCGTGGACGAGCTCACGCGCTCGGGCGTGGGGTAGGGCGGCGCGTTCGGCACCACGGTGTTGCTGGGCGCCGGTGTCGACGTGGGGATGCTCGCGCCGGTGGGCAGCTTGAGCACGGTGCCGATCAGGAGCGGCCTGCTCGGGTCGACGCCGTTCATGTTCGCCACCGCGATCATCGGCATGCCGCTGCGGGCGGCGATCGAGCTGAGCGTGTCGCCGGGTCGCACGGTGTACGCGCCCGCGGGCGGTGCGCCGGAGCTGGACGAGCTGGCCGTGCTGGCGACGGGCGCACCTCCCAGCGCGGCGGCGGCCTCGGCCACCGACGGGATCTTGATCGGGGTCCCGAGGACCACCTGGCTGTCCTCTGAGAGGCCGTTCGCGGCCGCAAGGGCGCGTGTTGTGAAGCCGTTTGCCGCGGCGATCGACCAGAGGGTCTCGCCGGGCTGGACCGTGTGGATCACCGCCGCGTTTGCCGGCGCGGCGACTGCTAGCGCGCCGATCGCGGAGGCGAGAAGTAGGCGTTTGATCGTCAAGACGGCCTCCCGTGGACGTCTGTCGGGGACTTGTTCATATGGCCCCGCCTTCTGACCGCCAGCCGCCAGTCCTCTTAGTCTGCGTGCTTATGGTGCCCTGCAAGGGATGGTGCGGGTGAGCCGTCGCGCGCTCGCGGTGTGGGTCGCGCTGTTCGCTGTTTATGCGGCCACAGTGGGGATGCGAGCCTTCGATCACTCCGCCTATGCGGGTGACGAGCCGCGCTTCCTGCTCACCGCCCGGTCGCTCGCCCATGACGGCGACGTGAACGTATTCGACGACTACCGCTCGAATGCCTACCGGTCGTTCTACAAAGAGCGGCTGTCCGGTCAGGGCACGGTCGACCGCACCGCCCAGACGCAGTACGAGCCGGGCGGCCTCGGGTTCCCGGTGCTGCTCACGCCCGCGTATCTCGTGGGCGGGGCGACGGCTGTCGAGCTGTTCCTGGCGGCGCTCGCCGCGCTGGCGGTCGCGCTCGCCTACCTGCTCGCCCTGCGCGTGGTGCCGGATCCGTGGGCGCTTGGCGCGAGCCTGGCCGTCGGCGTGTCTCCTCCCCTGCTCGCGTACTCGACGACCGTATATCCGGAGCTGGCGGGGGGCGCCCTCTTGGCGGGTGCGATGCTGCTCGGGCTGTGCGCAGCCGAGCGCGCCACGCGCGTGCGGGTGTATGGCTGCTTCGCGCTGCTCGCGCTTGTGCCGTGGATGTCGGTGCGGCTCGTGCCGGCGGCGCTTGCGATCGCGTTCTACGTGGTCGGGCGAATGCGCCGCCAGCGGCACGGGCTGATGGCGCTGATGGGCCTCGAGATCGGGGCCTTCTCAGCCGCGCTGTTCATTGCCGTGAACGAGGGCTTCTATGGCGGGCTCACCCCGTACTCGGCGCTGCCGGCGGCTGCGCACGCCACCGGCGCCGATTCCGCCGGCGGCTATCTGGGGCGCGCGCCCCGCCTGGCCGGGCTGTTCCTCGACCGCGACGTCGGGCTGCTCCGCTGGGCGCCGGTGCTGCTGCTGGGCTTCGTGGGCGTGTGGCTGCTCTGGCGAGGACGCCAGGAGCGGCTTGCGGCGGCGGTGCCGGGCTATAGCGAGATGGCAGCCTGCGCGGGCCTGTGCACCGCCGCGATCGGATTGCAGCTTCTCGTGGCGGCGTTCGTCGCGCCCGTGATCGACGGGCCGTGGTTCGCGGGGCGGCAGCTGATCGCGGTCCTACCGCTGGCGATCCCGCTCTGCGCCTGGGGGCTGCGGCACCTGCCGCGGCTGGGGAGCGCGCTTGGTGCGTTGACCGTGGCGGCGTCGGTGTGGCTCTATGTGGACGTCCGGCTTGGCAGCGGCGGCCTCGCGGCCGGCCAACCGGATGCGCCGTGGGGCCCGCTCGTGAAGGCCTTCCCGCGCTTCGACGGCTCGGCCTATCCCGCGGGCCTGGCCATTGCGATCGGGGTGCTGATCCTCCTGTTCGCCTGGCGCGACGCGCGCCAGTGGCGCCGCCTGGCGGCCCCCGGCCTGGCGGCGGCCGCCAAGCGCTAGAGCTCGCGCTCGAGCAGCTTGCTGGCCGCGCTGGCCGGGTCGAGCTTGCGCGACACCACCTGGTCGAGCAGCTCCTGCACCG
>Ga0070680_100001004_pt1 | contig 20106 bp, 14 predicted proteins | sample KBSC73BmetaG_FD_64672 | JGI IMG/M metagenome (GOLD analysis project Ga0070680, IMG submission 64672) | Corn rhizosphere microbial communities from Kellogg Biological Station, Michigan, USA - KBS C7-3B metaG | ecosystem: Host-associated > Plants > Roots > Rhizosphere | place: USA: Michigan...
AGAGCGTTCGCAGTCCTGGCTGGGCGCTATTCCGCCCTAAGCGCTTCAATCGGATTCAGCGTGGAGACGCGGCGGGCAGGCAGGTAACTTGCGGCTGCAGCAGCGGCCAGCACACCGACGGAGACTGCGACATAGGTTAACGGGTCGAGCGGACTGATGCCGTACAGCCAGGAAGCCATGACGCGCGTGAGCCCGGAGGAAACGGCCAGGCCCGCCGCCGCGCCGATGGCAGCCAGCAGGATTCCGTGGCGAACCACCATGGTCTTCAGACTGAACTGCTGTGCTCCGAGCGCAAGACGGATGCCGAGTTCGCGGGTGCGCTGCGAAACCGAATAAGAGATGACGCCATAGATACCGACGAGACCAAGCAGAAGCGCCATCGCGCCCGCTATCGCAAGCATCACGAGTGTAAAGGCGCTGCGCGCCATCGAGCCGCGATAGATCTGTTCCATGGTCTCGACGCGCGCCAGCGGAAGATCCGGATCGATGGACCAGACCGCCTGCCGCACCTGTTGGAGGAAGGTCCGGGAACCGGCTCTCGAAGTACGGACTACATACGCCGCGCCGCGTTGCACAACTATATCGTTGCCCCAGAACTTCTGCATCAGCACCGGCCAATATACTACTGCCGGTGGTTTCTGATCGGCGCCATCGTGGCGCACATCGGCGACGACGCCAATGATTTCGCGCCAGTCATCATTCATGCCTTCGCGAATACGTTTGCCGAGCGCCGCGACGGGACTATGCCACATCTCCCGCGCCATATTTTCCGAGATGATGGCGTATTTTCTTTGCTGGTAAATGTCCGTCCACGTGTAATCGCGCCCGGCGACCAGCGGGGTCCCGATGGTTTGGAAGAAACCCGGCGCCACGAACTTGAAGCGCCGCAGAGGCGGAAGCTGGCCTTCGGCGTAATGGCGGTCTTCCGCGTAAAGCAGGTCTGTGCTGTTGTTGCCATCATCCGGAACTGAATTTGCGTACGCCGCGCTGACAACGCCCGGAATCGCGGCGAGCTTGTTCTGAATTTCTTCCTGCATGCGGATGACGCGCACGGGATCTTTTACCTGAGTATCGGGAATAAAGATGCGGAGCGTCTGCACCTGAGCCGGGCTCTCGAAACCGGGGTGGACGTTGCGGAGGGCCTGAAAAGTTCGAATCATCAGACCGGAGCCGATGAGGAGTATGACGGCGAGCGCGGTTTGCAAAATGACGAGGGTATTGCGGACGCGATGCGTTTCCCGGCTCTGGCTCAGCGTGCGACTGCCGGCGCGCAAGCCGGCGGTAACGCGCGGCGCGGCGTATTTGATTACGGGCATGGCTCCGAACAGCAGACCGGCGGCGAGCGAGAGGGCAAGCGTGAACAGGAGAACTATGGGATCGATTGCAATGCCGTCCACGCGTGGAAGATAACGCGGCCCGAGCTTCACCAGAAGCGTTACAGCGCCATAAGCGAGGCCGAGCCCTGCTATGCCGCCGAGCAGGCCCAGCACAACGCTTTCGGTCAGCAGCACCCAGGCGATGCGCTTCGGACTCGCCCCGAGCGCGACGCGAACAGCGATTTCCTGCTGGCGGCCTTCGGCCCGCACAAGGAGAAGGTTGGCGACGTTCGCGCAGGCAATGAGCAGAACCACGCCGATGCTGCCCATGAGGACCCAAAGAATTTTGCCGAGGCTGCCAATCACCTCCTGTTTCAGAGGCCGAAGGGCGGGCTGAAAGCGGGCATGCTCAAAAAGCTTCGCGCTGAATCCCGGTGGCGGCGGAAATTTGCGAAGCTCCATCGGTATCATGCGGGCCACATCCGCATTCGCCTGCTTCAGGGAGACGCCGGGCCGGAGGCGGGCGATGCCGTTATAGCTGTAGTTGCCCAGGGTGGTCTTCGCGCGATCGAAACGAAATGGCTGGATGAGGTCAGCGGGCTGATCCAGCAACCGAAATCCGGCTGGCATAATGCCGATGATCTGGCAGAGATTGCCATCGATGTGGATACCGCGACCTATCGCTGAAGGCGCGCCGCCGAACTTTCTCTGCCAGTATCCGTAGCTGAGTATGACGGTTCTGGCCGCTTCAGGCGCGTCGTCCTTCTGGCTGAACCAGCGGCCGAGGGTGGGGTGAATGCCAAGTGCGGGAAGAGTATCGACGGTGACATCTATAGCCTGAACCTGTTCGGGAGCGCCGAGCCCGGTGATGCTGACCCGGCTGCTGTTCCAGATGCCGAACCGCTCAAACGTCTTGTTTTCCTCGCGGAAGGTGAAATAGTCGGCGGGCGCCAGCTGCAGGTCTTTTAGGTCCAGAACGGGACTGATCTCGCGGACTGCGACCAGACGGTCCGATTCGGGGTAGGGGAGAGGCTTCAGCAGAATACCGTTGACGATGCTGAAAATGGCAGCATTGGCGCCGATGCCGATCGCGATCGTGACCACGGTAATGGCCGTGAAACCCGGCGAACGCAGAAGCGCGCGGAGGACGTGTCGGAGTTGCTGGCTGTACGATCCCACAAGATGGCATACGCGCAGGAGCCGCAGCAGTTCGCAATTTTCCGGGGCTTGATTACACCGGAAATCCATGAGGATTGACAGAAGCGGCCCGCTTTGATATCGGTAGTCAAGCTCAGGAGGGGTATGATCCGGTTTCAAAAGCTGATTCGTCTGGTCGTGCTGTGTCCGTTCACGATCGCTGTCTCGTTCTGCCAGGTGTTCACCGCTTCGCTTAGCGGCGTTGTGACGGACCCTTCGGGCGGCGGTATTCCCGGCGCCACGGTACACATTAGAAATCTTGAAACGAATGACGCGCGCGAATTGCAGTCCGAACCCGACGGGCATTACACGTTCTCACAGCTCAGGCCCGGCGCATGGGAATTGACAGTGGAGGCCAAAGGTTTCAAACGCTTTGTCCAGCCGAGCATCACTTTAAGCACGAGCCAGGCCGCGGAATTCAATCCCACTATGCAGGTTGGGGAAGCGACGCAGTCGGTCGAGGTGTCGGCCGCGGCGCCGGTGCTCGATACGCAATCGGCGGACAAGTCCGTTACGCTCGAGGCCCGGCAGGTGGTCGCGCTGCCCACAAACTTCCGTAATCCGCTCGTGCTGGTGTGGCAAACCGCAGGCGTGGTCGCGGTGCGCACAGGGCTTTCGCAAGCCGACCAGGAACAAAATCAAAACCGCTTCGCGCTGAACGGCGGACGGGATGAGGGGGCGGCGCTCCTGATCGACGGCGTGCCCTCCACTTCCGGCGACTGGGGCGGCGCGCTGGCAACCCCTTCGATCGAGGCCACTAATGAAGTGCAGGTGGTTCGCAACACCTTCGATGTGCAGTACGGCCGTACCGATGGCGGCGTCGTAAGCATCGTCACGAAAGGCGGCTCCGACACTTTTCACGGTTCCGTGTGGGAGTACATGCGCAACAGCCAGCTCGACGCCAATACCTGGGACAACGACCGCGCCGGCGTTAGAAAGCCGGTCTTTCAGCGCAACCAGTTCGGCGGCGCTCTGGGTGGACCCCTGTGGAAGAGCAAGCACCTCTACTTTTTCGGCGATTACGACGGCATGCGGCAGGGAAGTCCCTCGACCACGCTGACGAATGTGCCCACCGCGCTGGAACGCGCCGGGGACTTTTCGCAGACTTTCAATTCGAACGGCACGCTTTCGACCATCTATAACCCGTTTACAACGCGCCCCAATCCGGGCGGCTCCGGCTTCATTCGCGATGCCTTTCCAGGCAATGTCATCCCGCAGAGTATGTGGGATCCGGTGGGCGCGAAAGTGGTGAGCCTCTTCCCGCAATCCAATCTGCCGGGGAATGCGCTGTCGCACGCGCTCAATTACGGCGCCGGCGGCAAGACCGTAGGTATCAACGATAAGTTCGACGTTCGGATCGACTGGGCGAAAAGCGAGCACTATTCGGCTTTCGTTCGGGTCACCAAGGGCTGGGAACAGAATGTTGCTCCTATCCTGCTTGGCAATCACATGGACAACAACTTCAGCGATCTGAACCCGCGCCATCAGGTGGTGATCGGCAACACCTTCGTGCCCACGCCGACGTGGGTTACGAACGTTCTTATCGGAACCGGGCGGTGGCGCGAAGTACAGCTTTCGCCGAGTCAGGGGCTGGATGGTACCGCGATCGGGCTCTCCCCTTCAACGGTTGCGCTCTTCCCGGCAAAGACGATTCCGCAGTTCAACGTGGCAAATTACGTCACGCTGGGCAATGCCCGTTATCTGGCAGATCCCCGGACGACGAATAACCTGCAGATCAACAACTCGAAATCGTTCCGAAGCCATGATCTGAAGTTCGGATTCATCGCCGAAGTGATGCAGATCAACGGTACCGATATTCGTTCGGCCGATTTCACCTTCAATCGCGGCCTTACGTCCGGACCGACTGCCGCTACCGACAGCACAACGACCGGAAATGCGGTGGCTTCGCTGCTGCTCGGTACAGGCGCGAGCGGCACCACGCCGAATAATGCGCGGCTGGCGCTGGAAGAGAAGTATTTCGCGTTTTACGTCGAGGACACCTGGCGGATTGGGCGCAGGCTGACGCTGAATTACGGCATCCGTTACGACCTGCAGTTACCGGCTACCGAGCGCTACAACCGCCTGAATAACTTCGCAACCCGGATCACCAACCCGGTGGCCAGCCAGGCCGGCCTCAACCTTACCGGTGGTCTTGCATTCCTGAACGGCAATAACCGCGGGTTGTGGGATACGGATTATAAGAACCTGGCGCCGCGAATCGGATTGTCTTATAAGATTACCGACAAGCTGGTTGTGAGGACAGGCTATGGCATCTACTATCCCCCGGCATGGGCAGGCGCCAACCCTTCGGATGGCTTCTCCGCCACCACACAATGGGTATCGACCGCGGGCGGCGGCGGCTTCATCCCAACCAATCTCCTGAGCAATCCGTTCCCGCAGGGTATTGTCCCCGCGGCAGGCAGTTCACAGGGGGCAGCTACTTTGGTGGGCAACACGGTGAACGCGTACTTCCGGCAGCACCCATCGCCCTATATGCAGGGCTACAGCCTGGATTTCCAGTATCAGCTCACGAATGCGAGCATGATCGAGGTTGGCTACTCCGGTTCGCAGGGCCGCAAGTTGTTCTACGGCTACAGCACAGCGATGAACCAGAACCAACTGGACCCGAAGTATCTTGCTCTCGGTTCCGCTCTGAATAATGCCGTTCCGAACCCGTTCTATGGCATCGTTCAGAACGGACCGCTTTCGGGGCAAACCGTTTCGCAGTACCAGTTGCTGCTTCCGTACCCGCAGTTCACGGGCGTGAATATGAGCACTCTGACGCCTGGCGCATCTTCCAGCTTCAACGCGCTGCTGCTGAAGTTCAATCATCGTTTCGATCACGGCATACAGGCTCTGGTTACTTATCAGTGGTCGAAAGCGATCGACAACGCATCAGAAACACAGGGATGGGAGATCAGCGATGCTCCGAGGAACAACTACAACTACTCGCTGGAGCGCTCGATCAGTGGCCACGATATCCCGCAGGATCTGACAGCCAGCCTGCTGTTCGATGTTCCCGTTGGCAAAGGCCGCTCGCATTGGAGCAACCTGCCGAAAGCGGCGGATTACGTAATTGGCGGCTGGCAGATCGCCACGACCATGCGCTTCGGCAGCGGTCTTCCTTTGCAGTTCACGGCGCCCAATACCCTGGGCACATATGGTTATCCGATTGCGCGGCCGAACATCACAAGCCTCGGCGATCTGATGAGCGGTGGCAATCTGGGGCCCGACCACTGGTTCAACACGGCCGCAGTTTCCGCTCCGGCGGCTTACACGATCGGCACTGCGCCGCGTTGGGCTTCCAACGTCCGCACGGGGCCGCTCGATTCCGCCGACATCAGTATTTCGAAGAAATTCGATATTTGGGAACGCCTCAAAATGACTCTCCGGGCGGACGCCTTCAACGTCTCGAACACTCCGCAATATGGCCGCGCGAATACGACGTTTGGCAACGGAGCTTTCGGTCAGGTCACCGGCACTACGTACGTGACGCCCCGAAATATCCAGGGAGCGCTCCGCTTCGACTTCTGACAATTCATGCCCCGGCCTGTTGACAGACCGGGGTGTCAGCAGCCCGGCACTGTGATTAGTGGCTCGTGAGGCTGATCTGTTGCACGCGCCAGTTGGTCAGCTCTCCGACGAGCAGCTTGTTCGGATCGCGGCAATCGATCTCATTCACAGTGCCGAACTGTTTGGGAAGCTTGCCGGCGGAGCCGAATTTCCCGATGATCTTCCCGTCGAGATCCATCTTGTAGATTTCGCCGTTATCCATTGAATCCGGTGGATTCGAGTTGGAGCTGTACAGATACTGATGCGAGCCGGGAGAGATGCACACGGCCCATGGCGCGCCGATATCGGTGATCTGACGCTTGAAGCTGCCGTCGTTATCGAACACCTGAATGCGCTTGTTGCCCAGGTCCGCGACATACACATTGCCCTCAGCGTCCACTGCTACGGAGTTCGGCATTTCGAACTGGCCTTCGCCGGAACCTTTCGATCCCCAGGTTTTGATGAAGCGTCCGGTCTTATCCAGCTTGACAATGCGGGCATTCGTGTACGAATCGGAGACGAACATGTTGCCCTTTGCGTCCCAGGCGATATCGGTGGGGCGATTGAAATTGTCGCCTTGTATGCCTTGCCCCGGGACTCCACCGCGGCCCCGGCCGCCTCCGCCAGCGGGGCCTTCGGGATTCACGGATTCCGGTTTGCGGCTCAGCACCTGGAGAAAGCGCCCCAGGCCATCGAACTTCATCACGGTATTCGATCCGCGATCGACGGCCCAGACGTTATCCTGCGCATCCACTCTTACCGATTGCGCGAAGAGGAAACCATAGACGCCGATGCCGATCTCGCGGACGAATTTGCCAGAGCGATCGAACTCGAACAGCCGCGAACCACCGTGAGTGAAGAACCGGGATCCACCCATGGTTGCGCTTTCGCCAGTGCGCGTGTAGACGAAGATGTTTCCCTTCGAATCGGTAGCGACGCCGGCGGCTTCGCCCATATAGATAGTTGGCGGCAGCTTGAGGAGATTGATCTGGCCGGTGAACGGGATTTCGGGCGCCTGGGCGAAGATCGAAGGCGCAAAGAGGAGGGCGGCTGCGAGAAGGCGGCTCATTTGGAACCCTCTGCGGCCGTGGGATGCAGCTGGATCTTCTGTACGCGCCAGAGTTGTATTTCGGATACGTAGAGTTCGTTCGGGTTGCGGCAATCGATTTCGTGCAGGCCGCTGAATTCACCCAGTTGCTTACCGGCTTTGCCGAATTTGCCGAGGACCGTACCGTCGAGTTCCATCTTGTAGACTTCGCCGGTTACGGAGGCGAGCGTGTAATCGTTCGCATCCGGGAAGGAGTTGGAGGAATAAAGATACTGGTGTGGGCCCGGGGAGATGCATAGCTCCCAGGGAGTGCCGACGTTGTCGTAGATAGTTTTGAATTTCAGGTCGTTATCGAAGACTTCGATGCGGCGATTGCTGCGGTCCGCGACATAGGCGTTCCCTTTGGCGTCCACGGCGAGAGAGTGGGGAAGGTTCAACTGGCCCGGCGCGGAGCCTTTCGAGCCCGCCTGGGCGATGAACCTTCCGTTCTTGTCATACTTCACGATGCGTGAATTGCCATAACCGTCGGTGACGAAGATGTTGCCCTGGGCGTCCCAGCCGACGTCGGTAGGCCGGTTGAAAATGTACTGGCCGGGATTTTCAGGATTCAGCACGGGCATTGGCGCAGCGAGCGCATCCGTTGGTTCGGGCCGCCGGCCCAGCGTCATGATGACGCGCCCCTCCGGGTTGAATTTGATGACCATGTTCGAGCCTTCGTCCACGGCCCAGATGTTGTCCTCGGGATCAACTCTTACGGCATGCGCGAAGACGAATCCATAGAGGCCCTGCCCGATTTCGCGAAGATAGTTGCCTTTGGCGTCGAATTCGAACAGGCGGGTGGCCTGGCTTCGCGTGTAAACAAAGATGTGGCCCTTCGAATTGGTGGCGACGCCGATGCCTTCTCCGAGATAAAGATTGGGAGGCATGCGGATCGCATTCGGTACCGATTCGTATGGGATCCCGGGAGCATTGCGCGCTTTGGCTCGCGTGGCCAGGGCGGCAGGCGACAAATTTTCCGTCTGCGCGTGACCCACGGTGGCGGCTACTGAGAAAAGCGCGCCAATTATCAATTTATTCAGGATTCGATCCACGATTCGCCCTCGCAAATCAACGAGAAAGGGCCGCCGTTGCAGGTTTGGCCCCGTTTAACCGCGACCAGTATACTTCACGGCTGGATTATGAACGGGCTGGCTTACGTCTTCGGCGGGCGACGAATCCAATAATTCCGAGGCCGCCCAGCATCGTGGCCCACGTGCCAGGCTCCGGGGCCGTGATGGCGGCGGCAGTGACGTTGGTGCGCCCACGAAGAAGCGCCGCGGCTGGACCGGTAATCGTCTGGCGAGTTGTGGTGACCAATTGCGGTTTCGGCGCGAGGTCCGACGGGACCGGATGCGAAGCCGGGTTAGCGGTCTGACCCGGCAGACCGAGCGGGCTGTCCTCCGCGTCTCCGCCCGCTGGGCTTCCCTCTGCCGGGTCCGGGAACGGGGGTTCCGGTGACTTTTGGTCGCTCGCGACGGCTGGCGTGTCCTCGAGAACCGAAGGGGGATCGATGAGTCGGGTCGGTTTGTTTGGCGCGGCAGAGAGCCGGTTGCCGCAGCGCGCGCGAATCATATGCGCGCCGTCGCTCAGCACCGCCTCTCCGGCGCGCACTCGGACTGCATGTTTCGTCCAGTACACGGAAGCTCCTACGCGGTACGACGTGTAGAGCCACTCTTCGCGTGGCATGTTTTCGCGGATGAGCCGGGGGCCGATGTCGCTGTAATGGCTTCTCACGACAGCGTCGGTCGCCCGAACCGCCGCGACCTCAGCTCCATTCCGAACACCCCCCGGTACGAGGGAAAAAGGATAGATGGGATGATCGCTCTGGCCCGAAGAGGCGGCCTGGAGTCGGGAGTCGGAGTCTTCGGGCCGGAGTTCAGAGACCAGACCCGGCACGGACTTCCGGCTCGGCGAGCACGCTGAAAATGAAATGATGACGCCTGTACAGGCGATGACCAGGGATGCGAAGAATACCCGTCCGGAACGGCGGGTCCCCCCAAGGTGATACTGCACTCTGGCTTAAATTGTACTATAACTTACAGCAGACAGAAATATTCCGGTGGATTTATTACCAATACTTCTGGGAAATAGCCCGGATTATCCCTCCGGAAGTTCCTCCCAGATCACGCCGCGTACTGCCAGGTCTTCAACCGATAAGGCATCCAGGCCGAGCAGCTCCCGGAGCGCTTCGCGAGTGTGCTGGCCCAAAAGCGGGGCGGGCAGGCCCGGGCATCCCGGCGTGTCCGGAAATTTAATCGGCGTTCCGGTGACTACATGCGGACCCGCAGTCGGATGATTAATGACCGGGAACATTTCCCGCAGCTGGGACTGCGGATGGCGGGCGACCTCTTCGAAATTGCGTACAAGAGAGGCGGGGATTCCGGCTGATTGCAATTTCCCGATCCACTCGGAGGCCGGGCATTCGCCGAATACCTGCTGGAGCAGAGGCTCGAGTGAGCCGCGATTTCGAATCCGCTGTGCGTTGGTGGCGTAATCGGGATGGAGTTCGATGTCCGGACGGCCGATCGCAATACAAAATGCCCGCCAGAGCTTCTCGCTGCCAACGGCGATGGCGATTTCGCGATCCATGGTTTGAAATACGCGATACGGCACTACCGTGGGGAACGCGGTTCCCATTGGGCGCGGCACGATGCCCGAACCGAGATAACTCATATAGTTCGAACTCATGGTGGAGATCATGCTGTCGAGCATGGAGACGTCCACGAACTGGCCCGCGCCGCTCGATTCGCGCGCCCGTAATGCCAGGAGGATGCCGATGACGGCGAAGAGACCCGCGGTAACGTCCGTGACGCCATAGCCGCAGCGCACGGATTTGCCGTCTTCGGTTCCGGTAATGCTGAGCAGCCCGCTCGAGCTTTGGACCACGAGATCCATGGCCGCCTCATCGCGGGATGGCCCGTTCTGCCCATAGCCTGAGATCGAGCAATAAATAAGACGCGGATTTCGCCGGTGAACGGCTTCGTATCCGAGGCCAAGCCGGTCCATGGAGCCCGGCCGGAAATTCTCGATGAGCACGTCCATGCGGTCGATCAGGCGCAGACACAGGTCGCGTCCCTCCGGCTCCTTCAGGTCGATCGAGATGCCGTATTTGCCGCGGTTCAGGCCGAGGAAAAAATGCGACAAGCCACCGGAAAAAGGCGGTCCCCAGCCGCGGCCCATATCGCCCGCGCGGGATTCGAGCTTGTAGACCTCCGCCCCGTAATCGGCCAGCAGCAGCGTGCAGTAGGGGCCGGCGAGCGCATGCGAAAAATCCAGCACACGAACGCCATCGAGGGGTTTGGCCGGCATAAACTCAGCGTAGTATCGACAACCATGAGGCGCTATAGCCATTGAATTACTCGGACTCACGCCCCTTGTCCAGGTGTATGACATGCCCCGGTCCATCCGGTTCTATCGGGACGTGCTCGGTTTCGAAGTCGTCGCCCACTCACCGGAGTTCGGAGAGGATTTTTCCCACTGGGTGTTGCTGCGGCTGGGCCAAGCCGAATTGATGCTCAATACGGCGTATGAAGACAATCGTCCGCCTTCGCCAGATGCCCGGCGGATGGCCGCGCACCGCGATACCTGCCTGTTTTTCGGATGCCCGGACGTGGATGCCGCATATGAGCACCTTTGCCGTAAAGGGCTGGAGGTGAAGCCGCCAAACGTGGCTCCATATGGCATGAAGCAACTTAGCTTTTCCGATCCCGATGGGTACGAGCTTTGCTTTCAGTGGCCGGCGAAGCAATAAGCGCGCGGCTATACAGGAGCAACCTGCTCCTGCTCCGGCTCCGCTCAACAATACCAGGGCTCGGTGAGGTAAGGAATTGTGGAACGATCCGCCAGATGGAAATCCGGCGCCTTGCCGAAGGCCCTTTCCCAGATCAGCCGGAATATGCCGAGACGCGAATATCCCTGACGGTCCGCGGTTCGAATGAGCCCCAGCAGATCCGAGCACAAACGGTCCATCTCCGGATCGGGGTGTTCCCATTTGTGAGTCAGGGCTGTGCGGTCGAACTCGAGCGCATTCATATCCTCCAGCTCGAGCAGCCGGGAGCCCGCCGGAATGAGCAGCCGGATCGCAAGCTGGATTGGCGCTACTGCGCCGATGAGTTTCAGATCGTGGATCACGCGCAGCAGGTCGAGGTAGGATTCCCGCGTTGTCCATGGCGTGAACGGCACGAAGGTCGGGGCGAGCGTCAGGCCGCTTTTCCGCATCAGATCCACGCATTCGAAGAAATCCCGGCGGGTGTGTCCCTTCTGTAGTCTCGCGAGTACTGCGTCATCGAGCGATTCGACCGCGCTCGTGACAAACCGGCAGCCGGTGCGCGCGAACAGCGGCAGCAGATCGCGATGCTTCAGCAGGTGCTCGATTTTGATCGTGGCGTCATAAGTGATTCCGGGAAACTCGCGGTGAAATTCCTCGATCAGAGGAATTGCGTGCCCGGGCCCGTTGAGGAAATCGGGATCCCCGAAGGTGATGTGCCTTGCGCCCGAATTCACCTGCTGGCGCACGTCCGCCAGCACGATCTCACGGGGCACAATCCGGAACCTTCCCTGATACACCGGAACAATGGGGCAATGCCGGCACAGGTGCTTGCAGCCCCGGCTGGCCTCCGTGTAGCCCGCGACGATGCGCTCGGGCCCTGCGGCGAGCCGGGCATAGCGCTTGATCGGGATGAGGCCGGTGCGATCCGGCTTTTGAAACGCCAGACGGTCGAGAACCACCGGCCGCGCGCTCGTCTTGCGGCCCGCGATTACGTCGGCGAGTTCACCTTCGAACTCTCCTCCAATGATGTGAGTCGCCCCGGCCGCCCGAAGCATCTCATCGTTCAAAGGGGCGTAGAGACCATAACAGCAAATGATCGCCTGCGGGTTCAGATGCCGAACGGTTTCCATGTACTGGAGGGCGAGGCGGGCTGCCGTATGCATCGGCATGTGGAAGCCGATGAAAGCGGCGCTTGCGATCAGCTCTACATCGAGTTTTTGCCGCGAGAGATCGAGCGTGGCGACGTCGTGGCCTTCGGCCCGAAGCCATGCTGCCGGCGAGGCGAGTCCGAATGGCTGGCGGCCGAGTTCGTAAGTGGCGATCAATACGACCCGCAAACATCTATTATCCTGCCAGCGAACGCGGTTCCAACCGGAACGGATGTTTCAATTCGATTGATAAACTGGAGTTAACTCCCCCGATATGCCCGTATTAGCAACAAGTGTCGCTGAAGAAGTCCTCGAACTGAAGCGCGAGCGCCGCGCTATCCTGCTCGCCCATCATTATCAGGATGCCGAGATCCAGGAAATTGCGGACGTGGTGGGGGATAGTCTCGAGCTGGCGAGAAAGGCCCGCGAAGCCGAAGGTGACGTGATTGCCTTCTGCGGCGTCTGGTTCATGGCCGAAACGGCCAAAGTGCTAAATCCTTCGCGCATCGTTATTGTGCCCGATAAGGAAGCAAGCTGCAGCCTGGTGGAAAGTTGCCCCGTCGAGCCGATTCGCGAATTCAAGCGCCGCAATCCGGACCACGTGATCGTAAGTTACATCAATACTTCCGTGGAAGTGAAAGCGGAGAGCGATATTCTCTGTACTTCGCGCAACGCGGTCAAAGTAATAAATTCGATTCCCGCAGAGAAGCCGATTCTGTTTCTGCCAGATCGCAATCTGGGCAACTACGTGAAGAAACAGACCGGCCGCGAAAACATGAAAATCTGGCAGGGCGCCTGTATGGTGCACGCCACGTTTCCGGCGCGGCGCCTGCTTGATGCCAAAGCGCAATTTCCGAAAGCGCTGGTGGTGGCGCATCCCGAGTGCCCGGAGCAGGTGCTGAGGCATGCCGATTTCATTGGTTCCACTTCGGCTATCATTGAATTCTGCGCCTCCAGCCCCGCGCAGGAATTCATCGTCATGACGGAGAACGGCGTCAACTTCTCGCTCGAGCGCGTCGCCCGGGGCAAGGCGTTCCATTACGTGGCGAACGAAAACTGTAATTGCAGCGAATGCCCGTTCATGCGTCTGAATACGCTCGAAAAGCTGCGGGATGCGCTACTTAATCTCGAACCGCGCGTCGAGCTCTCTGAAGAACTGATGCGGCGCGCGCTGGTTCCCATCGAGCGCATGCTCGCCGTCAAGTGACCTCCCCCCTCACCGATCGCGCTCTCACTGACCGCTTTGGGCGTGTCCATGACAATCTGCGGATCAGCGTCACGGACCGGTGCAACATCCGCTGTTTCTATTGCATGCCGGAAGAAGGCGTGCGCTTCATGGAGCGCGAAGAGATCCTCACGTTCGAAGAGATCGAGCGGTTCGCTCGTGTTGCGGTCTCGCTCGGGATTACGAAGCTGCGAATTACAGGTGGGGAACCGCTGGTTCGGCGAGATCTGGCGAGGCTGATCGAAAAGCTGAATGCCATCGAGGGCGTGCGCGACATCGCGCTCACCACGAACGCCGTTTTGCTGTTGCAACAGGCGCGCGATCTTCACAACGCCGGGTTGCGGCGCCTCAACATCCATCTCGATACGCTCGATCGCGAACGCTTCCGGCAGATCACGCGGCGCGACGATCTGCCCCGCGTGCTGGCGGGCATCGATGCCGCGGCCAAAGCGGGGTTTGAGCAGATCAAAATCAATATCGTCGCCGTGAAGAACCTGATCGAGCCGGATCTGGTTCCGATGGCGCTCTTCTGCCGTGAGCGCGGGTTTGAGCCGCGCTTCATTGAATTCATGCCGCTCGATTCCCAGAGCCTCTGGGATAAAGGCAAGGTCCTGCTGGCGCGCGAAATCATCGAGACGCTTTCGAAGGAAATCTCTCCGCTCATTCCCGCGCCGGATCGCGACCTGCGCGCGCCTGCGACCGAGTACCTGTACGAAGATGGCAAGGGACGAGTCGGTCTCATTGCTTCGGTTAGTCAGCCGTTTTGCCTGAACTGCAACCGCATCCGGCTGACCTCAGATGGCAAACTTCGCTATTGTCTGTTTGCCATCGACGAGACCGATGTGAAGGGATTGCTGCGGTCCGGCGCGCCGGACGAAGCGATCGCCGGCGCGATTCGCGCGAACGTTGCGGAGAAGTGGCTGGGCCACGAGATCAACTCGGCGAAGTTCGTCCCGCCGCCGCGCCCCATGTACGCGATCGGCGGTTAGTCATTTCGACTCGCCAGCTTCGAAGCGGGAGGCTCCACAGGCTGCTTCGGCGGGCGAATCCATTGCCCAAAATCAGGCGGATGGTCTACCTGCCCTTTTCCACATGCGCCTGGCAAGCCACGCGTAGCTGTCCGGGTTTTCGAGCCACCTCTCCGCCGGGATAGGTTCGTCGCGCCCTTTTCCTGTCCCAACACTTTCCTGCCGAAGCTGACGGCCTGCCGTGAGCTTGACACGGGCGGAAATCCGGAGCAGGCTTCCATAAGAACCTTATGGGAGCTGCGGAAGCCAATTCAGGCGAGTTGTTGCGCGATACGCTCGACATGCTCATCCTCAAGGCCGTCGAACATCGCGCGCTGCACGGGTATGCGATTGCGAGCCTGATTCAGAAACGATCCGATTCGGCGCTGAAGGTGGAGGAAGGAGCGCTGTATCCGGCGCTCCACCGGCTGGAAGTGCGTGGCCTGCTGGGTTCCGAGTGGGGACTTTCGGAAAGCAGGCGGCGCGCGAAGTATTACCGGCTGACGGCCGCCGGGCGCAAACAACTCGCGAAAGAGACGGCGCGGTGGAAGTTCCTGGCCGCGGCAATTGCGCGGGTGATGGAGACAGCGTGATGCGTGAGGCGTTCCGTATTTTGCGTGCGCGAATGAAAGCCTTTTGGAGGAGACGCGAACTGGACCGCGACCTCGAGGAAGAGATAGCGTTCCATCTGTCGGAGAAGCAACGGGAACTGGAGGAAGCCGGAGCCCTCGCAGAAGCCGCGGAACTGGCCGCGAGGCGCCGGTTTGGCAACGCCTCCCTGGTGAAAGAGCAGACGCGGGAGGCGTGGATTTTCCGCAGTGTTGAAAACACGCTGCGCGACGGCAGATACGCGGTGCGGGTACTCAGGAAAGCGCCGGCGTTTACCGCGATTGCCGTTTTGACGCTGGCGTTTGGCCTTGGCGCGAATACGGCGATCTTTTCAGTTGTGAAGTCGGTCCTGCTGGACAGGCTGCCTTACAAGGAACCCGGCCGGCTTTACAAAATCCAGGAGGTTGCGCAGGACGGCCCAAAGCAGTTCCCGCTGACATGCGTAAATGCCGGTAATTTCCTGCTGTGGACACGGCAAGCAGGGCCTGCGGCCGACCTGGCGCTGCTGATGCCTTCAACGCACTATCTCAATCTGAAGGACGAAACTGTTGAGATCACGGGTGCGCGGGTTTCAGCGAACCTGTTTCAGATTCTGGGGATACAACCGTGGATCGGGCATTCCTTCTCCCCAGATGAAGATGTTATGGGGAAGGCCGGAAGCGTGATTCTCACGAACGCGTTGTGGAAACGGCTCTTTCAATCCGATCCCGGCATTGTAGGCCAGACGATCCGGATGAACGGGTCTCCGAAGGTGGTGGACGGCGTATTGCCGGAATCGTTTTATTTTCCGAAACAGAACGAGTTGTACGGGTCCAACATCGCCGGCTGGACACACCCGATCGAATACTTCGTCAATCTGGCGCTGCAGCCGGGTGAGATGCGTCCGGGATTGCAGATGTTGAATTTCGCGGCGATCGGCCGGTTGCGGCCGGGGATCTCGGCGAACCTGGCGACAGAGCAACTGAGTGTCGCCGAGGCGCAGGTTCCGACGGAAGGGCTCAGTGGAGTAAAGATGCACGTGGCTTTGCATCCGCTGAAGACGGCAATTGTAGGAGGAGCGGAACGGAAACTTTGGATGGTGATGGCGGGCGCCGCCCTGGTGTTGCTGCTGGTCTGCGTGAACCTGGCCGGGCTGCTGATCGCGAAGGGCGCGGGGCGAGCGCATGAGATCGGCGTGCGGGCGGCGCTGGGAGCGGGCCGCATGGACATCCTGCGGCAGTTCCTGATTGAAGCGCTGATGTTATCCGCCGCCGGAGGAACTCTCGGCATGGCGGCGGCGTACTGGGGCTTGCGTGTGCTGGTGCGAGCGGCGCCGGTACAGATTCCACGCCTGTCTTCGATTGCGATCGACGAACGCGTGCTGTTTTTCAGCGCCGCAATTACCGTTACTTCCGCGGTGCTCTTTTCGCTCGTGCCTGCGCTATGGCTGAGCCGGCGGAGTTCGGCTGGGACTGTAAAAGCCTCCGGACCGAACACGACGCCGAACCGGGCGATCTCCCGAATTCATCATGCGCTGGCGGCGATGGAGATTGCATTCTGCACGGTCCTGCTGGTGTCCGCGATTCTGCTGGCGCAGAGCCTCGTGCGCGTGATGCGGGCGAATGCGTGGGGAAACGTATCGCACGTGTTGACGCTGAGCTTCTTTACGCCGCACACCCACTACCAGGAGCCCGGGCGGCGAGCGCAGCTGATCACGAAGGTGATTGAAAGCGCCCGCAACTCGCCGGGCGTGGAAGCGGCGGGAATCACAACTGCGTTGCCGTTCCAGGGTCAGGCGTGGGGTAACGATGTGGATTTCAAGGAAGATCCCAAAACAGCAAAGGACAGGCCGAACGCGAACTGGAGATTTGTCAGTCCGGATTACTTTCGAGCGGCAGGCATAGGGCTTGTAAGCGGGCGGTTTTTGACGGGATTCGATTACGGCCGCCCGATGGTTCTGATTTCACAGCGGCTGGCGAAAGAGCTGCCGCACGTCGTGAGGCCAGTGGGCGCACATCTGTATTGGATGCCGCCCGGTTCGAAAACTCCGGTTTGGTGCGAAGTGATTGGTGTGACTGCGGATGTGCGCGCGCAGCCAGAGGAGGAAGCGCCCTACATGGTGTATGTGCCGTATTGGGAATCACCGCCGTCCGGGATTTCTCTCGTGGTGAGAACGAATGGCAATGTCCGCACTGTAGCGGCCGATCTCGCGCGGCTCATCCGACGAACCGATAGCGAAATCGCGATTCCCCGGGTGGAGAGCCTGCGCGAGATTTTGGATGATGCTACCGCGCCCCGGAGATTCGTCACGTTCCTTGGGCTGCTGTTTGCACTCTCGGCAACGCTTTTGGCGGCGATTGGTCTATACGGCCTGCTTTCGTTATCAACTTCGCAACGAACCCGCGAAATCGGCGTGCGGATGGCGCTGGGCGCTCGCACAACCGAGATCGTCCGGATGATTCTGTCGGAAGCGGCGACGCTCGCATTGGCGGGCCTCGCGTGCGGTGTGGCTTGCGCATGGGCAGCCACGCGTCTGCTGCGGGCATTTTTGTACGAAGTGAAGCCCACGGATCTGACGACATTCATCTGTGTGTGCGCGGGACTGCTCGCGGTGGCAGCGCTGGCTGGTTGCGGACCGGCCCGGCGTGCGGCGCGTGTGGATCCCGTGAGGGCGTTGAAGTGGGAGTGAGGTTCAGGCCACCGTAAGCCACCTGGTCAGATCGAGGTTGTAACGAAATGCCTCCGAATCCGGTGCTTTCGACGCGTTAAAAACAACGAGCGGAACGCTGGCCTCCACCAGGCAGCCGTGGCTGCGATACTGTGGCGGCAGTTGCTTCGATTCCTCATCCATACGGCCGAAGACAGTCGTTTTATCGCCGATCGCCACCAGTTCGCCGATTCGCGCCGGGAAGCTGCGGAACTCGCGTGCGAACTCCTGCCGCGAATACACGCGCTCGATGCCGGGAAGAGATCCAATCATCGAAGCGGCGCGGCCTTCATCTTTCTTCGATTCCAGATAGACCCACGCTGTCCCGCCATAGCCCTGGTGATGCTTCAGGTATTTGTCCTGCTCGGCGGAAATTGCGGCCCGCAGCTTCAGCCCCCGATTGGCGCAGGCGTGCTCCAGATCCCAGCAGCGGGTCTTGTGGTTCATGCCATGGTCCGCGGTCAGCAGCATCGCGGCGTCCGGCGCTGCCGCTGCGATCTCGCCAAGCAGCCCGTCCACCGTCGCCAGATGCCGCTTCGATTCGGGAGCTTCCGGCGGCCACATGTGCATCGGATAGTCCGTCGTGTGCACGTACATCACGCCGATATCCGCCCGGTTGCGGGCAATCCACTCGGCTGCTTTCAACAGCCAGTAATTGATGTCCGGGCTATAGATATTGGGCGCTGGCCCCAGCCGCTGGCTCCATTCAGATGTGGGGACTTCCGCGGAAAGCACCAGGTCGGCTCCGCGTGGCAAAAGGCTGATGGTCTTCTTTTTCGAGGAAAGCAGAGCAGACTTTACGCCCAGCCTCCGCGCGGCGCGTTCGAAGAGCGTGGGGCGCAGCACGAGATCGGCGCTTTCCATGTAGAGCTCTTTGCCTGTGGCCTCATCGAGAAAGAAATTTGCCGTGATGCCATGCTCCGCTGGAAAGCACCCGCAACAGACGCTCGCGTTGTTCGCGTTCGTCACCGAGGGCATCACGCCCTTTACCGTTCGGCGCAGACCTTTGCGGCCCCATGAGTTCAGCACCGGCATTGCGCTCGCCGCGACGTAATCTTCACCGAGGCCGTCAATGAAAAAGACAAACGTGCGCTGCGGGCGGGCGCGGAGGAAGGCCGCTGCCGCGGCGCTTTCGAAGAACTTGCGGCGATTCACTCAAGCCAGCGCTTTTCCGTAAAGCACCAGCAGACGGCTCCAGGCCTTCTCAGCCAGCGGCTCGTTATAGACGCCCGAATCCGGAGGACACCAGCCGTGCGCCGAGCCTTCGTAGACTTCGATTTCGGCCGGCAGGTTCGCTTTCTCGAACGTTTCCTTCAAGACCGTTTTGTCGTTGGGGGAGCGCTTGTCATCGTTTGCGGCAATCGCGATCAGAAACTGCGCTTTGCTCTTCGCGGCTTGAAGATGCGGGCTGTCCGGCTTGTCCGTCACCAGGCCTCCGCCATGAAATGACGCCACTGCTCCCACGCGGTCCGGCACCGCGGCCGCGGTGCGAAACGCTATCGGTCCGCCCATGCAATAGCCTTGCGTGCCGACCTTCCGGTCCTTCGCAACGGAGGGTTGCTTGTCCAGCCACGCGATGAATGCTTTCGCATCCGTCATGTGCGTGGTCTCGTTCAGACCCTGTGCGAGCGACCGCACCTCCGCAATTGGCGTGGCCGCGCCTTTTTCCGCAGTGGGCGCTTTCTTCACGCGGTAAAACGGATTCACCACCAGCACTGAATAGCCCGATTCAGCCAGCCGTTTGCCCATCTGGCGGAACGCGGGCCGCAGCCCGAAGATATCCGGCCACACGAGAACGCCCGGAGCCGTACCGCTCGCCGGATGCGCGAAGTAGCAATCGGCAGTGCCGTCCGGCGTGGTCACATCGACTTCCGATTCGCTGACTGCGACGGCATTCGCCACCTTCGGCAGCATCATCGCCACTCCCGCTCCCAGCATAATGCCGAACTGCTTGCGGGTTACCAGACCGAGGCGTTCGTACTCTTTCCGGTCCTGCTCAAAATGATCCTGATCACACATAGATGCTCCTCTCGACGGCTCTCGCTCGCAGCGGAGCGCGCGTATCGCGGATATTCTATACCGGACTCGCCGCGCGGTCCGGGCTCACCCCGATCGATCCGGGTCTAATCAGCCCGTCCCGCTCACGCCGGAACAACTCTCGCGATCCCGGCGTCTACCCCAGCGAAACACAACACGCAGGCTCGCTCGCAACCGGCCGGAATCGGGCGCCTTGAGAGGACAAACAGAATGTTCGAACAGACGTTCGTCAACTCGCAGGCGCGCACTCGAAAACCGTGGACGGTCGGGGTGTCGCTCGCTATTCAATCGCTGGTGGTTGTTGCCGCGCTTCTGGCGCCGCTTCTGCATATCGCCCGGCTCGAATCACCGCCGCGCGACCTGCCCGTCTTTGTAATGCTGAAGCCCGTCACTGAACTGCGGCCCGCTCCTCACAACGCCAGTGCGGCGAAAAGCGCGCCGCGCGTATTCCGCAATCCGGTGGCGCCGCCTGC
>Ga0070680_100001007_pt1 | contig 20102 bp, 24 predicted proteins | sample KBSC73BmetaG_FD_64672 | JGI IMG/M metagenome (GOLD analysis project Ga0070680, IMG submission 64672) | Corn rhizosphere microbial communities from Kellogg Biological Station, Michigan, USA - KBS C7-3B metaG | ecosystem: Host-associated > Plants > Roots > Rhizosphere | place: USA: Michigan...
CGAGATCAGCATCGCGCCGCTTGCCGGCTGGCTGGTCCGCGTAATCATGAACCCGACTCCTTTTGCCCAGGCGGGATCATGCGGCGATGATGGTTTCGAGAAACTTAACCACAGTCCCACCCCCCGTTCAGATTGAATCAGAGGGGAGTCACCGCGTCTAGGGCAGAAATTGACCAGAACCGGGAAAACTGTGGATTGTTGATTTATTGCAACGGAGCGGCGTTTTTGTGACGGTCCCGTAATCTCTATTCCGGGAATCCCGACGACGGCGCCGGCTCGTCCGATCCGCCGGGCTGTGCGGACGACGGCGGGTCCGACGCATCCATGGATTCATCGCTTCCGACGTCGGCTTTCACGTTCGGATCGTCGGGGTTCAGTTTGAGCTCGTGCTCGAGGTCGCGTTCGGGCGGGGCCGAATGCACTGCCGGAGGCGCCTTGTCCTTCTTGGCCTCATTCACAGCAGCTTCTCCCTGGCCTACCATTGCTCGCGTGTAACGAGCAGCCCGCACGAGGCGTTCCTCCGCGCGGCGCGTTTCGACCGGAAGTGGCGGCGCTTCTGCCAACGGGCAGAGGGCGGTTTGCCGAATTGGCGTTTTAGGACATGAAGATGACGATGTTCATGACGCCCGCACCCGTGGTCCGCAGCCGGTTCGAGGACTGGCCGCAAGCGGTCAAATCGATCCTTGGATTCTGGTTCTTCTATTTGCTGACGGTGGTCGCCCGGGCCTTCCTCGGGCACGATCCGCTGACCGTGCTCGGAAACCGCGCGGTGACGATCGCCGCGGGCGTCGCGCTGACCTTTGGAATCTATGTGGCAATTAAGCTGCTTGCCGGCGCCGCGAGCTTGCGGCGGCAGGCGCTGGTTGCCGGCATTTGCTCGTTCATTGCCGCCGGCGCGCTCGCCGGTTTCCTGATCGCGGTCGATCGGTATCAGGAGAAGCCGCACGACGAATTCCAGTACGTCTCCAAGGAAGGCTACCAGGTCACCGATATCGGCGACCAGACAAGGATCGAGCGGCCCAATGCTTCGCCGCTCGTCCTCACCTATCCGGACGCGAGCCAGCTGCCCGCCTACGAGCAGTTTCGGATCGCGACGGACGCCATGGTCGTGTGGCTGTTCTTCTTCGTCGCGTGGAGCGCTTACTACATCGCAACGGAGGCGCAGGCGCAGGTGCTCACCGCGCAGCGGCGCGCGGCCGAAGCCGAAAGCGCGGCACAGAGTGCGCAGCTCCAGGCGTTGCGCTACCAGATCAATCCGCATTTCCTGTTCAATACGCTGAACTCGCTGTCGTCGCTGGTGATGACCGGACGCACCGACCGGGCCGAAGCAATGCTGCTGGCCTTGTCCACATTCTTCCGGACGAGCCTGTCGCTCGATCCCGGAGCGAATGTCACGCTGGCCGAAGAGATCGACCTCCAGCGTATGTACCTCGACATCGAAAAGGCGCGTTTCCCGGATCGCCTGCACGTCGAGATCGACGTTCCGCAAGAGCTGGAGCAGGCGCGGCTCCCGGCGCTGCTGCTCCAGCCGATCGTCGAAAATGCGATCAAATATGGTGTGTCGAAGAGCCGCAAGGCGGTCGTCCTTCGGATCGAGGCGCGCCACCTCGACGATCACCGGATGGTGCTGGAAGTCAGTAACCGCCTGAAGAACGGCGGACGGGACGAGCTTCCGGTTGCCACCCACGAGGGTACCGGCCTCGGCCTCGCCAATGTCTGCCAGCGGCTCGACGCGCGCTTCGGCGGCCGCGCCAGCTGCCGCTTCGGGTCGATGAGCAGCGGCGGCTTCAAGGTGTCGATCACCATGCCCGTCGAGACCAATGCTTGAGGACAGGCCGCTCCGCGTCCTGATCGCCGACGACGAGCCGCTCGCGGCCGAGCGGCTGCAGCTCCTGCTTGCCCGGGCCCAGGGCGCGCAACTGGTCGGGACCGCGAGCGACGGCGATTCCGCAATCAACCTCACCGAAGCGCTGCACCCTGACGTGCTCCTGCTCGACATCGCGATGCCGGGTCTCGACGGGATTGCGGTCGCCCGGGCGCTTGCGGCGCAGAACCCCTCGCCGGCCGTGGTGTTCGTCACGGCATTCGATCATTTCGCGGTCGCCGCGTTCGAAGTCGAAGCGGTCGATTATCTGATGAAGCCCGTCGAGCCGCGGCGCCTGCAGCGCGGGCTCGACCGCGCACGGGCGTATCTGCGCTCGCGCACCGATCAGCCGCAATCGGGCACGAGCTCGCGCTGGCTGGAGGAGTTCTGGGCGTCGGACCTGTCGGGGCTGGTGAGGATCGCCGCGCAGGACGTGGATCGGGTTTCGGCGGAGCGCGATTACATGCGGCTTCATGTCGGGCGGCGCAGCTGGCTCATCCACCATTCGATGGCCGCCCTCGAGGAAGGGCTGAACCCCGAGCTGTTCGTCCGGCTTCACCGTTCGGCCATCGTGCGCAAGGACTTCATTTCGGGCTTTACCCGCAACCAGTCTGGGCGGTGGATTGCCCGCCTCGCGGACGGGACCGAGCAGCCGGTCGGGCGGCTCTACTCGGACCGCGTTCGAGCTATCGCCGGACGCTAGGCGGCGATCGCGGCCGCCGAGCCAGCCGGCGCAAGCGCCAGCGAGGCTGTCGGAATCACCAGCATCGAGGTCGCGATCAAAGCGGCGAGCACGCACATGGCCTTAAGCATCTCGCGTCTCCTTTTTTGCGACGCGGGCCTTTTGATCGAGGGGAGGTCGGGTCCGCGTCGCAGCCTCGATATGAGCGCCTGGCGCGACCATGTCGTGGACCGCTCGACAGCCGAGCGAAGATTGTCGTCGGCCCGACAAAGGGCGTTCGGCAGCGGTTGAATCGACGAATGGCGGTCAGCCGGCGTTCAGCTTCCCGGTACGGTCCACGACCGCAGTCACGGCCACGTCAGCGCAGACGTTGCCGAGGGTGCGAATGATGTCAGGGATCATCTCGACGGCGACGAGGAGGGCGAGCGGCGCAATCGGCGCGCCGAGGGCCAGTGCGATGGGAGCAATCGAGCTGATGTAACTAATCTCTCCGGGAAGACTGATGGCCGGATAGCTCATCACCGCGCCGACCAGCGTGGCGGCGACGATCGCTCCGGGTCCGGGGTGGAGTCCGACGGCATAGGCCACATAGATCGCCACCGCGACGTTCATCGCGGGCCCGGTCGCCCGGAACAGAGCGACCGCGATCGGCAGGGTTACGTCGACCACATCATCGCGCAGGCCGATCTGCCGCGCGCTTGTGAGCATCGCCGGCAGGCAGGCGAGGGACGATCGCGTCGAAATCGCGATTCCCTGCGGCGGCAGGAGTGCGCGGGAGAAGCGGGCGAGCGGAACCCGTCCGCCGACCACGGCCACCGGATAGGCCGCGATCGTGATCACCAGCCCGACCGCGGACACAAGGACGATGTAATGGACGAGTGCAGCGAAGGCCGCGCCCCCTGCCGCAGCGCCGAGCCCGAAGGCAAGCGCCAGCACGCCGACTGGCGCGAGCATGAGGACCCAGCCGATGATCACGAGGAAGGCATCGGTGATCCCTGCGAAGAAGTCGACGAGGCTGGCGCGGCGGCGTGGAGCGATGCGCGACACCGCGAGCGCGAACAGCAAGGTTGCGACGACCAGCGGGAGGATGTCGGAGTTAGCCGCCGCCGAGACGATATTTTCGGGAACGAGATCCTTGAAGAAGCCGGCGACGCTGCCGCTTGCCGCCTGCGCGTGAATCGGCTGGGCGCTCGCGATTGCCGATCGAAGGGCCTGAACCGACGAGGCCGACAACGGGACCAGGCGAAGGAATAGCAGGATCAGCGCGGTTCCGATCACCGCCGAGGCCGTCGAAAGAATCACGATCCACAGCACCGCGCGGCCGGCGATCCGACCTCCCCTGGCGGCTTCGGCGCTCTGAGCGATCCCGGTGACGAGCAGGCCGATGATCAGCGGCACCACCGTCATCTCGAGCGCCTTCAGCCACAGCCCGCCGACGATCGACGCCGTCGCCGTCGCCCCCGACCGCAGGGGATCGGTCCAGTGTGCGCTCAGAATGCCGAGGATGAGGCCGAGGACGAGCGCGCCGAGGACAAGCCACGGCCTGGGTCCGTGAATTTCGGGCGACGCGCTCGCCTCGTTCTCGCTCAACGGGGCTTCCGGAACTCGAACACGAAGCGGTCGGTATGGCCGCGCACCTTCGGATCGAAGACGAGCAGCGTGTGGTCATCCGCCGGATTGCGCAGGATATCGCTGCTCTTCACGAACACGAACCCGGCCCGCTTGAAGTCGGCCTTGACCACGTTGGGATCGATCCGGTGGAACTTGTCGACCGTCGCCCGAGTATCGCTGTTGGGATTGGCGATATGGTCGATCACCGCGATCTCCGCGCCCGGCTTCATCGCGTTATAGACCGCTTTCAGGAAGGCGTTCGGATCCATCTGCGGGATCTTGTACTTGGCGTTCTGCCAATAGGTGTCGTGGTAATTGTCGTTGAGAATGACGAAGTCGGCATAGTTCTTCGGCAGCGACGCGGCCGGATCCTCGAACGGCGATGAGACGATCGAGACGTTCGGGTGCTTGGCCATGAACGCCGCGAACGCCGCCTTGGTCTTGTCGGTATAGAATTGCGTCGGCTCCCAGACCGTGTCGTGGCCCTTGGGACCGACGACAGGCGCCATGATCTCTGCCCAATAAGCATTGCCGCCGAACAGATCGAGCACGTGCATTCCAGGCTTGAGCCCAAGGAACTGGAGCACCTGGGCGGGCTTGCGGCCCTCGTCGATCTTGACGTTGTCGGGGTTACGATCGCTCGCGGCGACGGCCGCGGCGATGGTCGGCGTCTTTGGAGCCGCGAACGCTTGAGCCGCGGCAAGAGCAAGCGATAGTGCAGCAAGTTTGGTAAGATGCATTTCGAGTACCCCCTCGGGTCTAATGTTCCTTCAACTCAGCCCAGTGCCGGTGTCCAGTCATCAACGAAGCTTACGAAACTTCAAGACGACTCGATCGGTCATTCCGCGAATCTTAGGATCGTAAACAATCAGCGTGTGATCATCGGCCTTGTTACGCAAAAGATCGCTCGTGCCCGCAAGCACGAAGCCGACGCTCTCGAAATCCGCTTTCAGCGTCTCTGGGTTGATGCGGTGGAGCGAGTTTGCGGTGGCGCGAGTATCGCCTGGATTGGCGACATGATCGATTACTCCGACTACCCCGCCCGGCTTCATCGCCTTGTAAAGCGCCTTCAGCCACTCCCTTGGCTCGATCTGGGGAATACCGCGCTTCGAATAATCGCCGTAGAGGTCGTGATAGTTGAGATTGAAAATTGCGAAGTCGTACCGGTTAATGCCGAAATCGGGTGACTGTAGCGGGGTCAAGACAAGATTGGCATTGGGCTGCTTTGCAACAAAAGCCGCAAATGCCGACTTCATCTTTTCTGGTACACCTTGCGTGGGGCCCCAGACTGTCTCAGTGCCACTCGCTCCGACTGCCGGCGCGATGATCTCCGCCCAATAGCGATTGCCGCCGAACAGATCGAGCACGTGCATGCCGGGCTTGAGGCCGAGGAACTGAAGGACCTCCGCCGGCTTGCGGCCCGCGTCCATCTTGACGTTATCTGCGTTGCGGTCGCTTGCGGCTACGGCCGCAGCGATGGTCGGCACCTGAGGCGCCGCGACCGCTGGACCGATTGCAGCTGAAAGCGTCAGCGCAACAGCAAGGATCTTCAAATGGCGCATTGTCCGTCTCCTCTGGCCAGCGTTGAACGGTTCTATTGATGCGAAACAAGTTACGCCAGCGTCACGCTCGCATCGTTGATCCGCTCGGGCTTTTCGATCAAGGTATGCAGATCAGCCGTTTACCTGGGGGAGAGTAATGGCGACTGTCGTAGCGTCCGCTTCCGATCGCAAAGCGTCGGAGCGGAAATTCTATTCGCGCATGGCGCTGTTCCTGGCTTTCATCGTGCTGCTCGGCTTCGCTCCGAGCTTCTATTTGAGAGGGATCGTCCCTTCCTATCCGCGGCCCAACCCGACGCTGACTCCGTGGGTCATCTTCCATGGCATGGTCTTCACCACCTGGATGGCGCTGATCATTGCACAGACCCAGCTGATCGCCGGCCGCAAGCACGCGCTCCACATGCAGCTGGGCAAGCTCGGCATGCTGTTCGCCATCCTGATGATCCCGGTCATGTACCTGACCGCCGTGTGGCAGGTCGCGCGGGCAAACCAGGCGCCGTTCACCGATCCGCTGACGTGGACGATCGTCCCGCTCGCGTCGATCATTCCGTTCGCGCTGCTGGTCTGGAACGGGTGGGAGAAGCGGCGCGACGTGCAGAGCCACAAGCGCCTCATGCTGAGCGCGGCGATCCTCGTCGTCATCGGCCCGAGCATCGGCCGTCTGCCCATTGCGCCGCCGACGGTGCTCGGCTTCACCATCCAGATGCTGATTGGATTCCTGCTCTTCGTGCCGATGATCCTGTGGGATCGGAAGACGGTCGGACGGGTCCATCCGGCGACCCAGCTGGGGATCGGAATGACGGCGCTATGGGTCGTGTTCCCGCTGGCGGTCTTCTGGTTCGACCTGCCGTGGGCGAAGGTTGCCGCGTACCTGCCGGGAGTCGGAGCCTAGTCGCTAAGCTGCCAGTTGATGGGTGGCGTAACCACCGCGCTGCGGACGGGCTTTCCGCTCATGTCGAGCGCGGGCGTGAATCTCGCCCGCGTTTGGATCACGGCGCAGGCCATGGCGTCGAGGATCGGCACTCCCGTGGCCGTCAGAACCTGACAGCCAGCCACCTTGCCCTTCTGATCGACGAGCAGCAGATATTGTCCCTTGCCTTCCTGTCCCCGGCTGATGGCCTCCGAAGGATAATCATCCGCACTGAAGACGCTGCGCACATCCCCGCGAGAGAGCCTCGAGAACTCCCGGCCTTTCTTTCCGTCCATGTTCCAATAGCGTTCCAGATCCGTCGTGCAGGCCTGGAGTCCGTCCAGCAACTGCGGCATCGACGCGAGCTCGAACGCCAGATCGCTCGATCCCGAGACGTGCAAGTCGATATCCGTCGCTGAGCGCGCCCGAGCCATGTCGGCCGCGGAAATTCGGAACTGGTGAACGTCGAATTGCTTGTTCGACGTCTGGTAGAACAGCACCCAGGCGTTGATCGGGCCATTTCCGAAATCGATCGTGCCCTGTTCCTCCGTGGCGGGTTCGCTGACCCGATATCTTCGCGCGACGAAAATCTCATAGCTGTCACCATTGGGCGATTGCCGAAATCCCAGGGTCACCGGGTCGTCTGCGCTGCCGTATTTTCGCGAGGCAAGGCATTGCGTCTCGCCGTAGTCGAGGTCCCATGAGCTGACGGGTTTAAGCGGCCCTGCCGAGGCCGGGCCGGGCAGCTGTAGAAGCGATGCCGAGGTTAGGATTACACAAAGAGTACGCCTGAACATGTCGACCTCCCTGATCCGGCAAGCCAGCCTAACTCAATCCGTAGACGCGACGCGAGTCCGGTCGCCGCCCAGCGTCATCTACGGAATCCTCCAATTGATCGTGGGCGTAACGACGACACTTCGAACGGGCTTGCCGTTTTCGTCGAGCGCGGGCGTGAACTTGGCCTTGTTTTGAATCACGGCGCAGACGGTGACGTCCAGCACAGGCACCCCGGTCGGTTGCAGGACCTGACATCCGTCGACCTTTCCGTGCTCGTCCACCAGCAGCAGATATTGTCCCGTTCCCCCCTGTTCCTTCCAGATCGCCTGGAGCGGATAATCCTCGGGATTGAAGAGGTTCTTGAAGTCAGCATGGGCACGGCTGGAGAATTTGCTCCACTGCTGTCGGTCCATGTTCCAATTGCGCTCCAGGTCGACCGAGCACTTCTTCAGTCCGTCCAGAACCTGCGTCATCGAATCCAGCGCGAACGTGAAATCGGACGAACCTGAAATGTGCAGCGACATCGTCGGTGCCGACGCGGCTTGAGTCATTTCCGCTGCCGGAATGCGGAAGTCGTGAACGTCCGAGCCTCGGTTCGCCGTCTGGTAGAAGAGCGCCCAGGCATCGATGGGGCCCTTTCCGAAGTTGACCGAGCCCTGTTCCTCAATGGCCCGTCCGCGCGCCGTATATTTGCTGCCCACGAGCAGTTCGTAGGTTTGGCCATTGGGAGACGGAACGATCGACAGGCTGACAGGCCCGGCTGGGCTGCCGTAGCCTCGAGACGCGATGCAGAGGGTGTCGCCATTGCTGACGTTCCACTTGCTGAGCGGCTCGAGTGGAGCGGCGGCAGCGAAGGCAGGAGCGGGCTGCGACAGGACGAGCGCGGATGTCAGGATTACAGATACGCTGCGGAACATAGGAACCTTTCCGATCCGGCGCGCCGAGCCTAACCCGAAATCAGCGCCGGGTCAGCACCATCGTCCCTATCGCTGCGGGTGAGCCGTCGTGAATAGCGCCTTGGGCAGGACCACGTGGACGCCCTTGTTGCGGTCGACGAGCTCGGTCTCCTCGACGTCGCCGGCGACGCTCATCAACATATAGGCGTCGTCGCGGGTCATGCCTTTTTCGTTGACCAGGAAGTCGAGCATGTTGGTCAACGCCTTGCGGGTCGCGCGACTGAGGTCGTCGTCGAAGCCCATGGAAATATAGGCCGTCGGCGTTTCGGCGCGCGGATAGGATGATTTCATCCCCTTGTGGAGGATCAGCTGGAGCGTGCCGGTGAGCGAGGTTTCGAGCGCAGTGATGTCGACTTCGCCATTGCCTTGCGCGGCATGGCCGTCGCCGACCTCGAGCAAGGCTCCGGGGGCATAGACCGGGAAGAAGATGCTGGTCCCGGCAACTTGCGACTTGTCGTCCATGTTGCCGCCGCTGATCGTCGGAGCGGTCGAATCGTAGCGGCCAAAGGAAGCGGGCGGCGCCACCCCCATGCTGCCGAAGAAGGGGTGAAGCGGAACGTCGATGCCGGGGGCGAAATGGCCGACCATGTGCTCCCGGTCCAGCGGAACGATCTTGATCTTCGAATAAGGGAAATCGTCCGTCAGGAAGCCGACGCCGTAGCGAAAGCCGTTGTAGGCGTAAGGAATCGCGAGATCGATCTTGAGGATCCGAACTTCGAGCGTGTCGCCGGGCTCGGCGCCTTCCACCGCGATCGGGCCCGTCAGGATGTGGCCGCCGGGCCCTCGCTCGCTCTGCGGCACCCCGTCGAACACCGCGCGCAGGCTTTTCTCCACGTCCGCGGGAGCGACGCCGGCTTTTTCCAGGCCTGTCGGGCTGTTCGTAAGCAAGGTGTGGACGACGACCACATCGCCCGACTGGACGGTGAGCACCGGCTTGGCGGTGGCGTCATAATGTCCCCACGCGACCGTGGTCGGCGTGGCCGGAAGATCATAGGTCTTTGCCGCTGCGTTTCCCGCCGCGAGCAATGCGACTGCGGCGATCGTCGACAGTGTAAGGACGCGTGAAGCCTTCATGCACTCCCCCTTGCTGGCCAGGCGACTCGCGCTCGCCCGGAGCGGCAGACTGACAGCAATTCGGGGCCGGTAACCAGAAATTTCTCCAGTGCTACCGCCCCCGCTTGGCCCGCTCGAGCGTTCAGCACCCGAACCCTTCACCAGCGGGAGTAATCGCATGAACGACCATAATCATTCCGAAGAAATCAGCACGTTGAACACGCTGATCGCGACCACGATCGACAGCATCACCGGCTACGAGAATTCGGCCAAGGACATCGACAACCAGCGTTTCGCCGAGATTTTCCGGCAGCGCGCCAACGACCGGCAGCGGGTGGTCGAGGACCTTCGCAACGAAGTGCGGCGGCTCGGCGGCGACCCCGAGGACAGCGGGTCGTTCATGGGCAAGACCCACCAGCGCTTCGAGGACCTCAAGGCCGCGATCACGGGGCAGGATGAAAAAGCGATCATCGACGAGGTCGAACGCGGCGAGGATTATCTCAAGGAGAAATTCGAAGCGGCGCTCAATTCCGATACGCTGACCGGCGAAGCGCGCTCATGCGTCGAGCGCTGCTACCAGTCGGTCCGCTCGGGCCACGACCAGATGAGCCAGCTCAAGCACGGGATGGAATCGCCGAGCCACGCCTGACCAACCGGATGAGGGCGGCTGAAGCAGCCGCCCTCGTTTCTCAATAGCCCATCAGCGCGAGCACTTCGCGGCGGCTTCGCTCGTCCTCACGGAAGGTGCCCATCATTCGGCTGGTCGTCATCATGACTCCCGGCGTCTGGACGCCACGCGCGGTCATGCAGGCGTGGCTCGCTTCGATGACAACGGCAACGCCCTTGGGCTGAAGATGCTGCCAGATGGCGTCGGCGACCTGCGCTGTGAGCCGCTCCTGCACCTGAAGCCGTCGCGAGAAGCCGTGCAGCACACGGGCAAGCTTGCTGATCCCGACGACACGGTCGTTGGGGAGATACGCGATCGATGCCTTGCCGATGATCGGTGCCATGTGGTGCTCGCAGTGCGACTGGAAGGGGATGTCCTTCAGGAGCACGATCTCGTCATAGCCGCCGACTTCCTCGAAGGTGCGGCTGAGGTGAACCGCCGGGTCTTCCTGGTAGCCGCGGGCATATTCCCGCCAGGCGCGGGCGACCCGCCGCGGCGTATCGAGCAGCCCTTCGCGGTCGGGGTCGTCGCCCGTCCAGCGGATCAAAGTCCGTATCGCTTCCTCGACATTCCTGGGCACTTCCACTTTGGGAAGCGATTCGACGAGGTCGCCGTTGACCGGATCGGACGGGCTCATCGACCGAACTCCCGGGCAATATCCCCCGCGACGAGCGCGGCTTGTTCGCGAATGTCCGGCACTGCAATGATCTCCCAATATCGGCCCTTCGTTAGAGGCCCGAGGGCCCACAAACGTTCCCCGGCGCGCGAATTCTCATCGACCTCGAGGCCCATCCCGAGGTGATCGGGCCGCGCCTGGCGGCTTTCGAGCAGCGAGCGCAGCAGCGGATCGCGCGTGCGTTCGATATTGTGGAGCGGGCCGGTGCAGTTGAACGCATAAACGAAGGTCCGCCGTTCGCTTGCGTTGCGGCCGCGCGGGCGAATCTCGACCTCGAGCGCGCCCTCGGTCTCGCGCGCGGCGACGATCCGGCCGGCCACCACCTGCAGCCGCCCCTCGCCGATCAGCCGAGCGATCGTGGCGCCGACCTCGGGCGCGATGCGGTGGCGATGGACGTCCCACCACGGGCGGGCGTGCCTCAGGAACCGCCGCTGCTCATCGGGCGCGAGGCTTTGCCACAGGCGATGGCTATGCGGGCGCAGGCTGTCGACCGCCGCGCGCCAGCCGACCTCGGCGCTGCGCCGCCGCAGCCAGCGCCAGATCGTGCGGACCCTGCCGTCCGGCACCTCGCTCGCTTCGACCGCCGCCGGCTGATAATCGGCGTGGCTCCGCGGAATCTGCCCGCGCCGCGACAGTGCGAGGATGCTGCCACGGAATCCGGCTGAATCGAGCGACAGCACGAGATCCACCATGGTCAGGCCGGTACCGACCAGAAGCGCGTCTCCGGCGCTGCAGGCCAGATCCTCGACCGCAGCACGGGCTTCCGCGCCCCATGGATTCGCAACGAATCGCTCTGCGATACCGTCGAATGCGCGCAGAGCCCCGGGCTCCTGATTGCCGATCGCGAGCGTGAGCGCGTCGGCTTCAACCGCGGAACCGTCGTCGAGCGTTACCCGCCAGCCGCTGGCCACCCGCTCCGCCCGGACGGCCGAGCGATGGATGAGGCTGGCGCGTCCGCTTGCCACCGCCTCGTCCAGGATCTCGCCAAGGTACCGGCCGAACAGCCGCCGCTGGGCGAAGCCGCGGCGGTCGCCGCCCTCGTCCTCGAAGCGGCGCGCGAAATGGTCGGGCTCGCCGGCCCAGGCGCTCATCCCCTCGGCGCGGACGTTGAGCAGATGGGCGGGCTCGGTAGTCGAGTAAGCAACGCCCTTTCCCGCCCTGCCGCTGCCGTCGATCAGCGCCGATTGGATACCCCGGCGCGCCAGCTGAGCGGCGAGGATCGTCCCCGAGGCGCCGCCGCCGACTATTACGACCGGCACCCGCCGGTCAGATTTCGTAGTCAGGCCAATTCTCCGGATTCGCCGCGCCAGCCTTCCGGCGCAGCATGTGGTCGTGCATTCGCTCGACGGTCTTGCCCGCCGTTTGCGTGAACCAGCCGGGGACGAGCGCGTGGACGAGGCAGGCCGCGCCCGCGCCGACCAAAGTGGCGCCGATGACGACAGCTCCAACGCCATGCTCCGACCAGCTCATCCCGAGCGATCGCGGATGTTCGACGAAGAGCCGCCGCAACATCCCGCTCCTGTGGTCACTGCCGTGGGTCGTCGCCATGTCGCTCCCCTGAAATCTGGCGACCCCGACTGGATTCGAACCAGTGGCCCTCAGATTAGGAATCTGATGCTCTATCCTGCTGAGCTACGGGGTCGTTCGGTCCCGAATAGGGGCGGCGGCCGAACCAATCAATTGACCTGGTTCGGCGGGGTGACGGGGAGCGGCAGCGGAGCGACGGGGATTCCGTCGTCGACCAGCGATTTCGCCTGCTCGAGCGTCGTGCTCCCGTGCACTTGCTCGGGCGGCATGTCGCCGCTGTGCATCGCGCGAGCCGTGTCCGCGAACTTGTCGCCGACCCATCGGGAATCCTTGAGCAGCTCGGCCTGTGCGGCGGCGAGCCGGGCGAGCGGACTGTCCGAGCCCTTTCGCGGCACCCTCGGCGCCATCGGCGCCTTCTCGACATTCGCCGACTGGCAGAACGGACATTCGACCAGCCCGGCACCGCGCTGCTCCTCATAGTCGGCGTTCGATCGGAACCAGGCTTCGAACGTCTCTCCGCCGTCGCGGCACTGCAGGTCGAAGACGATCACAGGGTCACCGCGTCGGGAATGGGCCGGCGGTGGTTAAGCGCCGGTATGCGCGAACGGACGTCCGAGATGCGCTTGAGGTCGATGTCGGCAAAGCCGACGCCGCGCTTCTCGCCCATGTCGAGCAACACCTCGCCCCAGGGATCGACCACGAGCGAGTGGCCGAAGGTCTGGCGGCCGTCCTCGTGCCGCCCGACCTGTGCGGCAGCGACCACGAACAGCCCCGCCTCGATCGCGCGCGCGCGGAGCAGGATGTGCCAGTGCGCCTTCCCGGTCGGGACGGTGAACGCAGCCGGCACCGCGATCACGTCGGCGTCGGCCTCGGCAAGCCGCGCGAACAGCCCGGGAAAGCGCAGGTCGTAGCAGATGGTGAGCCCGAGCCTGCCCACCGGAGTCCCGTTGACCAGGACCACGCCCTTGCCGGCGGAATAGACGTTGGATTCGCGCCAGCTCTCGCCCGTGGGCAGGTCGACGTCGAACAGGTGGAGCTTGTCGTACCGCGCACGGACCTCGCCCTCGCGGTCGATCACGAACCCGCGGTTGGCGACCTTGCCTTCATCGACCAGCACCGCGAGCGAGCCGATGTGAACCCAGATGCGGTGCCGCCGGGCGGCTTCGCGGCAGCGTTTGAGGACTTCGTCCTCCTCCTCCTGACGGAGATTTTTCGCCGCGCGCCCCGAATCGCGGTCGAGCAGGCCGGACATCTCGGGCGTGAACAGGATTTCGGCCCCGCCGGCCGCAGCCTCCGCGATCGCTTCCTCGAGGGAGCGCGCATTCGCCTCGGGATCGATGCCCGTGCTCGACTGGAAGAGCGCGATCCGCGTCATGAGGAAATCAAATCGTCGAGACGGCCGCTTCGGTCGAGCGCGAACAGATCGTCGCACCCGCCGACATGGTGCTCGCGAATGAAGATCTGCGGCACGGTCGTCCGGCCGTTCGCGCGGGCGATCATCTGCTCGCGGATCTCGCCGCCGTAATCGACCGAAATCTCGCGATACTCGAGTCCCTTGGCCTCGAGCAGCTGCTTGGCCCGCCAGCAATAGGGACAGAATGTCTTGGTGTAGATCTCAACCGTCACGCCGCGCGTCCTCTGACGTGATACTTAAGCGCTGCCATTAACGCATCAACTGCGAAGGTTTCACCACGCGCGCCCAGCTGACCAGTTCGACACGCGCGGCGCCGGCACGTTTGAGGACGCGGGCGCAGGCCTCGGCCGTACTGCCGGTCGTCAGCACGTCATCGACGAGAACCACCGTCTTCCCCGCGACAGCCCTCTTGTCGGGGATTCGGAAGGCCCCGGCGACCGTCTTTCGACGCTGCAGCGGGCTCATGCCCTTCAGCGGCGGCGTTCGCCGGACGCGGCGGAGGACCAACGGGTCGCTCGCGATCTTGAGTCGGCGGGAAAGTTCGCGCGCGACCAGCGCCGACTGGTTGAACCCGCGGCTCCACAGACGCGTTCGGTGGAGCGGCACCGGCACGAGGAGCGCCTCGCCCTCCGGCTTTACGAGGGGCGCCATATAATGCGCCATTGTCCGGGCGATTGCGACCTTGCGGCCGTATTTGAGGCGAATGGCGAGCCCGCGGGACAGATCGTCATAAGCGACCGCAGCCCGCGTCCGGGCGATCCTGGGCGGCTGTGCGAGACAGCGGGCGCAGGTCGACTGCTCGGTCGCCTGCAACGGAATCCCGCAACATACGCAGCCGCCCTCGCCAAGGAATTCGACCTGCTTCCAGCAATCGGGGCAGAAGCTGTGGACGTCGTCGACGATCGTACCGCAGCCGGCGCAGCGCGGCGGAAGCGCGAAATCGAGCAGCGATCGCGCGCAGGTGCGGACCAGGTCGGCGAGATTCCCCATCGCTTCTTGTCGCCCGCGCGCGCGCATCGCACAAGCGCCGCTGTGCCCGACCTCTTCGACATGAAGCTGCGCGCGCTGCGCCGCGACCGCGCTGCCCGAGGCGGTCCCGAGCTGTTCATGTTGCAGCGCGCTTTCGACGACTGCCTCGAACGCGTGTCGTTGATGAAGCGGCGGTTCGAGCGGGCGTTGCTGATCGGCTGTCCCGACTCGGCCTGGGCGAGACGAGTGTCGGAGGTCGCCGCCGAAGTGGATGCCCGCGATCCCGGGCCCCTGTTCGCAGCGGCGGCGGGCGGCGCTCCAATCGTTGAGGATGCGTGGGAGCCGCCGGCGCAGGCCTATGACCTGGTGCTCTCGGTCGGGACGTTCGACACGGTGAACGATCTTCCGCTTGCGCTTCGGCTGGTTCACTTCGCGATGTTCCCGGAGGGGCTATTCATGGGCGCTCTTTCCGGTGGAGACACGCTTCCGCAGCTACGCGCGGCGATGCGCGCCGCCGACGCGCTTTCCGCCGGAGCGGCACCTCACGTCCACCCGCGAATCGAGCCTTCGGCGCTTTCGCCGCTGCTATCCGATGCCGGTTTCCTGAACCCCGTCGTCGACGTGGATCGGGTCCAGGTCCGTTATCGCTCGCTCGGCGGTCTGGTCGCGGATCTGCGCGGCATGGCTGCTACCAATCTCCTGCGCGCCCGTCCGCCGCTGCTCTCGCGCGCTCAGCAGCGCGCCGCGGAACGCGCGTTCGCCGAGGCCGGCGACGGAGTGCGAACCGCCGAAACGTTCGAAATCATCCACTTTGCCGCCTGGGCGCCCCCGAACGGCTGATGCGGCATTAACTCTAGAATGGGTGAAACTTGTTAACCGCGTCTCGCCTACACCCGCCGTGTGGACGTGGACCAGAGGAGGGTGGCGTGATCGCTATCCGAAAGATCTTGCGCATGCTCGGCGCGAATGAACGTGGAGCAACTGCGATCGAATACGGCCTTATTGCCGCTCTCATCGCCGTCGCCGCAATCGGCGGAATGCAGGCGCTGGGCGGTGGCAGCAGGGGTATGTGGGGAAGGATTCTGACGAACGCGAATAGTTATATGTAATCGCGATCAGCTCCGGCGCGCTCCGTAGACGACGAGCTTCACTTTCTGGCCCGGCACCAGCCGAGCGTCGGCGGTGATGCCGTTCAGCGTGATGAATCGTTCGATCTTCAGATTGCGATAGGCCATCCGGCTGGCGAGCGACTGAACGGTGTCGCCCGGACCGACGGTTACGACATGGATGATTCGCGGCCGGATCGCCGCCGCTTCCTGGGGCGAGATTTTGCGGAACGAGTTGACCATCGGCCGGAACGGACCAATGCCTGTCCCGCCGGACGTCAGCATCACGAAGTGATAGACGTGCCGCGCATCCCATCGGTACGCCATGACGCTGAGATCGATCGCGCCGGAATCGCTGCTGATGCGCGCGGTCGTATATTCCGCCGGCATGCCGTTGACCGTCGTCCGCGCGGGTCGAGGAATCGCGAGCTGACTACCGCCGGAGGTCAGTTGCTCGAATATCTTGGCGATGTAGCTGTCGAGCGAGCCGCTGTATTGACCGCCGCCGAACTGCGCCTTGCCGGCAGACCCGGAGATGGTCACCGCATAGGTTCCGTTCGACATCAGATATCCGGTCGGCACCCGGAACTGGATGCGCAGGTCCGGATGGGTGAAGACGGGACCATCGATGATGCCCTGGGCGGGATCGTCGTCGACGGTAATTCCGTCGAGTTCGCTTAGGAACTGATCCCGATTGCGGAGCCCGCTTCCGAGGCGTCCCGTCTCGCGCGCTTCGAGAAGAGCGCGCTTCATCCGGTTCTCGCTCAGCGGGTGCGTGCTCGCCCATTCGGGAATGCGCCGGTTGGCCTGTCCCTGGAGGCGCGCCTGGAGCGCGGTTTCCCGGGCGAGCGACTGAAGCAGCTCCGCAGCGCCGCCAGGATCATATCCGGCAGCGATCATGTAGCGAAGGCCGAGCGTATCGGCTTCATATTCCTGTTCGCGCGAGAAGCTCAGCGTCTGCAGCTTGGCCGCGAGCACGCTTCTCAGCGCGACCTCGTTGCCGTACCCGCCGCCGATCATCTGGCCGAAGATGATCTCAGGGAGCGCCTGCCAGGTCAGTTCGCGCTCGACCTCCTCGCGCTCGTGCGCATGGTTGGCAGCGATGTGGCCGACCTCGTGCCCGAGCGCGAATGCGAGCTCGGACTCGTCGTCCATCAGGGTCATCAGCTGACGGGTTATATAGACATAGCCACCGGGCACCGAAAATGCGTTCTCGACCGCCGAGTTGAGCGTCGTGAAGTGCAGCACCTGGCCTGCGTTCGCGATTCCCGAAACGGCGCCGACCTTGTGCCCGACTAAAGAGACATAGGTCGCGCGGCGCCCCGTCTCGGCACCGCCGAGTTCCTCGATCATCTGCGGGTTTTCGCGCTGCGCCTGCGCTATATCCTGCGGGTCGAGGTAGCGCGCTTGCTGCGCCGACGCCGGGGTCAGCGCGAGCGCCGTGGCCAAAAGCAACAGGACGCTGTTTCGCATTTTCAGCTCGCCTCCGTTTCGGTCGGAGAACAAAAGCCCCGGCAATTTGAACGGAGAATGACTGGCGCGGGTTCCGGTCAGCCGATCGCGAGATATTTCGCGCGGCGCTGGGCGACGAGCTCCTTCGGCCCGAGCTTGCTGCAGCCGTCCAGCTCCTCAATGAGAGCGCCCTTCAAGGCGCCGATCGCCGCATCGGGATCGCGCTGCGCGCCGCCGAGCGGCTCCTCGACGATGCGATCGATGACACCAAGGCCGAGCAGATCGGCCGCCGTGATCTTCATCGCTTCGGCGGCATCGGCGGCCTTGTCCGCCGTGCGCCACAGGATCGACGCGCAGCCTTCTGGCGAGATCACCGAATAGACGGCGTGTTCGAACATCAGGACGCGGTTGGCGGTGGCGATCGCGACAGCGCCGCCCGACCCGCCTTCACCGACGATTGCAGCGATGATCGGTACGTTCAGCGACAGGCATTCCTCAGTCGAGCGGGCGATCGCCTCGGCCTGCCCGCGCTCTTCCGCCTGGACTCCGGGAAACGCGCCTGGTGTATCGACGAGTGAGACCACGGGGATGCCAAACCGGTCCGCAAGCGCCATCAACCGGATCGCCTTGCGATAGCCCTCGGGCTTGGCCATTCCGAAATTGTGCCTGAGGCGGGAGGCGGTGTCGTCGCCTTTCTCGTGACCGATCAGCATCACCCGGCGCCCGTCGATGCGCGCGAGACCGCCGATGATCGCAGGATCGTCCGCGAACGAACGATCTCCCGCGAGCGGCAGGAATTCGTCGGCGAGACCAGCGACATAATCCTTGAAATGCGGCCGTTCCGGATGACGGGCGACCTGCGCCTTCTGCCACGGCGTCAGCTTGGCGTAGGTATCGCGCAGGAGCTTGGTGGCCTTGGTCTCGAGACGACCGACCTCGGCGTCGATGTCGATATCGCTCGCGCTTGCCGTCTGGCGCAGCTCGGCCACCTTCGTTTCCAGCTCGGCGATCGGCTTCTCGAAATCGAGGTACGTCAACATGCCGAGGCGGCGCGTAGGCCGAAGCTGCGGCAAAGGTCAACGAATACGGGTGGCGAGCGGATGACGCGCATTCACCAGCTCGACGAGGCGGGCACTGTCGACGTGGGTGTAGATCTGGGTCGTCGCGATATCCGCATGGCCCAGCAGCGACTGGAGTACTCGAAGGTCCGCGCCACCGGACAGCAGGTGCGTGGCGAATGCGTGGCGCAGGACATGTGGGCTCACCCGGTCGGGCAGGATGGCGGCGTCTACCGCCATGGCGCGAACGATCTGGAACAGGCGCACTCGGCTAAGGTGGGACTTGCCGCTGGGGAAGAGCCAGAGCGCGCTCGTTGGGACTTGCTCGAGCCATTGATGGACGGCGGCCTGCGCCCGCGTCGAGATTGGGACGAGCCGCTCCTTGCTGCCCTTCCCGCGCACCATGAGGAACGGCTGCGTCGCCCGCACCGCCCCGCGCGGCAGACCGACGAGCTCGCTTGCCCTCAGGCCCGAGCCGTAGAGCAGTTCGAGAAGCGCGAGGTTGCGGACAGCCGTCGCTTCGCCGCTCGCGGCGCGATCCTCCGCGGCTTCGAACATCCGCCGAACCTCCTCCTCATCGAGGATCCGAGGCAGCGGGCGCTCGAAGCGCGGGCGCGGCAGTGCTGACGACGGGTCGTCCCGGCGCAGTCCCTCGTCGACGAGGAAGCCGTAGAAGCGCCTGAGCGCCGCCGAGCGGCGGGCGACGGTCGACGGCGCAAGCTCCGCCCACCCGCTTCCCAGCCGAGAAAGATCGTCGGTCGATGCCGTGCCGAGCGACCCGATCATCTCCGCCGCGCGGTCGAGGTCGTTGCGGTAGGCGGCGAGCGTGTGCTTCGACGCGCCCGCTTCGGCAGCCATCATGTCGAGGAACCGGTCGACGAGCGCTCGGTCGTCGGCGATCACGTTCGGGAAAGCGCCTCGGCTGCGATCATCCGGGCGGTGAAGTCCTGGCCGGTCCGCTTCATCGCCGAAATCGCGTGGTAAAGATGCGCCGCCGGCACCTTCGTCCATTCCGGCGTCTGGAGGCCGGTGCCGGTGAGGACCAGCACCGTGCCGGCCTGGCCGCGCCCGGCGGCCGCGTCGATCATCCGGGTCCAGCTGCTCGTCATGCCGAGTCCCAGGCCATAGCGGCGGTTGAGCGAATTGGCCGTGTCGGTGCTGATCCGTCCGAGGCCCGCGAGGCCGGCGACGAGGAAGGCGCTGCGAACCTTGTTCGGGCTCTTGTCCCGGCGGATGAATCCGCCGAGCCGGCCGGTGCCGATGTCGGTCACGTCGGGCGCACCGAGCGCAAGCATTGCCCAGCAGCGGTCGCCGTCTTCGTCGTCCATTCCGCCGATCGCGGGAATCCACCGTGCAGCCGCGCGATCATAGCCCGCCGCCAGCATGGCGGAGATGAGGTCCGGCGCATCCTTTGCGAGCTTCTTGTCGGGAGTGACCAGAGTCGCCGCTCGAGCGACGAGCGCCCGCGCCGCCTCTTTCTGAAGTCCGCCCTTGCCGATGCCGAGCAGGTGGCGGATCGCGGTGAGACGGGTGGGTTCGTCCTTGCCGACATAAGCCTGACGAAGCTGCCAGGCGTCCGTCGATGGAACGTCCGTCGGATCGGTCGTGTCGTAGATCGCCGAATAAAGGTCGACCAGGCTTTGCGAGGAGAAGACTCCGAGGCCGCCCGCCACGAGCGCCGGCTGAAGCCGCTGCTGCGGCGAGAGCAGAGGCGCCCGCGCCTCGAATGCGTGGAGCTGCGGCGAGGAGGCGTTCACAAGCTGGTCCGGCGGGGCCATTCCGGTCGCGGCGGCAAGGCCGAAGCGCCATGCGGTGAGGCTG
>Ga0070680_100001009_pt1 | contig 20081 bp, 17 predicted proteins | sample KBSC73BmetaG_FD_64672 | JGI IMG/M metagenome (GOLD analysis project Ga0070680, IMG submission 64672) | Corn rhizosphere microbial communities from Kellogg Biological Station, Michigan, USA - KBS C7-3B metaG | ecosystem: Host-associated > Plants > Roots > Rhizosphere | place: USA: Michigan...
GGCGGCGCGACGAAGCTCTACGGCGCGGCGTTGTACCGGCTGCGCGAGAAGGACTTCGGCGAGCTTCGCCACCACGACGGCATCTCGCCCGCCTGGCCGATCTCCTACGACGACCTCGAGCCCTACTACACGGAGGCCGAGGAGCTCTATCGCGTGCACGGAGCACGCGGCGAGGACCCGACCGAGCCGCGCTCGAGCGCGCCGTATCCCTTCCCCGCCGTGTCGCACGAGCCGCGCATCCAGCAGCTCTCCGACGCCCTGGAGGGCGCCGGCTACCACCCGTTCCACGCGCCGTGCGGCGTCATGCTCGACGAGCGGAACCCGGCCCTCAGCACGTGCGTGCGCTGCGGGGACTGCGACGGCTTCCCGTGCCCGCTGCACGCCAAGTCGGACGCCGAGGTGCTCGGCGTGCGCCCCGCGCTCGAGCACGACAACGTCACGCTGCTTCGCAACGCGAAGGCGGTGAGACTCGAGACCAGCCCCTCCGGCGGCGAGGTGACCGGCGTGCTGGTCGAGCGCGAGGGCGCAACGGAGACCTTCAGCGGCGACCTCGTGGTGGTGGCCTGCGGTGCGACCAACACCGCGAAGCTGCTGCTCATGTCGGGGAGCGACAAGCACCCGAACGGCCTGGCCAACGGCTCCGACCAGGTAGGGCGCAACTTCATGTTCCACGACAGCGTGGCGGTGCTGGCGCTCTCGCGCGAGGAGAACCCGACGGTGTTCCAGAAGACGCTCGGGCTCAACGACTTCTACTTCGGAAGCGACGAGTTCGAGTTCCCGATGGGGAACATCCAGATGGTCGGCAAGTCGCAGGCACCGATGTTCCACGGTGAGAAGCCCGGAGAGACAAAGCTGGCACCGAGCTGGACGCTCGAGAAGGTGGCGCGGCACGCGATCGACTTCTGGCTATCCACCGAGGACCTGCCGCGTCCCGACAACCGGGTCACCGTCAGCACCGACGGGCAGGTCACGGTCAGCTACAGCGAGACGAACGCCGAGGCCAAGCGCCGCCTTTACGAGAAGCTGCGCTCGATGCTCGCGCATCTGGACATGCACGAAGGTCACCTGTTCCATCGCTTCGCGTACATGAAGAACGCCATCCCGGTCGCCGGTTGCGCGCACCAGGCGGGCACCTGCCGGTTCGGCAGCGACCCGGCCAGCTCGGCGCTGAACGTGGACTGCCGCGCGCACGAGCTGGACAACCTGTACGTGGTCGATACGAGCGTGTTCCCGAGCATCGGCGCGGTGAACCCGGCGCTGACGGCGATGGCGAACTCGCTCCGGGTGGGAGACCACCTGCTGGAGCGGATGGGCGCAAGCCGCGCCCAGGAGGCCGAGACCGTCGGCTGACGGTGATGCTCCTCCACCTCGCGCCACTGGCCGCCTCGGACCTGGGAGCCGCGCGCAGCCAGATGGCCTTCACGCTCGCCTTCCACATCATCCTCGCGTCGCTCGGCGTGGCCTTCCCGGCGATGATGCTGATCGCCAACTACCGCGGACTGCGCCACGACGACGCGCAGGCGCTGCTCCTGGCCCGGCGCTGGTCGCAGGTGGTTGCCGTGACGTTCGCGGTCGGCGCCGTGACCGGCACCGTGCTGTCCTTCGAGTTCGGCCTGCTCTGGCCGGCGTTCACGGGCCGCTTTGGCAAGGTCTTCGGAGTGCTGTTCGCCATCGAGGGGATCTTCTTCTTCCTCGAGGCGGTCTTCGTCGCGATCTACATCTTCGGCTGGAAGCGGCTCAAGCCGTGGGCGCACTTCTGGGCGGGCGTGCCGATCGTGATCTGCGGGATCGGCGGCGCGTTCTCGGTCGTGGCCGTGAACTCGTGGATGAACCAGCCGCAGGGCTTCTCGCCATCGAGCGGCACGGTCACGAGCGTGCAGCCGCTGAAGGTGATCTTCAATCCCGCGGTGCCCTACGAGGTGCCGCACATGATCCTCGCCGCGTATCTCGTGACGGGATTCATCGTGGCGTCCATCTACGCCGTCGGCATGCTGCGGGGAAGGCGTGACCACTACCACCGGCTCGGGCTGCTCATCCCGCTCACGGTGGCGGTGATCGCGACGCCGATCCAGTTCATGGTGGGCGATACGGCGGCGCGCGCGATCGCGCACGATCAGCCGATCAAGTTCGCCGGGATGGAGTGCGTGCAGCAGACCTCCACCCACGTGACCGAGTACATCTACGGCCGCTGTACATCGAGCGGCGTCAAGGGCGGCATAGGGATTCCGGGGTTCGACTCGTTCCTGGTCGGCTTCAGCACGAGCACCAAGGTCACCGGTCTCCACACCGTGCCGGCCAACGACCGGCCGCCCTACAACACGATGCTGCACTGGGCGTTCGACACGATGGTCGGTATCTGCACGGCCCTGATCGCCCTCGGGGTGTGGCTTGGCATCGCCTGGTGGCGAAGGCGCGACATCCCGAAGACCAAGTGGTTCCTCCGCGCGGTCGCGGTGTCCGGGATCGCGGCGGTGGTGGCGCTCGAGTGCGGCTGGATCGTGACCGAGGTGGGCCGCCAGCCGTGGGTCGTCTACAACGTCCTGCGCACCACCGACGCCGTCACGGACTCGAGCGGCATTCGCCTGACGTTCGTGATCGTGGTGCTGCTCTACGCCGCGCTCGCCGCGGCGCTCGTGATCACGCTGCGCGCCATGTCACGGCGCTGGCGCACCGCCGGCGACGACGAGACCCAGGTCCCCTATGGACCCTCCGGCGGGGCTCCCTCGGAGGTCGCGTCATGAGCGAGGCCGACGCGGTCGCGGTGATCCTGTGGGTCGGCGTCACGGCCTATGCGGTCTTCGGCGGCGCCGACTTCGGCGCCGGGTTCTGGAGCCTCGTGAGCGGACCGGGCGAGGACGGCAAGCGCGCCCGGGCCCTTGCCGACTGGGCGATCGGCCCGGTGTGGGAGGCCAACCATGTCTGGCTGATCTTCGTGCTGGTGATGCTGTGGACCGGCTTCTCGAGCGCGTTCGAGGCGATCTTCTCGACGCTCTTCATCCCGCTCAGCCTGGCGGCTTTCGGGATCGTGCTGCGCGGGTCGGGCTTTGCGTTCCACAAGAGCGCGGCGCGGCTCGCCGGACGCAATGTCTCCGAGCGGCTGTTCGGGCTCTCCTCGCTGCTCACGCCGTTCTTCCTGGGCACCGTGGTCGGCGCGGTCGCGTCCGGGCGCGTGCCGGTGGGCAACGCCGAGGGCGATCCCGTGACGAGCTGGCTCAACCTCGTGGGGATCATCGTCGGCGCGCTGTTCGTGGCCACCTCCGCGTATCTCTCCGCGGTGTTCCTCGTGCACGACGCGCGCCGAGCCGGAGCCCGGGATCTCGAGCAGTACTTCACCAACCGGGCCCTCATCGCTGCCCTCGCCGCCGGGGCGCTTGCCGTGGCCGGGCTGTTCGCGCTCCACTCCGATGCCAGGTACGTGTTCGACGGCCTGACGGGAGACGGGCTGCCGCTCGTGATCGTGTCGGCGCTGGCGGGCATAGCGGTTCTCGTCCTGCTCCAGCTCGGCAAGCCACGCGGCACGCGCCCGCTTGCGATCGTGGCCGTCGCGGCGATCGTCTGGGGCTGGTTCGTCGCGCAGCACCCGTACCTGCTCCCCACGCACCTGAAGATCAGCCAGGCGGCGGCGCCGGGTCCGACGCTGACGGCGATCCTGATCGTGTTCGGCGTCGCGGCCCTGGTGGTGATCCCGTCCCTCGCGCTGCTGTACACGCTGGCACAGCGCAGCTTGATCGAGGAGAGCCCGGGCCCCGCGCCAGCGCCCGCGGCTCGGACGACCACCTAGAGATCATCCGAAAGGGGTGATGCGGGCCCGGGCGCTGCGGCCGTAGCGTCCCAGACGTCATCGGCTCGTCCGAGAACACGCCGAGTGCGCGCCCGCGCGTCCTGGTCCTGGGCGGAGGCTTCGCCGGGGTCGGCGCCGCGCAGAAGCTCGCGGATGCGGACGCGGACGTCATCCTCGTCGACCGCAACGGCTACCACACCTTCCAGCCGCTGCTCTACCAGCTCGCCAGCGGGCTGCTCGAGACAACCGCGGTGGGCCATTCGCTGCGCGACCTGGTGGGACACCAGCACAACACGGTCGTCCATCAGGCGAGCGCGAAGGCGATCGACCTCCAGGCGCGAACGGTCGAATTCGAGGAGATCGATCCGATCGCCTACGACTGCCTGGTCCTGGCCCTCGGCGCGCAGGTCAACTTCTTCGGGACAGAGGGCGCCGCCGAGCACGCCTTCCCCATGTACACGCTGGAGCACGCGGTGCGCCTGAAGGACCACCTGCTCGAGCGATGGGAGGCGGCCGATCGCGATCCAGGGCTGATCGATGACGGCGCGCTCAACGTGGTGATCGTGGGCGGTGGACCCACGGGCGTGGAGACCGCCGGAGCGATCGCCGAGCTGTATCGCGCGGTGTTCGCCAAGGACTACCCCAAGGTCACCGACGATCAGGCGCGCGTGACACTGGTGGAGGCAGGGCCCGAGCTGTTCTCGATGTTCAAGCCAAAGCTCCGCGAGTACGCGACGAAGGCGCTCACCGATCGCACCGTCGAGGTGCGGACGAGCGTGCAGGTCGCGTCGGTGTCGGCGAACCGCGTGACCCTCAAATCCGGAGAGGAACTCAAGGCGCACACGCTCGTCTGGGGCGCCGGGCTGCAGGGCAACCCGCTCGCGCAGCAGCTGGGCGTGGATCTGGAGCGCGGCAAGCGGGTCGGCGTCGAGCCGGACCTCACGCTGACCGGCCATCCCGAGGTGTTCGTGGTCGGCGACATCGCCGCGATCGCCGACCCAAAGCACGAGCAGGTGCTTCCCCAGCTCGGATCGGTGGCCCTCCAGTCCGGCCACCATGCCGGCGCCACCATCGCCCAGAGGATCGCGGGCAAGAAGACAAAGCCGTTCGCCTATCGGGACAAGGGAACGATGGCCGCGATCGGACGCAGGGCCGCCGTCGTGCAGATGCTCGGTGGGCGGACGATGACCGGCACGACGGCGCAGCTGGCGTGGTCGTCGGTGCACCTGGCGCTCCTACCCACCAACGAGGACCGGGCGAGAGCGATCGTCAACTGGACCGGGGCGGCCGTGACCCACCAGCGGCCCGGGCGCTTCAGCGTGAGGGGAGCGTGACCGGCGGGGACGAGTCCGGCCACGCGCCGCCACGCGCCGGGCTCGTCCTCATCTCGCTGATCCTGGTAGCCGGCGTCGCGAACCTGAACCTGTCGGTTGCCAACGTGGCGCTGCCGGACATCGGCCGGCACTTCGACTCCTCGCAGACGACGCTCGACCTGATCGCCGTCGGCTACTCGCTCGGCCTCGCCGCCTCGGTCCTGTACCTGGGCGCGCTCGGAGATCGCTACGGCCGCAAGCTCATGCTGCTGCTGGGCCTCGCGCTGTCGGTGCCCGCGTGCCTGCTCGCGGCCTTCGCCCCGTCGGACGGGGTGCTGTTCGGCGCGCGAGTGCTCGGCGGGCTGTCCGCGGGCATGGCTTACCCCACCACGCTCGCGCTGATCGCGGCGCTCTGGTCGGGACCCGGGCGCACCAAGTCCATCGCGCTGTGGTCCGCCCTTGGAGGCGCGATCGCATCCCTGGGGCCGCTGACCGCGGGCGCGCTGCTGGAGCAGTTCGCGTGGGGATCGGTGTTCCTGATCACCCTGCCGCTCGTGGTCGTGGCCTTCCCGATGGCGCTGTACTTCGTGCCCGCCCACGTGAACGAGACGACGGAGCAGGTCGACAACCTGGGCGGTGTCGTGTCCGTGCTGCTCGTGGCGAGCCTGATCCTGGCCATCAACTTCGCGCCCGTCCCGAACAAGACCACGCTGACGCTCGTGCTGGCGGCGGTCGCCGTGCTCTCCGCGGGCGCCTTCTTCGCCCGTCAGCGGCGCGCGCCCAACCCGCTGTACGACCTGGGGATCGCGTCGCGCAGGATCTTCTGGGTCGCGGCGTGCGCCGGGATCATCGTGTTCGGCTCGCTGATGGGTTCGATGTTCATCAGCCAGCAGTTCCTCCAGAACGTGCTCGGGTATTCGACGCTCCAGGCGGGCGCGGCCTTCCTCCCCGCGATCGTCTTCATGGTGATCGTGGCGCCGCGTTCGGCAAAGCTCGTCGAGGACCGCGGCGCTCGTTTCACGCTCCTCTGCGGCTACGTGTTCATGCTGCTCGCCTTCACCTGGATGCTGCTGCTCTGGAAGGAGGGCAGCTCCTACTGGAAGATCGGCCTGGCCTACGCGCTCATGGGCATCGGGGTGGGCTTCGCCGGCACGCCGGCCTCGCACTCACTCACAGGTTCGGTCCCCGTCCGGCGTGCGGGGATGGCGTCCGGCACCGCCGACCTGCAGCGCGACCTGGGCGGCGCGATCATGCAGTCGATCTTCGGCGCGCTGCTCACAGCCGGCTACGCGGCAGCCGCGACGGCGGCCATCGGCTCGGCGTCCAACACCCAGCAGATCAACGACAGCGTGCAGAGCCAACTGACGAAGTCCTTCGCCGGGGCCGAACAGGTCGCGAAGCAGTATCCGCAACACGCGAGTCAGATCACCGCGGCGGCCAAGCACGCCTTCCTCCAAGGCGACCAGTGGGCCTACAGCGCCGGGATCGTGGCAGTGATCCTCGGCGCCGTGCTCGTGTTCTTCCTCTTCCCGAGGAAGCAGCGTGAGGACGAGCTGCTGGCTCAGTACCAGGCGGAGGATGACGAGCGAGAGGGCGCGTCGCCGCCCGCGGCCCCTCCCGAACCCGCCGTGGCCGCCTGACCTACCCCGCGAGCAGCTTTCAGCGGCCCCACACCCGCTCGGCCACGCTGCTCACCAGCTCGAGCTTGCGCCACTGGGTGTCCTCGTCCACGTCGTTGCCGCCCGCCTCCGAGGCGAAGCCGCACTGCGGACACAGCGCCAGTTGGGAGGTGTCGAGGAAGCGTCCCGCCTCCTCGAGGTGCGAGAGCAGCAGATCCTCGGCTTCGAGCGCCGGGTTCTTCGTCGAGACGATTCCCATTCCCACGACCGGTCCGCCCGGCACGTAACGCAGCGCCGAGTAGTCGCCCATGCGCGAGGTGTCATCCCACTCGACGAGGAAGGAGTCGTACGGCAGCGAGAAGAACGCCTCGGCCACCGGGTCGAGCGATCCGCTGACCATGTACATGCCGCGCAGGTTGCCGCGGCAGAGATGGATCGCCGTTCGCACGTGGTCGGGCAGGCCCTGAACGATCATCCGGTCCGCCATCACCGCGCCCTCGAGCATCTGGTCGAGGTCCGCCCCCATCGCCTTCATCTGCGCGCTGAACTGCGGGTCCGCTATCAGCGGGTAGGCCGGGTAATCCAACTGGATGTAGGTTGCGCCCGCCGCCACCGCGTCGTCGATCAGCTCGCGCAGGATCTGAAGCGCGTGGCCCGCCATCTCTTCGAAGCTCGAGTAGTGCTTGTCCGTCACTCCCGGGCGGAACATCATCGGGTTGGCGATCGACGACGCCGCCGGGAAGGTGACCTTGACCGGCCGCTCTGTCAGTCCGGCCACGAACCCGGCCTCGGTGGCCCCCGGACTCGCGATCTTCTCCAGACGCTCGGCAACAATCGGTCGCCCTTCCACCTCGAGCGTCTCTCCCTGGTCGTTGCGGAAGATGATCGTCTGCTCGTGGTTAGGCGCGAACCCGCGCACCGCCTGGTCGAACGAGCCCATGAAGAAGACGCGGCGGAACTCGCCGTCCGTCACGCAGTCGAGCCCGGCCGCCTCCTGCTTGGCCACCGCCTCACGGATACATTCGTCCTCGATCTCGCGAAGCGCCTCCCGGTCGACCCCGGCGAAGTCGAGGCTGGCGTCGGTCGGGCGTGCGTCGTCGAGCGAGAAGGACGAGACCTCCGAGATCGCCTCCAGCAGCCGCTTAGGCCGCAGCAGGCTTCCGACGTGCTCCGCGCGAGGAATGGCGCGAGTGGCAGTGGCCACCGATCACCCCACCGGTGCCGGCTTGTTGAAGAAGCCGTTGAGGAAGCTCGAAGGCATGAAGCTCTGCGGATCGCCGGAGACCGTGCCGGGCGTGGCGAGGGTCCAGCTCGGGTCCGACCAGTCCGCCAGGTTCGCGTCCGTGACCACCGGGTTCTCGGCCACGAGCGTGTTGAGCTTCACACCCTGTCCGGCGAGCATCCGCATCGCCACCTCGTGCAACGCCCGGGCGGCGGGCACCGGTGGCAGACTCGTGGAAGATGCGTGGTAGGTGTCCTGGTTCTGGCGCCAGTAGCCCAGGAAGCCCTTGTCCATGCCCACCTCGGCAAACGGCGGAACCGGACGACCCGTCTGCTTGAACGCCTGAAGCGTGCCGACGCTCTCCCCGGCGAGCGCGGTCACCCCGTCGATCTTCTGCGGGTGCGTGGCCAGGTACTTCAGGGCCTCCGACTTCGCCCCGCTCTCGGAGAACGCGCCGTAAATCTCGCCGCCCACCTTCATGCCGGGGCAGCTCTTGATCGCGTTGTCCCAGCCCTGGTTCGTCTGGTTGTCGACGGCAGCGCCGGCGAGCGCGCGGACCTCGAGCACGTTGCCCTTGCCGCCCATCACCCTGGTCACGTACGACATCGTCTGCGCGGCGTCGAGATAGTTGTTTCCGTCCACGTTCACCGCGCCGTCGACGGGCACCGGGCTGAGCAGCGTGACGGTGGGGATGCCCGCCGCCTTGGCGCGCTGCACCGGACCGTCGAACGAGTCCTGCGACGGCGTCTCGAGGATGATCAGGTCCGGGTGCGACTGCACCAGCTGGTTGTACTGCTGGAGCTGCTGGCCGATGTCGATGTTGCTGCCGGTCGTCTTGATGATCAGCTGCTTGACGTTCTTGTCCTGGCCGAAGTCCTTCTTGATCGAGTTGACCACCTGCACCTGGAAGTCACTCACGAGCTGGGCCCACGAGACCGCGATCGTGTACGGGCCAGGATGCGAGGGCTTCCAGTTCGCCCACGCGCTCTTCAGCACCTTGACGGTCGACTGCGGGAAGTCCGCGTAGCCGCCGAGCGCCTGCTTGTGCGCGGCGTCGAGCCCGGCGATGACCCCGTCCGGGTCGGCCGGCTGCTTGGCGGGGAAACTGCCGCAACCGGATGCCGGCGGCTTCCAGCTCTGGGCGAAGGCTGGGATCTTCCCACCGCCTCCCGAGCTGCCACTCGAGCTGGAGCTGCTGCCACCGCCGCAGGCCGCGACGAGGATGGTGGTTGAGGCGACGGCAAGCGCCGCTGCGAGTTGGGTTGTCCTTGAGCGCGTGGTCATCGGATTAGCGGCGAGAGGGGCCGGACGCGGCCGCCCGGCCCCTCTTCGCCTGCTGCCCTAGTACCTGGCCGTTCCCTTGTAACGGAAGATCCCGGTCGAGAGCTTGCCGGCGAAGGTGCCCTTGCCGGTGATGCCCTTGTACTTGCCGGTGCCGGAGCCCTTCACGATCTTCCAGGTGCCCTTGGCGTCGTTGGCGGCGCCGGTGGTGCCGTGGCCGATGAGCGTGAACTTGCCGCCCTTGCACTTCCAGTGCTGGGTGGTGTTCGGAATCACCAGCTTGCCCGTCATCTTGCAGGTGCCAAACGGTGAGCCCTTGTAGGTGGAATGCACCTTCACGCCGCTCGTGCCTCCATGGCCGAGCATGTTCACCTTGTGCGACGACTTGGCGAACGCGGTGGCCACGAACGCTGTCAGCACAAGCGCGCAAAGCGCGCAAAGCAGCAGCCCTAGGCTGCGGCGAGTCTTCCCTCTCACGTGATCTCCTCCAGTGAGGTCTTGTGCGCGTGCGCACGGTTGGTTTGGGCCGACGGCGCCTGACCCATCAGATCGTGTCCCTCAGCCGACGATCGCGGCCGTAACCGGCCACGACAATGAGGATCAGCACGCCGAAGATGATCTGCTGATCGGCGGTGTCGTAACCGTGTCCGACCAGGATGGTGGTGAGCTCGGTGAGGATGAGCGCGCCCAGCACGGTGTGGGTGTAGTCGCCGCGCGCGCCCATGATCGTCGTCCCGCCGACGATGACGGCGGTGAGCCCCTGGAACAGGTACGGGTCGCCGAGCGTCTGGTCGGCGCCCGAGAAGCCGGCCAGCAGCACGCCGACGATTGCGGAGCAGACCGCGCTGGCCGCGAATACCACGGTCCACACGCGGCTCGTGTTGACGCGCGCGAGATCGGCGGCGCGCGGGTTGGCTCCGGTGGCATACAGGCGGCGGCCGGCGGTGGTGCGATGCAGGACCACACCGGCCAGGATCGCTACGACCGCCCAGATCACGACCACCGGGCTGACGGCGAGCCCGAAGGTGGTGCCGCTGGCGGAGGTGAGGTTGGACAGGAAGGCCGGGGCCGCGCCGGTGAGCTTCGCGCCCGTCCAGGCGAGGCAGCCGCCGGAGGCGAGCGCGCCCATCCCAAGGGTCACGATCAGCGGCTGGATCCGGTAGCGGTGGCAGATCCAGCCGCTGGTCGCGCCCATCGCCGCGGCGATCACGAGGATCAGCGCGAACGCGGGCACGAAGCTCCAGTGGTGCGTGCCGCACAACTGGCTGATGAGAATCGCCCCGGCGACTATGAAGCCGGGGATCGAGAGATCGAGCCCGCCGACGATCATCACGATCGTCTGCCCCAGTGCAGCAAGGCCCAGGAGCGACGCCAGCACGAGCATCGAGCGGATGCTGGTGCTGGCGGAGAAGCCGCTGATGCTCGCCGCCCCGTAGATGAACAGCGCGATCAGCGCGACGAACTGCAGCAGCGGAGCGCGGCGCTGCACCCGCCCGATGGTGGCCGCCGCGGCGCTCATGCCGCCGCCCTCCGGAGCGCCGGACGCTGCGTCATCAGCCACGCGCCCACGACCACACCCGCCACGAGCATGCCGCCGTACACGACGCTGTTCCAGGTGGGCGGCACGTTCACGGCCGAGAGCAGTGTCTGCATCAGGTAGATCGCGAACGCGCCGAGCGCCGAGCCCAGCAGACCGCCGCGGCCGCCGCCGAGGACGGTGCCGCCGAGCGCCACGCCCGCGAGCGCGATCAGCGTGTACTGGGCGGAGCTCGCCGCCTGGCTGGACTGCACGAGGGCGGTGAGAGCGATGCCACCGATGGCCGCGAACAGGCCGCCGAGCGCGTACGCGACGATGCGCGTGGCGGTGACGTCGACGCCGGCGGAGAAGGCGGTGCTCTGGTTGCCGCCCACCGCGTAGAGCTGGCGGTGGTAGGCGGTGCGGCTGAGCACGAGCCAGACAAGCGCGGGTACGAGGATCGTGATCAGAGCGCCGGGGAAGAACCACACCTTGTCGCCCAGATGCGTGGTCCAGTTGCCGGCTGGTGCCGGCCGCGGGCTCGCCCCGAACTTCAGGTTCAGCCCGATCAGGATGAAGAACGTGCATAGCGTCGCAATCACGGGCTGGTAGCGGAGCTTCGTGACGAGCACGCCGTTGATCGCCCCCACGGCCGCGCCGATCAGCAGGATCAGGGGCACGGCGGCCCAGCCGGACTCGAGGCCGTGCGGGAAGAACTTGTGGATCAGCAGCACGTTGCAGAAGATCACGAGCGGTCCCACGGAGAGATCGATCCCGCCTCCGCCCGAGAGGATCGATGGCGTGGACGCCATCGCCACGATCGCGAGAGGCGCGAACGAGGCGAGCTCCTGCGGCCAGTTGTCCGGCTTGCCGAAGCTCGGCTCGGCGATGACGTTGGCCGCCAGGAGCGCGAGCGAGAGCAGCAGCGCGAAGCCGAACGGCCGGCTGCGCAGCAGCTCACGCATTCGGACGCTCCCCGAAGAAGGCCGACACGAGCGCCTGGCGGCTCAGCCCCGCGCGCGGGATCTCGCAGAAGATCGAGCTCTCGCGGAACACCATCACGCGGTCCATCAGCTCGACGTGCTCGTCGAGCTCGGAGGACAGCATCACCACGCCCACGCCCTGCGCCGTGAGCTCGGCGAGCAGTCCGTAGAGATCGCGCTTGGCGCCGAGGTCGACGCCGCGGGTGGGGTCGTTCAGCAGCAGCACCTGCGGGTCGGTGGCGAGCCAGCGCGCCATCACGATCTTCTGCTGATTGCCGCCGGATAGCGTGGTGATCGGGTCCTCCGGATCGTGCAGCCGGATCCGCAGCCGCTCCACATAGCCCGCCAGCCGCTCGCGCGTGCGCGCGTGCGATAGGAGCCCGTAGCGCACGTCCTGCGAGAGCGTGGGCAGGCCGAAGTTCTCGCGCACCGACTTGGACTCGAAGATGCCCTCGGCGCGGCGCTCCCGCGGTACGTACGCGGTGCGCACCCCCGCCTGGTCGCCGACCTGCCACAGCGACTTCAGAAACTCGTCCTGGCCGTGCCCCTCGAGGCCGGCTAGGCCGATCATCTCCCCGGCGCGCACCTCCAGGCCGGCGTGCGTCAGGAGCGCCTTCCCGGGCTCACGCCGGTGCGCCTCCTCGCGCGCGGCTGCCGGAGCCAGGTGATCGGCGCCCGTCATCAGTCGCACCAGCTCCTCGGCGCCGGCCTCGCCGCGCTCCAGGGTGGCGACGGTCTCGCCGGACCGCATCACGGTGCAGCGGTCGCCAACCTCGGAGATCTCGTCCATCCGGTGCGAGATGAAGATCACGCCCACTCCGTCGCCCGCCAGGCGGCGGAGAATCGCGAAGAGCCGGTCGCGGGTGGCCACGTCGAGAGCCGAGGTGGCCTCATCCAGGATCAGGATGCGCGGCTCGCGCACGAGCGCCCGCGCGATGCAGCATGCCTGGCGGTCCGAGAGCGAGAGCGACTCGGCGGGCAGGTCCAGGGGCGGCGCGGTGCCAAGCAGCTCGGCCAGCGCGGCGGTGGCGCGTTCGCGTTTGAGCGCCCTCGGGGTGCGATCGCGGAAGAGGCCGTCGGTGCCGACCCACACGTTCTCGAGCACCGATCGCGGCTCGACCACCAGCACCTCCTGGAACACGGTCGCCACGCCCGCGCGTAGCGACTCCTTCGGGCTCGCCAGCCGGTTCACCGTCGTGCCGCCGATGCTGATCTGCCCGCTGTCGGGCCGGTGCACGCCGGCGAGCAGCTTCACGAGGGTGCTCTTGCCCGAGCCGTTCTCTCCGACGATCGCGTGCACCTCGCCGGGGCGAACCTCGAGCGAGGCCTTGCGGAGCGCCTGGGTTGCCCCAAACGATTTGGCTGCGTCGGTGACGCGAAGAGCGACCTGCGGTCGAGATGCGGACGTCCGGTCTGTGTCGGCGGAACGCTCCGCCGCAGGCTGCAGCAACAGGACTTCTCCTCCTCCGGTGTCCGGGCGGCTGCTCTCGCCTACTTAGAACGCGAAGGCCAATTCGCCGCTACACGAACTCGAAGCTGGATTCTAATCACGGGGCAAAAGTACTGTCAAGACGGGCTTTAGGATTCAGACGACCCCTTGCGCGAGTTTTCGAAGATGTGTTCTAATTCGGGCTGATGGCCAAGCGCGCCACAGCTTCGGCGGCTTCCGCGCAGCTCATCCGGCCGCCGCTTCAGCGCCGTAGCCAGGAGTCGCTCGAGCGCGTGCTGCAGGCGGGCGCCGAGCTGCTGCTCGAGGTCGGCTACGAGGGCTTCACGCTCCAGGAGGTGAGCAAGCGCTCGGGCGTCTCGATCGGCTCGATCTATGCGCGCGCTCCCAGCAAGGAGGCGCTGATCCTCGCGATCTATGACCGCGAGATGACAAAGGTGTCCGAGGCCAACGAGCGCCTTCGCGAAACGGCGCAGCTCGAGGGACTGAGGGGTCGCGAGCTGATCATCGCGCTGGTCGAGCTGATGGCCCGCAGCACTCTCGAGCACGCGGACATCCTGCGCGTGTTCATGTACCGGGCGCTTGTGGACGAGGAGATCTGGAAGCGCGGGTCCGATCGCTCGAGCATGCTCTCGAGCGCGTTCGAGGAGGCGCTGCTCGAGCACAGGGAGGAGCTCAACCATCCCGATCCCGAGCTGGCGATCGACGTTGCTTTCCGCTTCGTCTACAACACGCTCGTGCGGCGGGTGACGCACGGCAACACGTTCGAGTCGCAGCGACCGCTGAGCGACGAGGACCTGATCCGCGAGCTCGGCGAGGCGGCCGCCGACTACCTGCTCGCACCCGAGCTGCCGCGACAGCGCCGCAAGCCCGCCAAGCGCCGGCGCTAGCTCCGGGCGACCGGGTGCGCCGTATCGTCGCGCACTGGCATCTCGCGTCCGCGCGCGCCCGGAGGGATCGGGACCATGTGCACCGCCGGCATCTCGATCTCGGTGCGGTAGGTGTTGTTCGGCCCGTCCTCGACCCCCCAGCGCACCGGCTCCCAGTCCGGCACGTAGTTGCGGTAGCCGCCTGAGTTGAGCTCGTAGCGCAGCCCGGCCGGGTCGCGGAAGTAGAGGTAGTTCTGCTCGCCGATTCCGTGCTGGCCCGGACCGAAGTCGATGTCGTGGCCGTGCTCGATCAGAAACGCCGCCGCCTTCGTGAGGTCGTGGTTGGTCTCGACCCAGTAGGCCAGGTGATGGTGCCGGCCCCGCTCGCCGTCGAAGTCGAGCACGAGGCCGAGATCGTGCGACTTCTCGTTCGTCGTGTTCACGCTGAACACCCAGGGCGCCCCGGGGCCGGGCTCGATGTACGCCATCGTGCGGAAGCCGAGGACGTCGTGGTACCAGGCGCTCTGCTCGCGCACGTCCGGGGTCGTGACGGTGAGGTGATCGACGAGCCGCACGGCCATGCCGCGCGAGCCCGCGCGCTGCGGGCGGTCCGGCCATGGCGACTCCTCGCCCGCGGGCACGACCGCGCGGTCCACCTCCCACACGACCTCGATCGTGTGGCCGCCCGGTTCCTCGAAGCGGTACGCGGGTCCGTGACCCACGGAGGAGTCGAGCCATTCGCCCTGGACGCCCGCCGCCTCGATGTTGCGCACCGCCTCCTCGAGCTGCTCCGCACCCTCGGTGCGCCAGGCGGCGTGAGCGATGCCCGGCTGATCGGACGCGGTGAGGATGAGGCTGTGGGCGTAGTAATCACCCCACGAGCGCAGGTACACCGAATCCCCTGCCTCCTCCACCACGTCGAGGCCGAGGATGTCGACCGCGAAGTCCACCGACTCCGCGAGCGTCGGCGTGAGCAGTTCGACGTGAACGAGCTGGGACAGCAGGCGCTGGGGCATGGGCTTCCTCTCTCCGGTCCGGTTTGAGAAATGAAACACGAATTTGCGTTCGAAGTCCAGTTCGGCTTCAATGCGCGCATGATCGGCTCGAACCGCGGCGACGTGCTTCTCGTCGGCAGCCTTCCGTTCGACACGCCCGACGAGGCGATCAGCGCCGCCGCGGAGCACCTCGGCGACCACCTGCCCGCCATCGGTGACGGCGAGGTTGGCCTGCGCAAGCTCTGGATCGGCTTCCTCCCGATGACGATCTACTCGAAGCACCCGGCGCTCGACACGCTGCGCGCTCCCGAGGGCGGCGTTCCGAAGCCGCACCACTCCGAGGTCTACGAGGCGGCGTTCCTGTTCGGTATCAAGCCGGGCCAAGAGCTGCGCTTCGAGACCACGAACTACGGGCCAATCGCGGTCGAGTCCTACGAGGTGTTCAAGCGGCTGCGCGAGCAGGGCGTGGTCCCGGAGGGCATGCGCTTCCAGGTGACCTTCCCGGGCACCGGCAGCGCGATCTCCTACTTCTTCCGGGAAAAGGATTGGCCCGCGGCGCACGCCGCCTATCACGACGCCATCCGGCGCGACATCGAGCTGATCCTCGAGCACGTGCCGGCGTCGGAGCTGCAGTTCCAGTTCGACCTGGCTCAGGAGTTCGTGGACATGGCGTCGGGAGACGCGAAGGGGATCGCAGACTGGCCGGACGCGACCCTCGAGGAGAAGATCCAGCGCCACGCCGCCACCCTGCCTGACATGACGAGCGCGGTGCCCGACGAGGCGCGCCTGGGCTTCCACTGGTGCTACGGCACCTGGGGTGGCTGGCCCATGAAGGACATGGCCGATCTAGGGCTCTGCGTGCGCATGACGCGCGAGGCGATCGACCGCGTGAAGCGCCGGGTGGACTACGTTCACATGCCGGCGCTCAAGCATCCCGGGCCGGAGTTCTTCGCGCCGCTCACCGAGCTGGACGGCGAGGACATGGACGTGTACCTCGGCATCGTCCACCACACCGACGGCGTCGATGGGTTCGCCGAGCGGATGGAGATGGCGCGGCGGTACCGCGAGCGCTTCGGCATCGGCTCCGTCTGCGGTTACGGCCGCGTGGACCCGGCCGAGCTGCCCCACATCCTGGCCGTGCACCGCGACTGCGCGGCAGCTCTGCGGGGCTAGCTCGTGGCCCGCTCGCAGATCGAGCGCGCGCTCATCGTCGGCGGCGGGCCGGCGGGACTCACTGCGGCGATCGCGCTATCCCAGGCGGGCGTGGACTGCAACATCGTCGAGCTGACCACCGATTGGCGCCCGGCGGGCGTGGGCATCGGCCTTCAGAGCCCGCCGCTGCGGGCCACCAAGGCGCTCGGCCTCTTCGACGAGATCGTGCAGATCGGCCGCGCGCAGCCCGAGGTCGTCATAGCGCGCGCCGACGGCGAGCAGGTGGCCGAGATGCCGCAGGTGAACGTGAACGACCCCGGCGACCCGCCCTTCGTGAACATGAGCCGGATCGCCCTTCACGAGCTGCTCGCCAGCGCAGCCGAGCGGCATGGCGTGCCGGTGCGCCTGGGCATGACCGTCGACGCGTTCGACGGCGCGCAGGTCACCCTGAGCGACGGGACGGTGGAGGAGTACGACCTGGTGGTGGGAGCGGACGGCCTCCACTCGCGAGTGCGCGAGCTCGCTCTGCCCGATGCACCGGAGCCCGAATACGCCGGCCAGGTGATCTGGCGGCTGGGCGCGCGCTGCCCGGACGGCCTCAGCCGCTACACGATGATGATCGCCGGACCGCACCGGATCGGCCTCGTCCCGCTGCCGAGCGACGACCTCTACCTCTGGATGCTCGACAGCACACTGCCGCCGGAGCGCCCACCGCGCGAGCGGCTGCTAGACCTCTTCCAGGAGCGGATGGCGTCCTACGGTGGCTTCGCTCCCGCCGTCGCCGAGCAGGCCACGGACCCCGATCAGCTCGACTTCCGCGCGCTCCACTGGCTGCTCGTGCCGCCGCCCTGGCACCACGGCCAGATCGTGCTGATCGGGGACGCCGTTCACACCACCACGCCACACATGGCCTTTGGCGCCGGGATCGCGATCGAGGACGCCGTGGTGCTCGGCGAGCTCGTGAGTGAGGGAGTTCCGGCCGACGAGCTCGGCGAGCGGCTGACCGCGCGACGCTTCGAGCGATGCCGCCTGGTGGTGGAGGGCTCGCTCCAGCTCTCGCGCTGGGAGCAGGAGGGCGGACCGCCGAATCCCAAGGCGCCCCAGCTCATAGGCGCAGCCATGGCCAAGCTCGCCGAGCCGATCTAGTCGAGCTGCTGCGAGAAGAGGCGCTCGAGCGCGTCGGCGGGTAGGAGCTCGCGCAACTCGTGGGTGAACGTCGCGTCGATCAGGATGAAGGCGATCCGTGTGACGGAATCGGTTCGGTTCATCCAGGCGTGGTCGGTGCCGCGCTGCACGACCACGTCGCCGGGCCCCAGCCGCGTGTCCGACCCGTCATCGAGCACGAGGTGTATCTCGCCGTCGAGCACGATGCCGTAGTCCAGCGACTCGGTGCGGTGCATCGGCGAGCCCGCGTGCGGCTGGATCTCCACGATCCGGATGACCGTGCCGTTCGGGTCGGGCGGCGTTCGCAGCGGGCGGCTGGTCGGATCGACCTCCTCAGCGAAGAGCGGCGCCGGTGTCGCCGCGGTGCTCCAGACCTCGTGGAACACGGCGTCGGTTCGCTTCAGGCTCTTCGGCACCGGGCTGTCGGACAGGATCAGCGAACGCCCCTCGGCGTCGTGTCCGGTCACGACCCTGCGCGGGACCGTGCTCAAATCGGCGCCATCGCGGCCATCGTCACCTCTGTGCGCAGCTCGGTGGGGTTGACGGGCAGCGAGTGGTCGAGCTCCCAGCGGCCGATCGTCTCAGAGCCCTCCACGATCATCTTGCAGCGCTCGTAGCGGCGGTCCATGTACGTATCGAGCGCCGCGTCCAGCGACTGATCCCCGGTGAGCTCCTGCGAGAGCACGATGCCGTCCTCGATCGCCTGCGCGGCGCCCTGCCCGCAGTGCGGCGAGGTGGCATGCGCCGCGTCGCCGATCAGCACCACGCGGCCGCGGTGCCACGGTGGCGGCACGAGCACGTTCTCCACTGGCCGGTACACCACCGCCTCGTCGTCTACCACGAGCTCGCGCTGCTCGGCCACATGCCCGCCGAACTGCTCGAGACGCTCGCGGTACACCGCCGCGATCCCTCCGGTGGGCAGCTTGAGCGGCTGGCCCTCCGGCGGCTTCTCGATCGTGAGCATGTACATCAGGTCGTCAGCCAGCGGCACGAAGCCCGCGGTGCCGGTGGCGCCGATGTACACCCAGATCTTCTCGAGCCCGTCGATGCGCGGGAGGTTGTAGCGCCAGCAGACCTGCCCGGTGAACTTGGCGGCCGGCGCGTCCGGAAACACGGTCTCGCGAACCTGCGAGTAGAGGCCGTCGGCGCCGACCACGAGCTCGTACTCGCGGGTGTCGCCGTCGGTGAACTTCACGCTCACGCCGTCGCCGTGGTCGTCGAGGGTGGTGAAGGTCACGCCGGTGCGGACGTCCGCGCCCGAGTCGAGCGTGTGCGACTGGAGGATGTGGTGGAGCCGCGTGCGCGTGATCCCGTTGCCGGGCGGCAGCCCCTCCACGAGCGGCGGCCAGTCGTTGTCGGCCAGCTGGGTCTGCCCGTCGGCGAGCCAGGTGCGATCGCCGACGATCTGGTGACCCTGAGCCACGGCCTCTCGCGCCAGGCCCAGCTGGTCGAGGGCCCGCAGGGCGTTGCCCGGCTGGATGATCCCGACTCCGTACACGTCCCACGCCGGGTTCTTCTCGACCATGTCCACCGCGAAGCCGGCGTTCCGCAACGCGATGGTGGTGCAGAGGCCGCCGATGCCGCCTCCCACAACGAGGATCTTCTGAACGTCGGTCAATGCCCTCTCCTTAACCCAGACCTCGCGGGCCACGCCGGCCACGAGCGTCGGCTTTGCCGGCGGTCACGCCGTGTCGACGAGCGCCACCACACGAGCCGGCGCCGCGCTCGCGCCCTTGATCTTCAGCGGGAAGCAGGCCACCGTGAAGCCCGTCGGTGGCAGGGTGCCGAGGTTCGTGAGCCGCTCGATCTGCGAGTAGGGCAGGTCGCACTGGTGGGCGGCCCAGAGGATCCCCTTCTCGTCGCGCGCCAGCGCCTCCTTCGCCTGCCTGTCGAGCGGCGAATCCCAGCTCCACGCGTCGATGCCCATCACGCGCACGCCCTTGTCGAAGAGCCAGTGCGTGGCCTCGGCGGTCACGCCCGGGCCGCGCCACATGAAGTCGGGCTCGTGGTAGAAGGCGTCGCGGCCGGAGCGCACGAGCACGATGTCGCCGGGAGAGAGCTCGTGACCGGCGTCCGCGATGCCGCGCTCCATGTCATGCGGGGTGAGAGCGTCGCCGTCCTCGCGCTGGGTGGCGTCCACCACCACGCCAGGGCCGTAGAACCAGTCGAGCGGCAGCTCGTCGATCGTCTCGGCGCGCGAGCCGCCGACCTCCGAGTTGTAGTGCCAGGGAGCGTCGACATGGGTGGTGGCGTGTGTGCCGATCGACAGCCGCTCGCCCGACGGGCCCTCCTCGTTCCGCAGCAGCCGGCGCGGGACGCCAAGCAGCTGTTCGAACTCGCCCGCGCCCTCCTCATGGGTGGCATACGACACGTCGGTGCGCAGGAAGTCCGGAGTGCCCTCCGGCGACGGCTCGATCCAGTGCGACAGGTCGATGATCCTCAATCCCAGCTCCTCCTCAGCCCGTTCGGCGCATTGAACTAGAACTGGACTTCGAACGCAAATTCGTGTTTCATTTCGCTACTCGGAGAGGAGGAGTCCCGCATGCGCATCGCCAGAATTGAGCTCGACGGCTCGCCGGTGGCCGCCATCGTCGAGGAGGACGCGGTCCGGCCCGTGCCCGGCGCAGGAGTGCTCGATCTGCTCACAGGGGCCGCGGGGAACCCAAGCGAGCCCATCCCGCTCGGCGACGTGCGCCTTCTCTCCCCGATCGAGCCCGCTTCGGTGCGCGACTTCTCGGT
>Ga0070680_100001013_pt1 | contig 20035 bp, 18 predicted proteins | sample KBSC73BmetaG_FD_64672 | JGI IMG/M metagenome (GOLD analysis project Ga0070680, IMG submission 64672) | Corn rhizosphere microbial communities from Kellogg Biological Station, Michigan, USA - KBS C7-3B metaG | ecosystem: Host-associated > Plants > Roots > Rhizosphere | place: USA: Michigan...
TTCACAGAGGCCGGCGAGGTGGCCGTTGAGGTGATCGCCTATGGCGAGGAGATCCGCTTCCAGGTTTCCGACACCGGCATCGGCTTCGACGAGGAGACCGGCGCGCGCCTGTTCCGCCGCTTCGAGCAGGCCGACGCCTCGATCCGCCGCCGGTTCGGCGGCACGGGCCTCGGCCTGGCGATCAGCCGCTCGCTGATCGAGCTGATGGGCGGGCGTATCGTGGTGCAGTCGACGCCGGGCCGCGGCTCCACCTTCTCGGTCTATGTGCCGCTGGAGCGCCTGGAGGGCGAGGCGGCCGACGAGGGTGGCGGCCAGGCCCCGATGCTCGATATCGCCGGCTGCCGGGTGCTGGTGGCGGAGGACCATCCGACCAACCAGAAGGTCGTGGAGCTGATCCTGGAGTCGGTCGGCGTCAGCCCGACAATCGTGGAGAACGGCCAGCAGGCCATCGACCTCTTGAAGACCGAACGCTTCGACGTGGTGCTGATGGACATGCAGATGCCGGAGCTCGACGGCCTGTCGGCGACCATGCTGCTGCGGGAGCACGAACGCGAGACCGGCGCGCCGCGCACGCCGGTGATCATGCTGACGGCCAACGCGCTGGACGAGCACATCCGCTCCAGCCACGAAGCCGGCGCCGACCTGCACCTGTCCAAGCCGATTCACGCCCAGGCCCTGATCGAAAGCATCATGAGCGCGATCAGCGCGGAACCCGTGGCGGGCGAACCCTCCAGCGCGGTGGCCTGAGGCGCGTCGCGAGCGCGGCGATCAAGCCACCGCGCTCGCGTGCAGACGTCGCCCTCCGATCAGGGCGCTTCGTTGGAAAAGATCACCGTTCCCGACGCGGCGAACATGCCGCCGACGCCATGCGCGATGCTGATCTTCGCGCCTGGGACCTGGGCCGGGGCGACGCCGCGCATCTGCCGCACGCTCTCCTGCAGGGCGTACATGCCGTACATGCCCGAGTGCATGTAGGAGAGGCCGCCGCCGTTGGTGTTCAGCGGCAGCTTGCCCCCGATGGCGGTGTTGCGGCCGTTGATGAAGCCCGCCGCTTCGCCCGGCTTGCAGAAGCCCAGGTCCTCCAGGCCGTAGAGCGGCAGGTGGGCGAAGGCGTCGTAGATCATCAGGTGATCGACGTCGGCGTGGCCGATGCCGGCCTCCTCGAACGCCTTCTTGCCGGACACGCGGAACGCCTTGGAGGAGGTGAAGTCCTCCATCTGGCTGACCATCGGCGTCTCGACGCTCTCGCCGGTCCCCAGGATGTAGACAGGCTTCTGCGGGAAGTCCTTGGCCCGCTCGGCCGACGTCAGGATCAGCGCCCCGCCGCCGTCGGTGACCAGGCAGCACATCAGCTTGGTGAAGGGCCAGGCGATCATGTCGGACTTCAGCACGTCCTGGACGGTGATCGGGTCCTTGTAGCTGGCGCGCGGGTTCTTCGCCGCCCACTCACGCTGGATCACCGCCACCATGGCCAGGTCCTCGACCGTGTAGCCGCGGGCCTTGAGGTAGCGGAGCACGGGAACCGTGAACATGGTCGGCGGCCCCATCGGGCCGTAGGGCATCTCGAACTGGCCGGCCAGGCTGGAGGCCGCACGCCCGAACCCGCCGGCGCCGACGCGGCTGCGCCCGCTCTCGCCGTGGGTGATCAGGACGGTGTTGCAGAGCCCCTCGTTGATCGCCGCCGCCGCGTGCCGCACGTGCAGCATGAAGGAGCAGCCGCCCACGCTGGTGCCGTCCGCATAGGTGGGCGTGACGCCCATGTAGTGGGCGAGGTCGACGGGGCTGATGCCGGCGGTGGCGACACCGTCGATGTCCTTGGGCTTCAGACCGCAGTCGGCGAGCGCGTTCAGGGCCGCGTCGGCGTGCAGGCCGATCACCGAGACGTCGGGGATCTTGCCCATCTGGGTGGTCTCGGCGGCGCCGACGACCGCAATCGATTTCTGCTTCATGGGTCTACCCTTTCGCGGGTTCGAAGAGCGGAAGGGAGATGTCGTCGGTCTGCTTGGCGAAGCTGACCTGCAGCGGCATGTCGAGTTGCAGCGCCTGCGGCGTCTGCGGGCAGCCCACGATGTTGGTCATCATCTGCGGGCCCTCGGCCAGCTTCACGACCGCGATGGCGTAGGGCTCGGTCCCCATGTCGGGGCGCGGACGCATGTTGATCACATAGGACCAGAGCACGCCCTTGCCGCTGGCGGCGTACTCCTCGACCTTGCGGCTGCCGCACTTGGGGCAGAAGGCGCGGGGCGGAAAGTAGCTCCCGCCATCGCATTCGGTGCAACGTTGCAGGCGAAGCTCGCCGGCCTTGCACCCGTCCCAGAAACGCCGGGTCTCCGGCGTGGGCTCAGGCAACATCCGTGGTGGCATGTTTGAAATCCGTCCCGCTCAAAATCGCTGAAAAATCCCCCAGGCTGGGGGAGGCGCAGAAAAGCCGACCCGAGGCGGCTTGTCACCCGTCCGTGGCGGATTCCGGCGTCACGCCGAAGATTTCGCGGAACGCCTCAAGGCCGCGCGGCGTGAAGTTGACGAGGCGGGTCCCAGGTTCGCGGGACGCCCAGCCCAGGCTGTAGAAGCGGTCCAGCAGCGCCGCGCCCAACGCGCCGGCCAGGTGGGTGCGCCGGACGCTCCAGTCGAGGCAGCCCTTGCAGAGTGGCCGGCGCGAGTTCGCGAGGCTGGCGACGTCGAGCCCAAGGGCCTCCATGAAGGTGCGGCCGGTGGCCGTGAGGCTGAGCGCGTCGTCGGCCTCGGTCACGAAGCCGCGGGCCACCAAGTGCTCCAGCATGCTGACCGCAAGCTCGCCAGCCAGATGATCGTAGCAGACCCGGGCGCGGCGCAGCGCCGGCTCCTTTGGTCCGGTGCGGACGCGGGTGTGGCCGGTGCGCGCGGCCAGCCCCATCAGCGCCTCCAGCACGCCGGCCACGTCCTCGCCGGAGAGCGCGTAATAGCGATGGCGTCCCTGCTTCTTCTGGGTGAGCAGGCCGCCGGCCTCCAGGCGCGAGAGGTGGGAACTGGCGGTCTGCGCCGTGACGCCCGCTTCGCGCGCAAGTTCGCCGGCGGTCAACGCCTGGCCGGCCAGCAGCGCCGTCAGCATGTTGGCGCGGGCGGGATCGCCGACCAAGGCGCCGATGGTGGCGATGTCAGGACAGACTTTCATGTTTCTACATTAGCCGAACCGTGAAGGTGCGGCCATGCCTCAAGTCTTCGGTCCTGCTCGAAGCTTCGGGCCGAACGCATTACCTGCGACGTAATCGACCGCATGACCGCGGGCGGCTTTCCTTGGGCTCACACCAACCCAGGAGGCTACCATGAACCGCCACAACCTCGCCCAAGCCGCCGCCACCTCGGGCCGGGCGGCGCCACGGCCCGCCACCATCCGCACAGCCGATGGCCTCGACCTGCACTATGAGGACTGGGGCTCCGGGCCGCCGGTCGTGCTGGTCCACAGCTGGGCGCTGCATTCGCAGATGTGGCGCCAGCAGATCCCGGCGCTGACCGACGCCGGGCTCCGTGTCGTCGCCTTCGACCGGCGCGGGCATGGCGGCTCCGGCAACAACGGTCTGGGCTTCGACATGGACACCCTGGCGGACGACCTGGCGGCGGTCATGGACCAGCTCGACCTGTCACGGGCGGTGCTGGTCGGCCACTCCATGGCGGGCGGCGAGATCGTCCGCTATCTCAGCCGCCACGGCTCGGATCGGGTCGCCAAGGTGGTGCTGCTGGCGCCGACGACGCCTTATCTGATCAAGACGGCGGACAATCCGCTGGGCCTCGACGCCGCCATGTTCGAGCAGTCCCGGAGCGCCTGGAAACAGGACTTCACCCGTTGGGTGGCCGACAATCAGGCAGCGTTCTTTACGCCCGAGACGCCGGCGGTGACCGCCCAGTGGATGGTCTCGATGCTGTTGGAGTGTTCCCTGCCGGTGGCGCTGGCCACCAGCAACGCCTTCACCGAGATCGACTTCCGCCCGGAGGTCGCCGCGATCAGCGTGCCGACCCTGGTGGTGCACGGGACGGCCGACGCCTCCGCGCCGCTGGAGATCACCGGGCGGCCGACAGCGGCCCTGATCCCCGGCGGGAAGCTCACCGTCCTGCCGGGCGCGCCGCATGGCCTCTTCCTCACCCACGATCGGGAGGTCAACCAGGCGATTGTCGAATTCGCCCGGGCCTAGCTGTTGCGCAACAAGGCCACCGTGCCTTGGCCGCCGTCGGCGCAGATGCTGACGATGGCCCAGGTCCCGGCGGCCATGCCGGCCAGCTCCTTGACCGCCTGGCTGAGGATCCGCGCGCCGGTCGCCCCGAAGGGGTGGCCGAGCGCCGTGGAGCCGCCGTTGGGGTTGACGCGCTCCACCGGGAACCGGCCGAGCTTGGCGCTCACCTTGGCCCGATCCTTCAGGAACGCCGGCGCCTGCAGGGCCTTGATGTGGCTGGCCACCTGGGCGGCGAAAGCCTCGTGAATCTCCCACAGGCCGACATCCTCGTAGGTCAGGCCGTTACGCGCCAGGAGCCGCGGGATCGCATAGGCCGGCGCCATCAACAGGTACTCGTTGAAGAGGTCGATGGCGTTGACCTCATAGTCCACGAGCCTCGCCCGCGGCGTCTCGGCGGGCAGGCGCTCCAGCCCCTTGGCGGTCGCCACCCAGACCGCCGCAGCGCCGTCGGTGAGCGGGCTGGAGTTGCCCGCGGTGAGCGAACCCTGGCCGCTGGTCTTGTCGAAGGAAGGCTTCAGCGCGGCCAGCTTCTCCAGGCTGGTGTCGGGGCGCACGGTAGTGTCGCGTCCGGCCTCGTCCAACCTTAGGACCAGGTCGTCGAAGAAGCCGCGCTTCCACGCGGCGGCCGCGTTGCGATGGCTGGCCAGCGCGATTTCGTCCTGCTCGGTGCGGCTGATCTGCCAGCCCTTGGCCATCTCCTCGGTGTGCTCGCCCATGCTCTTGCCGGTCGCGCGGTTCTTGATCTGCGGGATGAACAGCTTGAGGTCGCTGGTCCTGACTTCGGTCAGGGCGGTCCAGCGTTCGGACAGGTTCCGCGCCTCCATGAACCGGCGCAGGTCGTCCGAGAGCGGTTGGCTGAGCCCGATCTGGATGCGGCTCATGGCCTCCGCGCCGCCGACCAGGGCCAGGCTGCGCGTGTCGTCGTCGAGCATGCCGGCGGCCTGGAAGGCGCCCACCATGCTGGTGGAGCAGGCCATCACCGTCGAGGACGCCGGGATGGTCGGGTCGCCGCCGGCGGAGATCAAGGCCTCGCGCGCCAGGTTGCTGATCGTCAGGTTGGGGATCACCGCGCCCCAGTTCATCAGGTCGGGCCGTCCGCCCTCCCTTGCCCGGAGTTGGGCCAACATGGCCTTCACCACCGGAATCGACAGGTCGAGCGCATCGCGCTTCGCCAGCGCCCCGCCCGCCTTGGTGAAAGGCGTGCGCACGCCGGCCGCCACCCATATGTCGGGCTTTCCGCCGGCCTGAAGTTTCACCGCTGCCTTGGCCATCGCGCGCTCCTGCTCTGGTCTTAGATGGGCGCCAAGGCGGCGCTTCGAAAGCGCCCGCCCGGATTGGGGTCACTTGCGGGCGGCCGCCTGCTGCTGTTCGCGGTAGCGTGCGCCGGCCAGGATGTTCGGCAGCGAATAGTTCCCCTCATGGCAGGCGAACTCGAGGATCGGCTTGTCCGTGCGGGTCAGGGAATATTCCGCCAGCCATGGGCCGGCGAAGACCGCAGGGTCTTTCACCGTGTACTGATAAAGCAGCTCCGTGGCGGAGAGCCGCGTGTAGCGCTCGACGACGGTCGCCTTGGCCGACACCAGCAGGGTCGGAAACGGGCGGATCGTGTCCCTTGCCGGAAGGCGGACGGTCTCCACAACCAGGGTGTCGCCCTCCCAATGGGCGATGGAATCACCGGTGGGCGGTGTCTGCTCCGGCGGTCCGTGGCGGTCGCTGAACGGTACGATCCGAAGGTCCGGGCCATACTCGGTCAGGATCACCACCGCGTCGCGCGTCTGCAGGATCTGTCGCGGATTGAGGTCCGTGGTGACCGCGATCGGCGGCTGGCCCTGACCCACGATGCACCGCTCCCAGCTTGGCCGCTCCTCGGGGTTGGCCGTCGGCAAGGGCGGATCGGCGCTGGTCCGCAGGATCAGGTCGATGAATTCGGTGCGGCCCCGGGCGCGGGGCGTCAGCGGGAGCTTGCCGTCCGGCGGCTGCACCACCTGTCGGGTGCGCCGCTCGCCGCGCACGACGCCCAGGCCCGTCCGGGCGGTGCGCTGGGCGATTTCGGCGACCTCCGGATCGAGGGCGAGGGAGGCGAGGGCGCCGCCCTCGGCGGCGATGCGCCTGGCCAGCGCCTGGGCCTCGGGCTCCGGCACGGTCAGGCTGGGCGTGTCGGGTCGCGCCTCCAGCGGCAGCACGAAGTCGGTGTTCCAGACGCCCTGCAGGTCGGGCTGGCCGTAGACCGTACGCGGCGCCTTGTAGTCCGCCGCCGCCGCGACGCCCGCGGCCAGCAAGGCCGCGGCCACGACCAGCGTCCGCATCACGCGATCACACCCTTGTCATGCAAATCGCCGATCTCGCCGGACGACATGCCCAGCACCTCGGCCAGTATCTCGTCGGTGTGCTGGCCGAGCCGCGGCGCCGGCCGCACGTCCGCGCGCACATCCTGCGGGATCGTCGCCATGGCGCCCGGCGCGGGGTAGCTCAAGCCGCTCGGGTGGCGGATCTCCTGGAACAGCGGGTTGCCCTTGAAGAGCCGCGGATCCTCGAGCGCAGCCTCCAGCGGCTGGTAGGCGCCCCAGGTCACCCCGCCCGCATCGAACGCCGCCGCCAGTTCGGCCGCGGTGCGGCGCGCGAAGGCTTGTTCGAACAGCGGATAGAGCCGCGCGCGATGGGTGAACCGCAGGCCCTCGTCGGCCGCGAAGGAGACGCCGAGCTCGGCCTCCAGCGCGGCTACTTCGGCGGCCAGCCCCAGCACCTCCAAGGCCTTGCTCCACTGCTTCGGCGTGATCGCCAGCAGCATCAGCGTCTGCCCGTCGCGGGTCGTGAAGTCGCGGCCGAACGCGCCGAAGACGTCGTTGCCCATGCGCGGCCGCTGGCGCCCCGAAAGCAGGGTTTCGGCCGTGAAGCCCAGGTTCGCCACGGTCGCCGCGCCGATGTCGGAAAGCGGGCAGCGGATCTCTCGCCCCTGGCCCGTGCGCATGCGCGCCAGCAGGGCGGAGACGAGGCCGAACGCGCAGTAGGCGCCGGTCAGGAGGTCCCAGGCGGCCAGCACATGGTTCACCGGCCGCGGATCGTCCGCCGGCCCGGTCATCAGCGGCAGGCCCAGCGCGGAGTTGATGGTGTAGTCCATGCCCTGCGAACCGTCGGCCCAGCCCATCACGCGTACGCAGACCAGGTCTTCGCGCAGCGCCTTCAGCATCTCGTAAGAGAGGAACCCCTCCACGGGAAAGTTGGTGACGAAGAGGCCGGCGTCCTCGCCGGGTCCGCAGGCCAGGCGCTGGGCGATCTCGCGGCCCGCCGGCCGGGTCAGGTCCAGCGCGACCGACTTCTTGCCCTTGTTCAGGCCCTCCCAATAGAGGCTCGACCCGTTCTCCGCGAGCGGCCAACGGCGGAAGTCCGGGCCGCCGCCGATGTTGTCGAAACGGATCACCTCGGCGCCCATCTGCGCCAGGTAAAGGCCGCAGGTCGGCGCGGCCACGAAGGCGGCGCCCTCCACCACGCGAAGGCCTTTCAGGAGGTCGTACATGCGGCGGCCAGGCTCAGGCGATCAGATCGCCGACCTCCTTGACCTCGTCTGGCGTCAACGCCCACCCGGCGGTGGCGGCATTGGCCGTCGCCTGCCCGGGCGAGGTCGCGCCGGCGATCACCGAGGACACCACCTCGTGGCCGAGCAGCCAGGCGAAGGCCAGCTCCAGGAGGGTGTGGCCGCGCGCCTGCGCCCAGGCCGTCAGCTTCTCGATCCTGTCGAAGTTCCGTTCGCTCAGCGCCGCCGCCCCGCGCGAGCCCCACGCCGCCAGCCGCGTCCCCTCCGGGGGCTTCTCGCCCCGCTTGTACTTCCCGCTGAGCAGCCCCGACGCCAAAGGGAAGAACGGCAGGAAGCCCAGGCCGAAATGCTCGCAGGCCGGCAGCACCTCGAACTCGACCTTGCGTTCCAGCAGGGAGAACTGGTTCTGGGCCGAGACGAACCGCGTGGCGCCCGCCGCCGCCCAGTCGGCGTCGGCGATCTGCCAGCCGGTGAAGTTCGAGTTGCCGATGTAGCGGATCTTGCCCTGGGTCACGAGATCGTCGAGGGCGCGCAAGGTTTCCTCGATCGGGGTGTCCGGGTCGGGCGCGTGGAACTGGTAGAGGTCGATCCAGTCGGTCCCCAGCCGCTGCAGGCTGTCTTCCACCGCCCGCATGATCCAGCGGCGCGAGCCGCCCTTGCGCCGCTCGTCGTCGCCGATCCTCATGCCGAACTTGGTGGCCAGCACGATGTCGCCGCGACGCTTGCCCAGCGCCTTGCCCAGGAATTCCTCGGATTTCGTGCCGCCATAGATGTCGGCGGTGTCGAACAGGGTGATCCCGGCATCCAGGGCCGCGTCGACCACCGCCTGCGTCGCCTTCTGGTCGATCCGCATGCCGAAATTGTTGCAGCCCAATCCGACCTCGCTGACCTTCAGGCCAGAGGTCCCCAGCCGGCGCATCTTCATCGTTCTTTCTCCGCAAATTCGTGGCGCGTGCGCCCGGCGGCCCGACCGGGACGGCCGCGGAGCCTAGCGGTTTCCGGGACGCCCGCCAGACCCCGCTCGCCCGCGCATCAGGCTTAAGGGCCAATTCACCTCGTTTGTTGGCGATATCGCAAGTGTCCGATCCCTAAGGTCACGCTCTGAAAAAGCTTTCTCGGCGAATGGTCAAATCATGCGCGTCGTCACCATTGTCAGCCTCGGCGCTTGCGCCGTCTTCGGTCTCGCCGCCCTTGTGGTGGCCAAGACCATGTTGCCGAACGCCGCTTCGGCCAAGGCCACCGAAGAGGTGGCGGGCATGCCGGTCGTGGTCGCCAAGGCGCCGTTGAAGTTCGGCGACAAGCTGGACGCCAGCAAGATCGGGATCATCAAGCTGCCATCGAACGCGGTGCCGGAAGGCGCCTTCTCGACCGTGGCCCAGGTGCTGGCGCAGGACGGCGGGGGACCGCCGGTGGCGCTGACGCCGGTCGCCGCGCGCGAGGCCCTGCTGCCGTCGATGCTTTCGGGCCCCGGCGCGCGAGCCTCTATCGCCGCCGAGATCGCCGACGGCTTCCGCGCCTATACGATCAAGGTCTCCGACGTGACCGGCGTCGGCGGCCACGCGCTGCCGGGCGACCGGGTCGACGTCATGCTGATGCGCGACCTGACGCCCCAGGCACCGACGCGCAGCTACGTCTCCGAGGTGGTGATCCAGGACGTCCGCGTGCTTGGCGTCGACCTGAACGCCGACCCGACGTCCAACAAGCCGGCGACGCCGTCCACGGCGACCCTGGAAGTCAGTGTGCCCGACGCGCAGAAGCTGGCGGTCGCCAGCGACCTGGGCAAGCTCTCGCTGGCGCTGCGCAAGACCGGCTCGACGGAGGTCGCCATGACCTCGCCGATGCACGCGTCCAACTTCGTCCACGGCGGCGCCCCTCCGGTGCGCGCGGTCCGCGCCTACGCGCCGCGCCGCGCACCCGCGGCGGCCCCGCGGTCCGCGCTCATCGAGATCGTCGCCAGTGAATCCAAGAGCGGCCATGCGCCTCGTGCGCGGAGGGCCCCCGAGCCGGCGCCGGCGCCTGCCGCGCCTGCGGCGCCGACCACCAGCACGATCGCCAGCTCCAGCCGGCCTTCGTGATCCTTCAGGAGCCCATGACCATGTCCCGTAAACTGGCCACGGCGCTTTGCGCCAGCGTCGCGCTCCTCACCGCCGGAGCGGCCGCCGCGCCGGCGTTTGCCGACGCGCTGCCCAGCGAGTCCGCGCCCACCCGCGTCATTTCCGTGCCGCGCGACAAGTCCCTGTCGTTCCGGCTCGACCAGCCGGCGACCAAGATCATCGTCGCCCAGCCGGACATCGCCGAGGTGGTCGCCACCACGGACCGCAGCTTCTACGTGCGCGGCATCGAGCTCGGCTCGACGAACCTGCTGGTCTACGGGCCTGGCGGGCGGCTGCAGGAAGTCATCGACGTCCGCGTCGGCTCCGACGCCAAGACCCTGGAGCACGACCTGGCCCAGGCGCTGCCGAACGAGCACATCCAGGTCGATAGCCTGGGCGACGGCGTCATCCTGACGGGCCAAGTCACCAACTCCGGCGTGGCGCTCCGCGCCAAGGCCATCGCCGACAGCTTCTCGCCCGATGGCGTCACCTCGATGCTGCGGGTCAAGAATTCGCAGGTCGTGCTGGAGGTGCGGATCCTCGAGGCCAACCGTTCGGCCGAGCACGACCTCGGCTTCGCCGCGACGATCGGCAACGGCTCATTCAACTTCGCCTTCGGCACCGGCCTGATCGGCAATTCGACGCCCCAGGGCATCCTCCGCCTGACGGGTCACTCGGGCCACACCCTGATCGACGCGCAGCTCGCGGCGCTCGAGGAAAAGGGCATCGTCCACACGCTGGCCCGCCCGAATCTCGTGGCCATGTCCGGTGAGAAGGCGAGCTTCCTGGCGGGCGGGGAGTTTCCGTTCCCCGTGCCGGCTGGCCAGAACCTGGTGACCATCGAATTCCGCCCCTACGGCGTGAAGCTGGACTTCACCCCGACGGTGCAGGACGACGGCACGATCAAGCTCGTGGTCGCCCCCGAGGTGAGCCAGCTCGACCCGACCAACACCATCTCCCTCAACGGCGTCACCATCCCGGCGCTGACCGTGCGGCGGACCAGCACGACGGTGGAGTTGAAGAACGGCGAGTCCCTGTCGATCGGCGGCCTCTACCAGCACGGCTACCAGAACGCCGTCCATCAGATCCCCGGGCTGGGCGACATTCCGATCCTGAGCGCGCTCTTCCGCTCGACGCGCTGGCAGCGCAACGAGACCGAACTGCTCATCGTGGTGACGCCGCACGTTGTCACCCAGGCTGACCTCGACGAGTCGAAGACCAAGATGATCGCCGGCGCTGAGCCGAGTGTCGCCGACCTCCTGCTCAAGGGGGAGCCCTACGACAAGCCGATGTTCCGCGACAAGCGCGGCGACATGCGCCCGGAGCTGAGCGCGCCTGCGCCGGCCCTCGCGCCGCCGTCGGCTGCCGCCGCGCCCGTTCCCGCCAAGCCGCAACTGCGTGGTTCCATCGCTCCCATCGTTCCCGCCTCCGGAAAGTAAAAAAGGTTATGAGTGTTCAGGCCCTCAATGGTCGCCGCGTTCTGGCGATCGGCGGCGCAATGCCGGAGCTCGCCAAGGGGCCGCTGGAGGGCGCGATCCTGGAAACGGGCGGCCTTGACCGCCTGATCGGCGTGGGGATCGCCGACGCCGACCTCCTCATCATCGACGCCGACGCCTGGGGCGGCCCGGCGCTGGCCGCCGGCATCCAGGCGCTGGCGCTCTGCCCCGCGCCGCCGCCGGTGTTGATGGTCGGCTCCCACCTGGCGACCGCCGTGGTCCGTGCGCTCCTGCGCCTGGACCGGTCGGACGTCCTGGATGCCCCGTTCACGGCCGAAGCCGCCGAGCAGGCCATTGCGGGCCTCCTGGAGGCCAAGGCGCCCGCCGCGGCGCCAGCGCCGGCTTCGCCGGGGGACGTCGCCCGCTGCTGGGCGATCACCGGCGCCGTCGGCGGTTCCGGCTCCACGACGCTTGCCGTCGAGATCGCCACCCAACTCTGCGCCCGCACGGGCAAGGACAAGAGCGTGTGCCTGATCGACCTCAATTTCGCCGACGGCTCGGCCGCGGCCTATCTCGGCTCGAGCGCCGCCATGCGCCTGGGCGAGCTCGCCCGCGCGTCGGACAAGCTCGACGCCTCGATGATGCAGGCCTTCGTCACGCCGGTCACCAAACAGCTCGACCTGCTCGCGGCGCCGCGCGACCCGGAAGCCTTCGACGCGGTGCCGGCGGAATCCGTGCTGCGGCTGCTGGAAGTCGCTTGCGAGACCTACCAGTGGGTGGTCCTCGACATTCCGCGTCACCGCAGGTCCTGGACCATCCAGGCGCTGAGCGGTTGCGACGAGGTGCTGGTGGTGTCGGAGCTGACCGTGCCGGCCTTGCTGGCCGCCCGCTCGCTGTCCGACGAAATCGAACGCGGCATCGGCTCCGGCAAGAAGCCGCGCATCGTGCTGAACCGCCTGGCCGGACGCATGTTCGGCCCGGCGCCCTCGATGGCCGAGGCCGAGCGCGCGTTGCAGCGCAAGGCCGAAGGCGGGGTGAGTTCCGACTGGGAGGCCGCTGCCGCCTCGGTGAACCTGGGCGGCCCGATCGCCACCCACCGGCCGAAGTCGAAGATCGTCAAGGACGTGCAGGTGCTGGTCAATCGCCTCGCGGCCGAGCCCGCCGAGCGTGACGGCAAGGGCAGCCGAGCCGCCTGATGGGCCGTTTCTCACTTCCCAACTCGACTCCGGCGCAACCGTCGCCCGCCGCCCCGGCTCCGGCCGCGGCACAGCCCGCGGCGCCGGCGCCGGCGCCTCGTGCAGCGCCCGAGCCTGCGCCCCGGCCCGCCGCGACCGCAAAGGGTGCGCCGCCCTCGCAGCTCGACATCCGCCTGCGCCTGCACAGCCGGCTCATCGAGGAGCTGGACCTCGCCAAGCTCGACAAGCTCGACGAAGCGGACCTGCGCCGCGAGGTCATGCGCCTGGTCGCCGACTTCGCGCGGGACGAGCGCATGGCGCTCAACACCGCCGACCTGCAGGAACTCGGCTCGTCAATCTACGACGAGATGGTGGGCCTCGGCCCGCTCGAGCCGTTGCTCAAGGACGACAGCATCAACGACATCCTGATCAACGGGCCGTTCCAGGTCTATGTGGAGCGGCGCGGCGAACTGGAGCTGACGCCCGTCCACTTCCGAGACAACGACCACCTGCTGCGCATCGTCAACCGCATCGTCGCCGCCGTCGGCCGGCGGATCGACGAGAGCCAGCCGATGGTCGACGCCCGCCTGGCCGACGGCAGCCGCGTGAACGCCGCCATCGCCCCGATCGCCATCGACGGCGCGGCGGTCTCGATCCGGAAGTTCTCCAAGAAGCCGCTGACGCTGGAGAGGCTGGTGGAACTGAACGCCATGCCGATCGAGCTCGCCGACTTCGTGCATGGCGCGGTCAGGTCGCGCGTTTCCACCGTGATCTCCGGTGGTACAGGCTCCGGCAAGACGACGCTCCTGAACGCGCTTTCCGCGGCCATTAGCCACGGCGAGCGCCTGATCACCATCGAGGACGCCGCCGAGCTGCAACTCCAGCAGCCGCACGTGGTGCGCCTGGAAACCCGCCCGCCCAACATCGAGGGCAAGGGCGAGATCCGCCAGCGCGAGCTGGTCAAGAACGCGCTGCGGATGCGCCCCGACCGCGTGATCCTCGGCGAAGTCCGGGCCGACGAGGCCTTCGACATGCTGCAGGCCATGAACACCGGCCACGAAGGCTCCATGGCCACCATCCACGCCAACAACCCGCGCGAGGCCATCGGCCGTCTCGAACAGATGATCGCCATGGGCGGACTGGCGATCAGCCCCGACGCCATGCGCCAGCAGATCGCTTCGGCCATCGGCCTGATCATCCAGGTGATGCGCCTGGCCGACGGCAAGCGGAAGGTGACGCACGTCACTGAGATCACCGGCATGGAAGGGCAGGTGGTGCAGATGCAGGACATCTTCACCTTCAACCGCACCCACACCGACGCCGATGGGACGGTGCACGGCGAATTCCGCGCCACGGGCCTGCGCCCGCGCTGCATCGACGAGATGCAGCGGCGCGGCATCGCCTATGACGCGTCGAACTTCGACCCGACCCGCGTGCTGGGGGCGTCATGAAAGTCGACAGCAACATCATCTTCCTGATCCTGATCTTCGCGGCGGTGTTCACCGCCGGGCAGGCGGTGATCGGGCTGCTCACCGTGGCCACCCAGAAGCGCAAGGTGAACAAGCGCTTGAAGGTCGCCGAGCGGGTCGACGGGGTGTCGGCGCTGGTGATGGAGTTGCGCAAGCAACGCGGCCTCAACGCGGCCGGCGAACGGGGCAAGCGCCTGCGCTGGCTCTCCGACCTGATCGTGGCGTCCGGCGTTGTCTACGATCCGCGCAAGTGGACGCTCTATGTGGTCGGCGCCGCGCTCGCCGGCGGCGCGGCGGCCGCCTTCCTGACCAAGAACCTGATGATGTTCGTCCCCGGCGCCATCGTCGTGGGGATCGGCGGGCCCATCTTCTTCCTGAAGTTCAAGGTCGGCCAGCGGGCCAAGGCCCTGGGCTTCCAGCTTCCGCAGGCGCTCGAGATCATCGTTCGCAGCCTGGAGGCCGGCCACCCGGTGCCGACCGCCATTTCGCTGGTCGGCCGTGAAATGGTCGATCCGATCGGCTCGGAATTCGGCATGGCCGCCGACGAGATCGCCTATGGCGCCACCATGGAACAGGCGATCGCGCGGATGTCGGAGCGTTGCCAGCATCCCGACGTCGACCTCTTCGCGGCGACCGTGCGGCTGCAGGAGCGGGCGGGCGGCAATCTCACCGGGCTTCTCAAGCTCAACGCGGCCACCGTTCGCGACCGCCACAAGATGCGCCTGAAGATCAAGGCGGCGTCCTCCGAAGGGCGCGCCTCGGCGCTCATCCTGACCGCGGCCCCGTTCATCGCCATGGGCTTCATCATGCTGTCGTCACCGCATTTCTACGGCGACGTCATCCATGAGCCGATCGTGAAGTGGGGCCTGGTGATCCTGGGGTTCTGGATGTTCATCGGCAATCTGGTCATGCGCCGCATGATCGATCTGAGGCTCTAGGTTGATGAACTGGCTGCAGATCCAGAACGTGATCTCGATGCTGGGCGGGCTCCTGGTCCTGGCCGGCGTCGGCGGCGGGGCCTGGCTGCTGGCCAACGAGTTTCGCCTGCGGGCGATCCGCCGCGGGCGGATGCAGGGGGCCGGCGGCGGCCAGGTCGAGATCGCGCGCGCGTCGCGCCGCAACCGCGGTGGCGGCTTCATCGGCAGCCAGCTCCTGGGCACCGTGCGCGTGCTCGGCCAGCAGAGCGCCGTGCGCGATCCGGCAAAGCTTTCGGTGCTGCGTTCGCGTCTGATGCAGGCCGGCTTCTACAATCGAGAAGCCCCGGTCATCTACCTGGGCCTGCGGGCCGCGGCCCTGGCGCTCGCCACGCTCGGCGTGATGCTGCTGCTGCCGGTGCTGGTCGGCGGCAAGGCCGGCATGATGGGGATCTGCGCCGCCGCCCTCATGGCCGGCGCTGCGATCCTCGGCCCCGACCAGGTCCTGAAGGTCCGCCGCAGCAAGCGCGAGCGGGAATATTCCGAAGGCTTCCCCGACCTGCTGGACCTGTTGGTCGCCTCGGTCGAAGCTGGCCTCAGCCTGGACGCGGCGGTGACGCGCGTAACCGAGGAGCTGGTGCGCCGCTATCCGACCCTGACGGTCCACCTGCGCTTCCTGGTGCTGGAGCTCCGCGCCGGCAAGTCGCGGAAGGACGCGTGGTCCGCGTTCGCCGACCGCCTGGGCATCGACGACGCGCGCCAGCTCGCCACCATGCTGCGGCAGGCCGAGGAGATGGGCACCAGCCTGGGCGAGACCCTGACGGTCTTCTCGCAGGACATGCGCTCCAAGCGGATGCTGCGGGCGGAGGAAAAGGCGCTGGCGCTCTCGGCCAAGCTGACCGTCCCACTGATCCTCTTCATCTTCCCGTGCCTGCTGGGCGCCCTGATGCTGCCGGCGGTCGCCCGCCTGGCCCACGTCTTCGGCAAGCACTAGCGCGTCAGATGCCGTAGGGCCGGTAGGGCCCCGCGATCAGCTGCTCGAAGACGCCGACGCCATGGCGCACAGGCTCGCCGGGCGCCTCCATCGTGGCCGTCGAGATCGCCTGGATGTGCCAGTTCTCCGGCGCGCCCATATCGACCGCGGCGAGGTCGATGTCCTCACGCGCGACCGCGAGCTCGCCCTTCAGCGCGCCGTGCCGCCACTCCCCGCCGTAGCCGATGCCGCGCATCAGGAAGACGCCCCCCGGCGCCTTCAGGGGCTCCAGCCGGATCGACGCCTGGCCCTGCTCCAGCGGGATCTTCAGGGTCCCACCCAGCGCATGCCGCGTCCCCGGCTTGATCGTCACGTCCTCCATGCGCGGGACGTCCGAATGCCAGCCGCCGTCGGCGTCCGCCCCGTCCGGCAGGATCACCGCGCGGGTGTTCCAGGGCTTGCCCTCTGTGTCGGCGTTGACGTGGAAGAAGACGCTGCGGTCGGCGAAATTGAGCGGCGTCCATTGCCAGAAGAAGCCGGCCAGGCCCGCGCCCGGCGTCGGCTGCGGATCGGGCGCGCCCACCGGGCGGATGCCCCACGAGCGGTCGCGCGTACCGGCCCAGCCGGCGCCGGCTTCGCGGCGGTCGCCGTCGACGTCGATCCAGCCGGCCACGCGGACGTTCTGCGTCAGCCGGGTATAGTCCATGAACATCCGCGGCCCGCTGCGGCGGGTGAAGCGCGGCTCCTCGATCGGGAACGAGCGCCCCTCGAAGGTCAGCTCCAGCGCCAGGCCCTCGGCCCGCTCCAGCGTCACCTTCAGCGTCTGCAGCGGCGCGACGACTTCGATCCGGATGGGACCGACGGTGAGGTCCATCCGCTCCATGCCCAAGACGCGCGAGGCGTGCAGGCAGCGCTGGACGCCGTCGCGGATGATCGAGACGTGGGCGTCGGCGACGTTCAGCGCGGGATAGACGCCGAAGGCCACCGCGACGAACTCCGAGCCGTCCGGCGAATAGCCGTTGAAGAAGTAGCGGTCGTAGAAGTTCCGGTCGGAGCCCGAATAGGCGATCGGCTCCGGCGTCTGGTGGATCGGGAAGTCGTCGCCCTTGGTCAGCATGCCCACTCCTTCACTTCGCGTCGCTCCACTTTACGCGCCGTCACGCTTGCGACCCGCTCTGGAGGCGTATCAAGTGAGCAAGACAACAAGAACACAAGGGGAGGGTCCGATGAGCGTGATGACCGCCGCCGACCACCGTATCCCGCAATCCAGGGCCGAAACCTTGGTCTTGCCCGGCGCCTACGCCGACGGCCGCATCCACGAAACCTATCGCTGGCTGCGCGCCAACGAGCCGCTTGGCGTGGCGGAGATCGAGGGCGTCGATCCGTTCTGGGTGGTCACCCGCCACGAGGACATCCTGGAGGTCAGCCGCCAGAACGACCTCTTCCACAACGGCGACCGCTCCCCGACGTTGATCGGCCAGGAGGGCGACAGGAAGGTTCGCGAGATGATGGGCGGCAGCCCGCATCTCCTGCGCACCCTGATCCACATGGATGCGCCCGATCACCCGAAATACCGCGCGCTGACCCAGGGCTGGTTCATGCCGCAGAGCCTGCGCCGGCTCGAGGACCAGATCCGGGTGATCGCCAAGGGCGCGGTCGAGAAGATGGCCGCCAAGGTCGGCAAGGATGGCGTCGGGCGCTGCGACTTCGTGAGCGAGGTCGCGCTGCATTACCCGCTGCACGTGATCATGAGCATCATGGGCGTCCCCGAGGAGGACGAGCCGCGGATGCTGAAGCTCACCCAGGAGCTGTTCGGCGCCTCGGATCCGGAGCTTGGCCGCGACGGGGACAAGCCGATGGAGGAGCGCGACTTCGACTTCGGCGTGATCATCGACTTCTCGAACTATTTCCGCGCGCTGTCGGAGACCAAGCGCGCCCACCCCACCGAGGATCTGGCCAGCCTGATCGCCAACTCGACCATCGACGGCCAGCCGATCAGCGACCTGGAGGCGATGAGTTACTACATCATCGTCGCCACGGCTGGCCACGACACGACCTCGTCGTCCACGGCCGGCGCCATGTGGGCGCTCGCCGAGAACCCCGGCGAACTCGCCAAGGTCAAGGCGGACCCGTCGCTGATCCCCTCGCTGGTCGACGAATCGATCCGCTGGACCACGCCGGTGAAGACCTTCATGCGCACGGTCACGGCCGACACCGAGTTCGCCGGCCGCCACATGAAGAAGGGCGACTGGCTGATGCTCTGCTACGCCTCGGGCAACCGCGACGAGGCCGTCTTCGACGACCCGCAGGCGTTCCGGGTCGACCGCAAGCCGAACAGGCACCTAGCCTTCGGCTACGGCGCGCACCTGTGCCTGGGCCAGCACCTGGCGAAGATGGAGATGCGTATCCTTTGGGAGGAGCTGCTGCCGCGCCTCTCCGACCTGTCGCTGGACGGCGCGCCGGCGATGAGCGAGTCGGTGTTCGTGAACGGCCCCAAGCGCCTGCCGATCCGCTTCAAGATGAGCTGAGACTGCGGGTGAGCCACCCCCTCGAGCCCCGGCTCGCCGCCTATATCGCAAGCCGGCTCCCGAATGCCTCGGAGGTCGCCGTGAGCGCGCTCGAAAGGATCTCGGGCGGGGCGTCGCGGGAAACCTACCGGTTCCGGCTCAGCTATCGTGAGGGCGGCCAGGTCCATGACCGGAAGTTGATCCTCCGCCGCGACCCGCCCGCCAGCCTGATCGACACCGAGCGGCGCGTGGAGTTCGAAGCCTACCGCGTTTTCCACGGTTCCTCCGTCCCGGTCCCGAAAATGCTGTGGCTGGAGGAGGCCCACGACGCCCTCGACCATCCCTTCTTCATCGCCGAGGAACTGGCCGGCTTCCAGGCCTCGCCGCAACTGCTGTTCGCAGGCGGCTACGAGGCGGTCCTGCCGAAGGTCGCGGAGCGCAAGTGGACGATCCTGGGTGAGATCGCCCGGGCCGATCCGGAAGGCCTCGGCCTGACCCCGGTCATGGAGAAGCCGCCTCTCGACGCGGCGTGGCGTCGCGAACTCGACCACTGGGAGGCGATCTTCGACAGCGACGAGGCCGAACCGCAGCCCATCGCGCGCGCCGCCATCCGCTGGCTGCGCGCCCATCCGCCGCCGCCGGCCCGGAAGCTCTCGGTCGTGCACGGCGATTTCCGCACCGGCAATTTCCTCTACGACGAGGCCGGCGAAATTCATGGCGTGCTGGATTGGGAAATGGCCCACCTGGGCGACCCGCTCGAGGACCTCGCCTGGGGGTTCAACCCCGTCTGGGAGTTCGGCCGCGGGCTGGCCGGCGGCCTCGTTCCCCAGGACCGCGCCGTCCAAATCTGGGAGCGCGCGAGCGGACTCAAGGCGGACCCGGCCGCCCTGCACTGGTGGATCCTGTTCAACTGCGTGAAGGGCCAGGGCATCTGGGTCGGCTCGGCGCGGGCCTTCATCGACGGGGGCAACCGCGAGCCGATCATGGTCTATCCTGCCTGGTGGCTGCTGAACGCCCAGGACCGGGCGATTCTGAAGGTGATGGGCCGGCTATGATGACCCCCGACGTTCCGTCCGTCCTGTCCGAGCTCGCAGGCCTGCTGGTCCGCAACGCCGCGCCCGAAGTCCCCGACGCCGAACGGGCGAGCGCGCTCGGGCTCTCCTCGATGCTGCTGGCCTTGGCGGCCGAGGTTTGGGACGGGGCCGCCGAGAATCTCATCCAGGAGAATCGCGCGCTGGCCGTGCTGCTGGACGACAAAGCCTCGGAAGCCAGCCTCAGGCTCTCGGCCCTCCGCGCCGAGAACGCGCGCCTGCGCGCACGGCTGATCCAGGCCCACGTCGCGGCCGAACGGGCGGCCGACGCCGCGCGCGAGGAGGCCATTTGGGCGGAGCTGCGCGCCTCCACCGAACGGCGCAAGCTCTCGGTCTCTCCGGTCTAGCGCCAGTCCATGGCGTCGCAGAAGGACATCGCCAACCGCATCCCGATCACCGGCGCCCTGATGTTGGCGACGCTGATGAACACGCTGGATTCCACCATCGCCAACGTCGCCCTGCCGCACATGCAGGGCAGCGTCTCGGCATCGGCGGACCAGATCATCTGGGTGCTGACGTCCTATATCATCGCCACTGCGATCATGACGCCGCTATCCGGCTGGCTGTCGATGAAGATTGGCCGCAAGACCATGTTCCTGGCCTCGATCGCGGGCTTCACCCTCGCCTCGATCCTCTGCGG
>Ga0070680_100001019_pt1 | contig 20015 bp, 20 predicted proteins | sample KBSC73BmetaG_FD_64672 | JGI IMG/M metagenome (GOLD analysis project Ga0070680, IMG submission 64672) | Corn rhizosphere microbial communities from Kellogg Biological Station, Michigan, USA - KBS C7-3B metaG | ecosystem: Host-associated > Plants > Roots > Rhizosphere | place: USA: Michigan...
GCGATCCGCTATTCCTGGCGGCTGGCGCTCGCGCCGTTCGAGGTCGCAGACTACGTCGCCGCCCACGAGTGCGCCCACCTCCTGGAACTGAACCACGGCCCGCGCTTCTGGGCTCATGTCCGCGCGCTGGTCGGCGAGGCTCGACCGCATCGCGACTGGCTTCGCGCGGAGGGCGCCCGGCTGCACGCGTTCGGGCGGCAGCCTCAGTAGGGCGCCTCGTCGGGATAACGCTGCGGCTGGGGCGGCGGCGCCTCGGCCTCGTGATCCCCGTGAAGGAGGTCGTTCACCCCGTCCATCAGCGCGCCCAGGGCGTCCGTCGGCTGCTCTTCGGGCGGCGGGGCGAAGTCTCCGCCCGGGATCGGCTGCACGTTCAGGCGGGGCAAAGCCTGGGTCATGTAGTCGTGCCAGATCGCGGCCGGCGCGCCGCCGCCGGTCACCTTGCGCATGGGGGTGTTGTCATCGCGTCCCAGCCACACGGCGGTGACGAAGCCGCCGGTGTAGCCGATGAACCAGGCGTCGCGGTAGTCGCTGGTCGTGCCGGTCTTGCCGGCGAGGTCATAGCCCTTGACGCCGGCCCGCGTGCCGGTGCCGGAGGCGATCACCGCGCGCATCATGCGGATCATGTAGGAGAGCGCCGGCTGGCCGATGACGGCGCGCCGCGGCTGGGCGCCGACCCCGTGGTCGTAGAGCACGCGGCCGGTGGCGGTGCGGATCCGCTCGATCGCGTAGCCCTTGGCGAACACCCCGCCGTTGGAGAATGGCGCATAGGCCTGGGCCATCTCCAGCGGGCTGACCTCGACGGCGCCCAGCGCCATGGACGGCCCGACCTGGATCGGTGAGGTGATGCCGAGGCGGTGCGCCGTGGCCGCTACGTTGGAGGTGCCGACCTCGTTGGCGAGCCGCGCGGCCACGGTGTTGATGGATTCCTTTAGGCCGATCTCCAGGTTGATCGGCCCGAGGTAGCGGCCCGTGTAATTGCGCGGCGTCCAGTTGCCGATGGTGATCGGCTCGTCGACCACCGGCGTGTCCGGCGTGCGCCCCGCCTCCATGGCGGTCAGGTAGACGAAGGGCTTCCAGGACGACCCGGCCTGGCGCCGCGCGCTGGTGACGCGGTCGAACTGGCTCTGCAGGTAGTTCACGCCGCCGACGTAGGCGCGGATGCGGCCCTCGCCGTCCAGCGAGATCAGCGCCGCCTGCTGGACGCCCTGGCCTTTGGCGCCGGCGACGCCGGCCTGCACCGCCTGTTCGGCCGAAGCCTGCAGCGGCAGGTCGAGCGTGGTCTCGACCACCAGGTCCTCGGTCGGTTCGCCGACCAACTGGCGGACCTGGTCGTCCACCCAGTCGGTGAAGTACTGCGCGCGCTGGTTGGCCAGCACCGGGTTGACGCGGATCGGCCCGGCCGCGATGGCCGCCTCGGCCTGCTGCTCGGTGATGGCGTGGCTGCGCACCATCTCGTCGAGCACGATGGTGGCGCGTCTGGCCGAGCGGTCGGTCGCGGCCACCGGCGAATAGCGCGAGGGCCCCTTCATCAAGCCCGCCAGCAGGGCGCTCTCGCTCAGCGTCAGCTGCGAGGCCGGCTTGCCGAAATAGCGCTGCGAGGCCGCCTCGATGCCATAGGCGCCGGCGCCGAAATAGACCCGGTTCAGATACAGTTCGAGGATCTGCTTCTTGGAGAACTTGGCCTCCAGCCAGATCGCCAGGATCAGCTCCTGCGCCTTGCGCCGGTAGGTCTGGTTCGGCGTCAGGAAGAGGTTGCGCGCGAGCTGCTGGGTGATCGTCGAGCCGCCGCGGAGGGGACCCTGGCCGTGGTGCGTCCAGTCGTAGATCTGGCTGCGGATGATGCCCCACGGGTTGAAGCCGAAGTGCCAGTAGAACCAGCGGTCCTCGATGGCGATGAACGCCTTGGGCACATAGGGGGGAAGCTTGTCGAGGTCGACCGGCGGCGCGTACTGGCTGCCGCGCACCGCCACCAGGCCGCCCGAGCGGTCCAGATAGGATACCGACGGCTGGCGTTTGACGTCGTAGAGCTTCGAGGTGTCGGGCAGGTCGACCGAAAAGACGGCGAAGAAGGCGACCACGAAGATCAGGCCCCAGACGCCCAGCACCAGCGTCCAGTAGATCAGCGCCTGGAGGGGTGAACGGCCGCGCCTCGGACCGCCGGGTCCATTGGCCGCTCCGCCGCCTGGCGGCTGCGCCTTCGCCATATGCTCCTCGTCCTAGGTCTTTTGAGATCGCCCCGTCCGCAGGCGACCCATAACTGAAGGCAGACAAGCGCGCGACAAGATTGACGAGATATGAACGGCGCGCTTTGAGGGGCCCGGGCGGGGTCCGGAGGCTTCCTTCGAGGCCAAGCTTCGGTCACATTCCCCGCCGAGCCTTCGAGGCTCGGGCGACGGTCCCTGGAGGGGTAGGTTCAAGATGTTGCGGATCAAGGTTGCGCTGCTTTCGGCGCTCATGGTGGTGAGCCTCGGGGCCTGTTCGCCCAAGGCCGGCGGCGCGGCGGGCGCCCTGCCGGACGACATGGCCCTCGGCAACCCGCAGGCCAAGATCACCGTCGTGGAGTACGCCTCGGTCGGTTGCCCGGTCTGCGCCAAGTGGCAGCAGGAGGTCTTCCCGGCCTTCAAGGCGAAATACATCGACACCAACAAGATCCACTATGTGTTTCGCGAGATGCTGGTGGGCGCCGGGCCCGAGGTCGCGGTGGCGGCTTCCGGATTCCTGGTCGCGCGCTGCGCGGGCAAGGACAAGTACTTCGCGGTCAACGATGCGATCTTCAAGAACCAGGAACAGGCCTTCCAGGCGCCGCGCGAAACCCTGGTCGACATCGCCAAGTCGGTGGGCATGACCGAGGACAGCTTCAACAAGTGCATCAACGACGAAAAGGCGATCCAGTCGCTGAACGACCGCGTCGAGCGCCACGTCCGCGACGACCACATCAACTCGACGCCGACCTTCGTGATCAACGGCAAGGCGATGGAACCGGGCTTCCACTCACTCGAAGAGATCGACGCGGCCATCAAGGCGGCCGGCGGCTAGGTCGGCTTCGGTCGATCGGCCCCGCTGAGGGCCGATCGCGCTCCGCGACATTCGTGCATACCCGTTGTGCGAAAATAGCGGTTGCGGGCCATCTTAACACTGTTATCTTAGCGTTGCTCAGTTCGCAGCGCGCCTAGGGTGGGGATACCCGAAGCGGGCCCACGCGGCGAACCGGGCCGGTGTCTTGAGCAGAGGCGCCGCCACTCCCCGAACTGTTTGGAGGGCCTCACATGAAGCTCCTTACCCTTGCGGCCGCCTGCGCCGCCGTCACCACCCTGTCCGTCACCACCCTGTCCGCGGCCCCGGCCTTCGCCGCCGAGCCCGTGGTCGCCAAGCTGCAGACCGCCGTCACCCAGCCGGTGAAGTTCATCGCCGGCGGCGCGATGTTCAAGTGCGAGGGCGACACCTGCGTCGCCAACGCGGCCACCTCCGAGACCTTCTCGAGCGGCGCCTGCAAGACCGTCGCGTCGAACGTCGGCCCGCTCGCGTCCTTCACCGGCCTGAAGGCCATGGACGACGCGCGCCTCGGCGCCTGCAACAGCGTCGCGGTCGCCCGCACCGCCGGCTCGCAACTCGCCAAGAAATAGGCTTCGCCTTCGATCTCCCAGCAGCTCTGTTGTCGAGCTTCTGAACTGGGCGCCGGTCTTCGGATCGGCGCCCTTTCTTTTGGGCGAACGCGGGCATGGCGCGGACCCCGTGACTATTCGTCAGGTCCGCCTGTGTTGCGGCGCGGGAGGTCGCGTGTTATCAGGCGCGCGGCTTTGGGCCAGGGGTCTTTGAGGCCTTTGTGCACGAGGTGCTTTTTCCAAGCGCTTTCAAGCCTTTAAGGCTGCAGTGGCGATTGCCGCGGCGGCTCCCTAGACGTACCGGGCGGACACTTAAAGTGGCGGACGATTCAAAGGTATCGAATGTGGGCGACCGCTACGCGCAGGCCCTGTTCGATCTGGCGAGCGATGAGAAGCGGGTTGCAGCCGTCGAGGCCGACCTGAAATCGCTCAAGAAGGCGCTTGGCGAAAGCCGGGACCTGCGGGTGCTGGTGGGCTCGCCGGCGTTCGGCGCGGAGGAGAAGGGCCGCGGCCTCGCCGCGATCGCCGACAAGGCGAAGTTCAACGCCACCACCAAGAAGTTCCTGGGCCTGCTGGCCGCCAACGGCCGGGTTTCCGCCCTGCCGTCGGTCATCGCCGGCTACGAGGCGCTTTCGGCCAAGGCGCGCGGCGCCGTTTCCGCCGAGGTGACCACCGCCGTGGCGCTGACCGCCGCCCAGGCCAGAGGCGTCGCCGCGGCGCTGCGCCAGGCGCTCGGCAAGGACCCTGAAATCGAGACCCGCATCGATCCCGCCATCCTCGGCGGGATCAAGGTGCAGGTCGGTTCCCGTCTGTTCGACGCTTCGCTCAAGTCGAAGCTCGACTCCCTGAAATTCGCCCTCAAGAGAGCGTAAGATCCATGGATATCCGCGCCGCCGAAATCTCGGCCATCCTCAAGTCGCAGATCGCCAACTTCGGCGAAGAGGCTGACGTCTCGGACGTCGGCAAGGTGCTGTCAGTCGGCGACGGCATCGCCCGCGTGTTCGGCCTCGACAACGTCCAGGCCGGCGAGATGGTCGAGTTCCCCAAGGCCGGGGTGAAGGGCATGGCCCTGAACCTCGAGCGCGACAACGTCGGCGTCGTGATCTTCGGCGAGGACCGCGCCATCTCCGAGGGCGACGAAGTCCGCCGCCTGGGCGAGATCGTGGACGTGCCGGTGGGCAAGGGCCTGCTGGGCCGCGTGGTCAACCCGCTGGGCGAACCGATCGACGGCAAGGGCCCGCTGACCAATGTCGCCGAGCGCCGCCGGGTGGACGTGAAGGCGCCGGGCATCATTCCGCGCAAGTCCGTGCACGAGCCGGTGCAGACAGGCCTCAAGGCCATCGACACCCTGATCCCCGTCGGCCGCGGCCAGCGCGAGCTGATCATCGGCGACCGCCAGACCGGCAAGACCGCCGTGGCGATCGACACCATCCTGAACCAGAAGTCGATCAACGCCGGGACCGACGAGAGCGCCAAGCTCTATTGCATCTATGTCGCCATCGGCCAGAAGCGCTCGACCGTCGCCCAGATCGTCAAGACGCTCGAGGAGCGTGGCGCGCTCGACTACACGATCGTAGTTTCCGCGACGGCGTCCGAGCCGGCGCCGCTGCAGTTCCTGGCGCCCTTCTCCGGCTGCGCGATGGGCGAGTGGTTCCGCGACAACGGCATGCACGCCGTCATCATCTACGACGACCTTTCCAAGCAGGCGGTCGCCTATCGCCAGATGTCGCTGCTGCTGCGCCGCCCGCCGGGCCGCGAAGCCTATCCGGGCGACGTCTTCTACCTGCATAGCCGCCTGCTGGAGCGCGCGGCCAAGCTGAATGAAGACAACGGTTCGGGCTCGCTGACGGCGCTGCCGCTGATCGAGACCCAGGCCAACGACGTCTCGGCCTACATCCCGACCAACGTGATCTCAATCACCGATGGCCAGATCTTCCTCGAGACGGACCTCTTCTTCCAGGGCATCCGCCCAGCCGTGAACGTCGGCATCAGCGTCAGCCGCGTGGGCTCCTCCGCCCAGATCAAGGCGATGAAGGCCGCTGCGGGCCCGATCAAGGGCGAACTCGCCCAGTACCGGGAAATGGCGGCCTTCGCGAAGTTCGGCTCCGACCTCGACGCCACGACCCAGCGGCAGTTGGCGCGCGGCGAGCGCCTGACCGAGCTGCTGAAGCAGCCGCAATACTCGCCGCTTGCCGTCGAGGAGCAGGTGGCGGTGATCTACGCCGGCACCCGCGGCTATCTCGACCGCGTGCCGGTGAACCAGGTCCGCCGTTTCGAAAGCGAGCTGCTGGCGCATCTGCACGCCAAGCATCAGGGCATGCTCGACAAGATCCGTACGGAGAAGGACATCAAGAACGTCGAAGGCGACCTGAAGTCCGTCCTGGCCGCTTTCGCCGAAACCTTCGCCTGAAGCGCTGGCTTAAGGGAGCAGGATCCAGGCGATGGCCAGCCTAAAGGAGATGCGCAATCGGATCGGAAGCGTGAAAGCCACGCAGAAGATCACGAAGGCGCTGCAGATGGTGGCGGCGGCGAAGCTGCGCCGCAGCCAAGACGCCGCCCAGAACGCGCGGCCTTACGCCGAGCGCATGGCTGCGGTGATCGCAAACCTGGCGGCCGGCGTGGCCGGCGAGGGCGCGCCGAAGCTGTTGGTCGGCACAGGTTCAGACCAGCGCCACCTGATCGTCGTGGCGACCTCGGACCGCGGCCTGGCGGGCGGCTTCAACTCGTCGATCGTCCGCGCCGCGCGCGAGCGGATCACCCGGCTGTTGTCTGAAGGCAAGGACGTCCGCATCCTGACCGTGGGCCGCAAGGCGCGCGACCAGCTCAAGCGCCTCGACCGTTCGGTCGGCGCCTTCGAGGCGGGGGGCAACCCCTCGCTGGCGGTCGCTGAAGAGGTCTCCGCCAAGATCCGCGAACTGTTCGAGGCCGGCGACGTCGACGTCGTCACCCTGTTCTTCTCGAAGTTCAAATCGGTGGTCACCCAGACGCCGACGGCGCTGCAGCTGATCCCGGCGGACGTGCAGTCGGGCGCGCGGCCCATCGACCTGAAGGGCGCCATCTACGAATACGAGCCGGACGAGGAGACCATCCTCGAGACCCTGCTGCCCCGCAACATCACCACCCAGATCTTCTCCGCGACGCTGGAGAACCAGGCCGGCTTCTACGCGGCGCAGATGACCGCGATGGACAACGCCACCCGCAACGCCGGCGACATGATCTCGGCCCTCACCCTGAAGTACAACCGCTCACGCCAGGCGCAGATCACCAAGGAGCTGATCGAGATCATCTCCGGCGCCGAAGCGCTCTAGACCGAAAGAACTGGATCCCATGGCTACGACCACCGCCGCCAAGAAGCCCGCCGCGAAGAAGCCGGCCGTGAAGGCCCCCGCAAAGGCCGCCGCCAAGACTCCCGCCATCGCCGCAAAGGGCGTCGCCACCGGCCGCTTGGTGCAGATCATCGGCGCCGTCGTCGACGTCGAATTCGACGGCCACCTGCCGGCGATCCAGAGCGCGCTGGAGACCACCAACACCGACCAGCGGACCGGCGCGCCCTTCCGCCTGGTGTTCGAAGTCGCCCAGCACCTCGGCGAGAACACCGTGCGCGCCATCGCCATGGACACCACCGAGGGCCTGACGCGTGGCCAGCCGGTCATCGACACCGGCGGCCCGATCACCGTGCCGGTGGGCCCGGCGACGTTGGGCCGCATCATGAACGTCATCGGCGACCCGATCGACGAAGCCGGTCCCATCGCCCGGACCTTCACCTCCTCGATCCACCGCGAAGCGCCGTCATTCGCCGAGCAGTCGACGTCCGCCGAAGTGCTGGTCACCGGCATCAAGGTGATCGACCTGCTCTGCCCCTACACCAAGGGCGGCAAGATCGGCCTGTTCGGCGGCGCGGGCGTGGGCAAGACCGTGACCATGCAGGAGTTGATCAACAACATCGCCAAGGCCTACGGCGGCTACTCGGTGCTGGCGGGCGTCGGCGAGCGGACCCGCGAGGGCAACGACCTCTATCACGAGATGATCGAGTCCAACGTCAACGTGGACCCGAAGGAGAACAACGGCTCGACGGAAGGCTCCAAGTGCGCCCTGGTCTACGGCCAGATGAACGAGCCGCCCGGCGCCCGCGCGCGCGTGGCGCTGACGGGCCTGGCCCAGGCGGAGTATTTCCGTGACCAGGAGGGCAAGGACGTCCTGCTGTTCATCGACAACATCTTCCGCTTCACCCAGGCTGGCGCCGAGGTTTCGGCGCTGCTGGGCCGCATCCCCTCGGCCGTGGGCTACCAGCCGACGCTGGCCACCGAGATGGGCGGCTTGCAGGAGCGCATCACCTCGACCAACAAGGGCTCGATCACCTCGGTGCAGGCGATCTACGTGCCTGCCGACGACCCGACCGACCCGGCGCCGGCGACCTCGTTCGCCCACCTGGACGCGACCACCATGCTGAGCCGCGACATTGCCGCCCAGGCGATCTTCCCCGCCGTCGACCCGCTGGATTCCACCTCGCGGATCATGGACCCGCTGGTGATCGGCGAGGAGCACTACACCGTGGCGCGCCGGGTTCAGGAGACCCTGCAGGCCTACAAATCGCTGAAGGACATCATCGCCATCCTCGGCATGGACGAACTGTCCGAAGAGGACAAGCTGACCGTGGCCCGCGCCCGCAAGATCAGCCGCTTCCTGTCGCAGCCGTTCCACGTGGCCGAGCAGTTCACCAACATGCCGGGCATCTTCGTCAGCCTTGAGGACACCATCCGCTCATTCAAGGCGGTGGTGGACGGCGAATACGACCACCTGCCGGAAGCCGCCTTCTACAACGTCGGCACCATCGAGGACGCCGTCCGCAAGGCTGAGCAACTGGCGGCGGAAGCGTAGGACCGATGGCCGAAAAGCTGCAATTTTCGCTGGTCTCTCCCGAGCGCGAGCTCTTTTCCGGGCTCGTCGACCAGGTGGACGCACCGGGCTCGGAGGGCGGTTTCGGGGTCCTGGCCGGGCACGCCCCCTTCATGACGGCGCTGAAGGAAGGCCCCGTCACCGTCCACAACGACGGGCAAATCAGGGTCTTCGAGGTGCGTGGCGGCTTTGCGGACGTCACGCCGGACGGATTTACCGTCCTGGCCGAACATGCGATTGAAGCGAGCTAAATTATAGTTGTAATTTCGCCATCTCGGGGCCTTGCGTCCGCCGCTATGGTCCCGTTTTATGGCCCGCTGATAAGTCAGGGATTATTAAGATGCGCATCGCCCTCGCCAGCTTGATCCTAGCCGCGGCTTTCGTGCCCGTGGCCGAGGCGCAGACGCCCGCCGCGGCCGCCCAGCCGCCGGCCGCACCCGCCGCGACGCCTCCCGAGGCGCCGGCCGCCCCACCCCCGGCCGCGCCCGGCGCCGCCGCCACGCCTTCGGCTGGAACCACAGCGGCTCCCGCAGCCCCCACGACGGCTCCGCCCGCGGCGACGCCCGAGGCCAGCGCTCCGGCGGCGGCGGCCGAACCCGCGCCGACCTTGCCCACGACCGGCGACGGCGCGGTGATCCTGAACATCATCGACAAGGTCTGCGTGCCGCTGGTGCGGGGCGGCAAGCTTGACGACCTGGCGAAGGCCAACGGCTTCAAGTTCAATCGCCGGGAAGGCACCTGGGTCAAACCGCTGGGCGGCGACAAGAACTACAACGTCACCATGTTCCCGGTGGGCATCAACAAGGATGTCTGCCGCGGCGAAGTCCATTACGCCATCGGCCAGGAGAAGCCGATCGTCAGTGCGATCAACGTCTGGGCCTTCCTGCACCAGCCCGAGCTGATCCTGCAGGCCAACTATGTCTCGGTGAACGCTGACGGCGTGAAGCGCGTCCAGAAGTCCTGGGAGCATCTCGACTCGACCTCGTCGACTGCGGTGAACTTCACCACGGCCACCAAGCCCGACGACACGCCGCTGAACCCCAAGTTCGCGACCGGCGAGATCTACTACCAGGAACGTAAGCTCGGATGAGCTGGACGGACGTCGCGGGTCTCGCGGGCGTCTTGATGATCCTTGTGGCGTACGGCGGCGCAGCGCTCGGCCGGCTGGATCCGAAGCGCGCCGGGTCGCTGCTCGCCAATCTGATCGGCGCGGGGCTGATCCTGGTTTCCCTGCTGGTCGCCGATTTCAATCTCTCCTCGACGGTCATGGAAGGGGCGTGGGCGCTGGTCGCCTTCGCAGGCCTCGTCCGGCTCGCGTTCAAGCGGCGAGGCTGACCTTCTCTTCGAGCCAGCGCAGCGCGGCCTTGGCCACGCGTTCCCAGCCTGGTTCGCCGACCAGCCAGTGGCTCATGTGGGGCATGGCCTCGAAGCTCGCGCCCAGGCGATCGGCGACGGCCCGTGCGGTGCCGGGCGAGTGGACCACGTCGCCTTCGCCGCTGATCACCAGCGCCGGAACCCCCAGAGCGCCTGGCCCGATGCTCGTGGTCATGAAGGGGTCCAGCCACCAGTTCAGGGTCTCGCGCACCGCCAGCGCGCTTTCGGGGCGAAGACGGGCGACCACGGCTTCACGCTCGGCCTTCGGCATGCGGTCCAGGCTGTAGGCGCGCATCAGGCTGCGCTCCGGCTGCAGGGCGCCAGAGGAAAACGGTCCGAGCATCTGAACGCCGAACGCGGTCGCCGCCTCTTCCAGGCTGGTGACGCCCACGCCCCAGGGCGGCGAGGGCGCCAGCAGCACCAGCGCCTTGAGGTTCGCTTTGCGCGCAGCCAACTGGGCCACAAGCCCGCCCATTGAGTGCCCCAGCAGCACCGGCGGCTCCGGAAGCGCCGCGCAGAGCCGCGCGACGTCGGCCGCATAGTCGGCCATGGAGACCCCGATGACCGCCGCCTCGGCCTGGTCCGCGCCGTGGCCGCGCAGGTCCGGGGCGATCACCTCGACGCCGGAAGCCTCGAACGGCGCGCGAAAGCGCTCAAAGGCCCAGCCGCCGCAGAAGGCGCCGTGCACCATCACAATGGCGGTCATTCGGACGCTCGCTCGGCGCGGCTGGGATTGACCGCAAAGCTGCCGAAGGCGTCGACGACGCGCTCATAGGCCGCGCGCTTGAAGGGCACGATCAGTTCGGCCGCCTCGGCCATGATGGCCCAGCGCCAGGCGTCGAATTCCGCGGGCGGATGGGCCTCGAGATTGAAGTCTGAGTCGCGTCCGTCGAAGCGGAAGGCGAACCAGACCTGTTTCTGGCCCTTCCAGCCGCGCAAGGCCTTGGCGCTCTTGTGGCCGGCCGGGAAGTCGTAGGCGACCCAGCCCTCGGTGCGCCCGAGATAGGTCGCCTGCGTCGCCCCGGTCTCCTCGGCGAGCTCTCGCCGGGCGGCGGTTTCCAGATCTTCGCCGGGGTCGATGCCGCCTTGCGGGAATTGCCAATTGTGCGGCCCGGGGGTCGCGACGCGGCGGCCCAGCCAAACCCGCCCGTCCGGATGAAACAGGACCACGCCGACATTCGGCCGATAAAGCGACAGGTCCTGGGTCATAAGCCCCAGCTTTATCCTATTGCCGCGTCAGAGCCGAGGCCGGCGCGAGCTGGAATCCGCGCTGGTCGAGCGAGTGCGCCCATTGCGCCACCTTCTCCAGGGTCACAGGATAGGCGAAACCGGACCCGAGAGCCTGGCCGCGCTGCAGGGCGCCAGCCTCCAGCGCCAGAAGCTGCTGGTCGATGGCGGTCTGGTTGAGCTGGTCGTCGATCACCCGCTCGGCCGAGCCGCGGACCAGGCCGTCGCCCGAACGCCGCGCCGCGGACCCGTCGTCGATGAAGGCCAACCCGCGGCCGCGGACCGCGTTCGCGAAGGTCTGGTAGGCGCCGTCCGAAGCCAGGAAACGCGAGCCGAGGTAGTTGGTGACGCCGCAATAGCCGGTGGCGCGCGACAGGATCCATTCGAGCTTCCGCACCGTCTCAGGCCCCTGGGCGCCCGACATTAGCGTGTAGGGGCCGGGATCGTTGTCCGGATAGTCGATGGGCTCCATCGGGGTCTCGAGCAGCACCTCGTGGCCATGGGCGCGGGCCATGTCGATCCAGCCCTGGAGTCCCTCCGCATAGGGGGTGAACGAGAGCGTGATCTCCGGCGGCAGGGTCTCGATCGCCGCCGTGGTCGCCCGCTCGTTCAAGCCGAGGCCGCCGATCACCAGCGCGATCTTGGGCCGCCCGTTGCCGAGGAAGGGACGGCGATAGGCTTCGAACGGCGTGCGGCCGTCCTGTGCGATGATCGGAAGCGGACCGGCGGGGCCGGGCGCGAAAAAGCCTGCGATCGGCGCTGCGGGCAAGGGCGCGCCGGGCGCCGGCGGCGCAAGCGCGACGCCGCGACGCCAGTTCACGGTTCCCATGGGGGGCAGCGGCCGCTCGGAAAGGCGGACCACGTCCTGGCCCACCTGCAGCGGACCCTTGAACGGGCTCAGGGTCTCGCGCCAGCCCTGCGGGGCGTGCGCCAGCGCCGCGCGGAGGGAGACCCGAACGCGGTTGGGATCGTGCCCGGCGGGCGACAGCAGCTTCAGGAGGATCGCCATGGCCGCCGCCAGCACCAGGGCCGCCGCGCCCGCGCCCGCATAGCGGCTGGAGAGCAGCCCCCTGATCCGCCCGAGATCGAAATGCGGAACGGAAATGCGCGGAAGGGCGATCGTGGCCACGGCTCTGGGTGCTCCTCGAAGCGCAGAGTCCCAAAACAGGGTTAACGAGGACTTCCCGTCCGGCCGCGCGGCGTGCGTTTTTCAGCCCGCCGCGCCCGCTGCGCGGATTTGCCGCCCGCCTTGTACGGCGAAATCTACTTCGGAGCCGGCGCCGCGACCTTGGCCTCGGCGACCTTGGCCTTGGAATAGATCTCCGCGAGCTTCGCCGTGGGCTTCGGCAGCTTCGGGGTCAGGGCCACCGAGCCGTAGTGCAGGACGTCCTCGGCGCGAGCCAGCTGGAAGTCCTTCTTGGGGTCGAAGTTGTCGGGCGGCGCCTCGGCGGGGGCGTGCGGCGCTTTGCGGACCTTGCCCTCTTCAGCGTTCAGGGCGTTTTTGAACGAGGCTTCCGAGAACTGGTAGGCGTGGTTGGCGATGGTCTGCGCCTCGTCCTTGGTCGCGGCGACCTCCAGGTCCGGCTCGATGCCGGTCCTCTGGATGGAGCGGCCCGATGGCGTGTAGTAGCGCGCCGTGGTCAGCTTCAGCGCGCCGTCCATGCCGCCGCGCAGCGGGATCACCGTCTGCACCGAGCCCTTGCCGAAGCTGGTCAGGCCGACGATCTCGGCGCGCTTGCGGTCCTGCAGGGCGCCGGCGACGATCTCGGCGGCGGAGGCCGTGCCGCTATCGATCAGCACCACCATGGGAAGGCCGTTGGTCATGTCACCCGGCCGGGCGTTGTAGCGCTCCACGTCGCGCGGATCGCGGCCGCGCTGGCTGACGATCTCGCCGCCTTCGAGGAACAGGTCGGAGACGCCGACCGCCTGGTCGAGCAGGCCGCCCGGATTGCGGCGCAGGTCGAGGATCAGGCCCTTCATCTTCGGGTTCTTGGCATGGATCTCGGCGAACGCGGCCTGGGCCTCGTCGGTGGTCTTCTCGTCGAAGCCGGAGATCCGCAGGACGCCGTAGTCGCCTTCAAGGCGGGCGGTGGCGGTCTTCTGCTTGATGATCTCGCGGACGATCTTCACGTCAAAGGGATCGGACTTCTCGCGGGCGATGGTCAGGGTCACCGTCTCGCCAGGCTTGCCGCGCATCTGCTTGACCGCGTCGCTCACCGAAAGGCCCAGGACGCTGTCCCCGTTGACCGCGGTGATGTAGTCGCCCGGCTTGATGCCGGCCTTGGCGGCGGGGGTGTCGTCGATCGGCGAGATCACCTTGACCACGCCGTCCTCGCTGGTGACTTCCAGGCCGAGGCCGCCGTATTCGCCGCGCGTCTGGTCGCGCATGTCGTCGAAGCCTTCGGGGTCCAGATAGCCCGAGTGCGGGTCGAGCGAGGTCAACATGCCGTCGAGGGCGGCGTGGATCAGCTTGGTGTCGTCGACCGGCGCCACGTACTGCCGCTCGACGGTGTCGAGCACGTCGCCGAACAGGCCGAGCATGCGATAGGTGTTGGCCTTGGGCGTGGCCGCCGCCATCGCGTGCTGGCTGACATAGGCCATCGAGCCCGCGCCGAGCACGAAGGCCGAAACGCCGATCAGGAGGTACTTCTTCATCGCCTGCCGTAGGCTCCTCTGCGGGGCCCGGTTGGACGCCGCTTAGTGAAACGAGCCCCTCTCGAACGCTAAAGCGCGCTCAGCCCGCTTTGTTCAGCCAGCGCCCCGGGTCGACTGGCGCGCCTTGTTCCCGGACCTCCAGGTAGAGTTCCCTGGAGGCTTTTTCATCGTCCCCGTCGCCCGGCGACTGTCGACGATCTGGCATCCATCCGACAGCCTGGCCCGCCGCGACAGATTGCCCGACCGAAACCGAGGCCCTGTCCAACCCAGCAAGCACCAGATGGTATCCGCCTGCCAGTCTTAATATCAAGATGACGCCCCATCCCTTTACGGGGCCTACATATTGAACGGACCCCGAGCCGGGGCTGGCGACCTTGGCTCCGCCGGGGGCGGCGAAGGTCAGGCCGTTGGAGCGGCCGCCGCTCGAAAGCGCTTCGCCGAAACGCTTCACGATGGGACCCGGCGTAGGACTAGTCAGGGTTTGCGGCGGGCTGATGGCCGTGTAGCTGAGCGCCGGTGCGGCGGGGCCGCGCAGCGCCGGCGGCGGGCTCGCGTCGGCCAGCTCGCTCTCGTTGGTGAACAGGGCCTCGCTCTCGACCGCGGCGAGGCGGCGCTGGCGCATCATCTCGCCGGCCTCCTGCGCGTAGCCCATGGCGCGGGCCTGCAACTCCGGCGTTATGGCCTTGACCAGGATCGCCGCTCGCACCGCATCCTTGGCGTCCTTCGAGGACACCAGCAGGGCCGGCGGCGGGTCACGGCGCAACTGTTCCAGCACCGTCAGCAGGCGGGCGAGCTGGCTCATGTTGTGGGCCTTCTCGGCGGAAAGCTCCGTCTCCTCGATGTTCAGCCGCGCCAGGCGCTGGCCGGTGGCGGCGACCGCGACCGCGCCCACAGTGAGGGCCATCAGGCTTGCGGGGAGGATCAGCGCTGTCTTCATTCAGTCCCGATGATAGGGCGAACCGGCCAGGATTGTGACCGCTCGATAGACCTGTTCGGACAACATGACGCGCGCGAGCGCATGCGGCCAGGTCTGCGGCCCAAACGCCAGCCTGCCATTCGCACGCGCCAGCAGTTCGGGGTCGAGCCCGTCCGCCCCGCCGACCAGGAAGACGAGCCGGCGCACGCCGCGGTCACGCAGGGTCGCGATCTCCTGGGCGAAGGCGCGGCTCGGCCGGGCCTGACCATGCTCGTCGCAGGCGATGACATGCGCGTCGGCCAGATGCGGCCGCAGCGCCTCGGCTTCCGCCGCCTTGCCCAATTTGCGGCTCTCGACCTCGATGATGTCAACCGGGCCGAGCCCGAGCGCGCGGCCCGCCGCGCCCGCCCGCTCGACATAGGTCTTCACCAGCGTGGTCTCCGGCGAACGCGGGAGCCTTCCGATGGCGGCGATCGAGATCTTCACGGCGGCGTCCTGGCTGCGGCTCGCAACAGGAAACGTCTATCGCCGCTTGGCCCGCTTGTCCCGTTGCGCCGGCTTCGGCTTGGCCTTGGGCGCGGCGGTCTGCAGCGGCGGCAGGGCGGCCTCGGCGTCCCAGGCCTGCATCAGGCCGATCACCACCTGGCTGATCGACTTCGCCGCGATCGCTGAACGGCCTGGATCGTCGTGGCAGACGACGCGCAGGCTTGCCGCCTCCTCGCTGCCGTCCGGCGCCGGGGTCCAGGTCTCGTCCTCGTTGTCCTTCTGCATGACCAGCGCTCCGAAGCGCGAATAGACCGAGAAGGTCCGCCAGCGGACGCGCCGCTGGCCGCAATCGTAATCGCTTTGCATTCGCACATAGCCGGGCTGGGCCGGACCGTCGGCCACCAGGCTGCGCTTGACGTTGACGTTCCAGGCGCGCCGCACCAGGGGTTGGCCCTCCACTCGCTCGACGGTGCTGGGGTCGATCACGGTCACCGCGTCCGGGCCGGCCGGAATGAGCGCATAGATCGCCGCGTGCGCCCCTGGAGCGGCGAGCAGCCCGACGCCGGCGGCGATCAGGATCCCTCGTGCGCGCCCATGAGAAGCCATGTCAGTTCACGTCCCGCTTGCACGGAAAGCTAGGCCATAACCTTCAAGTCGAGGTTACCGGGCTAAGGCGCCTTCGCAAGCGGCTCCTCGTGCGTCCAGCTTCCGGCGCCGCCGGGGAACACCACCGGGCTCTCCCACCCGTCGGCCCCTATGGCGCTCACCCCGAAGAACCAGTCGTCGATGTTCACGTCCTTGAGCACGGCCGTGCCGGTCGAGGGCGCCTCGCGGCTGTAGCGCCATTGCGGGTCGGTCGTGGACCGCCACCAGACGTGGTAGCGCGCGGCGTCGGCGGCCGGCGTCCAGCTGACGGTGGTGTCGGCCGAGAGGGCGCCGGCGATGCCGACGTGCGTCGGCGGCGCCGGGGCCGAAGCGAGCGCGGCCATGGTGATGGCGTTCAGGCGGGTGACGTTGGCCAGGTAGGCGAAATCCACGCCTTCGATCACGTCGCCGTACCGGATTGCGCCTTCGGTCCGCAGGTCCTGGTGCTGGCGGGTATAGTTCTCGTTGGCTTCGGTGACGCGCACGGACGGGAAGCCCGCCTTCAGCATCTCCACCTGGTCGCCGCCGCGGCTGAAGCGGTCGGTGCGATAGACCATGGTGACCTTGAAGTTGCCCAGGTAGCGCCCGGCCAGGCCGTCCATGAAGCGCGCGAGCTGCCGTGACGGGCTGTCGATCTCGCCGCCGTTGTAGCGCCGCTTGTCCCCCTCGGCCGGCGTCTCGACGGTCTTGGTCCCTTCGGAGAACACCCGCACGCGGGTGGTTTCGCGCACGCCGTTGATGCCCTCGGAATTGCCGACGATGTCGTTGTTGAGGTCGGCCTCGACCCGCCAGCCCTTGGCCTTGGCGTAGTCCGCCAGCACCTTGCCGCCGTAAAGGCCCTGCTCTTCCCCGGAGAGGGTGGCGAACACCAGGGTGGCGGGGAACCTGTGCCTGGAGAGCACCCGCGCGGCCTCCATCACCGCCGCGACGCCCGAGGCGTCGTCGTTGGCGCCGGGCGCATCGGCGGTGGCGTTCATCACGTCGGTGACGCGGCTGTCCAGATGACCGGAGATCACGATCACCCGATCGGGATCGGTGGTCCCGCGCTGGATCGCCAGCACGTCCATCACCTCGGTGGGCTTGGGAATGCGCCGGCCGGTGAACACCTGTGAAGGTGTCTCGACGGTGAGGCAGCCGCCGCAATCCTTGGACATGGCGGTGAACTGGCCGGCGACCCAGCGCCGCGCCGCGCCGATGCCGCGGGTGTCGGACCTGGTGTCCGACAGGGTGTGGCGCGTGCCGAACGCGACCAGCCTGGCGATGACGGCGTGCTGGCGCTCGGCCGAGACCTCGCTGGCGATCTGATGCAGCAAGGCATGCTCGGTGGGCTGCGGCTGAGCGTGGGCAACCCCCGCGGCCAGGATCACGGTCAGGGCGGCGAGGGCGGCTAAGCGGCGCACGGGGAACTCCGGAACTGAAGATCCGCGACCTTCGCCGTAGGGCCGGCGCGACGCAAGCGGCGCTGCGGTCAACGCGGGTAGTATGGCCGATAGTAGCCCCAGGGCGCGGGTTCCGCCGGCGGCGGCTGGCGGTCGCCGTAGTACGACGAGTAGTACTGCTGCTGCGCGGCGACCGCCCGCTGGCGGTTCTGCTCGGCAAGCTGGCGTTCCTGTTCCGCCTGCGCCATGGCCCGCTGCTGCTCCGCGCGGGCGGCCAGTTCCTCGGCTTCCGCCGCCGCGCGCTGACGCACCGCCTCTGCGGCGGCGGTCTGCGCGCGGGCGGCGGCGAGTTGCTCGTCGGCCAGCGCCCTGGCGCGCGCGTCGGCCGCCGCGCGGGCGCGCTGCGCCTCCAGTTCCGCCTCCCGCGCCCTGTGCTGGCTGGCCACCTGCGCGCCGCAGGTCTTGAGGTCGGCAATGCCCTGCGCCGCGCCGGAAAGGGATGCGCTGACCGCCTCGTCGGCCAGCCAGGCGATCTGCAGGATCTTGCCATGCCGCATCGCCGAGAGCGTCTCGTCGCTGAGGCCCATGACCGCGAGCCCTTCCTCGCCGGTGCGCTGCACCAGGTTGGCATAGGGCTTCCGGTCGACGCGGATCGGCAGGAAGGCCTGGCTCGGCACGCCGTCCCGGGTGAACCGCAAGGCGACGTGCTCTCCGTCGGAGACCAAGGTCACCGGCGCGATCGCGCCCGAGTGTGCGACCAGTTCGAGGTCAGTGTGGCACTGAGCCTCGTCGGGCGTGATCGCCCAAACCGAGGCTTCCAGGTTTGCCGCGGCCGACGGTCCCGCAACCGCCGCCATGGCCAGGGTGACTAGAAGCGCCCCCAGACGTCGCATTGTGACAGCTCCTTAGCCGTCCCTCGCCGTCAAGCTACGCCGACCGTGGCCATGCGCCTAGAGATCAGATGTCGCGGTGGGCTCTCAAGCCGCGTAGCTCAACGGGTGCGGCTCGCCCAATCCGGCTTCGAAGTCCTGCAGGATTTCCAGGAGTTCGGCCATGGGCGCCATCAACGGTTTGCCCTCAGGGAACCTGTAGCGCCAGAAGCTTGCCACGTGGCTGACGATGCCGGCGCCTTCACCCAGCGCCATGAACATCTCCGGCGACTTCAACAGGAAGTCGCGGAAAGCGACCGCGTTGCCGTCGGTCAGCTGTTGGAAGACCCCGTCATAGGTCTTCAGGTAGCCCATGACGGCCTTGACCTGCGCCTCCATGGAGGCGCGAAGGCGCACCTTGGTTTCGTCGATCACGGTCATCAATTCCCGGTCACGCGGGCCGATGACCTTCACGCGCGCAACCTCCGACAGCACCTCCTTCAACCGGGGCCAAAGGGTGTTCAGCACCCATTTGTAGTAGAGGAAGCCCTTCCAGCTGAAGATGCCCTCCCGGTAGCTTTCGCCTTCCAGCTGCAGCGTCAGCCTGAGGGGTTCGAGGCGCTCGTCGGTCTTCGAGGAGAGCAGGGCTTCCACCAGGCGGGCCGTGGCGCCGCCGCTGCCGGCCCCGCCATAGGCGAGCTCGATCAGCCGCGCGATCTCGCTGCCGACGAAACGCTGCATCCGCTCGGCGTCGCCCGGCGAGATGTCGAAGTAGCTGGGGCTGATAGCGAAGCCCAGGCGCTTCAGGTGCTCACGCAACAGGAACGGGTCGAGCGACGGCAGGTGATCGAAGGCTTCCAGGATCTCCACGTCGCGCATCATGTCGTCGGGACCGCCACGCAGTTCGCGCAGGACCGGCAGCCAGCCCTTCTCGTTCACGAAGACCGCGCGGCCGCCAAGCGACAGGTCGCTGCGGTCGAAGGGCACGATCAGCTTTGTGGCGGTTCGCGCCAGCCCGTCGAACAGCTCGGCCTCATCCGATCTCAGGCGATGCTTCAGGATGACCGCGCCGTTCAGGACAGGGCTTTTGAACAGCGGCCGCTCGGCGTGTTCGGCGTTTCCGGCGTTGCGGACGGCAAGCGCGGCAAGATTGAGGACGCGGCTCGTCGAGGCCGTCTTTTCCAGGCCTCGGAGGCTCCGATAAATGCGCTCTTGGGACCCCGCCACGTGAGACCATCCGATGTGGTGCGGACCGCCGAAAAACAGCCCTTGAAGCTGTGAATCTCACGCAATCCACAAAGGAGGGTTAAGCCGCCGGCATCGGAGCGATGCAGCCGCGGAACCGATGCCTCCGTTCAGCGATTGGGCGCTCGTCAAAGTTCGGGGATTCGTCCGGCTGGGTTTGGTCGATGTCCACGATGGCTTTGTCGGCGGCGAAGCGCCTTCGGGTCTGGTCCGACGCAGGTTTTACAGCACCCCCTCGAGCAGGCGCCTTCGCCGTCGCAACCCTCGCGGCGGTTTTGACGTCCGGCACGCCGGCGCTCGCCGGGCCGGCCGCGGGCATGGAGGGGCTCGGCGCCCCGTCCGACGACTGTTTCGACAACGTCGCCGTCGTGCTGAACGACAAGCCGTCACGAACCCAGGTCCCGCCCGCGGCGTCAAAGGCGGGACCGGCCGCCGACCCGGGCGATGGACTTCCACCGCCCGACGACGCCCATCCGGTGCTGACCCTTTTCCTCAGGCAGCCGCGCCCTTGCGCCGCCTATCCGGACATCGCCGCGCTCGTCACGGGCGCCGACTCCGCCGCCGTTCTCGCGCCGACCGATCCGTGGGCCACGGCCGCGCGCCGTCCGGTGGTCACGCCAGCATCCAGCAGTGCGTGGGCTACGGCGGACGGCCTGCGCTTCCCGCCCTCTCATTCGCGACCGCCCGCCGAAGCTTTGGGCTATCCTGCCGACCTGGAGCC
>Ga0070680_100001021_pt1 | contig 20000 bp, 16 predicted proteins | sample KBSC73BmetaG_FD_64672 | JGI IMG/M metagenome (GOLD analysis project Ga0070680, IMG submission 64672) | Corn rhizosphere microbial communities from Kellogg Biological Station, Michigan, USA - KBS C7-3B metaG | ecosystem: Host-associated > Plants > Roots > Rhizosphere | place: USA: Michigan...
CCTGCAGCGCCGGCGTGTGCGGCGGTGGCACCACCGTCACCTGCACGACAGCGGATCCCTGCATGACGGCCGGATCGTGCGTGGCCGCCACCGGCTGCCCCGCGCCGGTGCCGAAGTCCTGCGCCAGCGGCACCACCTGCAGCGCCGGCCAGTGCGTCTGCACGGCCAGCTCGTGCACCACCGGCTGTTGCAGCGGCAACACCTGCGTCTCCGTGGCCAACGAGACGACGTCGATGTGCGGCGGCGGCGCCAACGGCGCCTGCAAGGCCTGCTCGGGCATGGCCTGCGTCAACGGTTCGTGCGTGGGAAGCTGCTCGCCGAATACGTCGTGCAACGACATGAACGACTGCACCAGCCCCGACACCTGCAACAGCAGCGGCATGTGCATGGGGACCGCCAAGGCCGCCAACAGCGACTGCAGCAGTAACTTCTATGGCCTGTGCCAGAGCGGCGCCTGCAAGTGCTACCAGAACGTCGCCCCGGTCACCTGCACCACGGGTCCCTCGTGCATGAACTGGGGCTTCGAGTCGGGGTCGACCGAGGGGTGGACCGCGAACACGTCGGGCGGCGGCAGCGCCATCACCAACTTCACCGTCAGCTCGACGCACGCGCACACCGGTTCCCGATCGCTGGCCCTCACGCTGGCGACCGGCGCCTGGTCGACGAACGATGCGGCGGGCGCGTCGATCACGATCCCGCTCTGCCCCGGCAGCGGCGGCACGGTGAACACGTCGGGCTACAGCTTCACGGCCTGGGTGTCGTTCAGCCCCCTCACCAACGGCGAGTTCCCGATGAACGCCGCGAACCTCATCCAGGGGTTCGTCTACCCGCTCGACATGGTGTCGGGATCTCCGGCAACCAATCCCATCGCGGTGAACTCGTCCTTCGTGAACACCTGGATGCAGTTCGGCGGGCCCATTCAGTCGGCCACGATCGCCGGCTACGCGACCATCTACGTTCAGTTCCCGATGCCCCACGGGACCACCGACGAGGGGTTCACGGGGACGATGTACCTGGACGACATCCAGCTCACGCCTCCCTGACAGGCGCGGCCGGGCGAACTGTCACGCTCGCCCGGCCCGTCAGCGGCGGACGCCCGCGCTACTTCACCACCGGCACCTGCCGCGGGTCACCGGCGGGGGCGATGGCCAGCCCCCGGGCGACGCGCGCGCCGTAGTCGGCGTCGGCGCGCTTGAAGTGCTCGAGCTGGCGATCCTGGATGAAGCTGGGCACCGAGCGCATCGCGCCCACGATGTTGTCGGTCAGCAGCTTCTTCTGCGGCTCGCTCATCAGGCGATAGAGCGCGCCCGCCTGCGCGTAGTAGTCGAGGTCCGCCCGGTGATCGTGGCGCAGCATCGGCCCCGACAGCGCGTAAGGCGGGGCCTCGCCATCGCTGGCCAGGGTCACCTGATCGAAGCTGTTCGGGTGATAGTTGGGGGCGGCGCCGCCGTTCCCGTCGATGCGGACGCCGCCGTCGCGATGGTAGTGCTGCGCCTCGTTCACCGGCTTGTTCACGGGGATCTGGTGATAGTTCACGCCCAGACGATAACGATGGGCGTCCGCGTACGAGAACAGCCGGCCCTGTAGCATCCGGTCCGGCGAGAACCCCAGCCCCGGCACCACCGCCGAGGGCGCGAAGGCCGCCTGCTCGACGTCGGCGAAGTAGTTCTGCGGGTTGCGATCGAGCACGATCTCCCCGACGGGAATGCGCGGATAGCGCTGGTGCGGCCAGACCTTGGTGACGTCGAACGGGTTGCCGTCGAAGCGCTCGACCTCGGCCTCGGGCAGCACCTGGATCTCCATCGACCAGCGCGGAAAGTCCTTCCGCTCGATGGCCTCGAACAGATCGCGTTGCGCGTAGTCGGGATCGGACCCCGCCAGCGCCAGCGCCCGCTCGGGCGACAGGTTGCGGATGCCCTGCTTCGTCTTGAAGTGGTACTTCACGAAGAAGCGCTCCCCCTGCGCGTTGATCATGCTGAAGGTGTGGCTGCCGAAGCCGTCCATGTGGCGGTAGCCGTCCGGAATGCCGCGATCCGAGAACAGGATCGTCACCTGGTGCAGCGACTCGGGGTGCAGCGACCAGAAGTCCCACTGCATGGTCGCGTTCTTCGTGTGCGTCTGGGGATGGCGCTTCTGGGTGTGCACGAAGTCGGGAAACTTCGAGGGATCACGCAGGAAGAACACGGGCGTGTTGTTGCCCACCAGGTCCCACACGCCCTGCTCGGTGTAGAACTTCACCGCGAACCCGCGGGGGTCGCGTTCCGTGTCGGCCGAGCCCGCCTCGCCTCCGACGGTGGAGAACCGCAAGAAGAGGGGCGTCTTCTTGCCCACCTGCGAGAACAGCTTGGCCTTCGTGTAGCGGGTGATGTCGTGGGTGACGGTCAGCTCGCCGAACGCGCCCGAGCCCTTGGCGTGCACGACGCGCTCGGGGATGCGCTCGCGGTTGAAGTGGGCCAGCTTCTCGAACAGGTGAAAGTCTTCGAAGACGATGGGGCCGCGCGGGCCGGCGGTCAGGGAGTTCTGGTTGTCGGCGACGGGGACGCCGTTCGCGGTGGTCAGGTGTCGAGATGCCACGTTGTTCCTCCTTGATGTGACGAGTGAGCCAGGTGCGATCGAGTCAGCGGCCCAGGCGGGCCAGCAGCTCGACGGTGTCGCCGCGCCCGAACATGCGGGCGAACTGCACGGCATCCAGCCCGGCGTGATTTCGCGTGTCCAGGGCGGCGCCCGCCCGGGCCAACCGCTCGACGATCGCGGTGTAGCCCTTGAATGCCGCCCCCATCAGGACCGAGTTGCCGGCGGCGTCGCACGTGTTCGGGTCGGCCCCCTGCGCCAGCAGGACCTCGACGGCCTCGGCGTGTCCGCCGTAGGCCGCCAGCATCAGCGGCGCATAGCCCTTGGCATCCTTGGCGTTCACGTCGGGGCTGTCCAGCAACAGCCGCTTCAGCAGCGGAATGTCGTTGGCGCGCGCCGCCTGGTGGATATCGGGGTCTCGGGTCATGGTGCGCCTATAGGCCAACCAGGCCGCCGACGGCTCGCTGCTGTTCGCTGGTTCGTGCATCGCTCCCTCCCGTGAATGAAGTGCAAGGGAAGGAGTAGTACGCCCCGCGGGGGGCGACCATTACATCGTTTCTAAGCAGCCGATAGGTTCCGCCTATCGCGCGTCGAGCAACGGGCCCAGGGCCTGCCGGATCACGGCGGCCGCCGCTTTCACCGTGGGGGCCGCGGGCAGCGTGGGCCGCCAGGCCAGCACCAGCGTGCGCGCCGGACCGCGCGCCCCGAACGACCGCAGGACCAGCGTGCGGGCCCGGTTCTCGGTGGCGACGGCCAGCCGGGGCAACAAGGTGACGCCGGCGCCCCCCGCCGCCATCTGGGCCAGCGTCGACAGGCTGGTGGCGCGCACGCTGGCCTCGTCCGCGCCGGCGCGCTGGCAAACCGACAGGACCTGATCGCGGAAGCAGTGGCCATCGTCCAGGACCAGCACCGTTTCACCTTCCAGATGCTCCAGCCGCGCCGGCGCCGCGGGCCGCGCCAGCGGATGTCCAATCGGCACCGCCAGCAGGAACGGATCGCGGCCCAGCTCGGCGTGTTCGAGATCTCCCAGAGCGTCGTCCAGCGCGACGAGCGCCGCGTCCAGCGTGCCCGCCTGCAGGTGCGCCAGCAGCGCCGAGGTCTTCTCCTCGACCCACAGCAACTGCAAGCGAGGAAAGCGCCGCCGCAACAGCGGCGCGATCTCGGGCAGCAGGTACGGCGCCACCGTCGGGATGACGCCGATGCGCAGCGTACCGGCGTCGGGATCGCGCCACCGCTCCGCCGTCGCGACCAGATCATCGGCCGCCAGCAGCGTGCGCTCGGCCCGCTCCAGCACGGCGCGCCCCGCCTCGGTGACGACCACGCCGCGCGCGCGGCGTTCGAACAGGATCACGCCCAGCGCCGACTCCAGCTGCGCCACCTGCGCCGACAGCGACGGCTGCGCGATCGCGCAGGCTTCGGCGGCCTTGCGGAAGCTGCCCAGCCGCGCCACCGCCAGCGCGTACTGCGCTTGCCTCAGCGTCAGCGGGTGCGGCGACCAGCGCGACATCCGGCGACCGGGCGCGCTAGTTCACGCGGCGCAGGACCGACAGGGCGCGCACCGTCAGCCAGCGCGCCGCTTCCTTGTCCTTCGGTGACACCGTCGGGATCTTCGCGGCGCCAGGCTCAGCGGGACCGCCCGGGTACCACAGGCCGTCGGCCGACTGGCGGCTGCGCACGTACGCCTCCGCCGTGCGCACGCCGGAGTTCTCCTTGCCCAGGCCCACCGCGGTGACGGTGTCCAGGGCGTCCAGCATGTCGACATAGAAGCGCGGCTCGGCCAGCTGCTCCCAGTACGACGGCGCCTTGCGATCGGGGTAGCGATCGGGCTGCAGGAAACGCGTGGCCAGCAGCTCGGCGGCGCGGCGCGCCTCGCGCGACGAGCGGCGCGACGGTGACGCGGCGAACGCGCGCAGCGCCATGCCGGTGATCAGGTGGCTGGACGGGCGCGCCGACGAATCGCTGCGCACGCCCCGCCAGGCCCAGCCGCCGTCGGCCTGCCGCCACTGCAGCAAGAACTGAAATGCCTCCTGCACGCGCGGCTCGCTGTCGAGTCCGACGCGGCAAAGAGCGGCCACCGCCCAGCCCTGGAAGTGCACGGCGGGCAGCTTCGCGCGTTCGGTCTTCGTCTCGCCGATGGCCAGCGCGGCGATGCCGCCGTCCTTGCCCTGCGTCGCCAGCACGAACTCGGCGGCCTGCGCCACCGCGTCTTCCTGGGCGTCCAGGCCCAGCTCGGCCATGCGCTCCAGCGCGCGCACGGTCGCCACCACGGAGGCGAACTTCTCGGACCCCAGTCCCTTTTCCAAAGGCTTGGCCGGAAAGTCCCCCTTCTTCGATTGCTTCTTCAGAAACGCCTTCACGTCCGCGTAGGCCAGCACCTCGGCGCCGCGCGGCGCCTCGTCGTCATCGATCAACTCGCGCCGGACGCGGGCGGACAAAGAAGGAGGCCCCTCGCGCAGCAATGCCGGAATGGGATCGCGGGCCAATCGCGCCCGCCAACCCGATGGAAACCGGGCAGCGACGGCGGGCGACGGCGCGAACGGGGAGCGATTCATTCTGCGAAAGGGTATCTCAATTTCGCTCGCGTGGACGGGCGCCTCCCACTTTTTGGGAGCTTTTTTGTGCTACACCTACTAACCTTCGCTCCGGCAGGTTGCATGGGGTCTCCCGACCGCCCTTCAAAACAGGACGCCTTTCTCGCATTGCTCGCTGAAGGGTGCCTTCTTCATCTCGACGCTCGTCGAGATGGCGTGGTCGTGCCTGCGCACTTGAAGGGCGAGGCGCACCTGGTGCTGCAATACGGAAACGACCTTCCGATCCCTATTCCAGACCTCCAGATTGACGAGAACGGCGTCAGCGCGACGCTGTCCTTCGCGCGCACGCCGTGGCCGACCGTGGTCCCCTGGACGGCCGTCTACGTGGTCACTTCTCCGGACGGCCGCGGCGTCCTGTACCAGGAGGACGTCCCGGGCGATGTGTCCGTGATCGCAGCCGGGGCGAGAGACGATGCCGCCGGCGAGGCCGCGAAGGGCTCCAACGTCGCCACCGCGGCGGCCGGCGCAGCCAGCCCTGGCGGACGGGCCCCGTCGCCCACGCCACGCGCGCTGCGCGCCGTTCCCTCGACCGGCCCGGTCGACGACTTCGAAGGGGTCGCCTTCGGCAGCATGGTGAACCAAGGGGGCGCCGCCGGCGAGGCGCTGTCGCCCGCCCGCCGCCGCAAGCGCCCGCAGCTCCGGCTGGTCAAGTAGTCGCGCGCGCCGCGCTCACTCGCGGACGACACAGTCCGACAGGAACGCGGCCAGCTCGTCGTGCTGCGCGCGCGCGTCCTCGTAGCCCAGCCGCGCCACCTCGGCGGCGTAGAAGCCGTCGAACAGGATGTATGACAGCAGGTCGGCCTCGTCGGCGCCGCGCGCGGTGGCCAGCCGCCGCAACATCTGGATGCCTGGTCCGCCCCCCTGCCCCTTGAAGCGACCCGAACGCCCGATCTCGCCGGCCAGCGCGCCCAGATCGGTCGACGGCCGGATCATGAGCTCGTCGACCACGCGGTAGGGCGCGCCCCGCCGCTTCGCGATCACCTCGTCGAAGCGGGCGCCGTGACCGACCGGATCGGCGTCGCGCACGGCCCGGATCAGGGCATTGAAGCGGCGCAGGCGATCCAGGTCGTAGTCGATGTGGTCCAGCAAGAACGCGTTCAGGATCTTGCCAACGAGGAAAGCCGCGCCCGGGTACGGCATCGACTCCTCGTCCTGCTCGGGTTCGGTCGGCTTGTGTCGCAGGCCGATCACCAGCACCTTGTCGGCGCCCAGGCGCAGCGCGGGCGACAGCGGCGTGTTCTGGCGCAGGCCTCCGTCGCAGAAGAAGCGATCGCCGACGGCGACGGCGGGGAACAGCACGGGCAGCGCCGCCGACGCCAGCGCGTGCTCGCACTGCATGGTGACGAACTGGGCGCGCACGAAGGGATCCTGGCTCCAGCGTCGCATCGGCCCGCCGGTGCGCTGGATGAACACCACGCTCTTGCCCGAGCCGATGTCCGTGGCGGTGACCGACAGCGACTCGAACAGACCGCGCCGGTTGTTCTCGGAGATCTGCCCCCACGGGATCAACCGGCGCACCACGCGCTCGAGCTTGCCCGTGTTCACGATGCCGCCCAGCCGCCGCCCCCCGTCCGCTTCGGCGATCAGGCCGCTGCCCAGCAGCGTGCCGGGCGCCTTCATGAACTCGCGCAGCCCGAAGCCGACCATCTCTTCGAGCACGAAGCTCTCCCAGCGATCGACCAGCATGCGCCCCTGCGCGGGCGCCATATCCGACGTGGCGGCGAAGAAGCAGGCGTGGATGCCGCCCACCGAGGTGCCGCAATAAATATCGAAGCCGACCTGCCCGCCGAGATCGCCCGCCAGATCCTCACGGATGTAGCGCATGACGCCGGCCTCGTACGCACCGCGCGCGCCGCCACCCGACAGCACCAGCGCCAGGCGCGGGCGGTCACCTCGGTGGATGGGGCGTGTCGGAGAATTCATCCGACCTCCCGACATAAGGACCAGTACGGCGTGCTGGTCATTGCAACTCGATCGTATTTGAAACAGCGGCGTCTGTCGACGGCCGTTGGTTTTGAATTTAGAGTATCTGCATGGGGAGCACGTCGAACGGCGGGATTCCAGGCGTAACGAACGTAACGCTGTCCCCCGGGGGCGGTTTCCTGCTGGAACCGGCCGGCTCGGCTACGGTGCTGACGCCCGAGATGCTGGACGACCAGCAGCGGATGATGCAGCAGACGGCCGAGGACTTCGTGAGGCGCGAGGTCGAACCGCGGCTGGCCGAGATCGAGGCCAAGAAGCCCGGCGTGATGCGCGGGATCCTCGAGAAAGCGGGCGCCGTCGGCCTGCTGGGCCACGACATCCCCGAGGCATTCGGAGGGCTGGGCGGCGACAAGACCAGCAGCAGCCTGATCACCGAGGCGGTGGGTCGCGTCGGCTCGTTCGGCGTCAGCTACGGCGCGCACGTCGGCATCGGCACCATGCCGCTGGTGCTGTTCGGGACGCGCGCCCAGCACGAGAAGTACCTGCCCAAGCTGGCCACCGGCGAGATGATCGCCGCGTACGCGCTGACGGAGCCCGGCTCGGGGTCGGACGCGCTGGCGGCAAAGACGCGCGCCACGCTGTCCGCCGACGGCAAGACCTGGAAGCTGAACGGCACCAAGCAGTACATCACCAACGCGGGCTTCGCCGATCTGTTCACGGTGTTCGCGAAGGTCGACGGCGAGAAGTTCACCGGCTTCCTGGTCGAGCGCACGGCCAAGGGCCTGACCATAGGGCCCGAAGAGCACAAGCTGGGCATCCGCGGCAGCTCGACCTGTCCGCTGATCCTGGAGGATTGCGAGATCCCCGCCGACGCCGTGCTGGGGCAGATCGGCCAGGGGCACAAGATCGCGTTCAACATCCTGAACATCGGCCGCTGGAAGCTGGGGCTGGGCGCCGTGGGCGCCGCCAAGTATTGCCTGGAGCTGGGCGTGCGGTACGCGCGCGACCGCAAGCAGTTCGGCAAGCCGATCGCCGAGTTCGATCTGATCAGGAAGAAGCTGGGCGACATCGCCACCAACATCTACGTCGCCGAGTCGATGGCCTTCCGCACGGCGGGCCTGCTGGACGCGCGCAGCCGGGCCATCGATCCCGCCGATCCGCAGGCGCAGAAGAAGGAGATCGACGCCATCGAGGAGCACGCCATCGAGGCGTCGATCCTGAAGGTGTTCGGCTCCGAGATGCTGCACGCCAGTGCCGACGAGACGCTGCAGATCTTCGGCGGCGCCGGCTACATCGAGGATTACCCCATCGAGCGCGTCAGCCGCGACGCGCGCATCAACCGCATCTTCGAGGGGACGAACGAGATCAACCGCCTGCTGGTGCCGGGCACGCTGCTGAAGCGGGCCATGCAGGGCCGATTGGGCCTGATGGGGCTGGTCGGTCAGGTGCAGGCCGAGCTGGCTGATCCCACGAAGATCGATCGCAACGTGCCCGCCGGTCCGCTGGGACTGGAGCGGCAGAAGTGCGACTTCGCCAAGCGGGCGGTGGCCTACGCCGCCTCGCTGGGCGTGCAGAAGTACATGCAGGCGATCAGCGACAAGCAAGAGCTGCTGGGGGTGCTGGCCGATTGTCTGATCGAGATCTTCGCCATGGACAGCGCCATCACCCGCACGCTGCAGCTCATCCGCGCGCAGGGCGAGGCCGCCAGCGCCATCCCCATCGCCATGACCCAGCTCTACGTCGCCAAGGCGCACGAACAGGTGTTCGACGGCCTGCGCGAGATGTTGATGTGGATGTCCCTCGACGAGGAGTGGGGGCGCGAGGTGCGCGACGTGAACAGCTACTACGACCTGACGCGCGTGAACACGTTCTCGCTGCGCCGGAAGATCGCGCTGCACAGCATCGAGGCCGGGCAGTACAAGCTGTGACGTCGGCGCACCAGCGCCCCCGTGCTCACTCGAGATAGCCCAGCAGGCTGCTGAAGTAGCTGGACAGCGTGTCCCACGGGTTGGGCATGGTGTCGTCCGTCAGATAGATGTACCCGATGTGATCGGCTTCCGCGTTGCTGACGAAGCTCTGCGCGGCGCTGCTGAAGCTGGTCACGTCGTAGGGGATGACGCCGAAGTTGCTGGCGGGATAGCTCTGATACCAGGTGGGCAGCGTGCCCAGCCCGTCCTTCTCGTAGATGAGGATCGTGTCCACGGTGCCAACGTAGGAGGCGAGCGTGTCGGTGCCGGGGTTGCCCACCGTATAGGTGAAACCTTGGCCGCGCGCGTAGCTGCTCTGGCGCGTGTAGAACGCCTCGTTTCCGGCGCGGTTGTCCATCTCGTCGAAGAAGATGCCTGTCACCGCCGGATAGAACGACCTCCAGGCGGCCACGTCGGCCTGCACGGCGCTCTCGGCGCGGCCGGCATAGCCGGTGGCCACGTATCCGATGACGGTGATGCCGGCGGCCTGCAGGCTGGCGATGCCGCTCGTGTAATTGGCGTCGACGCTGGTGCCGGGGCCGTTGTTCGGGTTCACGATGGCCACCACGGGAACGGTCGGATGGGCCTTCTTGGCGGCGACGATGGCCGACCAGGGGGAAGTGCCGGGATAGCTGTACAGGGGCACGATGGTGCCGGCGCCGCCGCTGCCGCCGCTGCCGCCGCTCGAACCGAAATAGACCTCGTTGTAGACCGGCAGTTGAACGCTGGTCGACGAGGACTGCAGCCGATAGAACAGGTTCGTCCCCTCGTTGGTAAGGGTCTCGCCAATCGAAGCCCGCGGCACGGTGAAGCCGAAGCTGGATCCGGTGTTCGTGTACGTGACCGTCCCCAGATTGGTCCAGGTCCACGACGACGCACTGCCTGTGTGCTGATAAAGCGTCCCGTTCTCGACGAAGTAGTCGGCCCCCAGACCGCCCGTCGCGTAACCGGTCGACGCGTTCTGGTCAGTGTCGAGGAAGACCTGGAAGTAAGTCCAGCTGCCGCTGTAGCCGGCGGAGTAATACACGTTGCTGGCGTCGTTGGTGGTCACGGCGTCGTTGACGGCGCTCGCGCACGGGACGTAGGCGTGGGACAGGACGGTGGAATCGTCCAGCGCGCCGCTCGCCGCCTCGACCTCGAACACGACCTTCGCGGTCTCGGTCGTGCAATTCGTCTCGCTCACGGCGCTGCGCCCGAAGGTCCAGCGCGCGGTGTTGCTGCTGTTCGAGTACGACACGGCGCCGATCTGCGTCCAGGCCCAGCCGGGCCCGACGTACCGATACAGGAAGCCGTCCTCGAGTAAGTAGTCCGCACCCACCCCCTGGGTCGGAAATCCGGTGGCGGCATTGGCGTCGCTGTCCAGATAGGCGCGGTAATAGCTGCCGGCAGAGCTGTACTGGAAGACGTATGTGATGTTCGTCGAGTCGTTCGTCGTGTTGGTGCTGGTGACGGTCGCCTGGGCGGTACCGGTCATTGCACCGGCCCAGGCCACCAGCGCCATTCCACCGACGATGAATGCTCTGGTCGTTACTCCCCTTGCTCTTCCGGATGGCTCTCGCATGGCTTCCTCCTGTTGTTTATGCGCGGCCTCCCCCTCGGTCGCGCATGCACCCCAGTGCAATCGCATTGCCATCGTCCAAGGCGCGCGGGAATGCGCCGATCCCGGTGTCTGAGCCCCCGGCGGGCACTCCGCGGCGTAACGGCTCCCCGTTTCTGGCGCGCGGATCGAGTAACCCCGCACGCGCGCGAATTTCCGTCCTTCCGGGACGATGCGAGCTCACCGCTCGGAGCAGCCAACCTCGATCACGGGCGTTCCGGCGGGCGCGGCCAGCGTGAAGGCGTCGGCCGCGATGGGATCGTTGGCGGTGCGGTCCTTGAACTTGATCTCGACGCCGTCGTCGAACGACGCTGTCCCCTCGGCGTAGTGGATCACCTGCGGCAGCGATACGGCGCCACGGGCGCTCGCCACGTCGACGAACTCCTCGAAGCCCGCGCGCCAGATCGGCCTGCCCGCGCCGTCGGCGGCGGTGACGCCCACCAGGGTCGGGGCGCCCGTATCGTGGTGACGAAAATGATAGCGAACCTGACCGTCAGGGCTGGGCACCACCAGCACATCGGTGCCGGTGTCGCCGTCCCAGTCGATGGTGTCGTTCGCGGCGTCGCCGTCCGGCAACTTCGCGTCGCCCAGGAAGATCGCCGCCACCTCCGCGGGGGAGAGCGGGATGCGGATCAGCGACGCGATGTTGGCCGGGCACGCCGGGCCGCGCCGGAGCTCGTTCTTGCGCACGTCCAGCAGCGCGAATCGCTGGCCGTCGGTCGCCAGCACCGCCACGGTCCCCTGCAAGCTGACCTCCGCCTCCAGGCGCAGGCGCCCCGGCCGCTCGACCAGCACCAGCACGGTGGCGCGGATGCGATCGCCGCCCAGCCAGCTGGTGGCGCGCGCCGATCCGTTGATGCTGGTGACCGCGCGCTGCCGCGCCACCACCAACTGCCGCAGCTCGGCGGGCGCGGGCGCGGGATAGACGCGCTCGATCCGGCCGTGGTGGGGGCAGCCGGAGAGCGACGGAAGCGCCAGCAGGACCAGCGCCCGGACCGCTCGTCGGGCGAACTTGCTCATGGCGTGCCCGCCGGCTCCAGCCTGCGCAGCCGGGCCTGGATGTCACGCGCCACCCGCTCGTCGGGATCGTGCTCGAGCGCCCGGCGGAAGGTGGCCACCGCGCGATCGTTCTGGTTCTGGCGGCTGTAAAGCTCGGCCAGGTGGGCCAGGATCTCCGGGTCGCCCGGCTCCAGCCGATCGCCCTGGATCAGGAACGTCGACGCGCGCGCCAGATCGCCCTGCCTCAGGTACGCCGACCCCAGGCTGTCGACGATCCCGCCCGCGCCTGGATCCAGCACCATCGCCACCTGCAGCTGCCTGACCGCCTGCTTCAGATCGCCGTCGTGATCGGCGGCGACGAAGCCGGCGAAGTTCAGCGCCTCCACGTTGCGGGGGTCGCTGGCCAGGATCTTTTGTGCGGCGGCCAGGGCCGCCCGCCACCCGCCGCGGCGCTCGTCGATGGCGGCGCGGACCAGCAGGAAGCGCGGATCGTCGGGGTGCGCCTTCAGCGCCAGATCCAGGCCGCGCAGCGCGCCCGTCGGATCGCCGCGCTTCTCGTCCAGCAGCGCGCGCGCCACGATCAGGTCGAACATCCACTCGCGCGGGCGCGCCTCGCCGCCGTCGGCGGGCGTCTTCGTGGGCGTCTTCGTGGGCTTGCCCGTGGCGGCCTCCGCCGTCGCCGCGGCGGTGGCGTCGTCCAGCGCGCGCTCCGCTTGTTCCAGCTGGCGTGCGCCGCCCCCCCGCCGCAGCGCCTCGGCCGCGCGCAGCCGCGACTCGACGTAATCGGGGTCGCCCTTCGGGACCTTCAACAGGCGCGCCGCAGCGCCCGTGTAGTCCTTCGCGTCGGCCAGCGCGCCGCCCACCAGCAGCGCCACGTGGCCGGACGGCACGCCCCGCTCGAGCGCCCGCTCGGCGGCGGCGCGCGCCCGCTCGGGCCGACCCGCCGCCCGCTCGATGCGCACGATCGCGTCGATGGTCGTCTCGTCGATCACATCGGGCGTCAGGCGATCCGCCTCCTCGTCGGCGGCGGCGCGATCGCCGCTCGCGACCAGCCACTTCAGGTACATCTCGCCCACCTCCAGCGAGTCCTCGGACCGCTCCAGCGTGTCGCGGAAGACGGCCTTCGCCTCGGCGGCGCGCCCGGTCGCCACCTGCAGGGCGGCCAGCACCAGCCGCGCGTCCAGCTGCTCGGGCTCGAGCGCGATCGCCTCCTTCAGCGCGGCCTCGGCCTCGGCCAGGCGCCCCTCGGCCCAGGCCATGGCCCCGAGCTCGACGCGGGCACGCACGCTGTCGCGGTCCGTGTCCGCCAGCGCGCGGATGGTGGCGTGCGCCGCCGGCAGATCCAGCGCCGCCAGCTGGGCGCTGGCCAGCGCCAGGTGCGTCGTCTCGATGGCGTCCATCTCGCCGTCCGCCAGCGCCAGGGCCGCCCCCTGGCGATAGTGGTCCAGCGCCACCTTGTCCTCGTGCCGCGCCTCGGCCACGTGCGCCGCCGCGGCATGGCCGGGCACGGTCGGCTCGATGGCCAGGGAGCGCTCGACCTGATCGGCCGCGTCGTTCACCTCGCCCAGCTGCAGCAGCACGTCGGCCAGCTGCGCCCGCACCTCGGGCGCCTGATCGTCCAGCGCCAGCACACGCCGCAGCTCGACCGCCGCCTGCTCCCAGTTCTGCTCTTCCTCGTACAGCTGCGCGCGCGCGTAGTGCGCGTACGCGTCCGGGCTGACAGCGCGGGTGACGATGACCTGCCCGTTCACGATCTTGCTGACCGGCGGTGGCGCCGAGGCGCACCCCGCGACGGCCAGGGTGCCAGCGAGCAGCAGGCTCGTCAGCTTCAAAGCGGGATGTTTCCGTGTTTCTTGGGCGGGTTCTGATCCCGCTTGTTCCCCAGCAGCGCCAGGCCGTCGCACAGGCGGGCCCGGGTGTCGCGGGGGCGGATCACCTCGTCGACGTAGCCCAGCTCGGCGGCCACGTAGGGGCTGGCGAACTTCTGCCGGTACTCGGCCACGTAGCGGGCGCGCGCCGCCGCCGGATCGGCCGCCTGCCCCAGCTCGTCGCGGAAGACGATGTTCACCGCCCCTTCCGGACCCATCACGGCGATCTCGGCGGTCGGATAGGCGAAGTTGAGGTCCCCGCGGATGTGCTTGGACGACATGACGTCGTAGGCGCCGCCGTACGCCTTGCGCGTGATCACGGTCAGCTTCGGCACCGTCGCCTCTGCGTACGCGTACAGCAGCTTCGCGCCGTGCTTGATGATGCCGCCGTACTCCTGCGCGGTGCCGGGCAGGAAGCCGGGCACGTCGACGAACGTCACGATGGGGATGTTGAAGCAGTCGCAGAAGCGCACGAAGCGCGCCGCCTTCAGCGAGGCCGCGATGTCCAGGCACCCCGCCAGGTGCAGCGGCTGGTTGGCCACGATGCCGACGGGGCGGCCGTCGAGGCGCGCGAACGCCACCACGATGTTGGGCGCGTATTCAGGCTGGATCTCGAACAGGTAGCCGTCGTCGGCGATCCGCCGCAGCAGCTCCTTCATGTCGTAGGACTTTGAAGGCTCGGCGGGGATCAGCGCGTCCAGCGCGCCGTCGGCGGCGGGCGCCTTGTGCTGCGGCGGCCGGCGTGGCGGATCCTCACGGTTGTTCTGGGGCAGGAACGTCAGCAGCTCGCGCAGCCCCTGCAGGCAGGCCTCCTCGTCGGGGAACGCGCGGTGGGCCACGCCTGACCGCGACGCGTGCGTGTGCGCGCCCCCCAGCTCCTCCTTCGACACCTCCTCGTGGGTGACGGTGCGGATGACGTCCGGGCCGGTGATGAACATGTGGCTGGTCGACTCGACCATGAAGATGAAGTCGGTGATGGCGGGCGAATAGACGGCGCCCCCCGCGCAAGGACCCAGCACCGCCGAGAGCTGCGGCACCACGCCCGAGGCCAGGGTGTTGCGCAGGAAGATGTCGGCGTAGCCGGCCAGCGAGGCCACGCCCTCTTGAATGCGCGCCCCGCCCGAGTCGTTCAGGCCGATGACGGGCGCGCCCACCTTCATGGCCAGGTCCATCACCTTGCAGATCTTGCCCGCGTACGCCTCGGACAGCGAGCCGCCGAACACGGTGAAGTCCTGCGCGAACAGAAATATCGGGCGGCCGTGGATGCGGGCGTGACCGGTCACGACGCCGTCGCCAGGAATCTTGTGCTCGGCCATGCCGAAGTCGGTCGAGCGATGCGTGACCAGCTTGTCCAGCTCGACGAAGCTGTCGGGATCGCACAGCTTCGCGATGCGCTCGCGGGCGGTCAGCTTGCCCGCCTGGTGCTGCCGGTCGATGCGCGCCTGACCGCCGCCTGCCAGCGCGAGGTTCTCGCGCTCGGCCAGGACCACGAAGGGGTCGGCGTCCGGTTCGGCGTCCGGCTTCACGGTCCGATCACTCATGACCTTTTCATACCGCAAACGTCGCGCGGGCGTGACGGCGTCATGTGTCGCCCCCCGGGCGCGCCCAGGCCGGCGGTGGCGCCTCGATGGTGATCGGCCGCGCCGTCGTCGGATGCGTGAAAGACACCGCTGCCGCGTGCAGGTGCAGGCGCGGGGCGCCGGCCCGGCGCTCGCTGTAGAGGGGGTCGTAGCGATCATCGCCCACGATGGGAAATCCGGCGGCCGCCAGGTGCGCGCGCACCTGATGGGCGCGTCCCGCGTGCAGATGGGCCACCACCAGCGCCGTGCGCGCGCGCCGTTCCAGCACAGTGAACCGTGTGGCGGCCGGCAGCGGGTTGCGGCCGCCGTCCAGCTGCACCTTGCCGCCCCGGCGGCCGCGGCGGCCAATGGCCGCGCTGACCTGCCCCTCGTCGGGCGGCTGCCCCCAGACCTCGGCCAGGTAGCGCTTCTGGCAGTCCTCGCCACCCAGCGCCGCGCGCAAGGCCAGCCAGGCGGCGCGGTCGCGCGCCGCCACCAGCACGCCGCTCGTGGCGGTGTCCAGCCGATGACCGAGGCCCCCTTCGCGTGGATCCTCGGAAGCGCCGGCGCACTCCGGGTACCGCCCGATGATGGCGTTCGCCGCGGTGCCGCGCTCGCCGAGGCGTAGTGGATGCGACGGCATGCCGGCGGGCTTGTCGATCGCGATCAGCGCGGCGTCCTGGTGCAGGAAGGTCACCGGCGCGGCCGGGTCGGCGATCAGGCGGCTCTCGCCGGCCTCGATAGAAACCCGCGCCCCCGCGGCCAGGGTCGCGCCTTTCCGCTGGCGTCGGCCGTCGACGCGCACCAGCCCGGCCTCGATGCGGCGCCGGGCCTCCCCGACGGTGACCCCCAGCTTGCGGCTCACGAACGCGTCCAGGCGCGCGCCCGCTTCCTCGGCGGCGACGCGCTGGTCGTCCTCGCCGCCGCTCACTTCTTCTTCGCGGAGGGCTTACTGGTCGACTTGCCTTCAGGGTGGGTCAGCTTCGCCTCGCCCTTGGTCTTCTCGCGATCCTTCGCCCTGCCGTCTTCCTTCTTGCCATCTTCTTTCGCGTGCGGCTCGAACCGAGGCGGCGTGGTGGCGCGGCTGGCCGGTTTGGCCGGGGTCTCTTCTTTCTTCTTCGGCTCGAACGCCGGCGGCGTGGTGGCCCGCAGCGCCACCTCCTTCCCCGACGCTCGCTCAGCCTTGCCGGCGATCGCCTTGCCGGCGGCGACGCCCTTCGACGGCGCCGCCGTCCCCCCGCGCGCCACGCCGGTCAACCCGCGATCACGACGGGTCGCGCCCGCCATGCCCTGCGCCACGTCGCGCGGCGGCTCACCGATGGGCGCGTACACGACGACCTTCTGCCCGTCGCGCAGCTCGGTGTTGTACGAGAAGCGGTTGATGCGCGCCAGGTCGCCCACCGTCAGCCCGTAGCGCCGCCCCAGCTTGACCAGCGTGTCGCCCGATTTCGTCTCCACCACCAGCCGCCGCTTCCCGCGGCGTGCCGCCTCCAGCTCGAGGAATTCGTCCGAGCCCAGCGTGACTGCCTTCACCCGCGCCGCGTCCAGCAGCACGATGGCGGTGGGATCGAAGTCCTTCCGCACGAAGACCTGCAGCACCATCTTCGGGTGCAGCTTCGCTTCGGGATCCAGATTGTTCCACTCGACCAGATCGTCGGTGCGCACACCCAGCGCGTCGGCGATGCCGTCCAGCGTGTCGCCCTCGCGCGTCTGATAAAAGACGCGCTCGCGCCCCTCGTAGTTGAAGACGCGATCGGGGACCGCCACCAGGATCTCGTCGTCGTCGCTGGCCGTCGCGGCGCCGTCGCCGCCGGGCGACGCGGCGGCCAGGCGCGCCGAGGCCTCTGACTGCTCGCGCTTGTCCGCGGCCTTGTCGCCCTTCTTGCGCGGCACCACGATGGCGATGCCGGCGTGCAATTCGCTCGAGTCCTTCACGCCGTTCAAGCGGCGCAGCTCGCGCGCCGTCGTGCCGTGCGCGCGGGCCACGTCGTCCAGGCCCTCGCCAAAGCGAAGCGTCACCGTCTCCAGTCGGTCGACGGCCCCGCGCGAGCGCTCGAACGCCTCGGCGAACGCCGGCGTCGTGCCCACGGGGATACGCACCGCCACGGCGCCGCGATCGGGCGGCGTGCGGTCGCGCGCGATCTGCGGGTTCAGCGCCTGCAGCACCTCGATCTTGGCCTTGGCCGCCCGCGCCACCGTCGCCAGCGTGGTCCCCGCCGGCACCTCGACGCTCTCGTAGGCGAACGGCGGATCGGGGACCACGTCGCTGAAGCCGAACGCCTCCAGGTTGTGGCCGACGATGGCGGCGGCCATGATCTTGGGGACGTAAAGGCTCGACTCCCAGGGCAAACCCGCCTCGTGACGGCACAGCTCCCAGTAGTCGTTGGTGTTGTAACGGGTGATGGACTTCAGCACGGCGCCATAGCCGGCGTTGTACGCGGCGAACACCAGCGGCCACGAGTTGAACCGCACGTACAGATCCTTCAGGTACCGCGCCGCCGCCTCGGCCGACTTCTCGGGATCGCGGCGGGCGTCGATCCAGTAGCCGACCTCCAGACCGTAGGCGCGGGCCGCCCCCGGCATGAACTGCCAGACGCCCCCCGCCCCCACGCGCGAGCGCGCGCTGGTCTCGAAGCCGCTCTCGACCATCGCCACGTACAGCAGATCCTTCGGCAGCCCCTCGCGGGTCAGCGCCACCTCGATCAGCGAGCGGTAGCGGCCGGCGCGCCGCAGCCAGTTCGCCATCACGGCGCGGCCGCGCGTGTCGTTCTTGAAATAATCCAGGTAGCGCAGCACCTGGGGATCCCAGCGCACCGGCAGCTCGGGCAGCTTCAGGCCACGCAGCCACTCGGAGTCGGGTGGTGCGCCGGTGCGCTCGCGCGCGCCAGGGAGGTCGGGCGAGCGCAGCACCTCCGGCACGTCACCGGAGCCGTCCCAGCGGCCGGGCAGCGCCGGCTGCGGCTCGCTGGGCGTGTCCCAGCTGTCCCCGCTGCCCTGGTCGGTCGCGGCGGCGCCGTGGGCGCGCGGGAAGGCCTCCTCCTCGAAGCGACGCAGCTCCCCGAGTTCCGGACTCTCGCTCGGATCGTCGACCGCCGAGCCGCGCACGGCGCGGCGTTCGTTCTGGCTCTCCTCGGGCGAGGCGGCCGGACCCCCGCCAGGGATCTTCTTCCCCGCGGCCGCTGGTTTCGCCGCGGGCGCCGCGCGCGCCACCCCCGCGAAGCCCCCCAGGGCCATCAGGCCGGCGGTCAGCCAGCACGTCAGCGAGGATGGCGGACGCGGCGATCGCCACCGGCCGACCGTCCGTGAGCTCCGCCGGTCCCGTGACGTTCGGGTCGCCATGAACACCCGATCGTAGCGAAGTCCGCGCAAGGCGCCAAAAAAGCTGCCCTTGCGTGGCCGGCGGCGTTCCCGTCCTTGCGACGGTTCGCGCCTGCGCTAGACTGCGCGCATGCCGTTCGGCATGGGCTTTGGCGAACTGGTTCTGATCTTGATCATCGTGATGGTCGTGTTCGGCGCGACCAAGCTGCCGCAGCTCGGCGACGGCCTCGGCAAGGCGATCAAGAACTTCAAGCGATCGGTCGGGTCACTGAACGAGATCGACGTGACTCCACGCGTGGGGCCATCTGAGCCCCCTGCCGACGCGAAGCCGGCCGCTCCGTCGGACAGCACGCGCAAATAGGGACGCGTTACGGCGTCTGCGGCGCGGGCGGTGATCCGTTCGGCACGCCGGGCGTGGGCGGCGCGCCGCCACCACCCAGGGCGGCGATCCCACCCTGGATGATCTTGCGCAGACCGGCCACCGTCAGGCGCGGCGTCTTCTTCTCTTCCTCGAAGATGATCTGCGCGAGCGTGGCGGTGGTCAGATCCGCGCGCGTCGTGTTGTCCACCACTTTGACATCGTCGCCCGCGCGCACCATCGCCGCGATGTGATCCAGCGTGACGTAGCGGCTGTCGCGGGTGTCGTACAACTTCCGGTTCGCGTAGCGCTTAATCGTCCGGGCCGTCGTCATTGGAGAATTGTGTCACGACTAAAAAAACGGGTCAATAATGTAAGATGTCAGACAATAAAGCCTGGATGAAGCCCCCTTTTCGTTAAGTTTCGGGTACTTAGCAATGTTGCGGATCTGCAAAGTTCTGCAAGGTCCGAAAATCGGGTGCCGGGTTGCGGCACAGGTCAGCGTCAAGAATCGTTACAGATCGAAGCCGGCCGACAAAGAAACGGCCTTCTGGCTGCCGCTCTGATCGTCCGCCGCACCCATGGCCGTCTGCGCGTCGCGGCTGCCGCCGGCCGTGGTCCAGGCAAATTGCCCGACCAGGAACAGCTTCCACAGCTTCAGCTTCGCGCCGCCGAACCAGCGGCTGCGCGTGATCAGCGCCTGCGACGGAAAACGGAAGTTCCCGCCCTCGTCCGCCGACGTGCCCGCTTGCGCCTGACATGACCGGGGCAGCGCCGCGACGGCCACGTTGTTGGCCGGGTTGGTCCCCGCGACCGTCGCGGCGTCGCAGGCGGGCGTGGCGTCGATCGTGCCGCTGGCGCCGCTGATCAGAAGCTGGTTCCAGCCCAGATACGGCTCCAGCCGCCAGGTTCCGGCGATGCCGAACCCCTTCGACACCACGACGTCGACGCCGTACACGTGCAGCGTGGCCTGATCGGTGCCCAGCAGATCCGACACCCCCGCCTGCACCGCCAGCGACGGCAGCGGCAGGTCGTGAAAGCCTTCGTTCACGGCGAAGCGCAGGTAGCCCTGCAGCGCCCACATCCCCGACTGAACGACGTTCACCGCGCCGGCGCCCAGCTCGAGGGACGCCGGCAGACCCTTGCGCACGAACCCGCCCACGGTCGTCAGCCACGACGGGGGGCGCGTCAGGTTCGGGTTGTTCGGCTGCACCCCCTCGACGCCGTTCCAGAACGACTTGGCGCTGCT
>Ga0070680_100001029_pt1 | contig 19964 bp, 18 predicted proteins | sample KBSC73BmetaG_FD_64672 | JGI IMG/M metagenome (GOLD analysis project Ga0070680, IMG submission 64672) | Corn rhizosphere microbial communities from Kellogg Biological Station, Michigan, USA - KBS C7-3B metaG | ecosystem: Host-associated > Plants > Roots > Rhizosphere | place: USA: Michigan...
GTTGTTATAGCGCCATTGCTGGAGCCGCAACTGGTCCTGACGCAGTCTGTCTAAGTAACGCTGCTGGAAACGCAGTTGCGAGACGCGTCGTTGTTGCTCAAGAATGCGTTGCCGCTGCCAGGCGAGGTTCTGCCGACCTTGTTCTTCCTGACGGTAACGCTCTATGCGGCGCTGCTGATCCTGCTGCCATCGACGTTGCCAGTCCTGATTGCGATTCGCGTCGTTTCGATTAGTGTCGCGATTCCGTTCCTGATTGCGATTCCAATCGCCGCTATTACGATCGCGGTCCTGTTGCTGTCGTCGCCATTGCTCCTGTTGTTGCGGTTGCTGCTGCTGATTTCGCAGACGTTCCTGGTCACGCCAGCGCTCGTCATTCCTTTGCTGGTCGTCTCGTTGCCGGCGCTGCTGATCGACTCGCTGCTGTTCGTCGCGACGTTGCTGATCACTTCGACGTTGCAGCTCCTGCTGCTGTTGCTGTTGGCGTTGCTGTTCCCAACGTTGCTGTCGCTCTTGAGCCTGATTTTGCTGTTCCTGCCGTTGCTGTTGCCAACGCTGATCGCGCCCTTGAGACTGCCGTTGCTGTTCCGCACGTTGTTGTTGCTCTTGATTTCGTCTTTGCTGATCGTCGCGACGTTGCTCCCAGCGTTGCTGCTGTTGCGCTTGATTTTCATTGCGACGTTCAGTTTGTTGTGACTGCTGCGCCTGTTGACGAGAATCTCGCGCGGCTTGACGCTCCTGCTGGCGCTGCTCACGTTGCGCCTGGTTTTCCTGGCTGCGCTCTTCTCCGCGGCCGTGACGTCCTTGAGCACTGGCAAGTCCGGTTGCGATCAAGAGCGAGGTCGTGAGAGTTGCGGTAACCGCTAACCGTTTTACAACACTTCCCTTCATTCGATTCCCTTTCAGTTGTCTATCACGGGGAGACTCTGGGAGACCACTTCCAAAGTTGGCAAGCGCCATTCCACACGAAATGTAGGGTGATATACGCCCGAACACCGGTTTTGTTGGACCGATTTAGGTCACTCCTAAACCATATGGGATATGTGCGTCATGGGGCCCGCAGGTGTCCTCGCCTGCCGTTTTGACCTACACGTACGTTGATGGCACACAGGCAGGCGAGCACGCCCCGCGTGCCCAGAACGATGCGGCATTTTTTGTTGTCGTAGTCTAACAATCGAATGGTGATCCAATTACGTCTTCCTTCATGCGCGATCTTCAAACTTCAATCCTCGAAGCGGGCATGATGATTGCCCAATAAAGTGTCCGATGCTTTAGCTTGTCGTGACGGAACCAATCGATTCCGGGTTTCAAGGAAGAGCGGCCCGTTCGTTACGTCACGACAAACTGAAGCATAGCGGACAATCCGAACGATGGGAGGAGTTATGTCTAATATAAATCTCAACAATCTCAGGGTCTGGCCACACCTCACGATCGTGGCGGTTGTCATCGCGCTAATCGCTGGAGTTGGAGTTGGTTGGTGGGTACGACACGAACAAACAGCGTCGGCAAAAGAGTTACCGAATGCTGCCCGAATTCAACGAGTGGATGGACAAGTCTTACTTAACAACAGCGGTGCGAACACAGCGCCAACGGATCAGAACTGGCTCGCAGCGACAGTCAATCAACCATTCACAGTGGGTGATCGAATCTACACTCGTGATAATGCACATGCGAGTCTTGCCTTTACTGGACGAAACTTCGCCCGACTAAATCCGAATACGTCTCTTGACGTTCTTTCGCTGGCAGACCAGCGAACCCAACTTGCCCTGCGCGATGGCTCCGCGGTTTTCGATGTTGGCTATCTGCAGCCCGGCGATCTCTTCGAAGTTGCAACGCCATACGGAGCTGTCGATCTTCAGCAACCTGGTCTTTACGATATTGGAATCAACAACGGAAATGTGCTTGTCTCAGTGTTGAGCGGTCTGGCGCAGGTTGTTGGACTGGGAGGAAGCGGCCAGATCAACAAGGGTGAAATGTTGACCCTCCTGGGTCAAACGGCGGCTGACGTTGTGCTGTCACGAATTGACGGCCGCAACGCAGGTTACCTTGTTGATGACTACTACGCTTATCAGTATCCGCGCTATTACGACGGTCGGTATCGCGATTACAACGTCTACTTAAATGACCCCGATTATTTCGATCCATATCGGAGAACATCGAGCTACCAGTATGTGAACTCTTACATTCCGGGAATTGATGATCTCGATTACTACGGTGATTGGCGAAACCTCGACGGTTATGGTTACTCATGGTCGCCTCGCGTTGATTCGGGTTGGGCACCGTATCAGGAAGGCTACTGGCTAACTGACTATCCGTATGGTCCGACGTGGGTGTCTGAGGAACCGTGGGGATATGCGCCTTACCACTATGGTCGTTGGGCGTACGTTGGCAATCAATGGTACTGGGTTCCTGACAATGTGAATACGTATCCGAGTTATTCTCCGGCGCTCGTTGCATTTATGCCGTTTGCGCAAAATGAAGTTGGGTGGGTTCCTCTGGCGCCAGGAGATCCATATGCGCCGCGGTATTACTACAACGATTGGCAACCGTACTACCTGACGCGAACCCAGGTGGTACAACAGCAGGTCACAAACCTGTACGTTCCAAACGCAGTCAGTGTTGTTTCGGTCGACGACTTCGATCGGGGCTTCGATTGGCGACGTGAACGTAGGGCAGATCGACAGATGCTGGCTAACGTAAGACCAGTTCTCGATCCGTTGACTCTCACGCCATTGCGCAATGCCGTAGTTCATTCGGCGTGGGGACGCGGCAAGATCGATCTACCTCCGGGAATCGCCAAAAAGCTGCAGGATACGACGGTGGTGACAAGCACAACGCCGGTTGCTCCGCCATTCAGGAAAGATTTGGCAAAGACTATGCGCGTTGAAGAAGTGAACAGCAGATCACGCAATAACAAGTTCAACGTGCGTGATGAACGAGGAAGAAGCGCAGAACAAGTTGGACAGGCTCCGGCTCAGATACCGGCTCCGGTACAACAGCCAAATAACGAAGCCGCTCGCGGGCGTTTTAGCCAGCGCATCCAGAATACGCCACGTGCATTGCCAAACGTTCAGGCTGATCGTGCTGCAAGAGGCGTCATGCAGCCTCGCGGTGAAAGAGTCGCTCAACCTGCACAGCCGCGCGGTCGACCCCAAATACAAAGACAAGAGACTCCGTCAATGCGGAGGGAGCCTGGCAACATGCGTGTTGTCAGACCGTCGGTTCCGGTTAATCGAGCGCCCGAGCGGCCAGTTGTTCAACCGCGAATGAGCGAACCACGAGGTCGATCTGTCGTACGGCCATCGCAACCCGTACAGCCGAGAGCGATGGAACAACCTCGCAATCCGGGTAACGGGCGAGGCAGGCCGGAGATCCGCCCATCGCAACCCGTGCAGCCGAGAGCGATGGAACAACCTCGCAATCCAGGCAATGGACGCGGTCAACAACAACGTCAACCTGCGCCTGCGCCAGCACAAGCACGTCCAAATCCCGGTAATGCGGGGCACGGACAAGGAGCTGCCCGACGTCCAGAGCAACAACAAAAAGGCGGACCGCCTCAAAATCAACCTGGTGGAGGAAAGGGCAAGCCTAAGAAACCATAGTTGAAACATCCTGCCTGCTGGGTTTGGGCCCAGCAGGTGGGCCAACCTGGAATCAAACCTGCTGCACGATCGAACAAGCAACTTGTTCAATTTTACTTACGTAGCACTTCTAGTTCGTTATTTTGCGATCAAGAGACACGCCGCGAATTAGTGCCGACAAATCCGTTTGCAATCGCGAATGCTCCTCAGTCAGTCTTTTTCGTTCACGCTCTAACTGCTCAAGCGCGTTTTCCTGCTCATTAGCCTTGGCAACATAACGCGTGATCAACTGCTTCGCCTCCGCAGTAGAAGTAAGCGTCTTGATGTTCTCACGCAGACGTTGTTGGTCCTGCGCGATAGCAGCCGAGTCTCGATTGTTTTCCTGGAGTTGTTCTTCGGCTCTTACCAGCTGCGCCTTAATGTCAACAAGCTTCTCAAGCACTTGACGTGTCGGTTCGTCGATGTATCGCCGGGAAATAAACAGGTCCAATCGTCCTCGATTGAAGTCGGACAGGGAAAAGGAATCGTATTGCTCTTTTTGTTCGACAACAGGGAATTCAACCTTCTGGTGAGGGCCAACGGAAACGCGAAAACGATAGTGCGTACCTGTTTTTTCGTCAGGCTTCGCAGTTTCATCTGATAGCGTCCAATCGTCACTTTGAGTTCTTGGATGCTCCAGATAAACGGTCCGGGGCTGATCGGTCTGATTCACGATCGTATACGTCTTCTTTCGAACGTTGAAGTAGTAAGCAGCCGCAACCCCATTGTGAATTTTCAACATGTAAGTCGGACGCTGATCTTCCTCTTCCTGGGTATTAACCAGTGTGCCGAGATCGAGCGCAAACGAGATCAGCCTTTCCTCCGAAGGTTTCAGTCGTTGCATCAGCGCCTCTCCAGCATAGGCATCTCCATCAATCACGGTTAGTGAACCATCATCGAGAGTAAGACTCGAAGTATTCTTCAGCAGCATTCCACTCATGGGTCGATTCGACGGGCTCTGCTCGTTAAAGATTGAGACACGTTCGCCTTCCATGCGAGTTTGCAGAATCGGAATCAACGCGGACCGATCACGAGGGACGGTCACCGGCTGTTCGATTCGATATTCGAACAAATCACCAATTTCACTCGCGCTCGTTTGTGCTTCAACTCCTGATTGGCCGCCGGCCATCAAGTCCGAAATTGGAGCGCGTTTCGGAACTAGTCCCGGAGTTAATGTTAATAAATTCATCACACTGCGACTGTTCATAGGCACGTTCCTAATCCGTTGTTCAATGATGCTACCGCCAATCGTTGCGTCCGCCCCGTTAATTGTCACTGCCTCGGTGACGTTTCCTACGTCCAGAGTTACATCGAACCGACTTCGCAGGCCCGATTTAACGTTTAGCGACGTTACCAGCGTATCCTTGAATCTGGCAGCGGATACCTTGAGGTTATAGGTACCCGGCGCAAGGTCCTTCGCCGAATACTCACCGTCGATGTTCGTTGTAATTTCAAAACTCTGGTTCGTTGTGACATTCGTAAGGACGATGTTGGCGCCGGCAACACGTGCACCAGCCGCATCGTTGATTACGCCATTCAGACTTCCAGTGCTCGTCGCGCCAATCTCTCCGGGCTCGTACGTTTGCGGTTTCATATTCAGATCCTGTTGTAGTGGCACGATTGGACGATAGCGATAAACCGGATTCTGAATTTGTTGAATGAACGATACCGGTGTCCCTGAAACGAGTGACAACTGGATACCGTTCCAATCCTCTTCACTAATGTTGTCCACGATGGCCCAACCCTGGAAGAAAGGTTTTCCCTTTCCATCAAGCACGACGCGATAAGTTGTTTTCCAGATCGGCGCCGCGATTGTGTAGCTAACAACCATTTCCCGCGGGCCGACTCCATCCGAGGTTACAACGATCGTCTTCGCGTCTCTACGACGTGCGGACGCAGCAGCGTGTGCAAACTCGGTGAGATCGCGTCGCGAACCTTCGTCAGCCAACTGTACCGAGCGGACTTCTGCGAGATCGAAGCCCGACACTTCGCCGTTGTCCGAAGCAATGACCAGCATATGCGTGGTGACCGGTGGCTTTGAGGCATCAATCTGCGAATGTTTGACTTCGACCGTGAGTATCGATCCTGCAACCGTGCGAGTGCCAGTGGTGACAACCACGCGCGCCCCCTGCAACTGACTGAGAACACCGGCCAACCCGCCGCCATTATTTCCATCAGTAGCAGCCGAAATTGCAAACGGAATTTCCGAAAGCCTGCTTGACGCTGGCGCCGATGAGTTGTAACTGACCGCGCCGATTCGCCCTTTCCCGAGATCCAGGACGACCATGGATTTCAGCACGTCATCAACTTGTGATTGTTTGAACGACAAACTGATCTCCGCATGATTGTTCACTAGTCCTCGACGCTCGATGTAAGCCACGCCGTTGCTGTAAAGGATGACGCGTCTGATTGGAAGCAAACCTTCGGCATTGCGACTTTCAGTTTGAGTCTCGCTAAGAGCAGGCTTTCTTGAGAGTGGTTGACGACGTCGATTGTTTTGCGCAAGTACCAGTGGATTGCAGACGAATAGACAGATCGCTGCCCAGAGCAACGCGTGCTTCATGATGGACTCCTTTGTCAGAAAAGAAATGAGTGTCAGGTAGACAACTCGTCGGGGAGACTGGTTGGTACTGTGGCTATAGATGCGATCCGGTTGAGGATAGTTGACTGGAGGTGAAAACTGGATGACGAGTTTATCCGCGGATTACATAGCGCGGCTATTAGCCGCAACCAAACACTCGAATGAGTTCGCGGCTTCGCCGCACTCCTTGCGGAAAGCCTCTGGCTTTCCCTTAAGCCGTTATGTTTGAGGCTCTGCCTCAGCGGCACAGCCGCATAATTCTAAGAACCGCGTACGGAAAGGCAGAGCCTTTCCGCAAGGAGTGCGGCGGAGCCGGCAGGCAAACCTTCCTCAAAAACAGGAACTTGTTCGTTTGTGTCACAGATTACGCCGAGTTTTCTAAATGATTTGATTTTGAATCTGCGTAACAAACCAACAATTCCTGGTTTTTTTTAGCAAGATTTTCTGGTCCCGAAGGGAGCGAAGTTAATAGCCGTGGGCGAGCGCTTTGCGCGAAGCCCACGGGAGTTAAGCAGCAAGGATTGACCCTGAAAGGGGTCAAACAATCAGCCCGGTTCGACCCTTTCAGGGTCGGCCGATGTAACCGCTTAGTTCCGTGGGCTTCGCGCAATGCCGCTTACCCACGGCTATTAACTTTCATCCTTTCAGGATGGTTCGGTTGCGGCCTAAGTCGCGCTGCGTAATCTGCGGACATTATTTAAGTCTCAACTCAACTACTGCTACTCCCCCCGGTGCCACTCGCACGTTCAAGGTATCGCGTCCCTTAAGACTGAGCGGTTTGTCTTCGGTCCACTCGTTTGCACTTTGAATCTGTTGCCCGCGAACGGAAATAGTCACGTTCACATACGAATCGCGGTCTACCTGCGCCATGCCCTGCTGCGGCTTGTAAACTCCATTGTTGTTTAAGAGAGTGACTACCCACCCAGCATCGTTTCGATTAACTAAATACTCGACGTCACCCGAAACTTTGACCGGAGTTGCATCCGCAAATACGTGAGCAAGGAAGTGTGCAGCCAATGGAACGATTCGTTCATCCTCGCCCAGCAGATCCGGTACTGCGCAGTAGATGACAGTTCCCTTCCCAACCTTATTTGTCGTTACAAGTGGGACTCCGTCGGAAGTCGTAATTACAGCCTGCGCGCCACTGAGTTCGACTCTCTCATAACGGAAGAGTTGTCCAGTCAGATCTTGTGTTTCATCACCTGGTAAAAGGCAGCGTGCGGTATCAGTCTCGAGAGTTTCATTCGTTAATCGGACCCCAGGCAGTGCTTGTGGCATTCCCCTCATCTGGGCCGCGTTAAGAACAACTGTGCCGCCGTTGCGTACGTATTCCGTCAGCCTTTGCACCCACTCCGGCGACCATTCGATCCGTCCACCAACAACGATTGCGCGATAGGCGGAGAGGACCTGACGCGGAGAAGGAGAGACACGGGGACGCGGGGAGACTCCTGCCCCCGCGTCTCCGCGTCCCTGCGTCTCCGTGTCGGTCTCCCGGTTTTCACTAGCCGTCAACACGTCAAACACGTCACCAAACACACTCGATACGAAAGGTTGGCGGTCGGCAATGGCCGGCTCACCTTCGACAACTGTCGCCGGAAAGTAAGCAACACCGAATAGTTCTCTGAGAGCCCGATCGGCACGGCTTATTTGCGATACCTCGAAGGGCCATTGTGGGTAGTCGGTCATTTCAAAGCCGTGTGCAGGATCGAGTAAGAAAGCAATCGGAGTATAGGGAGCGCCTCGCTCTGGATGTCGCTCCGCAAATTTCATGAATTCTTCAGTGATTCGGCCGAGCGGGTTCAACTGGAGAGGATTATTTCCTGGACCAGGTTGAAAAAACTGATCGTGTCCCTGTTCGAGATAGATCGCCGAAGCGCCAGACATGTAGTAGAGGTAATAACTCTTGCGATACCACGACAACGATGGGCCCATCGAGGGCCCGTATCGCGTGTGATAGAAATAATCAGGACCGGCAAAGTTTTGAGCTTTTGTAAATGTTGTTGCCGTGTCACCAAAATTAGGCGCGTGGTAATAAAGAAAATCACCACCAGATTGTCGTGCGGCGCCGCGAGTGAAAGCGATGCGCATGGCAGTCATCGGCATCACGGCCGCGGTTTCCATTCCCAACAGTTTGACGCCCCAATCGGTAAGCGCATGTGAGAACGTAATACTCGAGGTCGATTGTGCCGGGATCATCTTGTCCCACATCGCACCGACATCAGCATGAAACATGTTGCGCCATTTTCTCGCGATGGCGTTTGTATAGAACTGTCGATGTGCCTCCAGCAACTCTCGCCGCGATTGACTCGCGGAAATTTTGAGTTCCGCAGGCGCGTAATCCCAGACATACCCGACACTCTCGCCGGATATAAAACCCAGGAACTGATCCTTTAGCTCGCCGTTGAGCAGGGCCGCTGTAGCCTGGCCCTCTGGTTCGGTGAAGTTTGCTCCTCCGTAATTGATCAGGATTGCAAATGGGAGTTTGGTCTCTCGAATATAACGAAGAAACGCACCGCCTTCTTTCAAATAGTCAGGCAGGTTATTGATGTAGATTACCGGAACAACGAGTTTTGATTGAAAGATTGGAACATCTTTAGTTCCTTTGTACTTTGCGACAAACTGATCGATGGGTTCAGCATTAAAAGGAAAAAGCACACGCTCACTTGGAGCATTATCGTATTGTGTCCAAAACTCCTTCGCGATGTTCCAGGGCATGAGGAAATCTCGACCGGCTAGTTTTGGTCGAAGCCATGCCGACGGTAATGAGCGGGGCTCATTTCTTAGTAGAGGCGCAAGCGGTTTGGCAGACTTTGTCCAGGTTCGAAGAAGGCGCATTGCTGCAAAGTCCGGCTTCTGCCGATCATGTGGTCGGAAAGACAGATCGTTTGTAAGTAAGAAGCAGTCAACGTGTCGTCTCGCCTCAGCACGTTTCGTGATGTTTATGGAAACTCGCGTTGGTCCTTTTTTCAAATCCACTGCGGCGCTATCCCAGGCAAATGCCCAACCCCAGTACATGCTGATTTCGTCGTGAGGATCTATGACGTCTTTGGCGCCAAACTCACGTTCAAAGACTTGCTGTCCATTCTGTGCAATACGAACAACAAAGTTCTCGCTCTTGTTTGCCCAATCGGCGTAACGAATCCACAGAGCGTACTTACCTTCGCGAGGGACCTCGAGATCCTGGTAAATACTCGCATTGGTTTCGTCGGCACTCGCGGCTGCAGAGTTCCATTCGCTCTCGCCACCTTGCGTCCATTCAGCAGAGACACCGGGCCCGTTCATCCCCCAACCGGGTGCTTTGTCGCGACCGAGATTAAGATAGGACGGATTGAGCATGGGTTCACCCATCTTCGCAGTCGTAAACCCACGCATGTTCTCTGCTTCATACCAGAGATACTCGGGCGACTTTGATTGTGAGTAGCTTGAGGCCCATAAGGCCAGGAGCAGAAAAGTAAAACAACTCAACTTTCGAATTCTCAGCAACATTTTTCCGAGAATTCGTAAGCGAGCCGTTCTAAATGTCATCTTGTAATCAGCCCTCAGCTTCTTGTTCAGGGGTTTTCTGGACAAACTTGGATGCAGTCAGTACCACCTCGCGGTAGCGGGTGGGTGCGCAGCTTGATTTGGCGATCGATCTTCCAGGCTGCGCACCCACCCGCTACCGCGAGGTGGTACTGACTGCATCCAAGTTAGTTGCGCCTTGCTGCGCGAGTAAGGTGTGTCTAAAACAATCTCAGCCCAAAGCTTCAAGGCACTCAGTCAGAGTGCGCTGCCGACACGTGAACATCGGCGTGTCGCGTAATGTGTACGAACTCGCCTTGGTTTCCCTGAGCTCTTGCACTAGATCCAAAAAGTCCGCGGGATAATCAGTCTCAAACGCAACGACAAACTCCTGATCATCCAATCCAAACGAATAGGTCGTGTGCAATTTCACTGAACGGTATTTCGATCCAATCCTGATATGTTCATCCATCATCTCCTGCCGCATCTCAGGAGGGCGCGAATACCACTCGCGCGTCTTCACAAACGGATAGACGAAGAGGTACTGCGATTTTCCAGGAATGATGTGCAGGCGATCCTCGTCGTGTTCAGGATTGTCTTTGTCGATATACATCGAACGCTTTGTCATCGAGAGGAACGACTGCGTCGGTTCGATGTACTTCGCCATCTCAGTTTTATTCAAGGCGGCAGTCATCTCCTGAATGGGTTCGAGCTCATAACCGATTCGCCAGATCATGAAATCTACATTCGTACGCAGCCCAATAGTTGAGTACGAATGCATCAGGAGACACTTCCGAAACTGATCAACGGTGCCGACAAATTCTTCACGACAGTGCTGCTTGTCTTCATTCGACAAGAGACGCCATTCAGGCCTTGCGCGATAAAAAGTGAAGTTAACAAATTGTCTTGGTAATTTTGATTTCTGCTCTTCCATCTCTGAGCAATTGGTAGCAAGACGAAGAGCACCGCGGTTGTTGCTAGCCTGTTCCTTGTCGCTGCTCATTTTTGGTGTACCTCAAGCTTTACCGATGGACCCTGAGAATAGTTGTTGCGAAGGCGAAGTTATTCTGCCGAGTCTTGGACGCGATTGCAACTTGGGAAGAAAGTCGCGGTGTTTAACGTCATAATGATGAGCAGCAAGACGAATAGGTCCTAGAAGACGAATCGGTACTATGGTGCTTGCTAGGCCCCACACTAATGTAGAGAATGGCTGCCCATGTCTAATGAAACTCGGCCCAGCACAGGAAACCGGCGAAGTTTTCTGCTTTTGTTCCCGCTAAGTGTTTTCGCTGGAATCTTCAGCTCCGTCGGTGTCGCTGCATTTCGCCTTTTACGTCCCCGACTCGCATCCACCTCAAGCGACAACTGGGTTGACGTCGGAACGCTTTCGGAATTGACCGGTCAAACGCCGGTGGGCAAAAAAATCGCAACTGACAACGTTACTGGTTGGGCCGTAACGAGGGAACAGCACCAGCTTTACGTGCTGCCCGGAAACCGCGTGCTCTCCGCTGTGTGTCCACATGAAGGATGTGAAGTTGCGTGGGATAAAGCGACAAATCGATTTTCATGTCCGTGTCACGACAGTTACTTTGCCGCGGATGGAACGCGTCTGACAGGTCCAGCGCGGCGTGGTCTCGATGAGCTGCCTTCGCGTCTCCAGGATGGCAAACTCCAGGTGCTTTACGAATCTTATGAAAACAACACACCGGAGCAAATCAAACAATCATGACGGCTTCACAGTCAGACGCCCGGCCGAAACTTTCTACCCGTCATATTGTTCCCTGGCTTCAAACAACTGGAGCCATCGTCCTGATGCTGTTGTGCGTTCAACTTCTCACCGGGACGCTTCTGGCCTGCTATTACGTTCCATCAGTTGATCACGCACACACCACTGTATCTTTCATCGAGAAAGTTATCTCCTCCGGTTCCTGGATCCGGTCTCTGCATCACTACGGTTCTCAGTGGTTACCATTCTTTGTTTTTCTCCATTTGATTCGGCTACGACTTTGTCAGGCCTACAAGTGTTATCGAGTCCAGTGGCTCACAGCCGTCGCGCTGCTGGCGCTCGTCATGGCTGCGGGTGCAACGGGCTATTCCCTTCCCTGGGACGCTCGGGCATTTTTCAGTACGAGGGTAGCCGAAGGTTTGGTGGCTAGTCTGCCATTGATAGGACGCAACGCACGGCTCTGGTTGTTAGGTGGCAATGAGATCTCAACCTTAACGCTTTCGCGGTTCTTTGCACTGCATGTGCTTGTAATACCATTCCTGATCTTGATTGTCGTCGCACGGCGGCTAATCGCTCAACGTAACCGGCCCGCAGTAATTAATCACAGCGCGATTGCCGCCGCTGTAGTTTTCCTGGCATTAGCGATCTGGACACTGAAGTTTCACGCTCCACTTGGTCCGGCAGTCGGCGATGTAAACGCTGATTACTTACCACGGCCAGGCGGCCAGTTTCTCTGGCTGTACGAATCGCTAAAGCATTTGCCGGGTGGCTTGGGTTCGATCGTTGGCGTAATCGTTCCGGGTTTGGCTGTGTTGGTTCTGTTGCTGCTCCCGTGGTTGGGAGTTGGATTGCTCAAGTCTTTTTCGGCAAAGCGCCAGGGGTTAATTGCAACAGTGATCCTCGCAGGGATTGCGTTATGGGTTGTTACGATGACGACCACATCCTATCTCAGTGATCGAAGCGATCCACGAACCCGACAGCAGTTATTAAAACAGCAGGCTGAGGAGCAGCAATTTCGCGCAACGCCTTTTGAACCAACCATCTTGAATTTCGGGGGAACCGCTGGAGGAATGCAGGCCAGCGCGCCTGCTGCTTACATGACATTTTGCGCAAATTGTCATGGCGCACACGGTGAAGGTGGGCGACAAGGAACTTTGAAATTCCCACCTCTGACTGGCGTCGGTTTGAAACCTCAGCGCACCGCTAATGATATTGTTGGGCTTCTTAACGATCCAACTGCGTACGGACTCGAACCACCAATGCGCTCTTTCGCAACAAAGTTGACAGACCAGGAGAAAAGAGACATTGCAGAGTGGGTGATTGGATTGAAGTAAGGGTTACGTTATAGGACCTATATGACCTATTGGACCTATCGTCAAATCAAAACTAGAGGAGAATTTAGATGAAGCTTCTTGCAATCGTCTTGGCTTGTGTCGCACTCAGTCTGGTAATCATCGCTTGCACTGAAAATGCGCCAGCAACCAACAATGCTCGACCAACTGTGGCTGCGTCGCCAGCTAACGCCGCGTCACCGGTTGATGAATTCGCAACTGCGCGAGCCAACTATCAGAAAAACTGCGAAGGTTGCCACGGTGAAACTGGCGAAGGAGGACTCGTCAAAGTTGAGAACAAACGAATTAAAGTTCCTTCGTTGAAGGCGGACCACGCTCTCAAACATACCGACGAACAGATCACCAAGATGATCACCAGTGGCGAAGAAGAGATGCCTTCGTTTAAGGACAAGATGTCAACCGCAGAGATTTCGGAAATGGTCCGGTACGTGAGGAAGCACTTCCAAGGCAAGTAAACCACGATTGGTCATTTCCATCTATCGTTTTTCATTTTCCATTTGAACGGGCGGATCAACTTGGAAGCCCCTCGCCGCACCCTCAATGGAAAATGGGAAATGAGAAATGGAAAATGACCAATATCTCTACCCCCATTGAACATTTTCCCTATCCCGCTTACCATCTTCCCCGTGCACTCGTAGCTCAGTTGGATAGAGCGTCTGACTTCGAATCAGAAGGTCGCAGGTTCGAGCCCTGCCGGGTGCACCAAGTTTTAAGTCTCACACACAAATCCACGCACAAAGAGCAGGTGCACGCTTCATACCCTCAACAGCGCTCTCTATCTTGACTGATACTGTCCGACGCTGAACAAAAAAGTCCTTGACAACAAATTTTTGTAACCGTCATACTGACGGCCAGATTTTTGAGCACCAAAGAAACTGGAGAACAGTTTCAACCAGTGCAAGACGTTTAGAGTCGGCACCCGACCGAACGTAACTACGCTGAAACGGGGCGGACGAGCACGCAGGGGTCGCGCTTTGAGAAAAAGCTGCGATGTCCGGTCGTAACCGTAACCCGTCCGACTTTGGTAAACGAGGTCGGTGTCTTAAACGAGGAGAGAGTCAATTCTTTCCTTTCGTTTTAAGACGCCGGCCTTTTTTTGTTTTTAGGGCTAAACGTATTTCAATTTTAGGAGTGGCGAACAATGGCGAAAGTAAAGAAGGCACAACGGGAAGCTGCTACCACGTTTGACGAGCCCGAACTGGCCCGTAGGTTAAACGTATCGCCGAAGAGTATCTACCGAAGACGACGTAAACGCGAGATTCCGTTTTATAGATTCGGGAATTTGATTAGATACGATGACACGTTATATGCGCGCATTCTGGAGATCATCCAGCGCGACGTAGCGGCTTAGATGCTTTGTGCGGGTCCGTAACAAAAGGGAAGGCCCAAAGGTGCTTGAGAATGATCCTTTGAGCCCGAGACCAAACCGGGGTTAATGGTTAGTGCCTCTTAAATACGACAAAGTAGTCTGCGGTGTCAAGCAGGAGACTCGGGGTTGCTCATTTTGCGGAGACACGTCACAAGGTTCTCTCACGCTTCGCGGCATCACAATTTGCGTTTGGTGCATTCGCGTCCTGCCGTTAGCTGTAAGCGCTCTGCGGCTCGTTCCTCCTCCACATCGGAGGCGCAAGAGATGAGTCACTTTGCGCGCTTGCGAATTCTCAACGGACTGGAATGTCCAGCAAACGTAATCTTGATCGAGACAACCATTGCCGCATTCATGGAAGGACGCGACGGGTCAGTGAAAATGGGTCTTGAGATGATCGCTGACTTGACTGGCCAATCTGTGAAGTCTGTGCAACGTGCACTTAAGCTGTCCGAATCCTGGCAAGCACAACAAGGCGTGCGGCTTCGCATTCGAACTCCAGGAGAACGTAACGTTCACCGGGTAACGGAATTTTCGGCGAACGATCTAAACGTAGCGGGGCATTGGATTACCACTCAAGTTGCTAAAGATTCAAGACCGCTCGCCCTAACGATCAAGATTGATGAACTTGTACCGGATGCAATCAAGCAATTCTTACGCGCTCCACTTGCCAGCGTGAAACCACAAAAACCCCAACAAACTTCCCAAACTGCCAAACGGCAGAATGGAGCGGAAAGCGTTGTTAGATCATCGGTCATTTTGTCCGCTATCCCTGCGGCTGTCCGTGATGCACTTGCTCGTGGTTATCGTGTGGGGCCCGTCAACGCTGCCACTAGAAAGCCCTTTATCTGGAACTTCCAGCAATGTGCAACTAGGAATGAGACGGTCATACGCGGTTGGATCACGCGCTTTGACGATTGCTGGTGGGGCACTCCCACAGGTAGGCAACAGGCAGACGGTCGCTATCTTATGGCTCTGGATGCTGATGATCATGCGGGTAAATTTGGCAACGGGATACAAACTTTAAAGCTTCGGGAAAGTGATCTAGGACCACTGCCCGCAACCTATACAGTAACGACTCCGCACAACGGTAAGCATTTTTACTTCTCAACGATGCAACCAATGCTTAATAGTTCGGGATTGCTTGGGCCACAGTTAGACGTTAAGGGCGTAGGCGGTTTCGTTATTGTCGCTGGCTGTAAGGGCGAGGCTGGCGCGTATACGATCATTCACGACGCACCTATAGCGCCTCTTCCCGAGGCATGGGAAAACGCGTTGCTGGTCAACTTTAAATCGAAACGGAAGATTGCCGTAGGTGAACGTCACGACTATTTGCGGGGGGTTGCCTATGCGATGGCGTGTCAAGGCAAACAGTTTGCCGAAATAATGCGGACTGTCAGACAACGAATGCAATTCAATTGTGAATCTGGTGGCCGCGTGATTGATGAATCAGAACTGGTAGAGCTTGCGAGTTCAGCAATCGCAAAAGTTTCGCGTGCAGATGAGATGCTTAACTTGATAGTTGCATGATGAATTTTGGGCGCGTCCCGCTCGTTAAAAATGGAGGTAAACGCACAAGATGACAAATGACCAAGAACGGCGCGCTTTCGAGCGCACAACTGAATTATTTGCAATACGCGAGTTTCGGCCTTTGACGCCACTTGAGCGCTTGGAGTTCAACGACTTGCATGCAGCTTTGTTTAGGTCCGTGGCTGACAGGGAGATAGAAGAAGCGCGACGAAAACGCGCGCCTTTGATTTTGACTGCGAGACATGACGGAACGGTTCACTAAGCGATTCGGAGGTAAGTAACTAAATGAGAAGCGAAGAACTACCAGAACACAAACAACTAGCAGAAGACTACCGTCGAGCAAGACTACGGCGCATTCAAGCGCAGACAGCAATGTATGCGGCCGGAATACCACGGGGCCGACTTTACATGGAGGGGACTCCAGAATTTCAAAAGGCCCAAAAAGACGAACTGCGGACCGCTGGTGAATTAGAAAACCTGAGACTCGAAGCACGGCAAAAACTCGGCAACATGGTTTTAGCAGCCAACATGGGCCAGACGCAATTGGACCAGCATGAAGCGGCACGATTGAATGCTTTGATTAATGAGATCGAAGCGGATATTCAACGAATAACGGAAGAGGTAATAGCGGCATGAGTGAAGACAAATCTGAAAACGCAACTACCCCCACGCCACAAGCGCAGCCCACGATTCCAAGTTGGGCCAATCCTGGCATGCCGTCAATGAATTGGCCCGAGGGCACGCGCACATCTGAACAGGACTGTGCCGAACAAACAGCGAAGTTTGAGCAGGGGAAGAAACAATGAGTGAGGACGCTAAGACATATCTGACTTTCTGCGGCGCTGCGGTAAAGGCACTACCAGACGGTAGATTAAGCGGTCGAATTGTTACCTTTTCATCAGCGCACGACCCGGACAGAGCAGGAGAGTTTTTCACGGCGGCTACCGACTTTTGGAAGAGCAACGGGGAACGACTGCCAATTCTTTATAGACATGGCGTTGATCCCGACATTAAGCGGCGACGCTTTGGAGAAGCAACGATCTCACGAGCGGCGGACGGCGTTTGGTGCTCCGGTTATTTTCACAGCAAGGATGCAGACTCTGAAAAACTTCTGGAAATGGCAAGGAACGGCGAGTTGAATTTTAGTACAGGCGCAACGGGCCACCTCGTTGAAACGACGCCAGTGGGAAACGCAAAGCATATTGATAGTTGGCCATTGGCCGAACTGTCTCTGTGTCCGAAGGGCTTCGTTGCGGAACCGAGAAACATTTTGAGCCTGAAGGCTTTTATTGATCACGATGAGCCGGGAAACTTCTACTCATTACCGCAGAGTGTCGCGTATGAAGAACACCAGCGCGAACTTGAGCAACGAGCAAAACAAATCTACGTTCAATGTCTCATGCGCCAACATGAGTTGAGAATGCAGGGCTTCTAATGAAATTTAAGTTTGCGAAGAGCAAGCGAGCCAGCGAGGGAAAACAAATGAGCACTAATCCTAACAGGCCGATTTTAATTGGCGTAACTGACCACGTTGGCCGAAGCGCAAAAGAGTTACGCGGAAAAGTTCGTGAGGTGATCGACGGGATAGATGATCCACAACTTCGAGAGTTTGCTTTCGAGCAAGTTGTTTACGTGGGCCACAACACTGAGCACGATCCGGTCTTCCATGTTCCAAAGGGTCGCGCAGTCGTGAGTATTGCAGACTCATGCGAAGTTTCTAACGAGCAGTTGCTCGACGCAATCGAGCGCGCATACAGAGCGGAGGCGATTCAGTGACTCTAAATCTAACCCTAACTGCGGCGGATGATATTGATGCCGATGGACCCGGATCGGCTACCACGGGATCGAGTGGCGGAGGATCGTTTCCCGTCAGTGCCATACTCGACAACTTTAATCGAGCCAATGAAGGTCCGCCGCCCTCAACAAGTTGGACAACATCATGGAATGTTGGAGCAGACGGTCACAAGGTCGTCAGCAATCAACTTAACGCGAATACTTCTGACGGATCGAGTTACTGGAACGTTCAGACATTCGGGCCTAACTGCGAAGTCTACGCCACGATGGTTGATACCCAGGGAGTCTATGCGCAGTTGGGCGCAAGGCTTACCAGCGTGGGAACAAGCTCTTTGAATGGTTACGCCGTAAGCCGGGAAGACAACAGCACTATTGCGGTAAAGAAGTGGGCGGCTGGTTCTGAATCTCAATTAGGTGCCACCTTCAGCCAGTCCTTTACCGCCGGCGACAGCATGGGAATGACCGTCACAGGTAGTAATCCCACAGTCATAGAGGTCTGGTACAAAGTTGGCGCTGGAGCATGGACATCGCTAGGAACACGATCAGATAGCACAAGTCCAAATACAGCCGCAGGCAATATCGGCATACGTTCCGGAGCATCAAGCGGCTCTCCCAAGTGGGACGATTTTGGCGGCGGAACAGTTTAAGGTTTGGCCCGGCAGCGTCGCACCAGATCTTTTGTTTTGGTTGACCGGAGGATCGGGAGTTGTTGGGCCAAAAAGCATTGATTGGTTATGAGTTATAAGGTAGCGACAGATTGGCGGCGGCTTCCAGTTGAGGCAAAGCAACAATTCCTAGATCGTTTACTGGCGGGGCAAGCGGGCAAGATCTCGCCAGTTTTCCAGCGGCAATACAGAAATGATCGCGTTGGTTTTGTGCATGACGTTTTCAACTGGCGCGCAGATGAAAGTCCGACAAAATATCAAGATGAGATCCTTGCTGCCGCGGAGACTCACAAACGCCGCGCGGTACGTGGTCCACACGGACTCGGCAAAACCGCAATCGCTGCTTGGGAGATCCTACACTTCGCCACAACGCGAGACGGCTCAGACTGGAAGTGTCCGACTACTGCATCAAGTTGGCGGCAGCTAACCAAATATCTTTGGCCCGAAGTCGCTAAGTGGGCGCGACGCATAAAGTGGGATCTAATCGGGCGCCCAATGTTTGATAAGCGGATTGAGTTACTCACACTGAGTCTAAAACTTTCAACTGGTGAGGCGTTCGCCGTCACGTCAGATGATCACGAAATGATCGAAGGCGCACACGCGGACAGCTTGCTTTATATCTTTGACGAAGCAAAAGCGATCAAGCCTGAGACGTTCGATTCCGCTGAGGGAGCCCTAAGCGGCGGCGACACGACAGAAGCCTACGCGCTCGCTATCAGCACGCCAGGAGAATGCTCCGGGCGCTTCTATGACATTCACTCGCGCAAGCCCGGATATGAGGACTGGTGGACGAGACACGTTAGTCTGCAAGAGTGTATTGAAGCCGGGAGAGTGTCTCGCGAGTGGGCAGAGCAACGCAAGAAACAGTGGGGTGAAAAGTCAGCCGTTTACCAAAACAGAGTCAAAGGCGAGTTCTGTTCGTCTGATAGCGACGGAGTAATACCGCTTGCTTGGATTGAACTAGCGAACGAACGCTGGGCGAGCTGGAACGATTCTAAACAGTGGGACAACTTTACTGGCGTCGGTGTCGATGTCTCGCGCAGTCAGAATGGGGACAAAACCTGCCTTGCCTTACGACACGAAAAAGTGATCACGGAACTGCGACGCAGCACCGAAGTTGACGTGATGAGTGTAACGGGCCAGGTGGCCGGCATTCTCCGTAAACGCGGCGGACGCGCTGTTGTCGACGTGATCGGCGTCGGCGCTGGCGTCTACGATCGTTTGATTGAACAAAAGTTTAAGGCCTTACCATTCAACGCTGGCGAAAGTAGCGCGGCAACGGATCGCAGCGGTGAACTTCAATTCCTGAATAAACGAGCAGCGGCATGGTGGCAGATGAGGGAATTACTTGATCCGGCGAACTGCGAAGAGATTGCCCTCCCTCCTGATGATGAGCTGATTGGCGACTTGACCGCGCCACACTGGAAAGTCACGAGCAGTGGCAAGCTTCAGATCGAATCCAAAGACGAGATCCGTAAGCGTCTCGGGCGCTCAACAGATACCGCAGATGCTGTAGTAATGATCTTTTTTGAACAACCATTGAGAAGAGTTCTCTGGGCATGAGGTGATCAAATGGCAGTGAGAAAAAACGTCAGCAAATGGGGACCAGTATTTTTTGCCACACTTAAAGAATGCGGCAACGTGAGCGAAGCAGCCCGAGTAGCCGGGGTTGACCGCAAAACTCCGTATCTCCGCAAAGCTAACGATCTGCGGTTTGCCGCGCAGTGGGAAGATTGCATCCAGGAAGCAGCCGACACACTGGAGCAGGAAGCTAACCGCAGAGCAATGGCGGGCTCCGACTTGCTTTTGATTTTCCTGCTTAAAGGTTTACG
>Ga0070680_100001033_pt1 | contig 19935 bp, 19 predicted proteins | sample KBSC73BmetaG_FD_64672 | JGI IMG/M metagenome (GOLD analysis project Ga0070680, IMG submission 64672) | Corn rhizosphere microbial communities from Kellogg Biological Station, Michigan, USA - KBS C7-3B metaG | ecosystem: Host-associated > Plants > Roots > Rhizosphere | place: USA: Michigan...
AGCCGAAGGTCTTGCCCTCCCTGTCGTCGACGCCATCCACTACGGCGACATCGACGACATCGCCCGGCTCAGTAGAGGCGGAGGTAGAAGCCGCCGTCCGCCACTACTTCGACGTCGCGCAAAAGGCCGCCAACACCGGCAACACAACCGAGCTCGAGTCGTTATCGACGCCCACTTGCGGCTGCCGCCAACTAGTCCAATCGATTAAGAAGACCTACGCCCACGGCCGATCCCTAGGGGTCCAATTCCTCGTGCATTCGACTCAAGTGCACGATGTGCGTAATAGAACCGCAGGAGCGATAGTCGAATTTTCAGTGTCGGCCTACCGCGACGTGGATGAGAGCGGTCGAGTAGTGCAGACCTATGAGCCGGTCATTGGTCGCGATGACATGTCATGGGTTTCCTCGCAGGGCCGCTGGCTTCTCACAAATGAGGTGCGCCTCGAAGGACCGGGCACGTGAGAACAAAGCGCTGGCTACTCCTTCTCGTCTCGCCACTGTTCTTCACCATTCTCCCCGAGACTCACGCGATTGGTGAACCTCCGGCATTTGCCTGCGGCTATGGCTGCGACACCGGCGTGAACGCGGATGCCGACGACACGGGTGTTGGCGTTTCGAGGCATGTGCCTGGGGAGCACTCGGGTGAGCTTGCGGGCTTCGGCGGCTCGGCCTCGGGCAGCTCGTGCACCAACTGCGAATGGGCGGCGGTCCCGGCGTGCGCCACCTCCGGCCAGGTCGGCTCCGCCAACGGCGACCTTTGCTCCACCTCGGTGACCGGCTGCCCGACGGGCCAGGTGCTCTACCGGGTCTACTTCCGCCAAGAGCCGGCCGCACCGTGGACAGTCGTCGGCACCCAGTGCGTCGGACAGGGCCGGCAGCCGACCCTCACTGCGAACGTCGCCACCTTGGCCGCGGACTTCTTCCGGCACATGCCGTTGCCGGCACCCGACCCGTCGTTCCAGCCGGCCGACGGCGCGGTCGTCAACCAGGCCACGATCTTCAGTGCGGGCAGCCCGGACGGCCAGCAGGCGACCTTCAACCTGGGCGGCGTCGCCGTGACGGTCTCGGCCACGCCGGCGTACTGGGAGTGGTCCTTCGAGCCGGGCGTGACGATGCGCTTCACCACGCCCGGCGGCCCATATCCGGACAAGGGCGTGACCTACACCTACCGGTCGCCCGGCGAGCGGATGGTCACGGTCACGACCGTGTGGACGGCGACCTACACCGGGCCGACCGGCACCGCGGCCGTCGACGGCGTGGTCAGCCGCACGTCGGCGCCGATGCGCGTCCCGGTCTACGAGGCTCGCTCGGAACTCGTCAGTCCATGATCAGGGTCGTTTCTGCAACGTTCGAACGCAGCAGAAGTGACCCTGCCGACGGCACGGGGGCCAGCTTCAGCGGCGGATGACCAGCGCGGTCGCTATCGCCGCCACGCCCTCCCCGCGCCCGGTCAGCCCGAGCCCGTCGGTCGTAGTGGCGCTCACCGTCACCAGCGCGCCGGCCGCGGCCGTCAGCGCGGCCTCCGCCTCGGCCCGACGCGGCCCGATACGGGGCCGGTTGCCGATCACCTGGATCGCGATGTTGCCGACCGCCCAGCCGGCGCCGCCCAGCCGGCGCACGGTCTCGCCGAGCAGCTGTGCACCGGACGCGCCCCGCCAGGCCGGGTCCGACGTGCCGAACTGACCGCCCAGGTCCCCGAGCCCCACGGCCGACAGCAGCGCGTCGCAGGCCGCGTGCGCGGCGACGTCGCCGTCCGAGTGCCCGGACAGCCCGGTCTCGTCCGGCCAGTGCAGCCCGGCGAGCCACAGCTCGCGCCCGTCCGCGAACGGGTGTACGTCGACGCCGACGCCGACGCGCGGCAGCACCGGCAGGCCCTGCGCCAGCGGCACGACCCGGTCGTCAGCGGACACCGGCCGCCCTCCGCCGAGACACCACGGCCTCGGCCAGCACCAGGTCGAGCGGCCGGGTCACCTTGAACGCCTCCGGGTGCCCCGGCACGACCCGCACCTGCAGGCCGAGAGCCTCGACCAGCCCGGCGTCGTCGGTCGCGTCGAGGGTGCCGGCATGCGCGTGTGCACGAGCGAGGACCGTACGCCGGAAACCCTGCGGCGTCTGCACCGCCCGCAGCACCCCCCGGTCGACGGTCTCGAGGACCACGTCGGTGTCGGGATCGACCCGCTTCACCGTGTCGACGACCGGCAGCACCGGGACGACCGCGTCGGCGCCGCCGCGGACCGCGGTGACCACGCTGTCGGCCAGCTCGCTCGGCGCGAGCGGCCTGGCCGCGTCGTGCACGAGCACGACGTCGACGTCGTCGGGCAACGCGGCCAACGCCCGGAAGACCGACTGCTGACGGGTGTCCCCGCCGGCGACGACCTCCACCTGGGCGGGCACGTCGAACGACGCCAGCAACGAGCGCACGTCACCGAGCTCCGACGGCGGCGCGGCCACCACGACGAGGTCGACACTGCGCGCCTGGGCCAGTGCACGGACGGCGTGCACGAGCATCGGGGTGCCGCCGACCTCGCGCAGCGCCTTGGGCGCGCCTGGCCCCAGGCGTTCACCGCGACCGGCCGCGGGGACGACCGCGGCCGCTCTCATGCCGGCGACCGGCGCGGCGGGATCGAGAGCGGCGACGGCGCCGACGGGGTGAGCAGCTGGCCGAACACCATCCGCCCGTTGGCGGTGGTCAGCACACTGCTGACACGGACATGGGCTTCGCCGCCGACGCGGTCACGGGCACGTTCCACGACCACCATGGTGCCGTCGTCGAGATAGCCGACCGCCTGCCCGGGCTCCTTGCCGGGCTTGAGCAGCAGCACGCTGATGTCGTCACCGGCACTCACGGGCGGCCGAAGGGCCAGCGCCAGCGCGTGCAGGTTGAGGACCGAGGCGCCGGCGAGCGACGCCGCCTTCGCGAGGTTGGTGTCGAGAGTCAGCAGCGAGCCCTCGTGGTCGAGAGCCAGCCGCACCAGCTTGGCGTCGACCTCGGGCACCTCCGGGTGCTCGTCGTCGACGACGTCGAGCTCGACGGCAGGCTCCCGCCGGAGCGCGTCGAGCATCTCGAGGCCACGCCGACCCCGGGCCCGCCGGGTGTCGTCGGCGGCGTCGGCCAGACCTTGCAGCTCGTCGAGCACCGCCGTGCTCACGAGGAACGTGCCGTGCAGGAAGCCGGCGCGCACCACGTCGAGCACGCGCCCGTCGATCGCGACCGACGTGTCGAGCACCCGCAGCCGCGCCGACGGCGCCTGGCGACGGGGCGACACCCCGGCCCGGCCGCCGAAGATCGTGAGGACGCCGTCGCGCTTGCTGGCCCCGACGCGGAAGCCGACGTAGCCGAGGATCGCGACGACGAAGCCGAACAGCGGCACGGCGACCATCGGCTCGGGCACCAGGAACAGCGGCCAGGCGATGCCCGCACCGACCAGCACGCCGACGACGGTGCCGATGGCGCCGGCGACCAGGGTGTCGGCGGGGACCTCGTGGAGTGCCGCCTCGGTGCGGTCGGCCGCCTGCAGGGCGCTGCGGCCGAGCATGCCGCCGACGACGTAGCCGATGCCCGACCCGACGATCACGCCAGCGGCCGCGCCGTTGAGCGCGCCGAGGACGTTGTGGTCGCGGCTGCCGATCACGCCGGCGACCTGGTAGCCCACCCCCGCGAAGAACAGCACGACGAGCAGCCGCAACAGCTCGACCAAGCCCTGCGGCGGCGTACGCCTGCGGGTGTCGCCCACCGTGACTGCACCAGCCCCTCTGTCCGGCCGACGGCCGGGGACCGGTCGCGGCGCGCTGCTCTGCCAGGCGCCGCCCCTAGCGGGCGCTAGGAGGAGAGCACCTCGTCGAGGATGGCCTCAGCCTTGTCCTCATTGGTTCCTTCGGCCAGAGCGAGCTCCGACACAAGGATTTGACGGGCTTTCGACAGCATTCGCTTCTCGCCGGCGGACAGGCCGCGCTCCCTGTCGCGCCGCCACAGGTCGCGCACGACCTCGGCGACCTTGTTGACGTCGCCCGACGCGAGCTTCTCGAGGTTGGCCTTGTAGCGCCGCGACCAGTTGGTCGGCTCCTCGGTGTGGGGGGCACGCAGGACCTCGAAAACCTTCTCCAAGCCGTCCTGGCCCACCACGTCGCGGACGCCCACGAGCTCGACGTTGTCCGCGGGGACGCGCACGGTGAGGTCACCCTGGGAGACCTTGAGGACGAGGTAGGTCTTCTCCTCGCCCTTGATCGTGCGCTGCTCGATCGCTTCGATGAGTGCGGCCCCGTGGTGGGGGTAGACGACGGTCTCGCCGACCTCGAAAGTCATGTGCCTCGTACCCCTTCCGACGGCCTCCAGGGTAACACGCGATATCCGCCTCCGGCACGGGGTCCTCCCGCATTCTCGCAGGTCAGAGGCCATATTCGGGCCGAATGCAACCCGACGGAACCCTTGACAAGCCGCCCGATCGATGCATGCCGGCAACCTCTGGACCACCCGCGGGAAGTGGCCATACTGGGGTATGCGGACCGATGGGCCGGACCACGACGCGGGCGACCTGCCCGACTGGGCCGCCGGTCTACGGGTCCCCGACGACGCCCGCGAGCTCGACGCGGACCTCTACCGCTGGCGCCGCGAGCAGCAGGCGATCCACCGCCGCGCACGGTCGCTGCGCCGCCGCCGGCCGATCGCCTTCGCCGCCGGCGTCTGCCTGCTGAGCCTGCTCGTCGCGACCGGCACCGGACTGATCGCGACGATGCTGCCCTCGGCCCCCGACACCACCCGGCACGCCGCCGCGCTGGCAACCGTGACCCGTGCCGCTCCCGGCGACGTCGGCGGCCTCCTCCCCGACGTCACGCTGCGCCTCGGCGACCGGCCGGTCCGGGCCCGGGCCGTGCGGCCGGCGCTGCTCGGGCTGCTGCCCGCTCACTGCGGTTGCCAGCGGATCGTCAACGACCTGGCCGCGCAGGCAGCGGAGTTCGGCGTGCCCCTGGTCCTCGTCACGTCCGGCAACCCGGGCAGCGACCTGGCCGGCGACCCCGCCGAAGGGCAAACCCTGGCAGCCGCGACGCACCGCGGCACGGTGGAGGCCGCCTACGACGAGCAGGCTGCGCTGTCCACGGGCTACGGCGCGCGCGGGGTGACGGCCGTCGTCGTCGCGGACGACGGCGTGGTGACCGCGGTCGCGCGCAGCCTCGCGCCGCCGCTGCGCCTGGAGCCCCTGCTCACCCGGGCATACCTGGGCCAGGCCACCTCCGCCTGAGCGCGAGGCCGGTCAGTACGCTGTCCCCCGCTGCGCAGCCACACGGAGGAGTGAACGACGCGTGACCAGGTTCCGGGGGACGGCGCTGACCGTCACTGGCCTTCTCCTCGTCGTCGGTGCCGCGGCCGGCTGCGCCGACGGGCAAGGATCCGAGACCTCCGTGATGTTCAGCCGCACGTCGGGTGTGTCGGCCGACCTCGGTGACATCGCCATGCGCGACGTCTACGTCTACTCCGACGACGCGTCAGGCATCGAGCCTGGCAAGACGGCCTACCTGCGGATGACGATCGTCAACGGTGGCATCCAGGCCGACGAGCTGGTCGGTGCCGACCCGGCATCGGGAAGCATCTCGATCAGTGCGGCCGGCGCGACGCCGTCATCGACGGCCTCGCCGACGCTCGACCTCTCCCGCTCCCCGAAGCCGGCCGAGACCGTGCAGGCCGCGCCGACCAACGGCGCACCGCCGCCGACCACCGGCTCCACCCCGGTGACCCTGGCGCCGTCCCAGGTGGTGCGGTTCGACGACCCGGCCACGGGGACGTCCGGACCGTTCATGCAGTTCACCAACACGACCGGGCGGTTGCTGCGCACCGGCAGCACACTGACGGTGACCTTCACGTTCCGCGACGCCGGCTCCGTGTCGGTGCTGGTGCCGGTCGAGAACCCGCTCGACACGACGCTCACGGCCACACCGGTGCCGAGCCCGACGTCCGAGACGCCGACGCTGCTGGTGCCGCCGGGCGGATCTCCGACGCCGTCGCCGACCGAGACACCCGCCGAGATCAACATCTCGACGTCGCCCTCGCCGTTCACGACGATCGTCCCGGCCACGCCCACGCCGTGATTCGTCGGCGGGTTCAGCCGGCTGGCCCGCCGCCCTAGCGGCCCTGGTTCTTCACGGCTTCGATCGCCGCGGCCGCCGCCTCCGGGTCGAGGTAGGCACCACCGCGCTGCGTCGGCCGGAAGTCGTCGTCGAGCTCGTAGCGCAGCGGGATCCCGGTCGGGATGTTCAGCCCGGGGATCTCCTCGTCGCTGATGCCGTCGAGATGCTTGACGATCGCGCGCAGCGAGTTGCCGTGAGCGGCCACCAGCACGGTCAGCCCCGCGGCGAGGTCGGGCACGATCGCGTCGTACCAGTAGGGCAGCAGCCGGGCGACGACGTCCTTCAGGCACTCGGTGCGGGGCACCAGCTCGGTCGGCAGGGTCGCGTAGCGCGGGTCACCGACCTGTGACCACTCGGCGTCGTCGGCGAGCGGCGGGGGCGGCACGTCGTAGGAGCGCCGCCAGACCATGAACTGCTCGTCGCCGAACTGCTCGCGGATCTGCGTCTTGTCCTTGCCCTGCAGGTCGCCGTAATGCCGCTCGTTGAGCCGCCACGACCGCCGTACCGGCACCCACATCCGGTCGCACGCCTCCAGCGACAGCTGGGCGGTGCGGATCGCCCGCGTCAGCAGAGAGGTGTGTACGACGTCGGGCAGCAGACCCGCCTCGGCAAGCCGCTCCCCGCCACGGCGCGACTCCTCGCGGCCCTGCGACGTCAGGTCGACGTCGACCCAGCCGGTGAAGAGGTTCTTGGAGTTCCATTCGCTCTCGCCGTGGCGGAGCAGGACAAGCGTGCCGATCACCCGGACAGTCTCCCAGGCGGGATCAGGGCCGCCGGTCGGGGTCGGCGAACCGCGCGAAGGCCTGCAGGTTGCGCAGGCTCTCGCCGCGCTTGACCCGCCACTCCCACTCGCGGCGGATCGAGCTGCCGAAGCCGAGCTCGAGCGCGCGGTCGAAGTTGTCGTCGGAGTAGGTGAGGACGCTGCCCAGCAAGGTGTCGATCTCGTCGGGGCTCACTGCGCACAGCGGCAGCCGGCCCACGAGGTAGACGTCGCCGAGGTTGTCGACGGCGAAGGCGACGGCGTACATCCGCGCGTTGCGCTCGAGCAGGAACCGGTAGAACTCCGCGTGGTTCTCGTCCGGGCGGCGGCAGAAGAACGCCTCGACCAGCAGGCTGTGCGCGCCGACGACCAGCCAGCACATCGTCGCGAGCTTGTGCCGACCCTCGAGCTTGACGAGGTAGGAGCCGGGGGCGGTGCGATCGTAGCCGAGCTCGCGCTCATCGAGCGTCTCGCGCAGAACGGCGTCGAGGTCGGCGCTCATCGCGCCCCGCCGCAGCCGTGGCCGGTCATGCCGAGCGGGCGGCGTCCTCGTCACCGGCCTCGGCGATCGCCGACTCGTAGGTCGCGAGCACCTTCGCCGCCGTCACCGACCAGCCGAAGCGGGCGGCGTGCTCGACCGCTCCCCTGGACATCCGGGCCCGGCGCGACGGGTCGGTGATCAGCGGCAGCAGCGCGTCGGCGTAGGCGTCGGGCTCGTGCTCGTCGACGAGCAGACCCGAGAGGCCGTGGGCGACGGCGGTGCGCAGGCCACCGACCGCTGCCGCCACCACCGGCGTCCCGCACGCCGCCGCCTCGACCGCGACGAGTCCGAAGGACTCGTTGTAGGACGGCATGACGACGGCGGTCGCCGCGCGGTACCAGTCGGCGAGCATAGGTTGCGGCACCGGGGGCACCAGGCGCAGCGAGACCCCCAGCCGGTCGGCGAGCTGGTGCAGGTGCCTCGGGTAGTCGACGTCACCCGACGGGCCGCCGACGATGGTCACGACGAGCCGGTCACGCAGGGACGGGTCTCGCTCCACGAGCCGGGCCGCCGTGCGCAGCAGGACGTCGGGTGCCTTGAGCGGTTGCAGCCGCCCCGCGAACAGCAGCACGACCGCGTCACCGGCCAGGCCCAGCCGGGCGCGAGCCGCACGTCCGTCACCGGGACGGAACACCTCGAGGTCGACACCCGGCGCCACCGTGACCACCCGGTCGGGGTCGGCGTCGTAGAGGTCGACGAGCTCACGCGCCTCCTCGTCGGTCGACGCGACCAGCCGGTCGGCGGCGTCGACCACCTGCTCCTCGCCGATGACGCGGGCCGGCGGTTCGGGGGCGTCGCCGTCGGCGAGCAACGCGTTCTTGACCTTGGCCAACGTGTGCGCCGAGTGCACGAGCGGCACACCCCAGCGTTCCTTGACCAGCCAGCCGACCTGTCCGGACAGCCAGTAGTGGGAGTGCACGACGTCGTAGTAGCCGGGATCGTGGGCGGCCTCGGCGCGCAGCACGCCGGTGGCGAACGCGCACAGCTGGCCGGGCAGGTCGCCCTTCGCCAGGCCTTCGTAGGGGCCGGCCGTGATGTGCCGCACGACAACTCCGGGGGCCAGCTCGACGACCGGTGGGAGGTCGCTGCTCGTCGCCCGGGTGAAGACCTCGACCTCGATGCCGAGTGCCGCGAGCCGCCGGGAGAGCTCGACGACGTAGACGTTCATGCCGCCGGCGTCACCGGTGCCCGGCTGGTCGAGCGGCGAGGTGTGCAGCGAAAGCGTCGCGACGCGGCGGACGGCGGCGCGCGCGGGGAAGACGAGCGGCAGCGACACCTGCCCGTCACCTCCTCGCGCCCGGCGGTCCGCCGTCCAATCCTGCCGGATCACCCGGCGACGGCGCACATCGGCCGTCAACGCCTCGCACTACCCTCGGATTCCATGGGCAGGACGGCGGTGGTCACCGGGGCGAGCAGCGGCATCGGCGCGGCGACCGCCCGGCGGTTGGCCGCCGAGGGCTTCGACGTCGTGGCCGCCGCCCGGCGGCGCGACCGGCTCGAGACCCTCGCCGCCGAGATCGGCTGCCGAGCGCTCGCCCTCGACGTGACCGACCCGTCGTCGGTCGCGGCGCTGGCGACCGAGGTCGGCGACTGCGCGGTCCTCGTCAACAACGCGGGCGGCGCCATCGGGCTGGAAGCGATCGCGGAGGCCGACGAGGACGCCTGGCGGCAGATGTACGACGTCAACGTGCTCGGCACCATGCGGGTCACGAAGGCCCTGCTGCCGGCGCTGATCACCGGTGGCGACGGGCTGATCGTCAACGTCACGTCGACCGCAGGGCACGCGGTCTACGAGGGTGGCGGCGGCTACACGGCCGCCAAGCACGCTGAGGCCGCGGTGACCGAGACCCTGCGGCTCGAGCTGTGCGGGCAGCCGGTCCGGATCACCGAGGTCGCGCCCGGCATGGTGCACACCGAGGAGTTCTCGCTGGTGCGCTTCCACGGCGACCAAGCGCGCGCGGACGCCGTCTACCGCGGGGTGCCCGACCCGTTGACCGCCGACGACGTGGCCGACTGCATCGCGTGGGTGGCCACACGGCCGGCGTACGTCAACATCGACCTGCTCGTGGTGAAGCCGCGCGCGCAGGCGTCGGTCTCCAAGGTGCACCGGGTCTCGACGTGACCGACCACACCCATGTCGTCAACAACGGCAAGCGTGACCTGACCCTCGACGAGCTCGCGACGATGCAGCCCGGCTTGGACCGGCTGATGGCCGAGCTGACGCCGCGGATGCAAGGGCTTTACCACGCGGCCGGCGCGGGCAACTGGCCGCTCGCCGCCTACTTCTACAAGTCGGTGGTCAAGCAGCTGCGGCTGTGCGTGCAGTCGAGGCCGAAGTACGACCCGGAGATGACCGCCTACATCGCCGAGGACTGCGACCCCGTGCGGCAGGCCATCAAGGCCTGCGACGCAGCTGCGTTCGAGGCGGCGTACGCCGTCATGGTGGAGCGGGCCAACGACTACCACGTGCACTTCGGCAAGGCGTTCATCCGCTGGGTGACACCGCCCGAACCGCCGCCCGGGCTCGACCTGGCCGCAGGCGTCGACTGAGCCCTAGGCCGTCAACGCGGTAGCGAACGCCGTGTAGGCCTCGGCACTGAACAGCACGAAGCGGGCCTCCTCGACCCGCGTCGCCGTTGCGCGCACGGTGTGCACCGCGACCCGGGCCGCGTCGCCCATCGGCCAGCCGTAGACGCCCGCCGACACCGCGGGAAACGCGACGCTGCGGCAGCCGAGCTCGTCGGCGACCCGCAGGGCCTCGCGGTAGCAGGACACCAGGAGGTGCGACCTGTCCTCGCGGGTCGAGTGGACCGGACCCACGACGTGGATGACCCAGCGGGCGGCCAGGTCGCCCGCCTCGGACGCCGCCGCCTGCCCGGTCGGCAGGCCGTCGGGCCAGTCGGTCTCACGCAGCCGCAGCCGGCCCTGCATCTGCACGTCGCCGCCGGCCCGTAGGAGGGCCCCGTCGACACCGCCGCCGCCCAGCAGCGAGTTGTTGGCCGCGTTGACCACGGCGTCGACCTGCTGGTCGACGATGTCGCCCTGGACGAGCCGGATCTGCACGCGCCCAGTGTGCGTCAGGAACCGACGACGCCGCCGAGCACTCCGTCGACAGCGCCGAGCGGCAGGCCGAGCAGCGGGTCGAGCGACGGGGACGGCAGTGGCAACGACGGCACCAGGGTCGACGGCAGCACCGACGGCAGCGCCGAGGGGAGCACGGACGACGGCGCCGGCAGGACGCTGGGCAGCGTGGACAGCGCCGGGAGCCCGCCTCCGTCGGTGGTCAGCGGCGCGTCGAGCGTCCCTCCCAGCTGATCGGTCAGCGGCTTGGCGGCGGGCGTCGGCGAGGCGGTCGGTGCGACGCTCGGGAGGTACGACGGAGCGGCCGACGGGACCAGCGTCGTGGGGATCGCCCCGACGTTGCCGGCGTCAACGGTCGGAGTGGCCCCGGAGGTCGCGCGCTGCACCGGCGCCCGGTGGTGGTGGGCCGGCGACGACACCGCGCCGTCGACGGCAGCGACCCCGCCCGCGGCGGCGACCGCCCCGATCGCGAGCGCGATGCCCGCCTTGGCCGCTGTGCTCGCAGCAGCACCGGTCAGCAGGGACACCCCGGTGCCCGCACCTGCGCCGGACACCGCGACCGAGGCGCCGGCGGCAGCCGCCCGACGGGCGCGCCGCTCGGCCGCCAGCTCGGGCCCGCACTGCGTGCAGAGGACGAGATGCCGCTGCGCCGCGGCCTGCTCGTCGGGCGCGAGTCGGCCGGCCAGCCGCACCAGCAGCCAGCCACGACAGCGCTGGCGGCTCACCGCTGCTCCGGGATGGGGACGTCGATGGCTCGGTCCGAGGTCCGGCCCACCCCGAGGTCGTCTCCGCCCGCGTCCTTGACCCGGTAGAGCGCGGCGTCGGCGACGGCGATGAGCTCGGCCGGGTCGACGGGGTCACGCAGCCACGCGACACCGAGGCTGAACGTCACCCGAGCGTGCTCGCTCGCAAGCCCCGGCGCCGTCCGCGACGCGTCGACGATGCGGCGGGCCACGCCGGTCGCCCGGCGCCGGCCGGTGCGGGGCAGCACGATCGCGAACTCGTCGCCGCCGAGCCGGGCGACAACGTCGCCCTTGCGCACCGCGCCGGTCAGCACCTCGGCGACGGCGACCAGAACCGCGTCGCCGGCGAGGTGCCCGTCGGTGTCGTTAACGGCCTTGAACGCGTCGAGGTCAACCAGCAGCAGCGCCGGCGCCGTGCCGCGCGCAGCCGCGTCGACCTCGTGCCGAAGCGCCTCGGTGAAGGCCGCGCGATTGGGCAGTCCGGTGAGCGGGTCGCGGGTCGCCTGCTGCTGCAGGATCGCCGTGAGCTCGTCGACGTACGCCTCGATCGCGGCCAGCGTCGCGACATCGGCGGCTGCCTCCTCCGCGACGCCCCGGAGGGCGAGCAGCTGCTCGACCAGGCCGGTGACCGCGTGGCCCTGCTGGGCCCGCAGGACGCCGAGCGCCGCGGCCGCCTCCCGCACGGCGGGAAGCCCACTGCCGCCCATCCGCTGGAACAACACCTGGGCGAGTGCCATAGGTCTGGACTCGGCACGTTGCGCGCGCACTCAAGGGCCGAACGGCGGTGACATCCGGCGCGTTCACGTGCCTCTCACCACAAATAAGGACCAACCCAATTGGCCTAGTCCGCCGAGAAATAAGGACTCTGCCCGATGTGCGGGGCCCCACCTCAGATCGAACCTGGACACAGAGGCAAGGACGACCGGGAGGCAGCCATGTACGACGTCGGCGCAGTCGTTGACCAGCGACGCAGCCAGCTGATGCGGGAGGCAGCGCGCCATCGGCAGGTCCGCAAGGCGCGGCTGGCCCGTCGCGAAGCTCGCCGCGCAGCAGCCGCTGCGTGCAACGATCGAACGGATGGATGGTCGCTTGGTGAGCCCGGTGTTCGTGGGGCGTCGCGAGCAGCTGGCTGCACTGCGTGACGCCCTGGCCGACGCTGCCGCCGGCCTGCCCTCGACCGTGCTCGTCGGCGGGGAGGCCGGCGTCGGGAAGAGCCGGTTGGTCGAGGAGTTCCTCGCCGGGCTGACCGGCTCCGACGTGCAGGTGCTCCGCGGCGGCTGCGTGGAGTTCGGCGGCGACGGCGTGCCGTTCGCGCCCGCCGTCGCCGCCCTGCGCGGCCTGGCCCGCGGGCGCGGTCTCGACGCGGTCGCCGAGCTGGCCGGCACCCGGCGGGCGGAGCTCGCCCGGCTTCTGCCTGAGATCGGTGACGGCGCCGCCGCCGCGCCGTCACCGGCCGACCCTTCGGGCGGCACCGCCGGGCTGTACGACGCGCTGCTGCAGCTGCTCGCCCACCTCGCCGACGAGCGACCCGTGGTGCTGGCGGTCGAGGACCTGCACTGGGCGGACGGCGCGACCCGCGACCTGCTCTCCTACCTCGCGCGGGCGGCGGGCGACATCCGCCTGCTGGTGGTCGCCACCTACCGGACCGACGAGCTGGGCCGAGGCCACCCGCTGCGGCGGTTCGTCGCCGAGATGGACCGGCTGCGCGGCATCCGTCGGATGCAGCTCGAGCGGTTCACGCGGGCAGAGGTCACCGAGCTCCTGCGCGGCATCAACGGCACCCTCCCGAGCGCGGCGGCCGTCGAGCAGATCTACCAGCGGTCCGAGGGCAACGCGTTCTTCGTCGAGGAGCTCGTCTGCTGTCGGGACGAGGCGGCCGACTGCGTGCCCGAGACGTTGCGCGAGGTGCTGCTCGCCCGCGTCGACCGGCTGCCCGACCGCACCCAGCAGGTGCTGCGCGTCGCGTCGGTCGGCAGCCGGCTCATCGGCTACCAGCTGCTCGCCCGGGTCGCCGGGCTGCCCCACGACGACCTCACCGCCGACCTGCGCGAGGCGGTGTCCGCCGGCGTGCTGCGCATCGACGACGACAACGACGGCTACACGTTCCGCCACGCGCTGGTGGGCGAGGCGCTGCACCAGGAGCTGCTGCCAGGCGAGCACGCCCGCCTGCACACGGCCTACGCCGACGCGTTGCAGGACGACCCGGCGCTGGCGGGCCGCACGCGGGTCGCGATCGAGATCGCCCACCACCGCTACGCCGCCCACGACACCGCCCGCGCGCTACCCGCGCTTCTCACCGCTGCCGACGAGGCGCACGACGTGTTCGCCCACGCCGAGGAGCACAAAGCGCTCGAACGCGCCCTCGAGCTGTGGGACGCCGCGCCGCACGGCGACACCGCGCGGTCCGACCTGGTCGACCGAGCTGCCCAGGCGGCGATGCGCGCGGGTGTCCACGACCGGGCGCTCGCACTGACCGACGCCGCGCTCGCGGACGTCGACCCGGCTGCAGACCCCGCCTGCGCGGCGCTGCTGACGGCCCGCCGCGGCTGGTTGCTCAACGCGCTGGGCCGCCCCGACGCACTCGATGCCATCCGGGCCGCCGAGCGGTTGATGCCCGCGACCCCGCCGACCGCCGAACGCGCGGATGTGCTGGCGCGGCTGGCGGCGGCACTCATGCAGGCCTCCGACTTCGAGGAGTCGCGGGACGTCGCGGCGCGGGCGCTCGCGGTCGCCCGCGAGGTCGGTGACGTGCGCACCCAGATCGATGCGCTGGTCACGCAGGGCCTCGACGTGGGTGTGCTCGGCGACAGCGAGGCGGGCCTCGCGGCCTTCGACGAGGCGCGACGGTTGCTGCCCGAGGTCGACGACCCGTGGCTGCACACCCGGGTGCTCACCAACCTCGGTGCGCTGCACTCGGCTCTCGGTCGCTACGAGGACGCGGCCGCGGCGACCCGGCAGAGCATGGCGGTCGCCCGCAGCGTCGGCTACATCCGCACCCACGTGGCGTTCGCGGCCGGCAACCTCGCCGGGTGCCTCTTCGCGCTCGGCCACTGGGATGCCGCCGCCGAGGTGATCGACGACGCGTTGTCGCAGGACCCGCCCGGCATCAACGCGCTGACGCTGCTCGAGGTCTCCGCACAGCTCGCGCTCGCTCGCGGCGACGACGACACCGCCCGCGAGCGCATCGCGGCGACCCGCCCGCTGCTGGCCCGGGCCTACCGCGGCCGTCAGTTCCTGCTGCCGCTGGCGGCGGTGACGGCGGAGCTCACGGCCCGCACCGACCCGGCGGCGGCACTCGCCCAGCTACGACCGGTCTACGCCGACCTCGACCGGCCGGTCGGCCTCGACGGGTGGGCACTGCTCGCCGCCGCCGCCGGAATCGTCACCGACCTGCCGCCGGGCGAGGTCGCGGCGGCGGGCGCCACCGAGATCCGCACCGCCGCCGCCGGGCTGCGCTGCCTCACGGCCCCGGGCCACGCCTATGCCGCGTTGCTCGAGGCGCAGCTGGCGCTTGCGGCCGGTGACCACCGCGACGAACCTTGGGCCGCAGCGGTCGGCGCCTGGGCGATCGTCGACCAGCCCTACCTGCGGGCGCAGGTCCTCTACGGGCGCGCCCGCGCCGCCGCCTTCGACGGTCGCCGCGGCGAGGTCGGCCCGCTGCTCGAGCAGGCCACCACGCTGGCCGAACCGCTGCAGGCTCGGGTGCTGCTCGACCGCATCCGTGCGCTGGCCCGGCGGACGGGCGTGCTCGCGACGCTGCCCGCCAGCCGGGCGCCGGCCGACGACCCGCTGACCCCGCGCGAGCACGAGGTGCTGCTGCTGGTCGCGGCCGGACGCAGCAACCGGCAGATCGCGGAGGAGCTGTTCATCTCCGCCAAGACCGCCAGCGTGCACGTCTCCAACATCCTGGCCAAGCTCGGCGTCGCAGGCCGGGGCGAGGCCGCGGCCTACGCCCACCGGCATGGACTGGTAGCCGCCGACCGCGGGTAGGTGGGCCTCATGGCAGATCGCATCGTGGTGCTGCGCGGCGGCGCGCGAGACGGCAACACCCTCACGGTGGCGCCGGAGGTGACCCGGGTCATCGTCGCCTCCGAGGCGCCGGGGCTCGTCGACATCTACGAGGACACCGGCGAGCAGACCCAGGTGCGCGGCAACGACCAGCCCGGCGTCGTCTACGACTTCGTCGGGCAGGAAGCAGCCAGCGACGAGCACCTGCAGGTGCTCCACCGGCCGATGACCGGCCGGCCGCAGTAGGTCCGGGGCGGCCCGCCTCCTCGATGCGGGAGGATGCCGCCCGTGACGTTCGACCGGACCATTGCGCTGCGCCGTCTCGCCGACGAGCAGTTCGACGTGCTCGTCGTCGGTGGCGGCATCACCGGCGTCGGCTGCGCACTCGACGCGGCGGCCCGCGGGCTGCGCACCGCCCTCGTGGAGAAGGACGACTTCGCCTCGGGCACGTCGTCGCGGTCGTCGAAGTTCGTGCACGGCGGGCTGCGCTACCTGCAGCAGGGCGACGTCCGTCTGGTCTACGAGGCGTTGCGCGAACGCCGCCGGCTCATGCGCAACGCCCCGCACCTGGTGCAGGTGCTGCCGTTCCTGCTGCCGATGTTCGGCAAGGGCGGCATCGTGCCGGCCAAGGTCGCCCGGGTGCTCGGTACCTCGATGTGGATGTACGACGTCACCGGCGGCGCCCGCATCGGCAAGGTGCACAAGCGGCTGTCCGCCGCCGAGGCGCACGCCCACATGCCGACGCTGCGGCGCGGCCGGCTGGTCTCGGCGTACCTCTACTACGACGCGGCCGCTGACGACGCTCGGCTGACGCTGACGATCGCGCGCACCGCGGCGCTGGAGCACGGCGCCGTGCTCGCCAACGGCTGCCGGCTGGTCGCAGTGCGCAAGGACGCGGCCGGCCGGGTGTGCGGCGCGGTCGTCGAGGCCGACGGCGAGCGCATCGACGTGACCTGCCGCGCGATCGTCAATGCCGCCGGGGTCTGGGCCGACGAGGTGCGGACCCTCGACGAGGGGCACGATCCCGACACGATCCGGCAGGCCAAGGGGGTGCACGTGGTGCTGCCCCGACGGCTGCTCGGCAACGACATCGCGGTGATCCTGCCGGTACCCGGCGACCGGCGCTCGATCTTCGTCGCCCCGTGGGGCGACCACGCCTACATCGGCACCACCGACACCGACGACGACGGCCCGCCCGACACGCCCCGGACGACGAGCGAGGAGGTCGACTACCTGCTCGGGGCGGTCAACGCGTCCCTCGCCGAGCCGGTGTCATCGCAGGACGTCGTCGGCACGTGGGCCGGGCTTCGGCCGCTGGTGCGCGGCAGCACGGCCCGCACTGCGGACCTGTCACGGCGGCACCAGGTCGTGACCTCGCCGTCCGGGGTGGTCACGGTCATCGGCGGCAAGCTCACCACCTACCGGCAGATGGCGGAGGACACGATCGACGCGGTGCAGAGGTCGCTGGGAGTGCGCCGAGGACGATGCCCGACGGTGCGGCTGCGCCTGGTGGGCGCCGGCGGCCACGAGCCGTTCGCGCGGTCCGGGGACCCGGTGCGCACCCATCTCGCCGGTCGTTACGGCGGGGAGGCCGCGGCTGTGCTCGGGCTGACCTACGAAGACGCGACGCTCGCCGAGCCTCTGGTGCCGGGCCTGCCCTACCTGAAGGCGGAGGCCGTCTACGCCGTGCGCGCCGAGATGGCCCGCAGCGTCGATGACGTGCTGTCGCGGCGCACCCGCGCCCGGCTGCTCGACCGCGCCGCGGCAGTGGCCGCTGCCGACGCGGTGGCCGACCTCGTCGGGCCAATTCTCGGCTGGTCGGAGGACGAGAAGGCCAAGCAGGTCAAGGATTTCCGAGCGACGGTGGCCGCCGACCACGACCTGGTCCGCGCATGAGGGAGCTGCCGATCGGGCTCGCCGACCCGGCAGCCGCACCGGCCCGGCTGCCCGCCGGCGTCGACGTGCCCGACCCGGTCCTGCAGCGCTTGCGCGACGGCTGCGCGACCGTGCTTGTCGACGGCATCGACGAGGCCGGCCGCGACTGGTGGCCGCTGTCGCTGATCTGGGCCGCGCAGGGCAGGACGACCGCGCGACCGGCAGCGGTGGCCGTCCCCACGTCGGCCCAGGAGGTCGCGGCCGTCCTGCGCGTCTGCGACGACGCGCGCATCCCGGTCACGCCCGCGGCCGGCCGCAGCGGCGTGTGCGGCGCGGCGGTCCCGGCGTACGGCGGGGTGCTCCTCGACCTCCAGCAGCTCGCCGGCATCCGCGACGTCGACGACGCGTCACTGCTCGTCGACGTGCTGCCCGGCACCTACGGCGACGTGTTCGAGGACGAGCTGCGCAGCGAGCACCGGCTGACCGTCGGGCACTGGCCGCAGTCGGTGGCGATCTCGACAGTCGGCGGCTGGCTGGCGTGCCGCGGTGCGGGGCAGTACTCCACCCGCTACGGCAAGATCGAGGACATCGTGGCCGGCCTGGACGTCGTCCTGGCCGACGGGCGCCACATCACGACCGGTGACCAGCCCAGGCAGGCGGTCGGGCCGGACCTGACCCAGCTGTTCGTCGGCTCGGAGGGGACGCTCGGCGTCATCGTCGGGGCACGGCTGCGCGCCCACCCGCTGCCGACGGCGGAGCGCCGGGGCGCGTGGGGCTTCCCGTCGTTCATCGCAGCACTCGACGCGATGCGCCGGGTGCTGCGACGCGGCGCGACGCCGGCGGTCTTCCGGCTCTACGACGAGGTCGAGTCGAAGCGGTCGTTCGACGTCGAGACCAACGTGCTGCTCGCCCTCGACGAGGGCGACCCGAGGCTGGTCGACGCGGTGCTGCACGTCGTCGGCGAGGAGTGCGCGCAGGCGCAGCGGCTCGACGACGCGCTGGTCGACCGGTGGCTTACCCACCGCAACGACGTCTCCGCCCTCGAGGCCCTCATCAGCCGCGGTTACGTCGTCGACACCATGGAGGTCACCGGCCCCTGGTCGGCGCTGCCGGCGATCTACGAGCGGACGGTCGCCGCGATGCTCGCGGTCAAGGGCACGGCGGCGGCCTCGGCGCACCAGTCGCACTCCTACGTCGACGGCGGCTGCCTCTACTTCACGTTCGGGGCCATGGTCGAGCCCGACGCGCGCGAGGACTACTACCGTGCCGTGTGGGACGCCGGCACCCGCGCCGTCCTCGAAGCGGGCGGGTCGCTGTCGCACCACCACGGGGTCGGTCTCAACCGGTCCCGGTTCGTGGGCGAGGCGCTGGGCCCTGCCTACGACATGCTCGTCGCCGTCAAGCAGGCACTGGACCCGCACGGCATCCTCAACCCCGGCAAGCTCGGACTGCCCTCGCCGTTCGGCGAGGTGCCCTGGCCCTAGGAGCCTCCGCACATGAGCGTCCTCGTCGTCGACGTCGGCACCAGCGGGCTGCGTGCAGCCGTCGTCCGTCCCGACGCGACGATCGCCGTCGAGCACTACCGCGAGCTGCTGCCGGACTCGCCGGCACCAGGCATGGTCGAGTTCGACGCCGCCGCGATGGCCCGGGCGGTGCTCGACGTCGCGCACCGGGCTCTCGACGACGCCGGGCCGGTCGACGCCGTCGGCATCACCAACCAGCGCGCGTCGACGATCCTGTGGGACCGGGCTACCGGCGAGCCCGTCGGTCCCGGCATCGGCTGGCAGGACCTGCGCACGGTGTTCACCTGTCTCGAGCTGCGCGGCCAGGGCATCCTGCTGGCGCCCAACGAGTCGGCCACGAAGCTGGCCGCGCTGCTCGACGCGGCCGACCCGGGCCGGACCCGCGACCTCGCGTTCGGCACCGTCGACACGTGGGTCGCCTGGACGCTCTCCGGCGGCGCGGTGCACGCGACCGACCACACCAACGCCGGCGTCACCGGCCTGCGCACCCCCGACGGGACCGGCTGGAACGACAAGGTGCTCGCCGCGCTGAACATCCCCGTGTCGTACCTGCCAACCGTGCAGGACTCCGCGTCGGCGTACGGCGCAGCGCTCGCCCTGCCCGGCGCACCGCCGATCACCGCCCTCGTCGGCGACCAGCAGGGCTCGCTGGTGGGGCAGGGCTGCCTGCACCCGGGCCTGGCCAAGGCGACGTTCGGCACCGGCGCGATGCTCGACGTCTGCGTCGGCCCGGAGCGGCCGACCTTCGACCGCCGCGGGGGGCAGGGCTGCTTCCCGGTCGTGGCCTGGTCCCGGGACGGCCGGCTGACCTGGGGCACGGAGGCGGTGATGCTCGCCGCCGGCACCTGCGTCTCGTGGCTGCGCGACGACCTCGGCCTCATCGACACACCGGCGCAGTCGCACGACGTGGCCGCTCGCTGCGAGACCTCGGAAGGCGTCGTCTTCGTCCCGGCACTGCTCGGGCTCGGCGCACCGGCGTGGGACTACGGCGCCCGTGGCGCGCTGCTCGGGCTCAGCCGCGGGTCGGGCCGGCCGCAGGTCGTGCGGGCCGTGCTCGAGGGCATCGCGCTGCGGGGCGCCGAGCTGGCCGACGCGGCCGAGGCCGACGGCCAGATCGAGATCCGCAGCCTGCGCGTCGACGGCGGGATGTCGCAGAACCCGACGTTCGTGCGGGCGCTGGCCGACGCGACGCAGCGGCCGATAGAGCTCTCACCGGTGCGCGACGCGACGACGCTCGGGGCCGGGTTCCTGGCCGGGTTGTCGACCGGGGCCTGGAAGGACGAGG
>Ga0070680_100001036_pt1 | contig 19918 bp, 17 predicted proteins | sample KBSC73BmetaG_FD_64672 | JGI IMG/M metagenome (GOLD analysis project Ga0070680, IMG submission 64672) | Corn rhizosphere microbial communities from Kellogg Biological Station, Michigan, USA - KBS C7-3B metaG | ecosystem: Host-associated > Plants > Roots > Rhizosphere | place: USA: Michigan...
TGGCTCTGCTTCGAATCGGGTGGCGAGCGCCGCCACGTCGCGCCGCTGCCGGTGAACTGGCAGTTGATGAGCGACGAAGCGATGCGCGTTGCGCTGAACAGTGCGGAGGTGGTGCGAAGCTCGCCGATCAGTGCTACTCTCCGCGATCGCGCCGGCGGCGCTGGTGCCGCTGAAGCTCGGCCGTCGCCCTGAGAACTCCCGTGCGATTGCACGCCAGCGGGCTTGTTCCATCTCCCCGCGCATACCCGTCAGCACCAGACTGCGCAGCTGCACCTTTCGTCGTGCATTGTCGTTGCGCGCGTGAATGGTGGAGTCCCATCCGCACCGCGAATGCCGTCCGCTAATCGCTCTCGTCGAGAGTTGTCGGGCCTGGCGGCGTGACGGCGGAGAGTTTCAGTCGGTAGCCGGCCCGACGTACCGTTTGTAGCGTGTTCGGAAGGCCGATCGAAGCAAGGCGTTTTCGGAGACCGCACAAATAGACGCCGAGCATGTTCTCGCGCGTCGACGGATCCGCGCGTGGCCACGTTTGGGCGATCAGCGCGCGCCGAGGCACCAGGTGTCCGTCCGCCTCGAGCAGGACACTCATCAGGCGAAGCTCGGTCTGCGTCAGAGACACCCGGTTGTTGCCGTGCTCGATCGTCGCACTCGACCAATCCACGACGACGGTCCCGTTCGCGAAGCACTGCTGCCCACGTCCAGTTGCGAGCACGTCCAAACGGACACGGACCGACACGCGCCCGTCGACCGACGCGACGATGTAGTCGCGAACACCTTCGGCAATACAAGCGAGCAGTCGTTGGCGAGACGCAGCGCTCATCACGAGCTGTGTCTCTATCGGCTGCGATCCCGCTGCCGAGGCCGCGGGCGGGAGCGGATTGGATCCCGGTGCCCGGTCCTCGCTGCTTGCCGTCCGCTGAATCGCCGCGGCAATCGCCCGCTGATCGCGCAACTCCTGGCCCATGGTGTTCGCCTCGAATGTCTCTCGATGGCGAAGCTATCCGGGCCGGCGGGCATGCCGGGTCACACCACGTGCAACGCGCTTCGATCCGCGGCGTGGCGAAGCCGCCGCTCGAGTGCGGCGATGACGGCCGAGCTTCCACCATTCGCGCGGATGTCGCTCGCCGTGTATCCCGTGTACCGCTTCATCGCATTGCGCAACGCCGTGGGCGACGGATATGACAATTCGTTCGCGATTGTCTCGATCGTGCACCCGGTCGTCTCGAGCAGGTAACCCACCAGTACCAGCCGCGCCCACGCAAGTAGCTCTGCAGGCGGCACGAAGTGATGCCGCGTGCACATGTTGAACAGCGTCTTGCGATGTACGCCGAGCGCAGCCGCGAGACTCAACACATCCGTGATCTGCTGCGGCCGTGACACCGCGGCCTCGAACACCGGGTGAAGTGGGCCTGGGACGCACGATTCCAGCAGCTGAAGTACGCATTCGGCAGCACACTGCGATTGCGCCGACTTGATGACCGCCCGAAAATCCGCCGGTGTGTCGTTGCTGCCGCCAAAGATGAACTGGTGAGCGCCTGCAGCGGCCAGGCTGCGCAGGTCGGTGTCGTACTGCCACCCGGGTTGGCAATACACGACGATCGCGGCCCGCGGCCGCTCAGCGGCGATGTCGCGGATCGTGCGGCGCGCCGACTCTCCGGACGCATCGCGCGCCGGCAGCACGATCGCGTTGACCTCGCGGGTGCTGCTCCGGAGCGATTCACGCAACTCGGCAAACGACGGAGCGATGGTGAGCTCCGCGCCGCCGCGAAGCGCATCGGACAGGCGCGCCAGCTCGAGCCGGTCGAGTGCGCACGCAAGCACGCTCGCCCCGCCGAAGAGACCCATCGCCACGCGCTGTAACGCCCGTGCACCCGCCATAACCAATCAGAGTCTCCTAAAGCCATACATCTGGCGCTCCTCATTCCCGGGAGCGCCCCATGTTCGGTCAGTCACATCCTCATGCGTTCGTCAGGCTTGCTGCGTTGGCGGCTGCCGTCGCCGCAATCGCGGCATGCAATGCACTCGGCACGGAGCCACACGCGAAGGACGCGAATCCCCATCGGTCCATCTCTCCCGCATCGGCCAACCACGACGACAGCGATTCACTCGTCGTCTGTCTCGGCGGGTACGTCATCATCAACGGCCGCGCGGTGTGCGCTGACCCCTGATCCGTCGCGGATCATCAGCCGGGTACCGGCGCCAGGCGAGACGGCAAGCGCTTCGGCGCGAGGCGAGCGACGTCGCGCGCCACAGCCGCCGCTGCCGGTCCGAGCGCTTCAGGAATGATCTGTTCAGGCGCGTCGCTCGAGAGCTCGAGCGAATCCGCCTTGTAGGCGATCTCGTGAAACCCGTGCGTGTTCGCCAAAGCAGCTGCCGCGTGCGCTCGGCGCGCGGCAGCTGCCGGCTCGTTGATCGCCGCCAACGCCTGCGCCGACTCGAGGAGCGCCGACGCGACGGAGTACCTCGGCGCCGCGGAACGCACGAGGCGCTCGATCTCGCGCGAAGCCCACCGCACGGTCGTGGTGTCCTGCAGCTTCGCGGCGGCCAACGACAGGCCGCCGAGCGCCGGGAGAATGAGTCGAGCTGGAAGCGGGCGGCAGGCGACCGCCGCGAATCCCGCGCTCGCTTCCCGAAAGTGTCCGGCATCGAAGAGTGCTTGCGCCAGGTTTTGAAGGATCTCCGCCTCTTCGACGGGATCTCCCCTGGCCAGGCGATACACGATCCAGCCGTGAGCAAGCGCGTCGTCGAACCGGCCGTTGACGGCGGCTGCGATCATGAGACCGCTGTGCGCGTGCCGCGACGACGCGCGAAGCCGATGGCGATCGGCGATGGCCGCTGCCCTGGTCGCAAACCGGATGACGTCAGGGTAGTTGCCGCGCATCTGCGCCAACCCCGTGCGGCCCAGGTATCCTCTCGCCTGCAGCTCCGGCACTCCCGCTTTCACGCCGAGGCGCAGGACCGCTTCGTAGCGGTCGGCGGCGGCGTCCAGCTGCCCGAGCTTCGTATGGACTCTCGCGCGGCGATCGACGATGCGGCCCCGCTGCAACGGCGTGAGCGAGCCCGCGACCGCGAGGACTGCGTCGAGAATGTGTCCGGCGAGATGAAATGCACCGGCGTCGTGTGCCTCGTCGGCGATCCCGACGACGGCATCGGTCGGTCCAAGACCTGCGCGCTGCCACTCGCGAGCTCGCAGGCGGCGCCAACCGGCGGGATCGGCCGCAGTCTTGGCGAACTGCAGTGCCGATCGGAGCTTCGACCGCCGCTCCCGGTCGGAGAACAAGGATGCCTGCTCGAGCATCGATGCAACGGCCAGCCATATGCTGTCGCGATCGCCGAATCCCCCTTCGGCATTCTGCAGATCGCGACGATAGGCGGTCGTCGCATACGACGGCGGATCATCGGCAGCCGGGCCTTCGCTGCCGGACGCTCGTTGCCCGCGCTTCTTGTTCGTCACCGGGTTCACGCCGTGAAGATTTCTCGACGGCGCGAAAAGAACAAGGTGTCGATCTTAAGAATCTTTAATGCCCGCGCACTGTGCCGATGCAGCCGGCGATGTGAATCGCAGCGTGTCTCCAGGGCGGATCCACATCGCTCCAACTGCAACGAGACCGAGAATGACGGTTCCTGACACGAAGACGACGACGTCATCTGGCGAGACTTCGAACGGGAATCGTGACACGATGCGACTGAAGGCACACGGGACCGGGGCGCTGGTGCGACGACCGTCGATGGTCGCTCCATTCCGCGGGAGCGTCGACCGGTCAGCGACGACGGAAGAAAGATCGTCAGGCGGCGCGGAGCGGTTTGATGCCGCTGAGCTGTCCCTTCAATTTCCTCGCGGCGTCCCACAGATCGACCGCGCGCTGGGCTGCAAACGGTTGCCGACCGGCACTCTGAGAGTATGAACAGCTCCTCGGTACGCCGATCAGCGAACGTCTTGATCGTCGAGAATGTAACGCGCGTAACGCGACACATGGCAATGCCCGGCACCCTCTGAAACCGGGCACCGGACAAGAGTCCAATCGATCGAACCTGCTAGTCAGCCCGCGTCCCGCGCTTCGATCCCGAGCCGCTTCATTCGCCGGTACACCGTCGCGCGGTGCACGCCGAGTGTCGCGGCCACGGCGTCAGTCGCCCACGACGCGCGCTCGAGTGCTTCCAGCAATTGTCGCCGCGCCATGAGCAAACTGTCATGGTTGCGCATGGGCAACCGCGCGGCTCGAGTTTCCGTCCGCGACCGATGCCCGAGTGCTGCCGCGATCGCCGTCTCATCCAGCACGCTACCCGCGAACACCACCGCCGTCTCGACCACCTGCCGCAGCTCGCGCACGTTGCCCGGCCAGTCGCGCACCATCAGCATCTCGATCGCCGCGTCGGAAACGGAAACCTGGCGATCGTCCGCGGTACACGAGGCGAAATGCCGGACGAGGAGCGGGATGTCCTCCGAGCGCTCGTGCAGCGGCGGGATCGCCAGGACCACGCCGCTCAGCCGGTGGGCGAGATCCGCTCTGAAGCGGCCGCGCGCCACGAGATCCTCCACACTCTCGTTCGTCGCCACCACCGTCCGAAAATCGCTGCGCACGTCGCGCGAGGCACCGATCGGACGGAACACACCGGTCTCGATTGCACGCAGCAACTTGGCCTGCAGCGGCAGAGGGAGTCCGGTGATCTCGTCGAGGAACATCGTCCCGCCGTTCGCTTCGCGCAGGAACCCCGCCGACTCGGCGATCGCTCCGGTGTAGGCGCCGCGGGCGTGACCGAACAGCGCGTCCTCGAACATCGTCTCGCCAACCGCGCATACGTTCAACGCGACGAGCGCTCCCGACCGCCGGCTCTCGGCGTGCAGCGTGCGCGCAACGAGCTCCTTGCCGGTTCCGGTCGCACCCTCGATCAGCACCGGAATCCTGGTCGGCGCAACGGTCGCGATGAGCGCGCGCAAACGCTGCATCGCCCGCGAGTCGCCGAGCATGATGTCTTCCGCGAGTGCCGGCATCATGGTCCGACCTTGTTCGCGCGGGCCCGCATGGGGTCCGTCAAGCGCTTCGCATCCTCATCGGTGCGGATGACGCGCGGAGTAAGGAAGACGAACAGCTCGGTCTGCGTACCCGTTCTGTCGTAGCGGCCGAACAGGCCGCCGAGAAATGGAATGCTCGACAGGATCGGAATGCCGGAGGCCTGGATATCCCGCTCGTTGTCGCTCAACCCGCCGAGCACGATCGTCTGACCGTCATGCACGAGCAGGTCGGTGCGGATCGACCGCGTCGAGATCACCGGCGCGTTGAACGCGGTTTCGGTCGTCGCGTTGCTCACTTCCTGCGTGACGTCGAGTTGCACGGTACCGTCGACGCTGATCGTCGGCCGCACCGTGAGCTTGGTACCGACATCCTTGTACTCGACCACCTGGTCGCGTACGGCGTCATCGGTGGGCAGCGAACGCGATACCTGGACGAAGGGCCGCTGGCTGCCGACGACGATCTCGGCTTGCTCATCGTTGGCCGTCAGCACGACGGGCCGGCTGACGATCTTCACGTCGCCGCGCGTCGCGGCGGCGGCGATCGTCGCATCGAGATCCAGGCCCATCGCGCCGAGGACGCGTAATGTGAAGTCGCCAAGTCCGGCCGATCCGGTCGACAGATCGCCGCCGACGGACGTGTTGTAGGTGCGCGCCACGTGTGTGTCGGCGACCGATGCGTCGACGCCGAGGCTGAACCCGCGATCGCGACGCGCCTCGACGATGAGCACTTCGATCAACGCCTGCGCGGGGCGGATGTCGATTTGCTCGACCGCAGCGCGAATCAGCTCGAAGTCGGCGCGATTGGCGCGCACGAGCAGGCTGTTCGCGTGAACGTCGGCGACGATCGTCAACTCGCCAGTAATCGTGGCTGCACGGCCGGCGGCGCCCGACACGTTCTCCGGCAGGGCGCTATCGACCGGTGGTACTTGATTGGCGCGCAATGCGTCCGAAAGTGTCGGTGCTCCGGCGCGCATCGATGACGCGGACGTGATCCGCCCGAACAGCGCATTGATCGACGCGGCGACCTCGGCGGCGCGGGCGTGCTTGAGGGCGATGACGAACAGCTCCGGCATGCCGCCAGGTCGGGCGAATTGGTCGTTGACCGGCGAGATTGCCGAGGCCACGCGTGGCTGCGGTCGCGCGCGATATGTGCTCGTCGCCGAATCGTCGACCAGCTCGTAACCTTGCGATTCCAACAACCCGCGCAACAGTCGCGACACGTCGCGGCGAGGGACGGGATGCGGCGTCTGGAGGCTGACCGGTACGCCACCGCCCGGCCCCGCAAAGATGACCGGCTTGTCGAGATATTGCTGCATGATCTGCACGGCCGAGCGGAGCTCCGTATTGACGATCCGGATGGTGACGCTGTCCGATTGGGCGTGAGCGGTGGAGCGGAGAAGCGGGACCCCGAATGCGACGGCGACACATATAATGAATGCACGACGGACCAGGGCGGTCGGACGATCGGTCAGGGAGTGGGGTTGAACCGCAGGGTCCACGTCGTGTCTGCTCCCGTGATGACGACGCTGTCGCGAGTGATCGACGCGATGCGCAGGTGTTCGACCTCGGTACCGGCCGACACGATCGTGCCGGGCGGCTGTCCCGGTAATCCGTCGATGACCGCTTGCCAGGGCGGTCCGCCGATGATCGCCCTGAGAACGAGCGCCGGTCGCGGCGCCGGTGTCGACGGCAATATGGCGGGCGCCGCGGCGATCGCCGCACCATCCGCGTGCGCGTCGTACCGGACCGTTGCGGGTTCGTTCGACAGCCGGAATGGATCGTTGTCGGCGATATCTTGTGCTGCCAGTGAAATCGTGTCCGCGACAATCGGACGTGCGGCCGCCGGGAAGTGCGGCACGTTGGCAACTTCAGGATTCTCCAATAGCGGTGGACGCGCCCAGCGAAATCCGCCGACAAGTAGTCCGACTGCGGCGAGCGCGGACATGGTTGCGGAGATATGGCGCGACCTCATCTGCCTGAAGTCGGAGTCAGGCGAGCGAGTGCCGCCACGAACACCTCGACGCGGAGCGCCTCTGCTTGCGTCGACGGCGCTGCCGGCTCGGCTTGACTCACGACGAGCTCGCGAACGGCCATCAACGTGTCCGCAGTGTCGATGGCAAGAAGAAAGTCGGTCAGCCCGACCACGTCAGTCGTGCCCGCGAGACGTACGCTGACTGTGCGCAGCGATGCGGCCGGCAGGCTGTCGTCGTGCGGTTCGATTGTGGAGATCTTCAGGTTGGCACGGTCGGCTATGTCGGACACGAGTTTGGCAAGCGCCGACGCAGCGTCGGCCGGCGTGCTGCCGGAGACGAGGCGAGACTCGAGCTCCGCCACTCGGTGCAACTCCATGGCGAGGCTGTCACGAGCGGCCGACATGTCGGCCACGATCGTTCGCGCCAGGGACAACTCGCGACTAGACGCGACGGCGACAGATTGCTCGCGCGCATTCCACGCGGCCAGCGCGGGCATGCCACGAGCGGCGATCGTCGCGATCGACACGAATGCCACACCGAAGCACAAGGCGTAACGATCGCGTCGGGTCATCGGATGCGAAAACGAAATGCCGCGCGGCCGAGCTGCGCTGCTCCGCTCTCGCGCGTGATCGATCCGACAAGGCGCGGATCGGCGATATTCGGCACGCGACTGATTGCCGGCAGCACGCTGGTGACCCCGCGGCCTACGATAGTGAAACTTCCACCGAGCGAGTCGAGCCGCATCATGACGATCGCCGTCGACTCGGGCAGCGCGCGCGCGAGATCGGCCAGGATCAGCGTCACGCGTCCGCGCTCGGCCGCGAACCGGGCTGCGCGATCGTCGATGATCCGCGCATGCCGTAGATCGGCCACCATGCGAGATGCAGCGACCGATGGCGCCTGCAGTACCGCCAGCGCGCGGGCATTCGCGCCGATGTCGTGTCGCGCGCGCAATCCACTAGCCGACGCTGCAAGCGCGAGTGAGAGAACGCAAGTCGCCGCGGATGCCGCGATCTCGGCGATGCGTCGGCGTCGCGCGGCGGCGGCAGTCGGTTCGGAACGCCACGCGAGCGGCACGCGGCGGTGACGGTCGAGAAGCGCCGCAGCCACGGCGTCGTCATACTCGTTCGGTATCGCGTCGCCCGTTGAGCGGGAGATCGACGTGAGGAAGCCGTCATTGTACGCGAGTCGAAACTGGTCATCGGCATCACACCAGTCGATCTCGCCATTGCGGACGACCGCGGGAAGCGCGCACGGCGTCGGTAGCACGTACGCAACTCGGCAGCCACCGTGTCGCAAACCATTCACGGCGGCTGCAAGCGCACCGTGATCGTACGCGACACCAATCGTCACGTTGTCACGCCGCGCGACCCGAATGGCCGGCGCGCCGGCGCCACGACGTGGGAAGAACGCATCGTGATTGAGCTGCACCAAGGACTCGATCCGCCTGGCGTCGTCGAGCGGCGGCAGACCTTCGAGCACGCGCACCTGCGCCCAGGCCGGCCCGAGTACGACGGTGATGCGCCGCGAACCAAATCGAAGGCCCCGGCGCGACATTCTCCCGCGCGTCGCAAGCTGACCGGGCACCGGGAACAGTGCACACCGCGCCAAGTCGGCGAGCGCGCTTTCGAGCATTGCCAAATCTCCAAATGGCCGCTCTACGCTCCACGTCACACGGCCAGCGCTCATGACAGCCATTCGTACGCTGCGCGCGCGGACGGCCACGCCGATCCGCTCGGTCACGAGTCGCTCCGCGCGCGCACGACCATCGTTGCGCGGCCCACACGGACCAGGCGCCACTCGACGGTCGCGGCGCTCGACGGAAATCCAACGCGAGCGGTGGCCGTGAGAATCCACGCGTCCGGATCGGGCGTCACGAGGCGGGCTGCATCGGCGTAGCGCGCGAGGAACTCCGTCGTCGCATCGTCGGAAAGCGTACCGACAATGTCCGCCAGGTCGTTTACCGGTGTGCCGGCATCGCGCAGCTCGATGATCCGAGCCGCTGCCTCGGCGCCGATCCCCGGAACGGCCATCAGCACTGCGACAGGAGCCGTCGCGAGCGACACGCGTCCGGGTTCGACCGAGAGCACGCCGGCGAGCGCGAGCGACTCGAAGCCGCGGACACGCGGTAGCTCGCGCATGTCGGCCAGCGGTCCGTTCCGCGGCGGAAAGCGCCGGTTCGCGACATACCAATCGCGCTCGGCCCCGCCGGCGACCGCCACGTCGTCGGTGTCGCGCCAATCCTCGAGCGCCGCGGCGAGGGCGGTCGGGTCACTCGTAGTGGCGGCGTCATGAAGCAGCGCCGCGAGCATTTCACTGGACGCAGCGTTGATATCGAGCTGCGTACCTGCAGCGTTCAACTGAACGTGGCATGCCGAGTCGACCTCCGTGCCGCCCAGATGCCGGTCGAGCAATCGCCACACATTCTTCGCGTCGGCGTCGTCAGCCGCCGTGGATAGTGCATCATCCACGATCGACCGCGCGCGCGCCGCGCAGCCGAGCGCGAGCCATTGTGCCTGCTCGAGCCCTATGCGGTTCCGCGCCGCGTGGAGGCCGTTCCTGCCCGCGCGCTCGGTGGCGAGCGCCAGCGCGCCGGCGACGGCGATTACCCAAAGCGCCGTCAACATCACGAACCCGCGGCGTACGCCTACCGAGTCAGCCATGTGGCGCTCCGACGTCGAACACGATCGTGTCAACCGAGCCGACCAGTGCGACCGCCGCCGGCGACGTAGCGGCTCGTGGCCAGCTGGCCAGCCATTCCTCAGTCGCACGGGACACGTCACCGAAACGGAGCTGCTCGTGTCCCGAGGTACGTTGCAGCACGAGGTGTTCACCGGTCGAGAGATCCGCGAAGACAACGCTGCTGTCGCCGATGGAATCGATCGCGATCTGCGCATCACAGGGCTCCATCCATCCGGCGGGTACGTCGCATTCGGTCGGAAACGTCATCGATCGCGAGCTACCGCTGAAGCGATCCGTGGTGTCGATGCTGGATTGTGCGTTAGACAACAGTTGCGCGAGCACGCGGCGGCCGTTGCTCTCGCGCGCGTTGTCGCTGCGCGCGTGCTCCATGCGAATGCCGGAGTCTTCGAGCTGGTCCAGCAACAGCCGGCTGCCGGCGAGCACGAGGCCCGCGACGGCAAGTGCCGCCATCACCTCGAACAGCGTCATTCCGATTCTCTCATGGCGCGGCATGTATCGTATCCGGCCGATAAAGCGTGGTGCGCACGAGCAGGCGACTGCTGTGCGGCTGGAGGATGGCGACGTCAAACAACCCGCCGGCAGACTGCGAGACGCGGAGCACGAAGTCGTCGTCGACCGTCTCGCCGAGGCGGCCAAGCAACTCGCTACGCGGCAGCACCGAAATCGCAGCAAGCCGGGACGACGCGCGGTAGACCAGCCGCTCGCGGTCGCGCAGACCACGGAGCGTGCTTGCCGTCTGTGCCAACAGCGCGACGAAGCCGACGCCCGCCGTGGCAAGGATCACCAGCGCGATGAGCGCGTCGATCAGAGCGACGCCGCGTCTATTTCGCACGCGCCACCTTCCCGGTGAGCCGGTCCACGTGAAGTGACGAGTCGGCGACGACGCTGCCATCCGCGTTCACCGTCACGAGTTGCGGCGGCGCACTGTCCGGCAGCGCGACGGTCGTTGTCCGGCTCGAGTCGATCGCCGCTGATAACGAGTCGCCGATCGTACGTGCTGGATTCGCGGCAGCGCCGCGGTCGATCCGACGCAGCCCAAGCGCTGCGATGCTGGCAATCAGCGACAGGACTGCGAGCGTGACGAGCAACTCGAGCATCGTAGCGGCGGGTCGGTTCATCTTCACGACGGCCGCACGCTATAGATCGCCTGCAGCAGCGCCGCCGCGATGATCGCGACGACCGACGCGAAGGTGAGCAGCAACGTGGGCTCGAGCATTCGGACGAGCGTGCGAATCGTCCGATCGGCCCGCTGCTGCTCGATTCGCGCGGCGTGCGCGAGCATCGCCGGCAGACGTCCCGTCTCCTCGCCGGCGCGCGTCAACCGAATTATCGTCGGCGTGGCAGCATCGGTCTCCTCGAGCGCGCGCGAGACTGCATGGCCGGAGTTGATCAGCCCCCGCGCCCGACCGACCCGTGCTTCCAGCTCCGCGTCACCTGTTGCGCGCGCGGCCAGCGGAAGCGCGGCGCTCACCGGCACCCCGCTCTCGAGCATGGCCGAAAGCGCGTGTGCCATGCGGGCGCTGGCCGCGGCGCGCCGAATCCTGCCGGCAATAGGCGTCGCGAGAAGCAACCGATGCCATGCGGTGCGACCGGCGGGAGTCGACGTCCATCCGCGCCAGATAACCGCGGCAACGCCAATCAACGCGACACTCGGCAACAACGCGGCGTGTGCTGCACCCGCGATGGACAGCACCAATCGCGTCGACGCTGGCAAAGACTGTCCGATGTCGCCGAGGATGAGTGCGAAGCGCGGCAGCACGACGGTAATGAGCAGCACGACGGCACCTGCGCCGGCGACCGCGACGAGCATTGGATAGGCCATGGCGGCGCGAACGGCGGCCTGCATTTCAGCCGAGCTTTCGCACAGCTCAGCGGCGCGGCGGATCGCTGGACCGATGCCCGATCCCGCTTCACCAGCCTGGGCAACGCCGATGACGAGGGGAGGAATGGTGATTGGCGCGTCGGCCAGCGCCGCAGCCAGACTTCCACCTTCTCTAATGGAACGCTGGATGTGCGGAATCGCCGGCAACCACGCCCGCGGCGCGAGGGCGGCGAACGCCGAAAGTGCGCGGCCCGCCGGGAGCCCGGATTCGAGCAGGTCGGCGAGAATGCGCAATCCGAGCGCGAGGTCGGCGGCACGGAGACGACGTCGTGAGTCTCGCGCCGTCCCACTGGAGGCAATGCGTATCGCGTACAGTCCGCGCGAGAGCAACTGTTCGCGCGCACGCTCGTTCGAATCCGCCTCGACGGTGCCTCGATTCGTTGCTCCGTCGCGGGCGACGGCATCGTAGGTGTAGATGCGTGACGTCGGCATCATTGACGTACCGGCCCGTTCCACGATGTGAAGTCGGCGTCCTCGCCGTCGCCGCCGGGGCGGCCATCCTTGCCGAGTGAGTAGAGATCGTAGGCGTTCGGGTTGACGAGCCCTGGGGCGACATAGACGTACGGTCGCCCCCACGGATCATTCGGCACGACCTGCCGCAGGTACGGTCCTTTCCAGTTCGGCGGCGGCTCCCCGGCGGTGGGAAACGTGCGCAATGCTTCGAGTCCCTGCGCGCTCGTTGGGTACGTGTCATTGTCGAGGCGGTAGGCGTCGAGCGCGATCGCAAGGATCTCGATCTGACTGCGCGCGGTGCTTCGACGTGCTTCTCCGACGTTCCCGAAGAGTGCCGGTGCGACGATGGCCGCGAGCGTCGCGATGATTGCGATCGTGACGAGCAGCTCGATGAGCGTGAATCCGGCCTGGCGCGGCCGCGAGCGCGCCACATCGCGCCATGCGCTACTCGACCACACGGATAATCTCCTCGACCGTGGTGAGGCCGGCGCACGCCTTGGCCCATCCGTCGGCGCGCAGCGAGACGAGTCCGGAGCGTTCGCCGAGTTGGCGCAGCGTGGTTCGTGAAGCGCGGGCGGCGATCGCGGTGCGGAGCTCGTCGGTGACGGTGAGCAGCTCGAAGACGCCGACGCGGCCGCGGTACCCGGTGCCGCGGCAGTCGGCGCATCCAGCGCCGTGCGTGAGCTCGATGTACGGAGCGAATTCGCCGGCGACGGCGCGCAGCACATCGGGATTTGGCACATACCGTGTCGCACAGGATACGCAGGTGCGGCGCACCAATCGCTGCGCGAGTACACCTTCGAGCGTTGCGGTGACGAGATAATCCGGAACGCCGAGGTCGAGCAGGCGCGGGATTGCGCCGGTCGCGTCGTTCGTATGTAGTGTGCTGAAGACGAGATGTCCGGTCATCGCCGCCTGTACCGCGATCTCGGCCGTTTCGCGGTCCCGCATCTCGCCGATCATGACGACGTCCGGATCCTGGCGCAGGATTGCGCGCAACGCGGCGGCGAACGTCACGCCTGCCGTGCGATGCACCGGCATCTGCGTGACACCGGGCAGCTGATACTCGATCGGGTCCTCGACGGTAATGATCTTTTCGGCGAGCGCGTTGCGCCGCTGAAGCGCGGCATACAGCGTCGTCGTCTTGCCGCTGCCCGTCGGCCCGGTGACGAGCAGCATGCCGTGCGGCCGCGTGCAGAGTGAAGCGACCGCATCGAGTACGAGCGCCGACATGCCGAGCTCGTCGAGCGCGACTGGCCGGCCGCCGCGATCGAGCAGCCGCAGCACGACGCTCTCGCCATAGATCGTCGGCACGGTCGAGACGCGGAGATCGAGCTCGCGGGCCTCGAGTCGCACGCGAATGCGGCCGTCCTGCGGTTTGCGCCGCTCGGCGATGTCGAGCTCCGCGAGCAGCTTGATGCGCGAGATCACCGCCTGGTGCAGGTGGCCCGGCGGCTCGGAGGCCGTCGTCAGCACACCGTCGATGCGAAAGCGGGCAGAGAGCCCATTGCGCGTCGCTTCCAGATGAATGTCGCTCGCGCCGGCGTCGTATGCGTCGCGCACGAGGAGATTCACGTACCGGATGACCGGCGGCTGGTTCGCGAGGTCGCGCACGTCGGTCGACAGCGAATCGTCATCGGCAGCAGCGCGCGCGAGCTCGATCGAGCGTTCGGCGCGCGTCGTCAGCCGTTCGACGAGTCGCTCGATTGCGTCGTCTGATGTCGCTTCCGTCGCCGCCGGCAGCCGGTATGCGAACGCCAGATCATCGACGGCGCCGAGCAGCGCATTCGGCGCGGTGGCGATGACCAGGCGACCGCGGTCGTCGATTGCCTTTGGGCAAAGGCGATGATGGAGCAGGAAATCGCGCGTGAGGCCGGGCGCGAGCGCGAGAGCGGCGTCGTTCATACAGCGCGACGATGATGGTGCAGCACGAACGGTGCGTCATCACGCGATTGCAGGTCGGACCGAATCCTTGCGTCGTCCGCCTGCATCGCCGCGCCGGACCTTCGCTGCGAGATTCGCACTGTTCGCATATCCGTGTGCGAATTCGCACGGCGCCGGTGCGAATTGCGCGAAACGAAACGTGCATATAGAAACGCTAAACATCGATGCGACCGCGAGTTGCGCTCTCAGCTCGGGGTGGTCCACGCGTTGCTTTGGTGCCAGCGACCCTCGACCCATCCCTCATCAGGAGATCGTCACGTGTCGCTGCGCACTCGAAGGCTCGCCAGGTCGCTCATCGCGATCGGCCGCATCATCGGCGTTCTGCTGCTCATGTTGTTGCTGCCCGCGCGTGCACCGGCTCAGAAACGGCCGGCAGAGGTCATCCGCATCGCCGCTGCCCGCCTGGATACGCTCGCGAGCGACACGGGCGCAGTACGTGGCTATGTCGATTTCACCGTGCGGAACGTCGGCAGCACTCCGCTCGCGCTGACGCGCGTCGAAGGCACGTGTGGCGTGTTCGCCGGAAACCGCGGCGGAAGCGCGGCCGAGAAGGCACACGCGACGTGCCCACGATCGATGACATCGCGGCGCACAGTTGGCGCGGGCGACTCGAGCGTGGTCACGCTGGCGCTGTACATAAATGGCCCGGCGGCTGGTCCGGTACGGTTGGTGATCGGCACGGGTGAATTGGAGGACACCGCGGTGGCGCTGGTCCGGACCGACGGACGGCTGATGTTGAGCGCGGTTCGTCTCGATACCGCAAGTGCGGCCGCCGACTCGATTCTGGTGAGAACGGTCGATCGGTCATCCGTTGCCACGCCGTCGAACACCTCGCCACGAACGGCTCCAGGTCAGTCCACGCGCAACCTTGCTCCACCGGGCGGCACGACCTATCCCACGCAGATCACGCTCACGCCGGCGAGTGGTTTCACCACGACGAGTCCGAACGTCGCACTGCGTGTGGACTGGTGCGATCGCGACGACGCGATCGTCGGCCGCATGGTGACGTGGCAAGGGCTTCCCTTGCCGGACACGTTCGTTCGCACGTATTCCGGCAACTGCATGTCGAGCGGATACTCGACGTGGAACGTCGTCGCCAGCCCTGGGACGCAGACGTTCCAAGCGTCGGCGCTCGATGCGTATGGGCACGAGCCGCAGGTATCGTCGCTGATCACCTACGATCCGCCGCCGCCACCGCCGAATCCCGCGTTCAGCATTGCGGCGGCCGCACAGTCACTGACGGAGAGCTCCGGGTCGGGCGGCAACGTGGCCTCGTGGACAGTAAGCAATACCGGCAATCGAAATCTCACGTTGCAGTACGGGTTCGGGTGCGCGGGCGTGGTGATCGCCTGTCGAGCAGGAAGTGGCGCGCCGGCATCGGGCGTCGTGCTTGGCGTATCGCAGACGCTGACGATTCCCGGCAGTTTCGACGTCGGTTCGCTCCCGCTGTTTGGCAGCGTGGGACTCGACATCGTCGCGACGTCAACCGACGGAGCCACCGTCCATCACGGCGATACAGTCTCGGTGCGAATTCCGTCGCGAATCGCCGTTAGTGTGTCTCCCACATCGCTCGCGCTGACGCTCGCTCCGGCGGTGTCCGACGTGCGACAAACGTTCACGATCACCAACACGGGCAACGACACCAGCGCATTCAACTACATCTTCACCTGCGCCGGCGCCGCGCTGACCTGTTCGGCTCAGAGTGGACGGACGGCGACCATCGGACCCTCGCAGAGCGTCGCGACGGTCGTTCACCTTGCAACGAATGGCGTCAATCTCGATGGAACTGGCACGTTCTCGGTGACGAGCACCAACCAGGGCGTCACCGGACAAGGTGCATTGTCGGTGCATACGACCGTTCCGACGCCAATCATCGTGCAGGCCGCAGCCGTAAATCCGGGCTCGACGATCGCGCGCGACGACTGTCTGACGATCGCGGCCGGCGATGGTGCGGCGTACGAATGCGGCGATCTGCGACTCGTGCACGACCTTCCGAGCGTCACGACGCTGAATCACGAGCACACGCCGTCGCTGATCTACAGCAGCGTTCACGCGGTGTCGACGACGATCGTCGGCGCGGATGTTTCGATGCCGCCGAGTACGATCGCGACGCGGATCAGCGCGACGCTCGTCGTGTACCGTCGGCCGGACTCCGTCATGACGACGCTCGATACGACGTGGAGCTCGGCGTGGAACAACGGATTGCCGCACCGGATCGGCGTGCGTCTCGACGCCTCGGCTCTCTCCCTCCCGACCGGCGCCTACCGGTATCTGCTGCAAGTTCGCGCTCTGAGCTCGGTCGGAACGATCAACCTCGGCTCGGATACGGGCACGGTGGTGATCGTGGATCGCAGCGCGAGTCCGTTCGGCCGCGGCTGGTGGCTGGATGGTCTCGAGATGATCAGCCTGGCGACTCCGGATACATCGCAGCGGCTGTGGATTGGCGGCGACGGAAGCACACGCCTCTACGAGAAGGTGCCCGGCACCGGTGACCGGAAGTGGGCCGTGCGCCCGATGGTCGATCGTCCCGACACACTCGAGCGGACGTCGGATGGCGGATACGTGCGTTGGCTGCGCGACAGCGCGCACGTGCGTTTCGACGCGCTTGGCCGCCACACCGCGACGATCAACCGCGAGCGGGATTCGACGGTGTTCGCATATGCGAGCGGAAGCGCGCTCGCTGCGATCGGAATTCCCGCGATGACGGAGACGGCCAGGCCCTGGTACCAGTTCACGTATGGCTCGAGCTTCGGCGGCATTCCATTGCTGACGGCAGTCAGTGGACCGCCGATCGGCACCACCGGCCGGACCGTGACGATCGGCTACGTAACAACGACGAACCTGCTCGACACGCTTACCGATCCAGACTTGAGTCGTATCCGATTCCTCTACACCGGGAATCAGGTGACGGCGCGTGTCAATCGGCTCGGCGTGGCGACCTCGTACGCATACGACCAGGCGGGAAAGCTCCGGCGCTCGACCATCAACATGGCGTCGAGCGCGGAGCCGAATATCGCGACGACGTACTGCGCGGCGGAGAGTCGCGGCATCGGATCGTGCCCACTACGGGTGGACGCCGTCGGGGTGTACACGTTCGTGGACGGTCCGCGCACCGATGTGGGCGACACGACTCGGTTCTATCTCGATCGATACGGCCAGCCGGATACCGTCGTCGACGCACTCGGGGGTCGCACTGTCATCACGCGTGACGTGCGGTTCCCGCTGCTCGCATCGAGCGTGACGGCCGCGAACGGCCACATCGTTCGCGCGACCTATAATGCTCGCGGCCTGATGGACACGCAGACGGATGTTGCGCCGTACGGCGGCGCCGATGCCGTCACTCGGTACGTGTGGAATCGCACGTGGAGTGAGCTGGACACGCTGGTGTCGCCAACCGGCGAGACAACGCGATTCGGCTATTTCGCGAACGGCGACCGTCAGTGGCAGGAGGACGGCCGGGGCCTGCCGAGTCGTGCGACGTACACGTACGACAGCAAGCGGCGTGTCGCCGCCGTGACGACGCCAGGCGAGCTGGTCGCCACGACGCGCATGGACTACGACGCGACGCTCGGGAATCTCCTGCATGTCACGTCGCCGACGGGCATCGTGACCACGTATCAGACCGACGCGATCGGCCGCGTCAGCAAGGTGACAACGCCGATCGATGGTTCGCACAATCGCGTGCATACGTACGTGTTTGATCAGGCCGACCGTGTGAAAACGGAACGCGATTCGGCGCCCTCGATCCCGTACTCCATCGTCGACCTTGGCGGAGACGCCTCGCGGGCGACGCTCGTGACGACAAACGTGTACGACAAGGAGGGTTACGTCACGTCGACGACGCGGACGCCGGATCCCGAACCGGATTACTGGACCGATCAGCAGGAGATCACGACATATGACGCCGCGCACCGGCCCATCATCGGGCAGCACCTTGGGCAAGCCAAGCAGTACTGGCAGCACGATCCCGCAGGCAACGTCACCGCGTCGATCACCCAGCGCGGCGATACCATCCGGATGACGTACGACGCGCTGAACCGGCAGCGCACGCGCACCACGCCGCAAGTCGTCCACAATGCGGAGGCCGGCGGCGATCAGCCACCGGAAGATCCGAATCCGGTTCCAATGTTTCCGTTCTTTGGACCGAACGGATTCGTCTTCGACCAGCTGAATCACACGAACACGCCGCCGCCGCTGGTGATTGCGGCAGATGTCGCGACCTTCGACTACGACGCGGTCGGCAACCTGCGGCATGCGCAGAACAGCGATGCCCGGGTAATGCGGAGCTACTACCCGAATGGCGCGCTGCAGAGCGACACGCTAGAGATCGCGCTATACGATCCGACGGCATGGGCCGCCGACGGGTACGGCTCGCACCTGTTCGTGCTGAACTACGGCTATGACCTGAGTGGCCGTCGCGTCGCGCGCAGCGACAACATCTCGGGCGCGACACAACGGTACCACTACGATGCGGCGAGCGGTCTGCTCGACAGCACGTCGGATGGTGCTGCGCAATTCTGGATGACGTACGACGGAGCCGGCCGACTCGCGCAGCGCGGGACGGCGGGCGGCGGAATCCTGGAAGGATATCACTACGACACCGAGGGCCGGCTCGAGACGGACACGATCAAGACATCCGTTCGAACGGTGTTTGCCGACGCGCTTGGCTACGATGTTCAGAATCACGTCACTGAAGCGAACGTCTGGTCATCGACGGCATCGCTCAACGACATCGTCTCGGCGTCGTACAGCGGATTGGGCGCGCTGGTCGCGTATCGCCATTTGCGAAATGGTGTGCTGTCGACGAACGAATATGAACCGGACGCGCTCGGGAATGTGATTGCCGCGCATCCGTGGTATGACGGGCAGCGGTATACCGACAGCAGTCAGTACGGCGGCGGTTCGATCGGCCTCTCGGGCACCACGCCGCCGGTGTACGTCTTCGGGAATCCTCCGCCGGCCGCGCCGCTCGACTCGGCGATCTACGGAGGAGACGCCGCGGGGAATACGACGATGCGCGTGGGACACGTCCGCACGTGGCCCAATCGCGACGGCGAGTGGATCTGGTCGACGACTGGCGCGAGCTGGGAGTGGAGCGTGTACGGAGCGGACGAGAGGCTTCGCGTGACGCAGCGGTCGGATCGCGAGAGTGGATTGCGGACGGTATTTACCGAATACCGATACGACCCGCTTGGCCGCCGCATCCTGAGCCGTACGCGCTGGAATCCGACGTGTGTGCGCACAGCCACGACGCCGACACCCGCCTGTCTGTCGACGATTCAGCGGTACGTGTGGGACGGGGATCAGCTGTTGTACGAGCTCCGGGCGGATGGAAGCGAGTCGCAAACGGCGGATGCGCTGGAGAGCCCGACCTCGAGCGGATCGTTCCTGGGCAGCGTGCGCTACTTGCACGCGGGCGACATCGATTCACCGCTGGCGATCTACAGCAACACGCTCGGGTGGGTAGTCCCGCACAAGAGCTGGCGCGGCGTCTACGAAGACGCATCATCACTGGCTGGTGCTTCCGAGTCACAGATCGCGTGGCCGTCGCGGAATGTGGATGCGTACAGCGCGCCGGATCAGCGTCGTCCGGTGATTCAGGAGTCGGCGTGGCTCGGCACGCTGACGACAGAACGCGCAGAGCCGTCCGGCTTGATCTACATGCGGAACCGGTACTACGACCCGAGGACCGGGCACTTCACGCAATCGGATCCGCTGGGGTTTGCGGGCGGGAACAACCTGTTCGGGTTCGCGGGTGGGGATCCGGTGAATTATGATGATCCGTTTGGGTTGTGCACGTTTGGTAAGGATTGCATTCACGAGTTCCTTTCTGGCCTTGAATGCGGACGTGTCGGCGACTGCGCTGGTGCAACGTCGCAGTCGTGGGTGTACAAGTACGCCAAAGGGCTCGGAATGGCAGTATCGATCATCAATGGTAGCAACTTTAGCTAT
>Ga0070680_100001040_pt1 | contig 19869 bp, 16 predicted proteins | sample KBSC73BmetaG_FD_64672 | JGI IMG/M metagenome (GOLD analysis project Ga0070680, IMG submission 64672) | Corn rhizosphere microbial communities from Kellogg Biological Station, Michigan, USA - KBS C7-3B metaG | ecosystem: Host-associated > Plants > Roots > Rhizosphere | place: USA: Michigan...
GGAGCGGGAGGAGATGGACCGCGATCCACGCCGACGATCTGTCATGCTGTTTTCGACATCTGGCGATCGGTACGGTGTGGCCGATCGATGGCCCAGTCTCTCCTCCCACGGCACGCAGGCGCAACATGCAATCGCACGCGAAGCCAAGTCAATGCACACTATCGTGTGTGTGAATGAAATCGTTCCACAGGGCGGCGCCTTAGGCCCGTTGCCGCAACGGCGCGCCTTGACGTCGGGCGATGAGCGTTCAACATCGAGCAAGTGAACAAGCCAGCCCCACCCCCGCGATCGTCGAAGAAGGCCGAGCAGCGCGCCGAAACGATCGAGCAGATCCTCGACGCGGCTGAGGATCTCTTCTCGAAGCACGGCCTCTATGGGGTTACGCTGAAGGAGGTGGCCAAGCGGGTCGGCGTTCACCACACGCTGCTCAATTACTATTTCAAGGACAAAAAGGCGCTGTTCGATGCAGTCTTCGCTCGACGCGCGGTGATTACCAGCGAGCGGCGGATGAAGGCGCTCGACGAATACGATCGTGCGACCAAAGGCGCGCCGACGGTCGAGGGCGCGCTTCGAACCTACCTAGACACTGACCTCGACCTCTACATCCAGGGCGGCGAGGGTTGGCGCAACTACGGGCAGCTGAGTGCGCAAGTTTCGAACACGCCGAGATGGGGCGCGAAGCTGATGGACGAGAATTTCGATCCGGTCGTGCTCAAGCTCATTTCGCTGCTTCGAAAGGCGCTGCCCAATTGTGCTGAGGAAGATGTGTTCTGGGGCTACCACTTCGTATCAGGGGCGCTGATGCTGACGCTCGCGCGAACCGGCCGTATCGACAAGCTTTCCAAGGGTCTGTGCAAGTCAGACGACTATGCTGCCGTGAAGGAACGCATGGCCTCGTTCATGGCGGCGGGCTTTCACCAGATTTGCGAGGAGCGCCAACGGGAACGAGCGGCGGCTGGTTCCGCAACGCGCCGACGCAAATAAATTCGCTATCTTGTGAGTTAATAATTGCAGGCCTATCCAGATGGCGACAATAATCGAGGAGTCCCGATGTCGCTGGAAGGTCGCGTAGCAATCGTCACCGGTGCTGGGAGCGGCCTGGGCCGCGCGCACGCTCATTTCCTCGCGAGCAGAGGCGCTAAGGTCGTGGTCAACGATCTGTCAAGCGAGGCTGCGAACACGGTTGTCGCTGAGCTCCAGGCCTCCGGCGGCAGCGCTCGGCCCGCGGTGGCATCGGTGACCGACGAGGCCGCCATAGCTGAGATGGTCGGATCGACTACGGCTGAGTGGGATCGGATCGACATTCTGGTGAACAACGCAGGGATAATCCGCGACAAGAGCTTCGCGAAGATGGCGCTCGAGGACTTCCGGTTAGTCGTCGATGTGCATCTCATGGGATCGGTCATCTGCACCAAGGCGGTGTGGCCGATCATGCGTGACCAGCAGTTCGGCAGGATCGTGATGACGACCTCCTCGTCCGGTCTCTACGGCAATTTCGGCCAATCCAATTACGGAGCCGCCAAGATGGCGCTCGTCGGGCTGATGCAGACGCTAGCCATTGAGGGAGAGAAGTACGGCATCCGCGTCAACTGCCTGGCGCCGACTGCGGCTACAGCAATGACCGAAAGCATCCTCCCCAATGAAAGCCTCCGGCTGCTCGCTCCCGAGAAGGTCAGCCCCGGTCTCCTCGCGCTCGTTTCCGAGTCCGCACCGACCCGGGCGATCCTCTGCGCTGGAGCGGGACACTTCGCGCTCGCAAACATCACGCTGACCGAAGGCATCCAGGCCGCTGAGGGCCCGACCGCAGCCGACGAAGTCATACGCGATTGGCCCGACATCGCGAACCGCGCCGGCGAAATCGTGCCCGCCTACGGCTTCGCTCAGGCGGAGCGTGAGGTCGCAAGCGCCTCGTCACGATGGTCACTCAAAGCGTCCGCTGGAGAGTAGCGGGACTCGTGCCCCGCAAGTGGTCCAGGTCCCTCCATCCTCCTGATGTCTCTCGGCGCGAACTGATCGGCACGGCGATTGCCGGTGCGATCCCCGCGACTGCGACTGCTTCCCGGGCCACAATTAAGCGCCGTAAGCCGGCGCCGCCGGGATTCCTGTGGGGAACGGCAGTCTCGGCCTACCAAAGCGAAGGGAACAACACGAACGCCGACGCCTGGCTGATGGAGAACATCCAGCCGAGCATGTTCAAGGAGCGGTCCGGTGACGCATGCGACAGCTATCATCGTTACGGCGAAGACTTCGCCATCGCCGCCAAGCTGGGCTTCAACTGCTATCGCCTCGGGGTCGAGTGGGCGCGGATCGAGCCGAGCGAAGGCCATTTTTCCAATGCCGAACTCGACCATTACGCGCGCATGCTTGAGGCGTGCCGCAGTCACGGTCTGCGACCGATCGTCACGCTGAACCACTTCACCACCCCGTTATGGTTCGCCGAGCGCGGCGGATTCGAAGTTGCCGATGCTGCGACGATATTCGCGCGCTACTGCCGGGAAGTCGCCGAACGTCTCGGCGGCCTGATGCACATGGCGACCACCTTCAACGAAGCGAACATTCGCCTCCTTGTGGGCCTCTTCCCCCAGTTCAACGCCGCACTCCCGCTCGTGAAGGCGTCGGTTGCTGCGGCGGCGAAAGCGACGAACTCGCCGAAATTCTCGCGCCTCGCTTATGCAGATGCGCGCGTCGTGACGCCGATCATGCAGGAGGCTCACCGGCTGGGCTACGTCTCCATCAAGGAGGTGCGGCCCGACCTGCCGGTTGGGATCACGCTGACGACGCAGGACATCCAGGCGCCCACGCCCGCGCTCGTCGAACACTATCGCGACCGCCTTTACGGCGACTGGATCGGGATCGCGCGGTCACATGCCGACTTCTTCGGAGTGCAAACCTACACGCGCTTCCGCTTCGACGAGAAGGGGATGCTGCCGCCACCACCGAGCGCCGAGCTCACCCTTTCCGGCTACGAATATTATCCGCAGGCGCTCGCCAGCACGATCAGATGGGCCCACCGCGCGATCGGTAAACCGATCTACGTCACGGAGAACGGAATCGGCACGCATGATGATGCGCGCCGCATCACCTTCATCGACCAGGCGCTGGACGGTGTCCGCGATTGCCTGGACGACGGCATCCCGGTTCACAGCTATCTCTATTGGTCGCTGCTCGACAATTTCGAGTGGACGTCCGGCTACGCCATTCCGTTCGGCCTCGTATCGGTCGATCGGCAAGACTTTGATCGGATGCTGAAACCCAGCGCGCTGCATCTCGGCGCCATCGCTCGATCAAATCGCATCTGACAGCACGCAACGGTTCGTTCTCGAACCACAGCTTATCATGACTTGAACTAGCGTCCGCTTACCGGCTCGCTCGAGCTGCCTGCCAACGACTGCAATGGGCGCATTTCGGCCGAAGCAGAGAAGCTCTTTCGGTTATCCAACTTGCTCGGTAAGTGATTGAAATAGTGTTGGCCCGATTAGGTCGGTTATCCATTCTAAGTGTTTGGAGAGTCACACCTATGGATGACCGGCTCGGGCCTCCACTCGCACTTGCAGACGAACCTTTCTGCTCATCCCAGGCACATCGGCGGCCATGAACTCTAGTCCTCTTCCGAAGCCCGTCGGGTCAGTGCTCGACCTCATCGGCTCGACTCCGTTGGTCGAGCTCACGCATCTCGACACGGGCCATTGCCGCCTGTTCATGAAACTCGAAAGCCAGAACCCGGGCGGATCGATCAAGGACCGGATCGCCTTGTCGATGATCGCGGCCGCGGAGCAGGACGGCTCCCTGCAGCCGGGCGGCACGATTATCGAGGCGACGGCCGGGAATACCGGCCTCGCGCTTGCTCTGGTCGGCGTTCTGAAGGGCTATCGGATCATCCTGGTCGTGCCGGACAAAATGGCGCGCGAGAAGGTCCAGCATCTTCGGGCGCTGGGAGCCGACGTGCGGATCACCCGCTCGGACGTCCTCAAGGGCGACCCCGAATATTACCAGGACCTGGCCGCGACGATCGCGCGCGAGACTGGCGCTTTTTTCGTGAATCAGTTCGGCAATCCGAACAATCCGCTGGCGCATTACCGCACCACTGGGCCCGAGATTCTGCAGCAGATGGACGGCGACGTCGACGCGATCGTGGTTGGCGTCGGCTCCGGCGGTACCTTGACCGGGATCGGACGCTATTTCGCCGAACATTCGCCCAAGACCCGGATGGTGCTGGCCGATCCGGTCGGCTCGATCCTCGCTCATTATGTGAAGACCGGCGAGACAGTCGAAGCGGGGTCGTGGAATGTCGAGGGGATCGGCGAGGATTTCATTCCCGACAATGCGGACATGGCGCTGGTCAAGGACGCCTTTTACGTCTCGGATCGTGAGAGCATGGAGACCGCGCGCGAGCTGTTGATGAAGGAGGGAATCCTTGCGGGATCGTCGTCCGGCACGCTGCTGTCGGCGGCGCTGCGGTTCTGCCGCCAGCAAAGCGAGCCGCTGCGCGTCGTCACCCTGGCTTGCGACACCGGGGCCAAATATCTCTCGAAGGTCTACAGCGATTCCTGGCTCGCGGAGCAGGGCCTCGCCGACCGGCCGATCCACGGCGACCTGCGCGACCTCGTCCCGCGAAAGGCATCGGAAGGCAGCGTCGTCTCGATCAGTCCGTCGGACACCTTGTTGTCGGCCTACAACCGCATGCGCCAGGCGGATGTTTCGCAGCTGCCGGTGATGGAGAACGGTCACCTGGTCGGCATTCTCGACGAAAGCGACATCCTGAAGGGCGTTGAGAACGAGGAGCTTGCGCGCGAGGCGCGGTTCAAGCAGCCGGTCAGCTCGGTGATGACGGCCAGCCTTCGGACGCTCCAGGTCAACGAGCCGATTGACTCGCTGCTGCCGATCTTCGAACGCGACGAAGTGGCGCTGATCATGGACGGCAAGGAGTTCGTCGGCGTGATCACCCGCGTCGACCTGATCAACCACCTACGCCTGCACCCCAAGGCCAGCTGAGGTTTCTAGACATGGCCGAATTGCCCAACCGCCTGCGCTTTTCGACGCGCGTGATCCATGCCGGCCAATATCCCGACCCGACGACCGGCGCGGTTATGACCCCGATCTACGCGACCTCGACCTACGCGCAGGAAAGCCCGGGCGTGAACAAGGGCTACGAATATGCGCGGGGCAAGAACCCGACGCGCGAAGCATTCGAGCGGGTCATCGCGGACCTCGAGAACGGGGTGCAGGCTTTCGGTTTCGCTTCCGGAATGGCGGCCGCCTCGACCATCCTCGAGCTGCTGGACTCCGGCTCCCACGTGCTCTCCGGCGACGATCTCTACGGCGGCACGTACCGCTTGTTCGAGCGGGTGCGCCGGCGCTCGGCGGGGCACCGCTTCTCGTTCGTCGATTTCTCCGACCTCGCCGCCGTGGAAGCGGCGATCCAGCCCGATACGCGAATGCTCTGGGTGGAAACGCCCACGAACCCGCTGATGAAGCTCGCCGACCTCGAAGCGCTGGCGCGCATCGCCAAGGCGCACAAGCTGATTGCCGTCGCCGACAACACCTTCGCGACTCCATGGATCCAGCGCCCGCTCGAGATGGGCTTCGACCTCGTCCTCCATTCGGTGACGAAATATCTCAACGGTCATTCCGACATGATCGGCGGAGCCGTGGTCGCTCGAACCGAGGAGCTCGCGAACGAGATCAAGTTCCTTCAGAACTCGACCGGTGGAGTGATGGGACCGTTCGATGCGTTCCTCGCCAATCGGGGGGTGAAGACGCTGGCGGTCCGGATGCAGCGCCACTGCAACAATGCAATGAAGGTCGCGCAATGGCTGGAACGCAGCCCGGCAGTCGCCAAGGTATGGTATCCGGGCCTCGAGAGCCATCCGCAGCACGAGCTTGCCAAGCGCCAGATGCACGGCTTCGGCGGGATGCTTTCGTGCCACATCGACGGCGATCTCGCCCGGACCCGGCGAATCCTCGAGCGGCTGCAGGTCTTCACTGTCGCGGAATCGCTTGGTGGGGTCGAAAGCCTTGTGAACCACCCGGCGATCATGACCCATGCGTCCGTACCCAAGGAGGTGCGGGAACCGCGCGGGATCACCGACAATCTGCTCCGCTTCTCGGTCGGGATCGAAGATTCCGAGGATTTGATCGCCGACCTCGAGCAGGCGTTCGCGGGGTGAATGCCGTGGTCGCACCTGTACATTGGAAGGCGTGTTTTCCTTGCGGGGCGGCCCAAGCTCTGTAAGTGCCCGCGGCGACAGTGAAGCGCCGCATCGGGAGGGCTCTCGGCTCGTGAAAGTAGCGATCATCGGCCTCGGCTACGTGGGCCTCCCGCTCGCCGTCGCGCTCGCGCGCAAGCATGACGTCATCGGGTTCGACGTCAGCAAGACCCGCGTCCAGTCGCTCCGCCAGGGTGTGGATTCGACCAACGAAGTAACCCGCGAAGAGCTCGGGAGCGTCGACTTCACGATCACCGACGACCCCGCGGAGCTTCGCGGACGCGAGGTCTTCATCGTCACGGTCCCGACCCCGATCGACGCTGCGAACAGGCCGGATTTCGCCGCGATGCTGAATGCTTGCGCGATCATCGGCCCGGCGTTGTCGAGAGGCTCGATCGTCGTCTTCGAGAGCACGGTCTACCCGGGGGTTACCGAGGAGATTTGCGCGCCGGCGCTCGAGCAGGCCTCGGGGCTGAAGGCCGGAAGCGATTTCAAGCTCGGCTACAGCCCGGAGCGGATCAATCCGGGCGACAGGGAACATACGATCGAGCGGATTACCAAGGTCGTCGCCGGGCAGGACGGCGAGACTCTGGACAGGCTTGCCGAGCTCTACGGCTCGGTGGTGAAGGCCGGCATTCACCGCGCCCCGTCGATCAAGGTCGCCGAGGCTGCGAAAGCCATCGAAAATACCCAGCGCGACCTCAACATCGCGCTGATGAACGAGATCGCCAAAATCTGTCACTTGCTCGGCATCCGCACCCGCGACGTGCTCGACGCCGCGGGCACCAAGTGGAACTTCCTCAAATTCCATCCGGGGCTGGTCGGCGGTCACTGCATCGGGGTCGATCCTTATTATTTGACCGCCAAGGCCGAGCAGCTCGGCTACCAGCCAGAGGTGATCCTCTCCGGCCGGCGCGTGAACGACGGCATGGGCGCATATCTCGCGCAGCGTGTCGTAAAGCTGATCGCCGCAAGCGGACGGCCGATCCGCAAGGCGCGGGTCGGCATCCTGGGTTTCACCTTCAAGGAGAATGTCCCCGACATTCGCAATTCGAAGGTGGTCGACACCTATCGCGAGTTGAGGGAATTCGGAATCGAGCCGATCGTCCACGACCCGCTCGCCGATCCCGCGGCGGTGCGGCACGAATATGGTCTCGATCTCTCCCCGCTCGACGAGTTCACCGAGCTCGACGCATTGATCTATGCCGTGGCGCACGACGATTATGCGCCGCACATCGAGCATGTCAGCGACATGATCGCTCATGAAGGAATCGCGGCGGACGTGCGCTCGAGCCTCGACGCGAGCAAGCTGAGACCCGACATCGTCTATTGGAGCCTGTGACACACGATGAATGACGAAGCGCCACCCAGGTCGAAGCTGAGAGAGGTGAGAATCCTCGTCTGGGTGATCGTCGCGCTGGCGATCGCGGGCATTGCGGCGCTGCTTCTTGTGCAGCGCGTCACCGTCCACCCACCAGAGGCAACCACCGTCGCGACGCGCTCGAGCTTCGGCGGCCCCTTCACGCTGATCGGGGCCGACGGGAAACCATTCTCGAGTGCGAAGATGCTGGGCAAACCCTATGCCATGTATTTCGGCTTCACCCGCTGCGGCGACGTTTGCCCGACGACGCTGTCGCGAATGGTGAAACTGCGCAAGGAGGCCGGCGGCGACTCGAAGTTCAACATCGTCTTCGTGACGATCGACCCGACGTACGACGGGCCGAAGCAGGTCGGGCAATATGCGACGCTGTTCAATTCGCCGATCATCGGCCTCACCGGCTCGCCAGCCCAGATCGAGCAGGTGAAGAAGCAATACGGAATCTACGCCCAGCCATCGCAGCACCCGATGCCCGGCAAGGAGATGATGCACAGCGCCATCGTCGAGCTGTTCGACGGGAACGGCAATTTTGTTGCCACGATCGCTCCGGACGATTCAGACTCGGACGCCCTCGCCAAGATCAAGAAGCTGGTCGCCTGAGGGTTGGAACGGGCGGCGCGAAACGCCACTTCAGCCGCGATGGCTTCCTATCGGCCCGACCCTGAAATCCTCAGCCTCGGGCCCGATTTCTACGATACGGTCGAGCCGGCGCACTTTCCGCAATGCGAACCGCGCTTCCTCAACAAGCGCTGGGCTCAGCGCGTCGGCCTTGGCGAACTCGATTCAAAGGCCTGGGCGCGACAATTCTGCCGCTTTGAGCCGCTGCCCCGGAATCTCAAGCAGCCGCTGGCGCTTCGCTATCACGGCCACCAGTTCCGCGTGTACAATCCCGAGATCGGCGACGGCCGCGGGTTCCTGTTCGCGCAGCTTCGGGATGACCGGGACCGGCTTCTCGACTTAGGAACAAAGGGCTCGGGCCATACGCCCTACAGCCGCCACGCCGACGGCCGGCTGACGCTCAAGGGCGGGGTTCGCGAAGTGCTCGCGACCGAAATGCTCGAAGCGCTCGGCGTCAACACATCGAAGAGCTTTGCCTTGTTCGAGACAGGCGAGCAGCTCGAGCGCGGCGACGAGCCTTCCCCGACGCGTTCGTCCGTGCTCACCCGCCTCAGTCATGGGCACGTTCGGATCGGCACATTCCAGCGGCTGGCCTTCTTCGGCGACGTCGACAACATCAACAAGCTGGTCCGATACTGCCTCGACAATCTTTACGGCGATCAGCCCTCCGCGGATGACTCGGCGAACGCGCTGCGGCTGTTCGACCTTGTCAGCCAGGCGACCGCAAACCTCGCCGCCTCCTACATGGCCGCGGGGTTTGTCCACGGCGTGCTCAACAGCGACAATATCAATATCACCGGAGAGAGCTTCGACTACGGACCCTGGCGGTTCACGCCCGATTGGGATCCGGAGTTCACCGCCGCCTATTTCGACCATTACGGGTTGTACGCGTTTGGGCGGCAGCCGGCGGCGATCCACTGGGACCTTGCCCAGCTCGCCGGCTGCCTGTCGCTAGTCAGTGACGCGCCGCCGCTGTCCGACCTGCTCGCCGGATGGGGCGACCGTTTCGAGGAGGCGCTGGCCGCTGCGATGCTTCGGCGCCTTGGTGTCGCTCCAGCCGCCAATGATCGCGAGCTTGCCTCGGCGCTGATCAGAGCGCTGGAAATGCGCGCGCAGCCGATCGACCGCGTTTTCTTCGACTGGCGCGGCGGGCGCGATCCCGGCGCGGAAGTCTATCCGCGGGAGGAATTCCGCGAACTGGCGCGGCTGCTTGCCGGCCGCGAGAGGCCGCGTTCGCACCCATATTGGTCGGATCCGGCGCCATGCTCGATGCATATCGAGGAAGTAGAGGGGATCTGGTCGGCGATCACCGAGAAGGACGACTGGCGGCCGTTCGACGACAAGGTTAGAGCCGTCCGAAGAATGGGCGAAGCGATAAAGCAAGATGCACCGGCAGATTGACGAAGGCGCGCCGGTCGTGGACCGCGCGTCCGTGATCGAGACGCTCGTTTCCACCAATCCCGCGACGGGCCAGATCGTCTGGTCGGGCGAGACCGGCGACGCTGCCGCGGAGGTCGCGGCCGCGCGCGCCGCCTGGCCGGCCTGGGCCGCCCATTCGCACGCTTACCGGATCGAGGCGGTGCGCCGTTTCGCCAACGTGGTGCGGAGGAAGGAAGCCGAGTTCGCCGAGCTGATCGCGCATGAGACCGGCAAGCCGTTCTGGGAAGCCCGCACCGAGGTCGGCGCCGTCATCAACAAGGTCGACATTTCGGTCGATGCCTATGGCGAGCGAACCCCGCAGCGGAAGATGGAGGCTGCGCTCGGCAACCGCATTGCAGTGCGTCACAAGCCCCACGGCGTTCTGGCGGTGCTGGGTCCGTATAATTTCCCGGCGCACCTTCCCAACGGCCACATCGTGCCCGCGCTGATCGCCGGGAATGCCGTGGTGTTCAAGCCGTCGGAGAAGACCCCTGCGACCGGCGAGTACCTGGTCCACTGCTTCCACGAGGCGAAGATACCCGAAGGGGTCGTCCGGCTGCTGGTCGGCGGTCCGGACCAGGGGCGCGCGCTTGCCGGGCAGCCCGGGATCGACGGCTTGCTCTTCACCGGCTCGGCGCGCGCCGGGATCGCGCTTCACAGGCAGTTCGCCGACACGCCGCAGAAGATCCTCGCGCTCGAGCTCGGAGGCAACAATCCGCTCGTGATCTGGAACGCGAAGGACGTCGCCGCGGCGGCGACGATCGCGGTCCAATCGGCCTATCTGACCGCGGGACAGCGATGCACTGCTGCCCGCCGCCTGATCGTCGAAGACGGCAAGGAGGGACCGCTGCTGGACGCCATCTGCACTGTCGTCGACCGGATCATCGTCGATCACCCATTCGCTGATCCGCAGCCCTTCATGGGGCCCGTCATCGACAATTCCGCCGCCGATCATGTGCAGGAGCAATGGCTCGACCTGATGATGAAGGGTGGAAAGCCGATCCGGCGGCTCGATCGCCCGTTCGAGGAGCGGCCCTATCTCACGCCGGCCCTGATCGATGTCACCGATGTGAGGGAGAGGCCCGACGCGGAAATCTTCGGGCCCGTGCTCCAGGTCATCCGGGTCAAGGATTTTGATGCTGCGATCGACGAGGCGAACAACACCCGCTACGGCCTTGCGGCGAGCCTCGTCGGCGGAACGCCCGAGCTCTACGACAAATTCTGGGCGAACGTCCGGGCTGGCGTCATCAACTGGAACAAGCCGACGAACGGCGCACCCTCGAATGCGCCCTTCGGCGGTGTCGGCATTTCGGGAAATCATCGGCCAAGCGCATTCTACGCGGCGGATTATTGCGCCTATCCGGTCACCAGCAGCGAAGCCGATCGCGTGCGCGCCGCAATCGGCGAGGGCCTTCGCGACCCGAACATGCAGGAAGACTGAGCGCGAACCCAAGCGTGACAGCAATGGATCGTTTCAGAGCCTAGCGGCGTTCAGCGCGCCGTGACCCAACGTAAATGGATCGGCACGGCCTTGAGCCTTGCCCTGTGCACCGCCGCCCTCCCAGCCTGCTCTCAGGGCGGGAATTCTTCCAATCAGGCAAGTTCCAACGCCGCGGCTCCTGGCGAGCCTCAGGTCCAATGGAACAATAAGCTCGAAAAGCAGCTTCGCGACGCCATTGCCGGCGCGCCGGCGAACGGCCTCAAGCCCGACCTTTTCCTCAAGGGCGGAGAGCAGGGCGCGGCGCTGACCCACGCCGCGCTTCGATACGCCCAGGCGCTCGCCCAAGGCTATTCGGACCCCAACAAGATCTTTCCGGTCTACACCATCCCGCGGCCGTCGGGCGACGTTTCGCAGGGCTTTCAGCAGGCGATGCAGAAGGGCGACCTCACCAGTTGGTTCGCCTCGCTGCCGCCGCAGACCGACGAATATAAGGCGCTCAGCCAGGCGCACCTCCATTATCTCGACCTCGCGTCGAAGACCCCGAACTTCCAGCCCGTGCCGGACGGCGACCCGATCAAAGCCGGGAGCCATGACAAGCGCATCGGCGCTCTTGCCGCGGCTCTCCAGGCGATGGGATATTACGGCCCGCAGGCACAGCAGCTGCATTCCAAACGGACAAAGGGTGCGGAAGCGGCGGCTCCAACCGCGCCTGCACCAACTACATATTCCGGCCAGCTCGTTGCGGCCGTGAAGCGGCTCCAGGGCGATTTCGGGCTGAAGACCGACGGGATCGTCGGTGGCAACACGCTCGACGCGGTCAACCTCGGGCCGGCGGGCCTGGCACGCGAAGCCGCGATCGGCATGGAACGGCTGCGCTGGCTAGAGCGCAACCCGCCGCAGACGCGGGTCGACGTGAACACCGCGGCGACGATCCTCGACTATTGGCGCGACGGGCAGCACATGGACCGCCGCAACGTCGTCGCCGGCGAGCCCGACAAGCAGACGCCCCAGCTCCAGGCGCCGATCGTGAACCTCGTCGCCTATCCGACCTGGACAGTGCCCAAGTCGATCGCCGACAAGGAGGTCGCGTCGAAGGGGTCTGCGTGGCTGGCCGCGAACAACTTCACCATGAAGGACGGCATGTACGTCCAGGCCTCGGGGCCCAAGAATTCCCTCGGAATCGTCAAGTTTGATATGGACGACAAGGAGGCGATCTACCTTCACGACACGCCGGCCAAGGCGCTGTTCGGCCTTCCCGACCGGCACCGCAGCCACGGCTGCGTGCGGGTCCAGAACGCCGTTGCCTTCGCGACCGCGATCGCGACCGAGGAAGGCGTCCTCGACAAGTTCCAGAAAGCCATGGCCGGCCAGCAAGAGCAGTTCGTGAAGCTGCCGAACAAGATCCCGGTTCGCCTGCTTTACCATACCGCCTTCTGGGACGGTTCGCGAGTGCAGTTCAGGCCGGACGTCTATGGCTGGGACGACAATGTCGCGGCTGCGCTCGGGCTGGTGCGCGGCGTGAAGTGGCAGCCGGTCCAGCAGAGCGGCGACATCGGGCCTTAAAAACGACTGAGGGCGCCGACCAGAAGTCAGCGCCCTCGCCCCTCCCCTCCTTCGCAGAGCCTAGGATCGCATCTCCGGCAGGTACGATTCATCCGCCGCGTCGCTGAACTTCGTGATCCGGCTGTCGAATTTCAGGTGGATCTTGCCGGTGGCGCCGTGGCGCTGCTTGGCGACCATCACTTCGGCGCGGCCATAGGCGCGGCCCATCTGTTCCTGCCATTCGGCAAAGTCGGGATGGTCTTCGGCGGGCGCCTTGGCCGCCAGATAATAATCCTCGCGGTAGATGAAGAGGACGATGTCGGCGTCCTGCTCGATCGAGCCGGATTCGCGAAGGTCGGAGAGCTGCGGTCTTTTGTCCTCGCGCTGCTCGACCGCGCGGCTGAGCTGAGACAGGCCGATCACCGGCACGTCGAGCTCCTTCGCAAGCTGCTTCAAGCCCCGGCTAATTTCGGAAATCTCCTGGACCCGGTTGTCGTTGTTGTTCTTTCCCGAGCCCTGGAGGAGCTGGAGATAGTCGACGACGACGAGGCCGATCCCCTTTTGCCGCTTAAGGCGCCGGGCCCGGGTGCGCAGTGCCGCGATGGTCAGGCCCGGGGTGTCGTCGATATAAAGCGGCAGGCTCTGAAGCTCGGCCGCGGCGCGCGCCAGCTGGCGGAATTCCTGCTGGCTGATGCGCCCCATGCGGAGGTTCTCGGAGCTGATCCCCGATTGCTCGGCGAGGATACGCGTGGCGAGCTGGTCCGCGGACATTTCCAGGCTGAATAGCGCGGCCGGAGCGCCTGCCGACCTCCCCGGTTCGATCCCGTCTTCCATGTCCTTGAGGAATCGCTGCGCGGCAGCAAAGGCGATATTGGTCCCGAGCGCGCTCTTGCCCATGCCCGGGCGGCCCGCGACGATGATCAGGTCGGACTTGTGAAGGCCGCCGACCTTGGCGTTGAGGCTTTCGAGGCCGGTGGTGTAGCCGGAAAGATGGCCGCCGCTGTTGAGCGCGCGCTCGGCCATTTCGAGCGCTTCCTTGGTGGCGTCGGAGAAGGACTTGGCCTTGCCCTCGGCTCCCCCCTCCTCCGCCACCTTGTACAGCTCGGTCTCGGCGCGCTCGATTTGAGCGAGGGGGGCAACGTCCTCACTCGTGTCGAGCGCGCCTTCGACCAGGTCGCGACCTACGCCAATCAGTGCTCGGAGCAGCGCCAGATCGTAGATTTGGCCCGCAAAATCCCGTGCTCCGATTACGGCCGCGCCCGATCCCGTCAATTGCGCCAAATAGGCCGGTCCGCCAACCTCTTTTATCGACTCGTCGGCTTCGAAAAGCGGGCGCAACGTGACCGGATTTGCGACCCGGTTGGAATCCGTAAGCTTTAGAATGGCTTCATAGATGCGCCCGTGGAGCGGCTCGAAAAAATGATGCGGTTTGAGCTTCAGCTGGATGTCTTCAACCAGCCGGTTGTCGATCATCAGCGCGCCCAAAAGCGCCGCCTCGGCTTCGATATTTTGGGGGAGCGCTTGCGTTGCGGTTTCTGACGCGGACTCGGCGATGCGGATGACTTCGGCCATGACCGGCTCCTACGCTCGTGCGGCCCCACATCAAGCGAGGCAGAAATAGCACAGTTGTGGATAGGTTGTGCACAAATCGCGCCGTCGTCCGCAGGAAGTCCCGGATTCTCTCAGCCAGCCCCATCCACAGAAATAATCGAACGTAAATTGATGGGTTCGGAACGGCTCGTTAGGCACTCGGTATGGCCATTCTATCCGACCGCTGGATTCGCGAGCAGGCCCAGACGCACGGGATGATCGAACCGTTCGTCGAGGCGCAGCGGCGCGAGGGCTGCATCAGCTACGGCTTGTCATCCTACGGATATGACGCGCGAGTCTCTAACCACTTCAAGATCTTCACCAATGTCGACAATGCGATCGTCGACCCGAAAGACTTCGCGCAAAACAGCTTTGTCGACCGGACGACGGATGTCTGCATCATCCCGCCCAACAGCTTCGCGCTAGCCCATACGGTCGAATATTTCCGGGTGCCGCGCGACGTGATGGTGATCTGCCTCGGCAAGTCGACCTACGCGCGCTGTGGGATCATCGTGAACGTGACCCCGCTCGAGCCAGGCTGGGAGGGCCATGTCACGCTCGAATTTTCCAACACCACGCCGCTGCCCGCCAAGGTCTATGCTAACGAAGGCGCGTGCCAGTTCCTGTTCCTTCAGGGCAATGAGCCGTGCGAAGTCAGCTACGCCGACCGCGCGGGGAAATATATGGGGCAGAAGGGCGTAACCTTGCCGAAGCTGTGACTGCCGACGAAGCCGAACGCCTCGACGCCGCGGACCCGCTCACATTCGCGCGGGAGCGATTCACGCTGCCGGAAGGCTTGATCTACCTCGACGGCAATTCGCTCGGCGCGTTGCCGAAGGCGGCCCCGGCGATGCTCACCGCAACCGCGGAGCGGCAGTGGGGGGAGGACTTGATCGCGAGCTGGAACAAGCACCGGTGGATCGACTGGCCGGGTGATATCGCCGCGAGGCTGGCGCCAATCGTCAAGGCGAAGCCGAATGAACTGCTGATCGCGGATTCGACCACGGTCTGCCTGTTCAAGCTGCTTGCGGCTGCCGCCCGCGCACGGCCCGGGCGCCGCAAGATCGTGACCCAGAAGGCGAGCTTCCCGACCGATCTCTACGCGACCCAAAGCGTCTGCGACCTGCTCGACCTCGAATTGGCGGCAGTCTCCCCTGAAGACGTGCTGGGCGAAATCGACGAGCGGACCGCGGTCGTCAGCCTCACCCACGTCGATTACAAGTCGGCTGCGGTCTACGACATGCGCGTCGTCAACGACGCTGCGCACGTGGCCGGAGCTTTGGTCGTGTGGGACCTCTGCCATAGCGCTGGAGCGATTGAGGTCGACTTGGACGGCGCAGACAGCGACCTCGCCGTCGGCTGCGGCTACAAATATCTGAACGGCGGCCCCGGTGCGCCAGCTTTCATTTATGTCGCCGAGCGGCTGCAGGACGAACTCACCAATCCGCTCCAGGGCTGGATGGGCCACGCCGAGCCCTTCGCCTTCGTCGACGACTACCGGCCGGTCGCCGGAATCAATCGCTTTCTCACCGGCACGCCGCCCATAATCGCAATGGCCACGCTCGACGCCGGCATCGCGACATTCGACGGCATCGCGATGGCCGAGGTGCAGGTGAAGTCGCGCAAACTGTCCGAGCTGTTCGTGAACGAGGTGGAGGCGCGCTGCGGCGATGAAGTCCGCCTCGCCTCGCCGCGCGATCCGGCGCAGCGCGGCAGTCACGTCGTCTTCGCGCATGCCGAAGGTTATGCGGTCATGCAGGCGCTGATCGCGCGCGGCGTGATCGGCGATTTCCGCTCCCCCGACCTGATCCGCTTCGGCTTCACCCCGCTCTACACGCGCTACGTGGATGTGGTGCGCGCGGCGGAAGTCCTCGCCCATATCCTAGCGACGCGCGAGTGGGACCAGCCGCGCTTCAAGACGCGCGCGAAGGTTACCTGATCGGCTCGTTCCTGAGACGAGCGGAATCGATGCTCCACGCGCCCGCGCCGGCGCCCGCGAGATAGAGGAAGATGAAGCACAGAAGGATCGCGTTCTCGCCCATGTTCGCGGCGGGCCAGAAGCCCTTCGGGAAGTGGCCGATGAAATAAGCGAAGGCCATCTCGCCCGAAGCGACGAACGCGGCAAGGCGCGTGAACAGGCCGATCGTCACCAGCGCGCCGGTGATGAGCTCGATCGCGCCGGCGGCCATCAGTATCGGCGTCAGCGGATGCACCGGGAATGGAACCGGGAAGGCGAAATATTTCGAAAGGCCGTGCTCGAGGAACAGCAGGCCGGTTACGATCCTCAGGATGGCCAGCAGCTGCGGCTGCCAACGTGAAAGCCAGGGCAGTTCCATGCGATTCTCCCGCGCATTGGTCGCCTGATCACGGCGATCGGTTCAACGCCGCCAGAATTTCAGGCGTGTTCCTTGGCTCCGGCTGCCTGCTGCTTGGCATGGGCTGCATCCTCCGCAAGAGCGGCCCGCGAGCGATGGATCATGTCGACCCAGTCGTGGAAGGCGTGCGCAATCGACGCAACGAAATCCTTGGTGGCCCCTTCCTTCAGAAGCCCCTGCGCATCGAAGTCGTCATCAGAAAGATTGCCGATATATGCTTCAGGCTGGGTCATCACCGGCATGTTGAGAAATACGCATGACTGTCGGAGCTGGTGGTTGGCGCCGAAGCCCCCGATCGCGCCGATCGACCCGCTGACGATCGCGGCCGGCTTCTTGTCCCAAACGCTGTGGCCATAGGGCCGGGAGCCGACATCGATCGCGTTCTTGAGAACGCCGGGCAGGCCGCGGTTGTACTCGGGCGTACAGAAGAGGATCCCGTCGGCACCGCGGATTTGGTCGCGGAAGCGGACATATTGCTGCGGTTGCTCCGGCAGCGAGTCATATTCCTGGTTGTAGAGCGGCAGATCGCCGATCTCGACCATCGCACATTCGAGATTGTCGTCCCGAATCGCGCAGATCGTGCGCGCGATCTTCCGATTGTAGCTGTCCTTCCTGAGACTGCCGACGACGATTGCGATTTTGTAGCTCATGTTCCGCTCCTCCGCGGCCTCAATGGCCGGCGCTGCCGAAGGTTGCGACTCCAAGGCCGAGCAGCGGCAACAAGAGTACAATCAACAACAACAGGACGACTACCAGCAGCACGATCTTCACGCGGTTGTAGCGGCTCGTGAGGTCAACGTCGTAAGCGACCACGTCGAGCCAATAGCGGCCTTGCGTGTCCTGGTGGATGATCCCGCGCGAGAGCATTCGCTCGAACTGCCGCCGTTCCACGTGTCGTGAGGGCTCGAAGTCGATTGCGCGATCAGGTCGCACCGCGTCATGGCTGAAGAAATGATGCTGGATGTCGCGTCGCGCCCTGGCCATTGCAGCGGCAGCACCCGTCGCCATCTCCGCCTCTCCTCCCGAGAAACTGCCCGTTGTCCTTAGCGTCTTTTGCCGTTGTGGCGAATGTTCGGCGGCCTGCCGCGGCGGCCGCCGATCCGAACGCGGTCACGGCGGTTGGTGGTCGGGCGCACGCTCCCCTGCTGGTCGGGTAATTCGAAGCGCAGCGAGCCCGACACCGGGTTCGACTCGGCAATTCGCAGCCGAAGCTTCTGGCCCAGCCGGTAGGCGGTTCCGCTGTCATCGCCGACCAGCTGCTGGGCTTTCTCGTCGTAACGGAAATATTCCTCGCCGATGGTCGAGACCGGCACCAGCCCGTCGCCGCCGAACTCGACGACGGTGGCGAAAAAGCCGAAGGGCTGGACGCCGGTGATCCGGCATAGCACCACCTGTCCGACCTGGTCGGCGAGGTAGGCCGCGACGTAACGGTCAATAGTCTCGCGCTCGGCCTCCATCGCGCGCCGCTCGAGCCGCGAAATCTGCCCGCCGATCTCCTCGAACTTCTCGGAATCCTGGGGCGGGAGCCCGCCCTCGCCGAGCTTGTAGGCGCTGACCAGCGCGCGGTGGACGAGCAGGTCCGCGTAGCGGCGGATCGGCGAGGTGAAGTGGGCGTAGGTCGCCAGCGCAAGCCCGAAATGGCCGAGCCGCTCAGGGTCATAGCGCGCCTGCATCTGCGTCCGCAGCAGCTGCTCCATGATCTCGGGCCGGCTGTCGGCGTCGCCCACGCGCTCGAGGATCCGGTTGAAGGTCGATGGCTTGATCACCTGCCCGAGGGTGAACGGGATTCCGAAGGTTTCGAGATAATCCTTCAGCGCCTCCAGCTTCTCGCGGCTCGGGGGCTCGTGGACGCGGTACATGACCGGCGATTTCTTCGCTTCGAGCGCCCGTGCCGCCGCGACGTTCGCCGCGATCATGAAATCCTCGACCAGCCGGTGCGCGTCCAGACGCTCGCGCGGCGCCACCGACTCGATTCGGCCTTTCTCGTCGAGCACCACCTGCCGCTCGGGCAGGTCGAGCTCGAGCGGCTCGCGCCGGTTCCGCGCCGCGAGCAGTGCGCGCCAGCAGCCCCACAAAGGCTTGAGCGCGGTTTCGACCAGCGCCTGCGGGACCGGCCCTTCGACCTCGGGCATCAAGCAGACGGGCGAGGCAACGTCGACCCGCTCTTCCTGCGCCGCGTCGATCGCCGCCTGCGCGTCCTCGTAGGCGATGTTCGCCGCAACCCGGATCTTCGCCCGGGTGAAGCGCCAGGCCTTGAGCGTGCCGTCCTTCCCGATCGTCAGGTGGCAGGCGATGGCCGCCCGGTCCTCGCCTTCCTTGAGCGAACAGATGTCCGCCGACAGCTCCTCAGGCAGCATCGGCACGACCCGATCCGGGAAATAGACGCTGTTGCCGCGCGCCCGCGCCGCTTTGTCGAGCGCGCTGCCGGGCCGGACGTAGAAGCTGACATCGGCAATCGCGACGATCGCCTTCCAACCGCTTTTGTTGTCCTCGGAATCGTCGCGGGCGGCCCAGATCGCGTCGTCATGGTCCCGGGCGTCGGCCGGATCGATGGCGACGATCGGAAGGTGCGTGAGGTCCTCGTGCTCGCCCAACGGAAGTTTCGCCACGCGCTTGGCTTCCTCGATCGCCGCGTCGCTGAAGGCGTGCGGAAGCTCGTACTTGTGGATCGCGATCAGGCTGAAGCTCTTGGGGGCGAACGGGTCGCCAAGCACCGCGTCGACACGGGCGCTCACCCGCCCCCGCTGGCCCGAAACTTCGCAGAGCACCAGGTCGCCCGCCTCGCCGTCCGCTACGTCGCTCACCGGCAGCTCGCGGCGCTCTTTCTTCTCGACCGGCGATAGCCAGAACCGCGTGCCTTCCTGCCGAAGAACGCCGAGCACCAGCTCCTGCTTCTTCGCCAGCTTCTTGAGAGGGTGGGCAACGAACCTGTCGCCGCGCTCCTCGGTCCGGGCGAGCACCCGGTCGCCGATCCCGAGCGCGCCGCGCCGCTCCTTCTCGATGATCCGGAGCTTCGGCGGAGGAACATCGGCTTCCCAATGCTCCGGCTGTCCATAAACATGGCCGCTGTCGTCGACGTCGACGATCCTCAGCACGGTCACGCGCGGAATTCCGACGACCTGGTTGAACGCTCGCCCGCGCGAGGTCTCGATCAGCCCTTCGTCCGCCATGTCATTGAGCAGCTTCTTGAGCTGGATCTTCGCGTCGCCGCGGATACCGAACGCACGGGCGATCTCGCGCTTGCCCGCCGGCTGATCGGAGGTCGCGATGAAGTCGAGGATCTGCTTTCGGCTGGGAAGC
>Ga0070680_100001043_pt1 | contig 19843 bp, 14 predicted proteins | sample KBSC73BmetaG_FD_64672 | JGI IMG/M metagenome (GOLD analysis project Ga0070680, IMG submission 64672) | Corn rhizosphere microbial communities from Kellogg Biological Station, Michigan, USA - KBS C7-3B metaG | ecosystem: Host-associated > Plants > Roots > Rhizosphere | place: USA: Michigan...
CACCGAGAGGAGTGACAGGTCGAGGCGTGCGACGCCGAACGGTGCGGTGCCCGTACCCGCGAGATCATAGCTCGACACGCCGCCAGCAACGCTGAACGACGGAACCGGCAGCTGGGCGCGCGCCGGTCGCGCGATCGTGAGTGCGGTCGCGACGGTGACAACCAGCGAAACGAATCGACTCATGGCGCGGGGACCGAGCGAGTTTCGAGCCACCCGCGTCGCCATTCGTCAGCGTTCGAACGGCGTCTCGGTGATCATTGCTTTCCATGCGCGGGCGACGCGTTCCGTCGGCAGCCAGGCCATCGGCGTGCTGCTCGACAACGGGCTCCCCGGCGGTCCGAATGTCTTCGCCTTGATGTCGCCGATGTAGCCCGTCTTCGCGTCGAGCGGCTTGAGCGTTCCTCCTTCGCCGCCGAGCCGCATGGGAAGCACGTCTTCGAAGAAGACGAGCGAGACGTCCCTCGATCGGCCGACGACATGGCCGACGCTCGGCTCTTCGGCATATGCCCAGAGTGCGCCACCGCGCCGGTTCACCGCGAAGAGGCCGGCGATGGTGTTCACGCGGAAGTCGAGATCCTTGCCGCCGACGAAGAGAATGGCGGGGACCTCGCGCGCCGCGCGTGACACGAGCGCGCTGTAGTAGACGTTGCCCTTGTTGACGACGAACGCGACGACGCGCTCCGGCTTCCACGCGGCGAACTCGTAGTTGTACTCGCCGCCCGCGGACATGCCCCAGAACAGCATCGGCGCCGACGCGAGCTCCGGATGCTGCGTTCGCTGGGCGAAGTGCGACACCGCGTCGAGCAGCGCCTGGCCGCTGCCTTTCGAGACGTTCACATAATCCTCGAGAAAGCCCTGGTCGTGCGGCTTGTCCGTGAATCGGCAGCCGATGAGCGCGAGATGATGCTTCTGCGCGAACGCCTGCCAGACCGTGTCCTCGGCCTGCGCGCGGCCGTCGCCGTTGGAGCCCGGTACGAGCACGAGCACCGCGTCGAGCGTTCGCGTGTCCGCCGGCAGCCAGAGTCGGAACTGTGCTTTGTCGAAGTTCGCGCCCGGCGCGATCGAATCGTCGAACGTTCGTGTGGATTGCGCGTGGAGACCCGCCGGATGCGCGACCGCCCCGGCGACCGTCGCGGCCGTTGCGACGATCCAGGTCCGTCGACTGAGAAATCTCATTAGGGGATTGATAAGCATCGGGAATCGGTCTCCGGGAAGCGCGCGACATGGGCAGCGGCGACGAGGCGACGCTCACGTGTCTCGTGGCGTGCACGGCCGTGCGTATGGTGGTCCGCGGGGCGCCGCGGCTCAAGAGTCACGATTCGGCCTTTGTTCTGGTGCGGTGACCGGGTGACTCGCGTCACGTTGAGTTCGTGTGTCCGCACGCCCTCTGAACAACGCCGAGTTTGCGCGGTATATTCTGCATCATGAAAGCGCTGTGCGTCGGACGACACCAATTTCTCAGCGAGCATCTCTGTCGATTCTTCGACGAGCTCGGCATCGATACCGTGCCGTGTGTCGGCATGGCGAACGCAATGGCGGCCGTCCCCATGGAGGATCCCGACTTCGTGATCTGCGACTACGACCTCCTGGCGAAGATCTCGTTGACGAGCTGGGAGACTGATCCCGACGTGTCGTCGATCCCGATCATCGCGGTCAGCATGACACGGCATCCTGGCGAGGCGCACCTGCTCGACGTGAACGGCATCGCAGGCTTTCTGTACCTTCCGACGCTCGATCCGACGGACGCGCATCGCGTGCTGTCGGCCATTCGGCGGACGCGACGCGGCATCCATCCGCCCAGCGTGCTTCCGTGGCAAGGTACGACACCGCTCGCGCAGCTCCGCTGACGGCTGCGACCGCGACGGAGCCAGTGGCCGGCGCTTCTGTGTTCGTTCCGGCAGCGCCGCTGCTCGAGGCGCTACGTGCGACATCGGCCGATGGCACCGCGCGGCGCGTGCTGCTGCAGAGCGCCGACGGCGTCACGGTGAGTCTCACCATGTGTCGCGGCGACGACGGCCAGGTGATGATCGGCCTGCCCGGCCCCGACGAGGACGGTGAAGCACTGCGCCGGCTCGCACGACGCATGGCGGGCGAGACGGATACGGGTGTGCTGCTCGGGATCCTCTGTCACGCTGCTGCCGAGCAATGCGGTGGCGAGGGCGCCGCGGTCTTCAAGTCCGTCGGGAACGAGGGTGAGCTGGTCGCCGCGATCGGTCCGCTCACGCGCGCACGCGGTCATCGCTTCGGCTTGCCCGGATCGGTGTTCAAGGACGTCATTCGCACGCGGCACACCGTCGGCGTGCTGGACTTCAGCTCGGACGTTCGCCCGCTCACGCGCTCGGTGCCGGGGCTGGAGATCGGCCCGATGCTGCTCGCGCCGCTCATCGCGCACGACAACATCCTCGGCGTCATTGCCGTAACGCGTGAGCCTGGCGCGCCGCCGTTCTCCGCGGGAGACACTGGACGTCTGCGCGCGGTCGCCGATTACGCCGCGCTCGCCCTGTGGAAAGCAGAGCTGCTCGAGCAGGCGCAGTCGGCGGACCGCGCGAAGAGTCGATTCCTCGCCACCGTGTCGCATGAGCTGCGCACGCCGCTCACAGCGCTGGCCGGGTACGAGGAGCTGCTCGTCGACCAGGTCATCGGGCCGTTGTCGGAGAGCCAGCTCGACGTGCTCGAACGCATGCGCTCGGTGACGCAGCATCTGGCGTCCGTCATCGAGGAGGTGCTGGCGTTCTCGAGTCTCGACGAGGGACGCGAGACAGTGCGTCCGACGGATTTTCTCGCGGCCGATCTCATTCACGCGGCTGCGGCGGTCATCGAGCCTCTGGCGAAGCAGAAGAAGCTCGCGTTCACGGTTACGGTTCCGACCGCGCCGATCCGGATGACGAGCGACGTGGACAAGATCCGTCAGATTCTCGTGAACTTGGCGGGCAACGCGGTGAAGTTCACGGACACTGGAGAAATCGGCCTGACGCTCGAGCGGAGCGGAGATCTCGTGCGTTTCGGAGTGCGCGATACGGGAATTGGCATCGCTGAGCATGATTTCGGGCGTCTGTTCAAGCCGTTCGCGCAGCTCGACACGGGACTGACGAGGCGGCACGGCGGGACAGGACTTGGCCTCTACATCTCGAAGGGATTGGCGGAATTGTTGGGTGGGCAGATCGAAGCGGAATCGGAGGTGGGCAAGGGGTCGACGTTCACGCTTGTTCTGCCGGTCGACTGAGCTCGTTCAATGCTCGCTGGCAGTGTTCGCCTCGCGGCTCGCTGGGAGGCGTGGCCGGCCTGGGATGGCAAACGTGTTTGTCATCCCGAGGAAGCGGAGCGACCGAAGGATCTACTCTCCGCCGCCTGTGGCCGCACGCACGTGACAGTAGATCCTTCGCTCACTGCCTTCGCTCAGGATGACGACGGGACGGTCGCTGGCCGCCGCTCATGTTGACAACGGGGCGGTCCCAGCGCGCCCAAGGCGCGCCCTCTCCACCAGCGAAGCACTGAGCGCTTCACTCCCCGGCCCCGATTAACTTTCTCACTATGTCCAGTCTTCCCATCACGAGCGTCTTCAACGACGGCTACATCGCGTCGGTTTATGAAGCTTTTCGCCGCGATCCGTCCTCGGTGGACGAGTCCTGGCGGCAATTCTTCCGTTTCGCGGAACAACTCGCTCCCGCAGGTGAAGGCGCGGTCGACGCATCGCTCCTCCGCAAGGCTGCCGGCGCTGCATCCTACCTCGGCGCCATCCAGCGCTACGGCCACCTCGCGGTCCAGCTCGATCCACTCGGATCGCCGCCGCCAGGCGCCGCGGAACTCAAGCCGGAATTCTACGGCATCACCGACGCGGATCTCGCAAAGCTCCCCGCGTCGACGCTGGGATCGGACGCGGACGGAACAGCCGCCGACGTAATTCAGAAAGTCCGCGAGCAATACTGCGGCAGCCTCGCCTACGAGTTCGAGCATCTGAACGAGGAAGTCGAGCGCGAGTGGCTCCGCGGGATGATCGAGTCCGGAAGCGCCACTGCGCCGCTCAAGGCCGACGAGAAGAAAGCGCTGCTGCAGAGCCTGACCGAGGTCGATGGCCTCGAGCGCTTCCTCGCGCGCGCGTACGTGGGGGTGAAGCGTTTCTCGATCGAAGGCGTCGACGCACTCGTACCGATGATCGACGAAGCCATCGATCGCGCGCGCGCGACCGGCGCCCGCGAGGTCGTGATCGGCATGGCGCACCGCGGACGCTTGAACGTCCTCACGCACGTGATGGGCAAGCCGTATCGCGAGCTGCTCGAGGAGTTCGAGGGCCGGCATCCGGAAACGAACGCCGAGAGCGACACCGGCGACGTGAAGTATCACAAGGGCTACGCCGGGACGCGCGACGTTCCCGGTGCGGGCCCGGTCGCGGTGGAGCTCGTGCCGAATCCGAGCCACCTCGAAGTCGTGAATCCCGTCGTCGCCGGCGTGGCGCGTGCACGCCAGCGCGTGCCCGGCGGTCCGCCGGACGCGCGCGACGAGTCGAGCGTGCTCCCCATCGTGGTCCACGGAGACGCATCGTTCCCGGGCGAGGGCGTTGTTCCAGAAACGCTCAACATGTCGCTCCTGCGCGGCTACTGCGTGGGCGGCACGCTGCACATCATCGCCAACAATCAGGTCGGCTTCACGACCGATCCGATCGACGCACGCTCGACGCACTACGCGAGCGATCTCGCGAAGGGCTTCGAGATCCCGATCGTGCACGTGAGCGGTGACGACGCCGAAGCCTGCCTGCAGGCGATCCGCCTCGGCATCGCGTACCGCCAGCGCTTCAAGAAGGATTTCCTCATCGACCTCGTCGGCTATCGCCGTCACGGACACAACGAGGCCGATCAGCCGGCGTTCACGCAGCCATTGATGTACAAGATCATCGCGGAGCATCCGACGCCGCGTCAGATCTTCGGCGCGCGGCTGGTGCGCGAGCGGGTCGTGACCGAGGCCGACGTCGACGCGCTCGACAAGGCGCTCGCCGACAAGCTTCAGAAGATCTATACGGAGATGAAGGCGGAATCCGGCGCCGACACGTCCTCGGATCAGGCATCGCCTTCACAGCCGCACGCCGCCGTCGAAACCGCCGTGCGCGCCGAGAAGCTTGTCGCGCTCAACGAGCAGCTTCTGAGCTGGCCGTCGACGTTCAAGCTGCATCCGAACGTCCAGCGCTCGCTCAGCCGCCGTCGCGATGCGATCAACAACGGCGCCATCGACTGGGGTCATGCGGAAGCGCTCGCGTTCGCGTCGCTGCTGAGCGATGGCGTCAGCGTGCGCATCACCGGCCAGGACGCCGAGCGTGGCACGTTCTCGCATCGGCAGGCGGTGCTGCACGACGTGAATACCGGCGAGATGTACACGCCGCTCTCCAAGCTGCCGCAAGACACCGGAGCTTTCGAGATCTATAATAGCCCGCTGTCCGAGACCGCGGTGCTGGGCTTCGAGTATGGGTTCAGCGTCGCCGCGCCGGACGAGCTCGTGCTGTGGGAAGCCCAGTACGGCGACTTCGCCAACGTCGCGCAGCCGATCATCGACCAGTTCATCTCGGCCGGCCGCGCGAAGTGGCGTCAGGAATCCGGCCTCGTGCTGCTGCTCCCGCACGGCTACGAGGGACAGGGCCCGGAGCACTCGAGTGCGCGTCTCGAGCGCTACCTCCAGCTCTCGGCGGAGGATGCGATGGTCGTCGCGTATCCGTCGACGCCGGCGCAGTACTTCCACGTCCTGCGCCGCCAGTCCGCGCGCGATCCGAAGCGGCCGCTCGTGCTCATGCAGCCGAAGTCGCTGCTCCGTCTTCCGGCCGCGGCGTCCAAGCTCGAGGAGCTCACGACAGGCACGTTCCGTCCAGTGATCGACGACCCGATGGTGCAGAACCGCGACACGGTTCAGCGTCTCGTTTTCTGCACCGGACGTATCTACTACGATCTGTCGAACACCGAGCGCCCGGCGAACGTCGCGATCGTCCGCATCGAAGAGCTGGCGCCCTGGCCGCGCGAAGTGAGCGCGATCGTGGACCAATATCCGAACGTCGAAGAAGTGGTGTGGGCGCAGGAGGAACCGAAGAATATGGGCGCGTGGTCGTACGTGCAGCCCCGTCTGCGCGCATCGATCGGCACGGTCACCACGCTGCGCTACGTCGGCCGTCCCGAGCGGTCCAGTCCTGCGGAGGGATATCAGGCCTCGCACAATACGGAGCAGGCGCGCATCGTGAAGGACGTGCTGACGTACGCGCCGACCTCGAAGAAGCGCGCCGGAGCGGCGCGATGATGCCGCGCGTGCTGCCGTCGGTGCGGGAGGACAGCGCGTGCTGAAGCGTACCCTTTCGCTCGGTCTCGCGCTGGGGCTCGCCATTGCGCCGCGTCTCCTATCGCAGGAACGCGGCGCAGCCGCGTTAGGGGAGCTCGTGCAGGGACTTGGCACGACGACGCGCGTGTTGATGATCGGCGCGCACCCCGACGACGAAGACACGCAGCTCATCGCGTATCTCGCGCGCGCCAAGCACATCGAGACGGCCTATCTGTCGCTCACGCGCGGCGACGGCGGCCAGAATCTCATCGGCAACCAGCTCGGCCCCGAGCTCGGCATGATTCGCACAGAGGAGCTGCTGGCCGCGCGGCGAATCGACGGCGGCCGGCAGTACTTCACACGCGCCTACGATTTCGGATTCTCTAAAACGCTGGCCGAGACGGAGCAGCGGTGGCCGAAGGATTCGATCCTGAAGGACATGGTGGCGATCGTGCGCGCGTTCCGGCCGCAGGTGATCGTCTCCGTCTGGAGCGGAACGCCCGCCGACGGCCACGGGCATCATCAGTACGCCGGCGTCCGCGCCCGTGAAGTGTTCGATGCCGCGATGGACACGGTTCGCTTCCCGCCCTCGTCGATGGGCGGGTTGCAGCCGTGGACGGTATCGAAGTTCTTCCGGAGCCGCCGGCGTGGTGCGGGGTCGACGAAGTTCAACGTCGGCGAATACGATCCGCTCATCGGGAGAACCTACTCGGAGGTCGCGAGCGAGAGTCGCTCCCAGCATCGCTCGCAAGGGCAGGGCGAGCTGCAACAGCGCGGGCCGCGATTCACGGCCGTGCAGCTCGAGGCCTCGCGGGTGAACGTCGGCGGCGACAGCAGCTTGTTCGCCGGTCTCGACACGAGCTGGCATCGCTTCGAATCACTTCCACTCGCTGATTCCGTACGCTCGGCGATCGATTCATTGCCCACGGCCGAAGCTGCAGTGCGCCGGGTGCTCGACCTCATCCATCCGTCGACCGGGATCCAACCCCTCGCGAGCTATCTGCGGCTCGCGACGCGTGCATCGAGCGGCGCGACGTGTACACCGCTCGACGTGCTCAACACCGAGATGCACGCCTGCGCGCCGGCCATGGGCGACCTGGCGCTCGCGCTGGAGTCGACGACGCGCCGCGCGACCGATGCGCTGCTCGATGCTGCCGCCGTCTCGATCGATGCGACGGCGCCGCGCGAGCTGATCGCACAGGGCGATTCGGTGCCGGTCGCGATCACGCTCTACAATCAGGGCACGTCTCGGGTTGCACTCGAGAGCGTGTCGCTCCTTGCGCAGCCCGGCGCGGGACTGCGACAGCCACGCGTGCTTCTGCCGGACAGCACCGCGCGCGAAACGATCATGTATCGCACGGGCAGCGCGCCGCCGACGACTGCGTGGTGGCTGCGTCGCCCGCTGCGCGGCGACACGTTCGATCAGCCGCTCACCGAGATGGTCACCGGCGAAGATCGGTTGCAGACATCGGGCGTGGAGGCGCGACTGGAGATCGCCGGCGTGCCCGTCGCCGTTCGCACGGGGCCGATCGTCTATCGCTTCGCGAGCGCCGCGCTCGGCGAAGTGCGTCGCCCGATCGCGATCGTTCCCGAAGTGTCCGTGCTGCTCCAGCACGAGGTCGAGTACGCGCGCGCGAATGCGGCGATCGATCGTACGATGCTCGTGAATGTGCGTTCGGCCGCGTCGGGGCCGCGCGACATCGCCGTCACCCTCGCGCTGCCCGCTGGGCTCTCGGCGGATAGCGCGACGCGGCGCATCACGCTGCCCGCGTTCGGCGACGCGAGCGTCTACTTCCGTGTTCGCGGACGGCTCGCTCCGGGGGGCGATTCGATTCGCGCGACAGCGACGACCAACGGCAAGCGGTACGCGCTCGGCTTCGTGCCCATCGAGTACGAGCACATCCGGCCGCAGCGCTTCTATCGCGCGTCGACGGTGGCGCTCGAAGCCGTGAACGCGACGTTCGCGAATCTCAAGATCGGATATATCCGCGGCGTCGGCGACAATGTGATGCCGATGCTCGAGGAGCTCGGGCTTTCCGTGACCGAGCTCGATCCGGCCACGCTGGCGCAGACGAAGCTCGGTGGCTTCACGACGATCGTGATCGGTACTCGCGCCTATGGCGGACCAGAGGCGGCCGCGCTGATCGCGAACACGCCGGTCTTGATGAACTTCGCGCGCAACGGCGGGACGATCGTGACGCAATACGGGCAATTCGAGATGCAGCGTCCGGGAATTCTCCCGTACCCGATCACGTTGACGAGTCCAGCCGATCGCGTGACCGACGAGACGGCCCCGGTGCGTGTGCTCGATCCCGGTTCGCCGCTGCTCTCGCATCCCAACACGATTCGCGAAGCCGACTTCGCGAACTGGGTGCAGGAACGCGCGCTCTACATGCCGCACACGTTCGACGCGCACTATCGCCCACTCTTTTCCATGAACGACAAGGGCGAGCCGCCGAATGATGCCGCCGTGCTGGTTGCGCCGGTGGGCAAGGGCACGTACGTCTACACGACGCTCTCGTTCTTCCGCCAGCTTCCAGCGGGAAATCCGGGGGCCGCGCGTCTCTTCATCAACCTGTTGTCGGCGGATCAACGTGCGGCGACGCGTCCGCCGGCGCCTGCATCCGGAGCCATTCGTCCATGATCGTCGATCCGCGGCTGTACGCGTTCATCGGCGTTGCTGCGGTGCTCACGATCCTTCCCGGCGCGGACATGGCGCTCGTCACGCGGAATGCGCTCGTCGTCGGCCGGCAGCGAACGATGCTCACCATCGTGGGCATCAGCGCGGGCTGCGTGATTCACGCGACTGCGTCGGCCCTCGGATTGTCGGCGATTCTGGCGACGTCCGCCGCCGCGTTCAACGTGGTGAAGACGCTCGGCGCCGCGTACCTCGTATGGCTCGGCGTGCAGTCGATTCGCGATGCGACGACGGGGAAGACCGTTTCGGCGACCACTGAAACCAGGCACGCGGGAGCAGGACCGTTCCTTCAGGGATTCCTCACGAACCTGCTGAATCCCAAGGTCGCCATCTTCTATCTCACGTTCCTGCCGCAGTTCATCTCGCCGGGCGAGCCCGTCCTGAAGCGAAGCCTCTTTCTCGCGGCGCTTCACATCGCCATGGGCTTCGTCTGGCTCACGGCGTACGCGTGGTTCGTCGATCAGCTCGGCGCGGTGCTCACGCGTCCCCGCGTGAAGGCGTGGCTCGAGCGCACGACCGGCGCGCTGTTGATCGCGCTCGGTGTTCGGCTTGCCTGGGCACGCCGATGACGGACGACGCGACGGAGCACGAGCCAACGCGCGGGGAGCTGCGGCGGCGTTTCCGCGTGACGCTCATCCGCGTGATGTCGGTGCAGGTCGTCACGCTTCTGTTGCTCTGGCTGCTCCAGCACGCATTCTCGTCCTGACTCTCGACGGCGGCGCATGCATCCCTTGAATTGGGTGATCATCATCGGTTGGCTGGGCTACGTGGTGATCACGGGCCTTCGCCGGTCGACGGGGACGAAGGAGATCGAAGGCTATTTCCTCGCGAACCGCAGCTTGCCGTGGTGGGCGGTGGGGCTGTCCGTGATGGCGACGCAGCTCTCCGCGGTGACGATGATCGGCACGACGGGCCAGGGCGCGACGGACGGCATGCGATTCGTCCAGTTCTACTTCGGGCTGCCGGTCGCGATGGTGATCCTCGGCGTCACGCTCGTGCCGTTTCTGCATCGCGCGCACGTGTACACGGCGTACGAGTATCTCGAGCGGCGCTTCGACGCGAAGACGCGCGCCCTCACCGCGTTCCTGTTCCTCGTCTCGCGCGGCATGTCGTGCGGAACGATCATCGCGGCGCCGGCCGTCGTGTTCTCCGCCATCTTCGGGTGGCCGATCGGCGTGTCCTGCGCGGTGATCGGATTGCCGGCGGTTGCTTACACGATGATCGGCGGTGTGCAGGCCGTCACGTGGGTGGACGTCAAGCAGATGTTCCTCATCGTCGGCGCGCTGCTCGCCGTCGTCATCACGCTGCTCGTGCAGATCCCCGTTCCCGTGGGTGACGCGCTGCGCGTCGCCGCGGGAGCGGGCCGCCTGCACGTATTCGACTTCTCCTTCAGCCTCTCGAACACCTACACGTTCTGGTCGGGCCTGATCGGCGGCGCCTTCCTCATGCTCTCGTACTTCGGCACCGACCAGAGCCAGGTGCAACGCTATCTCGCGGCCAAGTCCGTCGACCAGGCCCGGACCTCGCTGCTCATCAGCGCCTACTGGAAGATCCCGCTCCAGGCGCTGGTGCTGCTCGTTGGTGTTCTCGTATTCGTGTTCTATCAATATCATCCGCAGCCGCTGCTGTTCAATCCCGCCCACGAGCGGGCGGTCAAGGCGGCGATGCCGGCCGAGTACGCGGACCTCGAGGCGCGGTTCAACGCGTCGCATCTCCTCGCCGAGCGGAATGCGCTGCGCGGCCAGGCGCTCGACATGGCGGCGCTCGTCACGCACCAGCCGGCGAAGGACGTGAATTACATCATCCCGCGCTTCGTGCTCGATCATCTGCCGATCGGGCTCGCGGGCCTGTTCATCGCGGCCGTCATCGCGGCGGCGATGAACGCGATCTCGGGTGAGCTGAACTCGCTGTCGACCACGACAGTGATCGACTTCTATCGACGATGGGTCCGGGCCGACGCCACCGATGCACACTTCCTGATGGTGTCGCGCGCGGCAACCGGGATCTGGGGCATCTTCGCCTGCATCGTGGCGACGTACGCCGTGAGCCTCGGATCGTTGATCGAGGTCGTCAACCGCTTCGGATCGTTCTTTTATGGCTCGATTCTCGGCGTGTTTCTGCTGGCGATGATGCCGCGCGCGCGCGCCCTGGGGGCGTTCGTCGGGCTGATCACGGGCATGATCGCCGTCGGTGCGGTGAACTTCGGCGCGCCGTCCGTGTCGTTTCTCTGGCACAACGTGGTTGGCGCGACGACGGTCGTGGCCGTCGGCATGCTCCTCAGCGTGTTCAGCCGGTCGTCGGAGCCGACTCCTCCCGGAGCAGCGGTGCCGGTCCTGACTCCACCCGGGCACGATTCAGCGCGCGACAGCTCGTATCGATCGCCTGTGTGATCATGCGCTCGATCACCACCATCGCTTCGGCGAGGGCGGGATCGAGCAGCTCGCGCCGATGACGCTGCAGCAGGCGCTCCATCTCCTCGCGCAGAATCGCCCACTCGCGACGCAGCAGCTCGCTCGTCCAGCCAAGCTCTCCCCGCTGCACGCCGTGGCACTCGGCAATGGTGTTGTGAATGCGCGCGCCGTCCGTGATGATGGCGGACGGTGCGCCGCGCATGTCCTCGACCGACACGAATGTCGTCGCGATCCCCGCCACGTACTCGCAGACGTGGTTGGCGAGCTGACAGGTGCGCAGCGATCTCGCGTTGTTGACGATCGGCTCGTCGCGCAGGCGGTTGACGAATGCCTCGAGCAGTGTTTCGAGCTCTCGAATGAGCACTTTGCCAACGTCGCCCAGACCGTGCAGCCGGTCCGCGATCTCCGGGGAGCGCTCGCGCCACCTGGCGTAGTTGCTCGCCGTGGTCGTCGCGTTCACGAGCCAGAGCGTGAACGTCGACCCCGTGCCGAGCGTGCTCTGCACGACGAGATCGCCCTTCATCAGACGCGCGAGCCGACGGCTGATCGTGAGCCCGAGTCCCGAGCCGTCGCGGCTTCGCGTCTTGCCCGATTCGACCTGCACGAACGGATCGAAGATCGACGTGAGCTGCTCCGCGGGAATGCCGCGGCCCGTGTCGGCGACGCTGAAGAACATCCATGGCCCCGAGCCCATGAGCTTCGCGCGGTCGGGCGGGCGCGTCGCCTCACCACACTCGATCTCGACGCGGCCGCCCGGTTCCGTGAACTTGATCGCGTTGTTGAGCAGATTCACGAGAATCTGACGGACGCGATCCTCGTCTCCCTCGAAGATCAGCTCGCAGTCCGCGGGAGCGCGGATCCCCGTCTGGATGCCGCGCGCCTCCGCCATCGGATGCACGAGCGTCATCGCGGCGTCGATCGTCTGGCGGGCGTGCCCGGTGCCGTGATGCAAGGTCAGGCGTCCCGCCTCCACTCGCGCGAGATCGAGGACCTCGTTCACGAGCGACAGCAGGTGGTGTCCGCTCGACCGAATGCGCGAGACCTGTTCGTGCTGCGCACTCGACAGTGGTCCGCTCACGCCGAGGTCGAGCAGATCCGCATAGCCGATGACGGCGTTGAGCGGCGTGCGAAGCTCGTGGCTCATGAGCGCGAGGAATTCGGATTTCGCCTGGCTCGCGGCTTCTGCTTCGGCGCGCGCGCGCCGCTCACGCTCGAGCTGTGCAGCGCGCTCCTCGGCCCGTTTGCGATCGGTGACGTCCCGGAGCGAGACGAGGAGCGCGGGCTCGCCATCCCAATCGGTGTCGACCACACGCAGCTCGGCGGTGACGGTGTCGTGCGTGGGACGCACGACTTCGACGCCTGCCGTGTCGCCTACGACGACCGGAAAGCCGAGCTCTCGGCCCACGAGATCCGCCGAGGAGCGGCCGAAGAGCTGTTCGGCCGCCGGATTGGTGAACAGAATGAGTCCGCTCCGATCCACGACGACCACGCCGTCGGCCATGCGCTCGACGATTGATTCGAGGCGGCTCTGGTTCGTGCGTGATTTTCCGGATCGGTGGCTGTCTTTCACGGTGCGACCCCTGGGCCCTTGTCGGCCGTGTCCTCCATGACGAATCGATCATCAGTCAATCTTCGTGCCGTTCAGCGGGGCCATCCGGTTCGGCAACTCGTTGTCGGATCGTGCGATAAACATTGGGGCACGGAGTCGGCACCCGAGCCGGGCGCGGCATGGGGAATGCTTCATTGCGCGATCCGTCCTTCGTGTGTGTTCCACACGTTCCGGGGCGGCGTCGTGGTGGCGCTGCGCGCAAACCCGAGGGGCATTTTGTTCGCGCCCCCTCTCGCGCGACGGCGCTCGGACTCGCACGTTTCCCACGTCATGACGAAATCATCGCTTGTCCCGGAGCGCCCGTAGTGAACGCGGCGCAGATGCCCGAGTCCGATCCACGATTCGTTCTGAGACTGTTCGTCACCGGCAAGACGCCACGCGCGTCGGCTGCGGTCGCCAATCTGCGCCGGATCTGCGACGAGGATCTCGACGGGAAGTACGAGCTCGAAGTGATCGACGTGCTCGAGCAGCCCGATGCGGCCGAAGCCGCGCGCGTGCTTGCGACGCCCACGCTCATCAAGATGCTTCCGCCGCCGCTGCGCCGCATCATCGGCGATCTGTCGGATCGTGAGAAAGTTCTTCTCGGTCTCGAACTGCGCGCGCGACGCGACACTCAAACCGGGGAGTCCAGCGGATCGTGACCACCGATCGTGACGATCGCCAGGTCGTCAAACTGCCGACGGGCATCGAGACGTTCGATGTCATCGCGAAGGGCGGACTCCCGAAAAATCGCACGACGCTGGTCTCGGGCACGGCTGGAAGTGGAAAGACGGTCTTCGCCGTGCAGTTTCTTGCCGCGGGCATTCGCGCGGGCGAAGCTGGCGTGTTGGTGACGTTCGAGGAATCGTCGGCCGACATTCGCCAGAACATGCATGGATTCGGGTGGGATCTCGCGCAGTGGGAACAGGACGGCAAGCTGTACATCGTCGACGCGTCGCCCGATCCGAGCGTCGAGACGATCGAGAGCGGAAGCTTCGACCTCGGTGCGCTTCTCGCGCGCGTCGAGCACGCGGTCAGGCGCGTCGGCGCGACACGCGTTGCCGTCGATTCGCTCGGCGCGGTGTTCTCGCAATTCACGGATCAGTCGACCGTGCGGCGCGAGCTGTTCCGGATTGCGTGGGCGCTGAAGTCGATGGACGTCACGGCCGTTCTGACAGCCGAGCGCACGGCCGACTACGGACCGGTGGCGAGGTTCGGCGTCGAGGAGTTCATCGCGGACAACGTGATGATTCTTCGAAACGTGCTCGAGGGCGAGAATCGCCGCAGGACGATCGAGATTCTGAAATTTCGCGGCACCGACCACCAGAAAGGCGAAGTGCCGCTCACGATCGTCCCGGCGATGGGCATCGTGGTCATTCCGCTCTCGGCGATGCAGCTCCGACAGAAATCCTCCGACGTGCGCATCTCGTCGGGCAATGCGGATCTGGACCAGATGTGCGGCGGGGGATTCTTCCGCGATTCCGTGATTCTGATCTCCGGCGCGACGGGCACGGGAAAGACGCTCAACGTTGCGCAATTCCTCAAGGGCGGCGCGGACGTGGGCGACCGGTGTCTCCTCCTGGCGTTCGAGGAGAGCCGCGAGCAATTGTTCCGCAACGCGATCGGATGGGGCATCGACTTCGAGCGCATGGAGCGCGACGGACAGCTCCGCGTAGTCTGCGAGTATCCCGAGACGGAAGGACTCGAGGATCGCCTGCTGGCGACGCAGCGGATGATCGAGGAGTTCAGGCCGAATCGCGTCGCGCTCGACAGTCTGTCCGCGCTCGAGCGCGTCGGGACGATCAAGGCCTTTCGCGAGTTCGTGATCGGACTCACGTCGTTCATCAAGCACCAGGAGATCACGGGGCTCTTCACGTCGACGACGCCGTCGCTGATGGGCGGCACGTCGATCACGGAAGGGCACATCTCCACGCTCACCGACTCGATCGTGCTCTTGCGGTACGTCGAGATGTTCGGCGAGATGAAACGTGGTATTACAGTTCTCAAAATGCGCGGATCGGTGCACGACAAGGCGATCCGCGAGTTCACGATCGACGGCCAGGGCATGCATCTGGGCCCGGCGTTCCGGAACGTCACCGGGATCATGTCGGGCATGCCGGCCTACGTCTCCCCGGACGAGCTGGAGCACATCTGGTCGAAGTTCGAGGAACGGATGACGCAGCGGGAGAGACGTTCCGATCGGCGCTCGGGCATGGACCGGCGTCGCGACGATCAGTGATCGCGCGTGATTCCGCAAGCGCTTGAGCGTGGCGCGGACGCGGAGCTATTCATTCCTCACGCACGAATGTGGTGGGCTCGTCGTCGTTGGTGAGCCGCCGCAGAGTCCGCCGGTGCAGGCGCGACTCGGCCCGGTGACGCGGTCCGCTGCCCGCGTGGCTCGGTGTTGCGCTCGCTCGCTCTCTCCGTCTAAGAAGAATGTGGCGCGCGAATCGTCGCGCGACGCTTCGACTAGCCTCACTCTGGTTTCTCCGTGACGCAGCCTTCCATCGGCCCGGACTTCACTCGCATCGGCATCTCGGGCGTGCAGCTCGAGGCGTTGTTCGAGGCCGTTCCGCTCGCCCTGGCAGTCTTCGACGGCGAGCTGCGTCTCGTGAACGCGAACGTGCAGTATCGCGAGCTCACGGGGGTCGCCGCGTCGCCACGAACCAAGGTCTCGATCTACGACGCATTTCCGAACGCGCTCGCCGACCTCACCGATCAGATCGACAGCGCGCTGCGCGGCACCTCCACGGGCGCGGCGGTCCGCGTCCCGTTCCAGCAGCGCGGCGGACGACGTCTCATCGAGACGACGTTCGCGACACTCACCGACGAAGCCGGCCGGCGAGGCATCCTGTTCGCCGGCAACGACGTCAGCGAACGTGAAGAGCTGCGTGAAACCCTCAGCCGCAACGTCGCCCAGCTCGAGTCCATCTTCGACGTCATTCCGGACTCCGTGCGCGTGTTCGACACCGAGGGACGCACGGTGCGGTCGAACACGCAGGCGCTGCAGGATCATCCGGCGGGTCAGCCGACGACGCTGCGCGAGCTGTGGCAGCTCGATCGCCCACGCACGGTCGACGGCACGAGTCTCTTCATGCACGAGCATCCGACGGCGCGCGCGCTGCGCGGCGAGCGCGTGCGCGGCGAAACGCTCGCGGTGCGTCGCGGCGCCGAGGGTGCGCCGGTCATCATCGAGGTGAACTCGAATCCGCTGTACGACGAGCACGGAAAGATTCGCGGCGCGGTCACCGTCGAGCGCGACGTGACGGTGAAGACGCAACTCGCCAAAGCGCTCGAGGAAGAAGCGCGCCGCACCGCGGAGCTGTACGAGCGTGTGTCGACGGAAGCGGAACGCCTCGAGCGGATGGTACAGGAGCGCACGCAGGAACTGCTCGCGCTTCAGGAAGCACGAGCACGCGAGCGGCGACTCGCCGCAGTCGGACAACTCGCCGCCGGTGTCATGCACGACGTGAACAACGCGCTCAATCCCATCATGGCCGCCGCGTATCTGCTCGAGGCGAACGCGGAGAATCCAACCGCCGTGCGGGACTACGCGGTGCGCATCGCGAAAGCCGCGGAAACAGGTGCAGCGACGGCCGCGCGCGTCGGTCGATTCATTCGCCAGGAGCCGCTGCAGGCGGAGCGCGAGGAGCCGGTCGATCTCTCCGCGGTCTGCGACGAAGTCGTCGCGATGACGCGTCCGCTCTGGGCGGAGCGTGCGCGCGGCGGCACGGTGCATCTCGAGCGCGACCTCGCCGAAGGCGGCGCGGCAACCGTGCGCGGCATCGCCGGAGAGCTGCGCGAGGCGTTGCTCAATCTCGTGCAGAACGCGCTCGACGCGATGGCGGGCGGCGGAACGCTCGGACTTCGGACGATCGTGACGGACAATGAAGTTCGTCTCGAGGTGCGCGACTCGGGCATCGGCATGTCGGCCGAGGTGCGTGAACGTGCGTTTGAACCGTTCTTCACGACGAAAGGCCGGTTGGGCACGGGGCTCGGCCTCGCTGAGGTGTATGGCATCGTGAAGCGGCATCGTGGACATGCGGAGATCGAGTCGATGCCCGGCGTCGGCACGACGATTCGCCTGGTCTTCCCGCGTTCGGCGCAACAACAAACGACTGAAGTGACCGAGGCGCCGAAACAGCGGGTTGCGCGAACGGTCCTTCTAGTAGAAGATCATCCCGACAGTCGGGAGTTCATGCAGGCCTTGCTGGAGTCGGATGGACATCACGTCGACACAGCGGGCGGTGTGCAGGACGCCATGGCGCTTCTGGAAAGCGCCACTCCCCCGTATCAAGTGTTGGTGACGGACATCGGACTCGCAGATGGAAGTGGATGGGATCTGATCGCGTTCGCGCGCGAGCGGTGGCCATCGATGCGACTCGGCGTCGTTACCGGGTGGGAGCCTCGTGCCGGCGCAGGCGCGGACGGCGATTTCATTCTCCGAAAACCAGTGCGAACGGCGGAGTTGCTGGCGCAAGTCGCGGGCGACGCCTGACCGGACGGCTCGCCGCTGGCATCCGCGGCGGCGGGGGTTCAGATTCACTATGATGACAGAATCAGTTTCGCGCATCCGTGTTCTCATTGCTGAGGACGACGACAACGCACGCTCGCTGCTCAGCGATCTGCTCGGCACGCTCGGCCACACGATCGTGGCCGAAGTCTCGACGGGCCGTGAGGCATTCGAGCGAGCGAAGGACGTCGTGCCTGACGTGGTGCTGCTCGACGTGCACATGCCCGACGGCTCGGGCATCGAGGCCGCCGAGCGGATCACGCAGACGGTGCCGGGTGTGGCGGTGGTGTTGTTCAGCGGCGATCACACGCTGACGCTGAGCGATCGCGATGTGACGGCGACCGCGGCGATCGCCTTTCTCCCAAAGCCCGCGCCACCGCGCGTGCTCGACTCGACGATTCGTCTGGCCGCGACGCGCGCGAAGGAGTTGATGGCCGCGCGACAGGATGCGGAGTCGGCGCGCACGGCATTAGAGAATCGTAAAACGATCGAGCGCGCCAAGGGAATTCTCATGCGCCGCACCGGCTCGTCGGAGCAGGAGGCATATCGGATTCTCCAGCGGACGAGCCAGGATCGCTCGGTTCCGATGGTGGAGATTGCTCGCGCCGTGCTGGCGAGCGAGCCGGGCTTTCAGGAGGCGGCGAAGGAGAAGCCCTGATGCGCGGGAGCGCTCGCCCGCGGCTCGCTGGGCGCCGGGCTCCCTGACGCGAGCCGCCTATGCAGGGCGGCGACGCCGCCCTGCATAGGCCGAGGTGCTACTTCGTTCGCACCACCGTGAACTGCATCGACGGCGAAACCGGCACGCCGCCCGTCGACCAATCAATCGACGCCTGCGAATTCGCCGCCACCGAGAATCGCAGATACGCTTCGCCTCCAGCGATGACGCTCAGGCTCGCCGGCGACGCATCACCGAGCGGCACCACCGACAACGGATACACGCCAAGCGCCTGACCGGAGCCGTTGACCAGCCGCGGCCAGATCTGTCGCATGTTCCAACTCTGCTCGAGGAAGCGCGAGTCCGTCACGCCCGGAATGTCATCCGCGAAGACGGCCGTGGCCCAATCGCGAATCTGCGTCATGAAATCGCTGCCGAACACGCCCGCGAGATTCGCCTTGCCTTCCGTCTTGCTGTTCACGAGCGCCTGCCACGTGTTCGACTGCGGCTGGCCATGATGATCCGCGAGATAGCGCAGCAGATACCAGATCGCGCCGCGCACCTCGAGCGAATCGTTGCCCGCGTACACCGACGTACGCGTCGGTCGCGATAGGAAAACCTGGAAGCGATTGAAGTTCGCGCCCTGCACGTTGTTGAACGCGGCCACGGCCGCCGAGTCTCTGAAGATGCTCGTCGTGATGTTCTGCAGGGGAGCGAGATTCGTCTCGTGATAGAACAGCAGCTCCTCGGCGATGTGGCTCAGGCCTTCGTTGAGATACACATCCTCGAAATCGTTGGCGTCGTTCACGTAGATGCGGCGGCCCGCGTTGATCAAATGCTGATACTCGTGCACCAGCGTACCGGGCGTGTCATTGCGGACGTCGTCCTTGCTGCGCACGTCGCTGAAGCGGCCCGTGGGATCCGGCACCAGCGCGTAGTACATCTCGGCGACGTTGCTGCCGGCGCAGCCCTGCAGTGCCGGCGTGTCCGTCTTCGGGAAGAGGTCGCGCTCGTGCGTGAATCCGCCGATCACACCGTTGCTGCCCTTCGGCGTGAGCTTGTTCACTTCCTTCGTGAACAGGATGATGATCTTTCCGTTGTTGTCGATGTCGGACGGGGCGCCGAAGTTGTTGACGTCGATCGGATTGATCACGGTGTCGAACACCCGGGCGAGCGAATCGTATTCGGTGTCGGTGAAGCCGCCGGCCGGATTCGCCGTGTCCGCCACGACGATGGCCTGACTCGAGACGGCCGCCACCCGCGCGGTGATGTTGATCGGCGCGTCGCATGGATGCGTCGGCGCCGCCTGCGTGTTGAACTGGTAGAGCGATCCGATCGTCGGATTCGCGGGAACCGCCGCGAACGCGGCTCGCCGGCGGAACGCGGCGCGAGCGGCCGGAATCAACGGCTGTAACAGCCGCTTCGACTGCGTGCGCAGCGCCTGCTCGAACGCCAGTTGCGCCGCATTCTCGTGGACCTTCACGACGGCGGCCTGCGCGGCCTGATCGAACACCGGCGCGAGCGACGCCGTCGCGACGGGCGTCGCGCCGCGCGCCTGCACCGTGACCGAAGCCGTCGTCGAGCTGTCGGGATTGCTGTTGAACGCGACGATCGCGTACTCCGCGCCACTTGCTCCGCCGCTCAGGCAGATGCCCGTGCCGCTGACGCCCGGAAGGACGCCGCCGACGGC